>Ga0180433_10002407_pt1 | contig 28854 bp, 44 predicted proteins | sample SS_ome_8_FD_132980 | JGI IMG/M metagenome (GOLD analysis project Ga0180433, IMG submission 132980) | Hypersaline lake sediment archaeal communities from the Salton Sea, California, USA - SS_1_D_1 metaG | ecosystem: Environmental > Aquatic > Non-marine Saline and Alkaline > Hypersaline >... | reverse complement strand
GTGAATAAGATACAAAAGAAAGGATTAAAGGAAATGCTCCCATCGTGGAGAACAAAAGGGAGGAATGAGACTGGAAACCCTGATAATCTCCCTGATATAGGGCATATCTCTAGTGGATAAAGGGGAATAAGGGGGAATCTAACTAAGAAACTGGGTTATGTCCAAGATTGGATAAAGATGTCCAATACTGGACATTTTTACAAATATTAGACAATTTAGGAAACAAGGAGGTACAAAAATGATAAGTGGAGCAAATATATTTCAAGGATTCTCTGGGTTTCAGGGGATGCTACAGGTCGGTATGTATATATTGTATGGGATAGTGGCACTGGTGGTCGCTGGATTGCTTACAGTTGCGGTCCTATTTATAGTGGTCAAGGCAAAAGAGAAAGCTGTCGTCGAGCTCGGAGCAGTAACTCGGACCATGAACCAGTTCGCTGGTAAGGATAAGAAGCAGAAAGGAAAGCTGAAGCATCTTTTTGTTGGTGGAAAGTCCAAGAAGTACTTACCAAACGTGCAGCAGGAAGACATTTTTATGAGAGGAAAGAAGGAGTATATATTCCTTATGAAGGATAATAATGGTCTACATCACTTCCTTCGATTGCCATCCTTCGAGGAGATAAAGAAGTGGTACAAAGTTGTCTATGATATCGACCTCGACGAGATAAGAGACCGAGGAGGAGAGTTGAGCAAGAAGGAAAGAGAGTTTCTTAATGTGGTCGGAACAGTCTACATGATGCCTTCACCGTCGGAAGATATGGAATGGTTAGCAGACCAAGCAGCACAATCCGACAATCAGTTCGCTAGTGGAATACTTAAACATCCAGCTATGGTCTGGGCAGCAACTATCGCAGTGTGTGCATTCGTGTTTATCATAACGATAATCATCTCAAAGAGAATGTGATTATCTCTGAATATATTCGGAGGAAGGGGAAGGGGTTTGTGACCTCTTTTTCCTCTTCCCCTTCGTCGTGAAAATGGGACTGTTAAAAAAGATTGAAGATTGGTTGATGCGGAAGAAGTATTCTGCATTCTCAGAATGCGAAGAAAACTACGACCGAGTAAAGCATAAGCGACGATTCGAAGGTAGGTATAATGTTATGAAAGGCACAAGGTGTCCATCATGCGGACATCACAAGTCGATAAGAAAGAAAGATTTATTCAAATGCACGAGGTGTGGAGAAAGATGGAGCAACAAAAATTATTAGGCATGGTAAGGGGAAATATACATGAGAAGGTCGAAGATTGGAATGCTATCCCAGCGTACCAGCGTATATCTATCACAAGATGCGTGATGGCATTCGCAGAAGAGTATGCAGATAAGCTAAAGGAGGAGTGGCATAATGATGAAGAAGAAAGCGAAGAGCACGAGGAGCAGGAAGAACCAGATGAAGAAGGTGCGGATTATCCGTCTTCCAGCGATGGAGTACATCAATCTGATAAATGAGATAGATAATGTATGTAAGCTCCAAATCAGAGATGAATATATAGTCAAAATCATCAAGGCATTGATAGAAGAGTGGCGAAATGAATAAGCTTTTGATGATAATTCTTTTTAATCTTTTATATTAAAGCATACAAAAAACGAAAAGTATTTATATATGCTATACATTCTTTTTTTATCGTTAACCATAATTTTTGAAAACATGGAGGAAATGAAAAATGACAAAGATAAGAATAAGCGAACTAAAGCCAAATCCATTTAAAAAGGAAATCAACAAAGGCAAACTAGATGAAAGCAGATTAGAGATTCTGAAGGAAAGTATCGAACACAATACACTCCCAGAGATATTCACAGTCAGGAAAAAAGGAGATGCCTACGAGCTTACTTCTGGACACCATCGTATCGAAGCATTGAAGAGATACAAAGGCAAAGACCATGAAGTGATGATTAATGTAGTCGACTTCGACGATGAACAGATGCTCATTGATATGGTAAGAGAGAACATAACACAACGGAATATTGAGTTTAAAGATACTGAAGATTCGGTTATGTTGGCAAAGAAGTATCTCACAGAACGTCTGCGTAAAGGTACTTTACACAGAGCAGAACATACAAGACAAGACCAAGATATAGGAGCTAGAGAAATCGCTAAGTTTCTCTCGAAAAATGGTAAGACGATAAGCCACTCACAGATAGCCAAGTATATAAACATCAGTGAAGGATTAAATCCGAAAGTCCATAGTATCGTAACAAAAGGAAACCAAGGTCACACAGACTCAGGAAAGATTGGTCTAGAACTAGCGAATAAATTGGCTATGGTCGCAGATAAGTCTGACCAAAACGGACTCCTTAAGGCATTGAAGGAAGCAAACAAGGAAGGGATAAGCCAAGAGAAGCTCGTTCAGGAACTTACTAAATTTAAAGCAGCTCCAGAAGAGATAAAGAAAGATATAGTCTCTGGGAATATAAAGATATCTGAAATGGATGATGCTATCTTCGAGAAGAAAGTATCTGAAAATAACGAGAAAAACAAGGATTCGCAGGTCGTATTCTATCCAAACTTTCAGTCGAGAGTATTGGATTTCAAGCAGGAAGTAAGTAAGTTAGAGTACCAAGTACTCGACTTCAAAAAGATTTTTGGCAGTCCTAGATTTAAATCAGGATACCCTAAGTTAGGGAAAAAAGAGAAATTATTCGTCGACGACACTATAGTCAAGATAAAAGCTCGTATCAAAAAATGCTACGATACAGTATCAGACTTCGAGAAGACGATGAAGATGGTCGAATCGACCAAACAGATTGAAACAAAATAGGAGGAAAATGAAAATGAGATTTGAAAAAAGGGTCAGAAAACAGATAGTGCAAAACCTTTGGAATTATTTCCAACCGATGCACGAACATTTAGGAGAGGACAAGGCAGTAAGTATCCATCAGATAGCTGATGATATTGCAGAGCAGGTAGACATCCCCATCAGGGACAAGAAACACAAGTGGTTTGATGCAGACTTTCGGTTTTATGTGAGTCAGTTAATCCACTCTAAGTTGATGAACAAGAAAAGCAAATTCTATCTAAGAGGATTGCTTTGTGAAACACGAAATGGAAGAGGTATCCGAAGAGTCGGGTTTTATTATTTTGTGAAGACAACCCAAGAGAAAGATAGGATACTAGAGAACAGGATGGCAGAGATTAAAGCTCAGACCATCGCAACACAAGCAAGAGACCGAGAAGCACAGACACACATCTATGAAGTGATTGAAAACAAACCAAGGAACTTTCTATCGCAGGTGCGAAAATGAGAATCGAACCGATAACCATACGGATAGACATGAACAGTCTATCACCAGACGAGATGATTGTTGTCGCTGGGATTCTCCAGAGAAGCAAACAAGTACCGACACAACCGACACAAGAAACATCTTCTCCGACGGAAAAGAAAGAACCTAGTCGGAAGATAAAGAAGGGAAGAAGGATGAAGCGTTTCGAGTCGAAAGATATGAAGGAGGTAATCAAAGCATTACGAAAAGATGAAGCTCCGCTGGAGATTGCAGAAAGATTTGGTTGCAGTCCACAGGCGATATATCGTTTCAAACAAATATTGAACAAAGACCCTCGTTATGTTGTGACTGAATCGTTTGCTAAGGCGTTGAAAGAACTCGATGAAGAAGAGAAAAAACTCGATGAAGAAGAGAAAAAAGAACCTATCGAAGAAAGAGACCCATATATGTAAAAAAAGTAGAGTGGAAAGGGGATGAAGGAATATTTCTTCGTATTGGTCCTCGCATAATAACAGCTAAAACCTCAAAATCTGTACGAGGACCAAGAAGACAATTTACCCTCGGAGAGTGTTCATCCACTACCATGTTTCATCCCCCCACAATCTACAACAGGTGATAAAGAATGAGACAAGTGATACAAAAAGGCAGACACAACAAATATTCATTGAAAGAGAACAGGAATCTTTTCCTTTTCCCTCGAGAATGGAACAAGATTATGTCGAAAGCCAAGCGAAGACAGATTCCGACCTTTATGCTATTGATAAATACAGGAGCAAGAATCAACGAAGCTAGACACATAAAGTTTGGTGACATCGACTACGAAAGAAACTATGTAACCATCAGGATTACAAAGGTCAAGGCGAAGAAAGGTGAAAAGAAACCAATTCCTCGACTCGTACCGATAAGCAACCAATTCAAAAAGTATCTGAAGAAGTTGATGAAGGAGCGAAACCTAACGATGGAAGATTATATTCCGACTATTTCGACCTCTGCTATGGCGTATGCCTTAAAGCAGCACACCAAGCGGATTGGAAGAAAAGATTGGTATGATTTTTCAGCACATAACCTAAGAAAAACTTTTGAATGCTGGTTGATTGCATTAGGTATTGATGGATTCAAAGTTGCAAAGCATTTAGGACATACTCCAAGCGTTGCACTAAGCTCTTACATCAGTCCAGACATCTTTTCAAATGATGATAAGCAAGAAATCAGGAAAATTTTGGGAGATTTGTACTCATACAGTGAGAAAAGGTACTAAAAATGGTCTCGTCGAGAAATAATCATGAACGGATGCCCAATTTTGCACAAAAAGGTCGGGATTTTTGTGCAAATATGGCATTCGATGGGGTCGAATGATGGCATTGATAAACAAAGACACTAAAGATGGCGGAATCCGAGTAGTTTTGACAGATTATGGTAGAGGTAAATATTACTCCTATGTCAGGGACAACAAAAGGTACCAAATTATTGAACTAAATTTTGAGATGCTTAGATTTGATAAAGAATTATTCTTTTGGGTCCTATCGCATGAGATTGAGCACCTGCTGCATTATGCAGATATGGCAAATGAAGGTCGACCGCATAAACAAGCAGACCTAAGACAGGCATTCCCATCACTCAAAAATATTCGGATGGTCGCAAAGCTATCTCAGTTTGAGCGAAAATTCAGCGATGAAGTAAATTATAAAGAGTTTGCGGTCCATGCAAAACCAGAGATTCTAGAGAATGCAAATATTGTTCACTTTTACCGAGCGTTTTATGATAGCGATGATTATTTCGACTTAACAGAAGAAGAAGAGAAAGAGATTTGGTCAGCGTTTGATATGAATCTATGATACGGAGGGATATACATGGAACCAACAGAAAAGAAGGAAGAAAATGAAAAGAAGAAAAAAGGAAAAGTATATGGCGACCCAGTTGCAGAAATACAGTGGTAAAAACATTTCAAACAATGAAGTGACTGTGGACTTCACGACGAAAGAAGTGAAGTTCAAGCCACTGCAAAATGGAAAGAAAAAAAGGAGCAAATTCGGAGAGATACTCAATTCTGGGGGAGTTTTGTACACATACCTTCTAGCTATCCAGACTTATATAGGATTATTTATCATTCCGACCATGATTTTATTAGACTATATCGATGGATGGACCCATCGTATTCAATTCATGTATGCCTTCACTGTTTATTTAGTTGGAACACTAGCGTTAGTGAACACATATCCACTTTTAGTGTTTATCCCAAGATTCAGGGACAGATGCTATCCAAAGGCGATGGCACACATGATGATGGTGATAAGATACTTCAAAAACAAAACTATGACTGATAAATATATATTCTCGCATATAGATTGTAGTAATCAGATTGAGATTGACTTTGACAATGTGTATCTGGAGTACAAGGTCACTGGGGATTTATCAGATGCCTTACAGCGGATAGAGGTTCGGTCGATATCTACCTATGATACTGGTATATGGAAAGCTAGATTCATATTTGGTCGGTCTGCGGTCGATGGCGATTTGGAGATTCGGGCGATTTGACGTTATCGCTGGAGTCTTTGTGTATATGTTTAGCAAAGATTAAATACTAGTTTCTCAAAGAATAAGGCATGACATTGGTGTTAGAAAACGAAGAAGAGTTGAACCGACAGATGGATGAAGACAGCAAAAGATTACTACTGATGCAAGAGGAATACATCCGTAGCTTTTTCAAAAAAGGATGCCACTTTTTTGAAGATTACATCCAGATTGGAGACCTCCAAATTCGCACAAAAAAGTAAAAATTATGCTTAAAGATACAAATCGGCTATCCCCCGAGGAGAGCTTATTTATCTTTTAGTGTAAAAGATTGAATTCTATAATAATATACTAAAATATATACCAGAAAACGAAAGGTTTATATAGTTGCTATATATTCTAGTATATATCAAGGAGGTACATGAAAAATGAAATATGAAGACAATTTGGAATTGGTTCGTCAGAACCTAGATTTCTTTAAGGACTCTACAGGTCACTACCAAAAGGTAGCTGAACTATTGAGTCAAGGTTTATCAGCAACAGAACTCAGAGATAACTTCAATGTGACAGGTCTAGCACCTAGAACAGTAACCAGAGCAGTGTGGGAGATGGCAAAAAAGGTCCAAGGGTCCAAAGCTCAACCTAAACCAGCACCAGCAGCAGCACCAGCACCGCAACCTGAACCAGTGCAGACCATAATTCAACCCAAAAAGACCGCTCAGACCACAAATATGAGCAGATACATACCATCTCACAATGGATACATACCAAGGACCTTATATGGGACCACTGATGTGAAGCTATTAGGAGAGATGTATCAAAACAGGGACTATGTGCTCATAATTGGCGAAACAGGGTCAGGAAAGACCCATCTGGTCCGAAACCTAGCATATAACAAGAAAATCCCTTATATGAGGGTTAACATGAACGGAGCGACCACTCCTGAAGACCTAGCAGGTCAATGGATACCAAACCCAGACCCAAGCTCACAAGCCAAATATGTATGGAGAGACGGTGTTTTGACCGAATTCATGCGAAATGGCGGTGTTTTCGTGGTAGACGAGATTAACATGACTCCAGCGGAAATGTTGTCCATGTTCCACTCAGTGACAGACGATGAAAGAAGGTTAGTATTGACCCAGAAGGATGGGGAAGTTATCAATGCTCACCCAGATTTTTACTTCGTAGCGACCATGAACCCTAGCTCCTATGAAGGAACAGGGAGACTGAACAGTGCATTAAAAGACCGATTCAGGGTCCTTTACCTAGACTACAACCAAACGGTCGAGAAGAAGCTGAAAATTGACGAGAAGATAAGCGAAGTAGCTGAAAATCTCAGAAAAAGCGATGCAGTAATGACCCCAGTAAGCACAAGGGACCTTATCCAGTATATGCAGGACACTGAACACTATGGAGACAAGGTAGCTCGTGAGCTTTTCATCAACAAATTCGACTCAGAAGAGCAGAAAGCAGTCAAGGAAGTAATCGAGATGATTGTAGACGGAAAGAATCAGGAGACCGAAGAAGAGCAGACAGAAGGAGAGGAGCAGTCACAATAAACGAAACATTTATATACTAGATATATATTCTAGTATATATTGAGGAGGTAAATGAAAAATGAAACTTACATTTGACCAAGAACGTGATTTCTTCACCCGAGTTGACAACATACTACAGACCAGAAAGCAGATTGGTGTTATGAATGTATCAGGAAAAGGGATTGCATACACTGATATGAAGAACATATACATCGACTTCGGAGAAGTGGTCGAGCTGTTCGGAACCGACTACGACTCTTTCCTTAAGTCGACCCGAGGGCTTAACTACCACGAGTTAGCTCACATCCTTTATACCAAAGGAAGCTCAAGAGGTAGTGCATTCCAGACTGAATTCAACATACTAGAAGACCAGCGGATTGAGAACCTTTTCAGCATCAAGTACCCAAAAGCTGAAGACTACTTCAAGCTGAATGTACTCGAGCTATTGTCCAAGGACCTGAATGCTCAGTCTTACATTTTGGTGTATGGTCGAAGACGATTCTTAAGGAACCCAAAGCTCCTAGCTCAGATGAAATCTCTAGCAGTGGAGAGTTATGGAAAGTCAACAGTCGAAGAGGTAGAGCAGATAATCGACCAGTACCTAGTAACAACTGATTACACAAATCAAAGAAATCTAGCAAGACGATTGTGTGATTTAGTCGGAAATCTCCAGCACCAGACAAGCGGATTACTTCAAGGAGGAGCAAGTACCAAGTCAGTCTCAAAAGACGAGAAGAATTCAACCGACCAGCTATCAAAGGAGATAGCAGAGAGCTTGACAGGAGAAGAGCAGAAGGTCCAGAGCGGAACTATCGAAGAGATACAGCAAAGTGTGGATGAAGAAAAGGACTCGACAAGCGAGTCACTTCAAGATGATATCGAAGCTCAGAAGGAAAACATGGGAAAATATGGTCACTCTTCAGACCTAGAAGGTGACACTCAGGACAACCGAGACCAGTATGTTCCAAGCAACCATAACAGGATTGAAGCATCCAAGCTGAAGCGGATTATCAACTTCCTAAAGAATGAGTTAGGGAATAAAACAGTCTACTCCCAGAAGAGCGGAAGACTCGACCTAAGACGAGCTATGAGCAATCACCAATCGACCAAGATTACAGACTTCAAAAGATTCAAGCCAAGCAGACTGAACAAGACAAGGATGGCAGTTTCCATTTTGGTCGACTCCAGCGGAAGCATGGGAAACTACTCTTCAAAACTAGCTCGAGACAGTGCATGGACCATCTCCAAAGCATTGGAAGAATGCGGAAGTGTTTCCGAGATAATCGAATTCAGCAGGAACCCAATCTACATGAAAAGATTCGACAAGAAGATTGAACACGCAGTCCTCGGTCGGAAACAGTGGGGAGGTACTATGTTGTGCAACTCACTAGAACAAGCTCATGAAGATTTGAAACAGATACGAAAGCAGAAAGGGATTGAGCACCAGCTCGTAATCATCATCACCGACGGATACATCGACGACCAGAGAGAGTGTGAAAAGCAACTATCCAAGATGAAAGAAGAAGGGATTAGCACTGTTCACCTAGGTGTATGCAACAAAGGGTACAACCCAGCATTGATTGAAAAGCATTATGTAAGCGAAGCTAAGCACGTTCCATCATTCGACAAGCTGAACGAGACCATGAGGTCAATCGTTTACAACATCCAGCGAGAGATAATCAGAAAAGTAAAATGGAGGTATTGAAAAATGAGAATAGCACAAGACAGAAAAAGCAAAGGACCATGTGGATATTGTGGATTTCATTTTGTGATGATAGTCAACAATATTATGGTCGTGAAAAAGAACAACAAGCAAGTAGGATTTGAGCGGATGTACGAGGAGAGATGTGCAAGATGCAAGAACCTTATGTACGGAAGCATCAGACCATTATCGGAGGAGGAGATAGGTGAAATCGAACAAAAATAGACAGGATATAAACTGGGAGAGGATAGACCAGATAGACAAGATGTCTGAGCGAGAGCTGGACAAGAACCTCGACCAAGCAGACAAGGAGGGAAAAAGATGGAAGAGACCATAATCGACAGGATAGAGAAGAAGAAAGTTAAAGTATTCTCGAGGAGCGGACACATAACCATACCGAAGCAGTATGTCGGTGAAGAGGTCTACATACTCTACACCAAAAAGATTACTCGACCGAAAGTGCATCATGAAGAAGAGAAAGAATCCGACGGTAAGACCTATGTAAGAGCAGAAGTGACAGACGGAGCTGGGACTCATGCCTTATGGTTAGAGAAAGATAGGATACCAAAGATTTTTACTCGAGAATAAGGGTATTATCCAGTGCTGAAAAGGGCAAACAAACAGTATTTGGTTGGTTTGGAAATAAAAACCCACCCACTTCTCACGATAGTAGGACACTGGATAATCATGATTATACACCGTTGATGAAATCCCAGAAGCTACTCTTCGGGACATCCTGAACTTTTATCTTCTTCACTCTCTCGTACTTCAATTCTTTTCTTATCATATCTTTCTTTTTTTTTGTTGGTGCTATAGTTGATAACCGAGAGTTGTTATCAATCTTTTTCGTGATTAGGTAAGCATCCTTATATCGTGGGTCGTGTTCCGACCGACCATAGACCCTTATATCAGGGATGTACCATGAATATTTTATATGGTTCGGTCTGTTTCTGAATGTTCTGCTGAACAGCTTATCATTGGTCGATGATACTCCTCCTTTAACGACAAGATAGTGCTCTTCAGCTTTTGCATATTGATTATCACCGACGAGAACAGTGTTCCCTCCTTTTTTAGGCATCCCCCAAGCTCTGTCCCATTTGTAGTAAGACTCTCGGGGGTATCTAGAGGTGTATTTTTTTTGCAGAAGTTGTTTTACTTCATCGGTGTGGGACAGAGTATCATGACCGTAGATTATTCTCGTACCTGTACGGTCGTATGGATGGTCTTCGAGTTGGTATCCTTTCGTCAGCTTTTTTTTTATCAGCTTTCGACCTATCCTATTAAACTTTTTTCTTTGTTCTGGAGTGATTGAGACTTCTCTCATTTTTTCATGTCGAGTTTGTGAAGCTGCATAGCTTTTTTCTTCAACCTAGCAAGTCGTTTCTTCGACGGTTTCTTGTAGGTCTTATAGAATTTATGAGTATCTTCATGGAAGAGTGCTTGTCGCTTTGTCTTCATCTGGACTTCAATCAGTTTTTTATCTTCGACCATACCTAGATGGTAAGCCATGTAGTATCCGCCTTTTGGGTCCTTGTAGTAGTCGTCTGCTTTATCCCCTTTTATCTGTGATTTATATTTCTTCTCGAAGAGCTTGACGTTTGCTTTCAGGGATGGAAAGTCCTTATGGACTACTCGCACCCCTGCCACATCATCAATTTTGCCTTCTTCCAAAAAATTACGACGGAGTTTTCCAATCGTAGAATGAGTGCCTTTTATGCGATACTTATCTGCACCTATCTTCTTTGCTAGTTTTCTAGCTGGTGCTCTATAAGTTTCATTATGTCGTTTGATTGCTCGAAGTTCGTCGGTGAGTCTAACTTCCTGAACATCATCAGACTTAGAAGAATCAAAAGGAGCTACATCGTCGGCATTTGGCGACCCATCATTGTCGAAGTCACCAAAAATATACTGGTCATGTGTTATCTTCTTAAACCGACTCGGAATCCTCATTTAAACCTTAATCTATTCCTGTAGCTCCAAGTATTTAATCTTTTCGGTACTCTACCGAGTTCTTTTTGTTGCGATGGTCTCCGCAACTGACGAATGCTTTGATGCATCCTGTCCTTCGCTCTTTTTTCCCTCTCCTTCTTCACCTTTGAGAGCATTCAATAGGTCCTGCATAACCAGCTCTAGGTTCTGCAACCTGTTATCGAAGTCTCTTAGTGTTTCATAACTTACTTCCATGTGTTTCACCTCATAGTTACCCCAATCAGGTACGTTGCATCGTTCAAAAAGTTTAGCAGCATCAGGAAAAAGATAAACTGAACAAAGTAGCTCAACAAATCTGAATCCATCCGACCAGCTAGTACTCTTCGACGGAACAATAAATATGTTGCTATCGAAACAGCAGGTATCACAACAAATTGAAGTGCAAACGTCGACCCTTTTAGGTTTATCGCTGCCTTCATCACTGGATTTGCTTCATAACTTACTGCAACCTGTTCGATTGTCGTTCCAGAAATCTCTGCGGTCTGAGTCATAACGAGAATTGTCATGATTCGGACCGATATCATCATGAAGACTGCTGCTGCGACCATCCAGTCTGTCTGTTTTGGATTAAATGGACAGTCGGTCATACGAATCTCCTCGACCAGTTCATCTTTAGCTTTGCTGCTGCATTGATAAGTTCCTGTAGCTTGTAGACCGCTTCTGCATCTGCTCGTCTCTTACGTTTGAAGGACCCAATCATGTTTATCATCACGTTCAGGCAATCTTCAGTATCAAGTTTTTCTAGTTCAGAGAAAACTATCTTCGCTTTCTCGTATTCTATCGTCACCAACTTCCTCGACCTCCTTAACTTCTTCATTTTTTCCTACTTTCTTTGATAGCTTCAACAATCTTATCCCCACGTAGATGAACAACAGACCAAACAGTCCCCCTGTAATAGGATACGCCAGTTGACTGAATACAACTCCGAGCTCAAATGTAAATGTAAATGTCACTACAGCTGCTAAAAAACAAAAATATGCACGAATCTCGTGCATTCCTTTTTCAATATCTTCTAGTTTCATCCTGCTCCCTCCTTACATCCTCTAGTCCGACCTGAAAGATTACAAAGGTCTTCCTTACAGGCATCTAAAGCTGAGATGTTGAGCTTCAGACTAGCATTAAGGTCGGTTATCGTATCTAAAAGGGTCGAATTCGTGATGTTTGCATACTTATCCAACTCTTTTTCGCACCATTTAATCTGTCTTATAAGTTTTATATTGTCGGTCTGATTGCATGGCAACCATTTTGTGTCGTTTATGTAGACCGTCTGATTCTGATAGACCGTCTTTACTTCTGGAGTACAGACTGGACACTCTACACACTCTTCACACTCTACTATCGGAGTAACATTATTTTCAATATCTGTATTGTACGCTACTGTCAAAGCTATAAAGTACATGATTACTATCCCGACCAATGTAAAAAGTCCTGCAATAATCTTCTCTTTTGTTGTGAACATCATTTTCCCACCAGTCTAAAACAGTTCTGCGATGATTGAACGACATCGTTGTACTTGATAAGCAGAGAATTATAGTCCATCTGGACCTTCAGAGCAAAAAAGATTACTGCAACAAACGCACAGACCAATAGAATCATGGCAATCTGCTCTACTTTCTTTTCCCATATCTGTTTTTCCTCTTCCTTCACATACTCTATCTTTACTTTGAGTGGTGGATTATCACTAACATCGCACATAATAGACCCCACTTGTAGTAGTTTCCAGTCATCATCATCTAGTGTGATTGTTGGTAGTTCTTCTTTTTCTTCATTCATTTTCTGACCTCCCTTCTTCATCATATACACAACCTTCTATAGTTATCCCACTATTCCTCCATTTGCATCCTATCGGACAACTTGTGCATATATGGTCTTCATTCATCTTGTGCTTGATTCCATTTTCGGACCATATCTCTATCACTGGACATGAAACAGGCATTACATACATTTCCTGCTTTGAACTTATGGGTCTTAGTTTTAGGATTGAACGGAGACCCACAGTTTATGCAGCTACTTTCACGCTTTAATTGCTCCTTTTCACGCTCTAGTGCTTCTATTTCCGCTTTTTTGCCTAATTCCTCGACTTTCCGTATGTTTTCGTTGCATATATTCGCTTCAGATTGTAATTGAGCTATCTTCTCGCTCAATTCCTTGAACTTTAATTTCTCTATTTCAAGGTTTATAGCTTCAGTATTTTGTGTCTTCCGAGCTATGAGTATCTTGATGTATTCTTCTGTTGCTGCACTTATATTGATGTTGAGCTGTCTAGCTCTCTTGACCAATTCAGTTTCTAGTGTGATATTCACGTGGGTTTTCATCTTTTTTTTGTATCCTCTTCTTTTTTTTGGGTGGTGTTTGTTCTTTGAATACTTATATACTTACTATACGTATTATACTAAATATAATATATATATAATACTTCTGTTTCCACGTGCTCCACAGGAAACAGTCGAAACGTACCTTTTACTTTTCATTATACACATTGTAACCTCTAGTTTCAATCCTCTTAATCTCTTCTTTCAATGCTTCGTTGAGCGTTTGACTCATATTGATACGCAACCTCTTTGCTTTTTCAACTACCTCAATATCCAATGTAACTGTTGTGTGCCCTTTCATATTTATTCCTCCTTTGTTTTAGGAACATAATAGGTCCCATCTTTATTCTCCCTTAACAGAACTTTCCCATCATAAAGGGAAATGAGTCTCCGACCCTGCTTTTTGCATATCACCCTCTTTTTAAAAGCAGGGTCAAAGACCCAAAAAAACACCCCCTGAACGTGCTTCGGTGTTGTCTCTTCAGAACTCTGTAATTTTTCTGTTGTACCCATCGTCTAGCTCTTCTAATGGTTCGACCTCTAGCTTCTTACGTTCTTTCATTCTCTCTATCCGCTTCAGATGCATAATAGACCTAATAGTAGACATCTTAATATGCCTTTACCATCAAGAATCCTTTATCGTCTGCGACCGTCTGTAGCTCTTTTCCTTCTAACTGACCCATGGATGCGACCATATAGAATCTCATCATGTGTGCTACCGCACTGTTGAAGGGAATCTTACCTTCCTTATCTAGGTTCATCCATGTTCCGCTTACTGCTAGTTTATCGTCTTTGTTGTACTTTACTTTAGAAATCTCTATCGGTACATCTTGGTCGGGATGTTTGCAGGTCAAATATAGTTTTGTTCCGACCTTTTTTCCGTCTGACCCATTTACATCCTCAACTCTCATGCCACCGACCACTACATTTTTTGGGGGTAGTGGTGCTGTCTCTTCCCCAATTTTCAAACTTTTTATGTCTTCCATTTTTCAATTCCTCCGTTCTAATGTTTTCTTTATTTCAGCGACTTCTTCTCTAGTTTGCTCTATCCTCTCGGTGAGATATGTAATGCTGTCTCTAAGTTGGTTCAACTCTCCGAGAATAAGGTCAATAGTTTCATTTTTCATCGCCATACCCAAAATGAAAGTATAGCTTATATTTATATCTTTTGATTTCAAGTATGAAAAGAAAAAAAAGAAGGGAAGTCCCTTCAGTTTGGTTTGTTCTCCGTAGCAGAAACGGTCTGCCTAAGCAAAATATTTCATATATACGAAGACGCCTGCAATAATTGAGATGATGATAACCATCACAGAAATTATCGCAAGAGTTGGTTGCTGTTCGGCTACTGTTCCTTGTGCATCTACGCTATTAAACAAAGCATATCCTGCTCCAGAATAGTTTAGTCCATCTTCACCACAACATCCAGCAGCTACAGATAAATCCACTGTAGTGTTTTCACAATCCCTTGTGTCTGTTGAGCTGAAAGATGCGTTCCAACATTCATCTGCATTAAGGGTATCCTTAAAGGTGTTTGTTGTCAAGACCATAGCACCAGTTATCAAACCACCTATTGTCAACACTAGAGCTATATATGGTATCAGCTTAAGCCCTTCCATTTTTTACTAATAAATGGATAAAGGTTTAAGCAAAATATCTCATATATACGAAGACGCCTGCAATCACTGAGATGATGATAACCATCACAGAAATTATTGCGATTGTAGGTTGTTGCTCGGCTACTGTCGAGATACCTTCGGTTGCGTTTCCAATAGCTAGAAGAGCTTCTGTATCAGTTGTAGTTTCACTAAACTGGTCAAGTGTTATAGCTGCTGCTCCTAGAATTATACCGCTGATAGCTAGTACCAATGCGATATATGGTATTAATTTTAATCCTTCCATTTACTTCTTCCCTCCCCCACCAATTTCAGGCGTAGATTTATTGAAGAAAAAGTCTCTGTATGAAGGGAAAGTCTCATATACAGACTTTTGTATCTATTGAATATATAAACTTTTACTAAGCATTCGACAAGTAAATCGACCGTCTACTCTCTGTCTAAGAAAGACCAAAGGATTGCTGCAACTGCCAAAATTATGAACATTACTGCTTTATCCCCAGTAATCCATCCCATGACCCACACGAAAAGACCGACTATCGTAGTCAAAGTCAAGGAGACTGCTGCTGAATCAGAGTTTCGCATGAACCTTATCTTACAAAATGAGAATACCATGATAGCGAAGATGGAAAGGAACCCGACCCCTAACATCTTATTCGTCACTTCGTTTGCATAAGTTATCAAAGTCTCTGGAGAAGATATGTTTGGCGGTTGGTATGGTCGTGGCATTATAGCTTCACCTCCCACTTAAGCCATGCATAAATCAACATGGAGATTGCTATTATAGATATTCCTGCCCAGATGTAGAACGATATGTTCTGTATAACTGAAGCACCGACAAGTGTAGAGAATATTGAAGTTATCGACGACATCAGGTTTCCGAGTATCGTAAACGACTGACCAAAAGTCTTGATTGTGGCAACTGCCTGTTTGATAAGTACATAAGGATTTTCAAGTCCAGCTGTACCTTCCTTCATCTTTACTCCAGTCATCGCTTCTCTCGTCTCGTTAAACTCTAGCTGTCCACCAGATTGCATCTGAGCTTCAATCGGACCGTAGGATTTGTTCAACAATGCAAGATTGCTGGTGTTTGCCTGATAATAATTTCCAGTCGGTACATAAAAATTGTTGAAACTTAATGTAATCAAAGCTACGAACAAGACCGATAGTATGATATGGTGCAGTTTCATCTTCTTTGTAACCTCACAAGCAACACGACGATAACAATCGCTATCGAGAAGAGCGACCCCATAGTCGTGTAGAATAAACCTAGTGCATTTGTTACTATAAGAGACAATAAAGCTAGTATCAATCCGACTTCAGCTGATACATATATTCCGATTGCTGCTATTGCTGCAACAATTATGAATGATACGAACACGCTATCCGACCCGAATATCTGGAACGCTTTCTTATAGACCAAAGTGTAAGAATCGACGAAATAAGTTTCATTATCTGATGCTAACCTTACATAGACCTGTCCGATATAGTCCATATCGACGTTTGATGTATCGTCTGTTACTGTATAAGACTCTAATCCTGCACCAGATGTTGAAGATGTCTGATAGATTGACGTTGAGTTTGTTGCATTCTTCTTCACGACTACAAATGTTACTTCTTCGACTGCATACTCCACGTCTTGCCATGATACATTGACTTCTTTAGTATCTCTGTGACCTCCAGCTTCGATAGATAGTGACCTTAAGATGTTCGTGATGTCCTCGACCTCTGTTCCGATTACTATCTGCAAAGTATATGTTGTTCCGATGATGGTCTGCTTCGGTTCGATATGGATTATCGCTCCGAACTCGTCTTCGACCTCGAACTTATACTCTTCAGTGCTCACCAGATAGACCTGTATATCTCCTTCGGAGTTGGTCGTCGATGAATCAATCAAGGTGTAGTCGTTCGTACCTAGATTGTATCTGTAGGTATGGATTATGTATCCTTCCAGCTCTAGGTCGTTCTCGTCGACTAAAGTTATAGTTACCTGTGTTGCTAGACTCGTGTTCTGCATAGAGATTGGTATCGTCTGCATGGTCTGTGTCAAAGAGAATCCGTTTTGGTCGTAGCTTGTATCCTGATAACCAGACCGAGTGAAGATATTCTGTATGTTCGACTGATAGGTCGACATAAACCAAGGATATAGGCAAATTTGAGTATAATTCGATGCACTGGCATTCTGGAATGAATATGTGCGTAAAAACGCTGTATTATTTGTAGTCCAGATTGTATAGAGTCCTTCGAAGTTATATCCCTCAATGCCAATCTCCGTATCAGCATCAGAAACAGTATAGTTTATCGTCGTGACGTTCTGTAGCGACCCATTACATAATCCAGCCACCATCTTATATACTTCAGCTGTCCTGTTGATGGTACCGCCAAATGTATTTCCCCCTAATGTAAAATTATAGGTCCAGTTGATTGGAATCCCTGTCTCGTTCCATGCATCAATCTCAATGTTTGTGATTGCTGCAAAGTATGTGTCGGAATTTCCGTATGATGTTTTTGTAACGGTCTGAAGTGTTCCGTTGTATAGCAAAGTCGCATCTGTGGTGATTACTGACGTATTTTTTTCCATAATCAATGAGTAATGTGCTGTCGTCTGCTCGATAAATGGTCCAGCTGTAGATGCATCGGTCGCATTTACCTGATACCAGAAGTAAGTCTCTTGGTATTGGTTCATCTCACCGATAGAATGGAATGTAACCTGCGAATCTATATCCATATTTGTTATCAAGACCCTTACTTTCTTATCGGATATTCTTGTTACAGTGTAGATTTCTTTCCCTGTCGCTCCTTTTATCTCAAAATCTATCCATTTTGATAGGTCGGGTACGACCATCCATCCATTATATCCTGCTTTTGATATGATGTCGATGAAATGACTGCTCTGGACCTCGATTTCGACCGAGTTAGGCATCGGTAGAAGTGGGTTTGGAGTATATGTAAATTCATATCTATCGTTTGTATCCGCTTTTGTTGCATCGAAATCATCAAAAACTCCTAGTCCGATAAGTCGGACTGTCACATAAGAATTCTTGTAGAGCTTGTCAAATTCGAATTTTATCGACTTCAAAGCAGGGTTCAAAGTGAACGGATAGTCTGGAATATCCTTACCTGTGTGACCGTCGAAGATGGTGACTGTAAGATTGTGTTTACCTATAGTATAATTTGTAAAATTATATGTAAAATTATAGCTATAAGTTGTCGCAGGAATGTTCGTAATCTCAAAGATTGTGCTGTATGTGTCGTTGACTTTCAGACTATAGAGATGGTCGTCTGAAGCGTTTATCGACCCAGTGATATTGTCCCAGTCTGGTACATAGTTGTACTTCTGGTTAGCTGAGAAGTCTGTGTCGATAACTGGACTTACCCTGTCTAATAAGAAGTATGTCTCGTTGGTTCCGTTGCTAGTTCCAGTAAGATTCACTGAAACCTGTAGCATATAGAATCCGTCGGTCAAAGCTGTATTGTTCTTGAATGTGAAGTTGAATCCCATCGCATCATTCGACCCCATATCTGTGAAGTCGGTGCTGTTGATTGTTACCGTCGCTAAAGCAGAATCATTATGGCTACCGTTAATCCAGATGTCTGCGTTTCCAGCTGTATCGAAATAGTCTAGACCGAATCCATAACCCCAATATGGTGGTTGGTCGATGGTTACGTTGATTGGATTCTCTGAAGCTGGAGGTGCTGGAATTGTGTCGTTATAAAACCTGATGTCGGTCATCTCCATAAGGTCTAGGTTTGCTTGTGTTTGCATGGTGGCGGTATTTAGTGTAGTTCCTGCACAGTGTTTGCTTATTGTCGTGGAGTTATCGAAATAACCGACCTGAGTTCCGTTTGCTAATTGATGAACAGTAATATTTACCCAAGCATCGTTTAACCAAGCAGGACCCAATTCACAATCTGAAGGTGCCCATGTATCACCGCAACAAAGACAGACATTAGTTTGACTAGAGCATGGTGCAGCTGACCTAACTGCAAATGCGAGATTTCCTAGTGCCCAGATATTGTTTGCTGATGCTGCATTTTTCCTAACAAAAGCTGATGCCCACTCTGCATTGAGTGAAGAGTTAGTGTACCTTACCTGTGAAGTGTCTGCTCCTGCATTGTATCTAAGTACCGCTGCAAGAGTATTTCCTTGTGATTCTGGGTCCCAAACTGGAGCGTTAGCTTGATATTGGAACAGACCACCATTGTTTATAGTCTTAGTCCACCCACCTGTAGTCAAATCATCAGTATCAGATAAAGCTGCTCCATTGAATCCTGTATCTGGTGCTGCTGCTGTGTTTTCTTCATCGTTGACTGTCTGGTCTCCAGCAACACCCATGCTAATTATTATTGTCATCACTGTTATTATTGCGAGAAGTATTTTCGATTTCATTGTCGATTCGCTCCGACGAATGCTGCTGCTAGACCGAGTAGACCCATCGCTCCTATATATATCGGTAGATTGTTCATCAAGAAGATTATCTTAGGGAAAGCTGTCTGATACGCTGTAATCTGGGTCGAGTTCGCAAAGTCCCAGAAGGAATTGCTGACCATCGCTGCAAATACAACTGCTATACATAGCAATACGAATGATATCACCAGCATAGCTGGATGATTGAAGACCATCGCTGCACTGATTATCACGAATATGCTTAGACCGATTATCGCAAACAACAAAAGATTATCAAAGCTGAGTATCGTGTTCTTCGTTATGTTCACCGCTTCCTGTGCTTCGTCGGTATCTTGGAATAGACCGCTGTTATCTGCTGCTGTTATGATTATGTGTGCTGTAAATACGCAGATGCCTGTCATAAATATTATCACGATGATGTAAAACCAGTCGAAGATGGATGCTCTTCTGTTCATATTCTCCTCCTCTTTTTGACTCTTATCTTGTCCTTAATCATGTTTCTTAGTGTTATATTATTCGGGATTATCACGACTTTCATAAGCAATCTTGTGACTCCAGCGGTACTTACCTTCATCCCAATCTCACGAAGAGCTTCTGCTTCCTGTTTGCTCCACTCGTCGAACTCTTTTGAGGTCCATGTATACTTATTTTTCTTGATACTATCTGGACAGGTTATTTCGACCACCTTGGTTCTGTATTTTATTCATAGACATCCGTTCTCGTATCTCTATCTTTTTCCATTCGGGAGTAAAGACATTCCATAGCAGGATAGATAAGATTTTGTATAATACCAATACACTGCTAAATATAAGGAATCCAAAAAAAGTAGATAGGGAGACTACAAAGGTATTACTCAACACATCATTGACAAGCCCATCAGAAGTAATCACCAATATATGTAATCCTACCAGATAAAACAAAAATATCACAAAGAGTAAGGCATATCCGACTACCGCAGCAAAATCAAGTTTGGGTTCTTCCATGGTTTTTATGAATAGCATCATTCATCACTCCCCTTCTTTCCAGAGATGAATAGATATAATGCACCAAACAATAATAAGAGACATATAATACCAAAAAAGAGGACTATCGGGAGCACCTGTAATGATAGCTTCTCTTCTCCTGAATCAGTAAGCTCAAAGAATCCAGTATAGAATCCACCTTCTTCTGTGGTGTTGCAGATTATATTAAAAGAATAGACTCCATTATCTTCAAAAGAGTTAGGAGGATAAGAAAACCTAAAATCATGGTCTGTATTTTCAGGGTAAATATTATATATAATTGAACCATTTGTACTATATATCTCTACCGAACAATTTACTCCTTGATGTTTCGTCAGTAGCGTACCATCTGATTTATTGAAGACATGAACATACAACTCGGCTCCATCAGTTACCCCATAATACTTATATACTGGAACTTCAAGCTGTAGTCCTTTATCTGCATATATGTTAAATATATCTGATGGTGGTACTGCAAAAACCGCAGGGATAAACATAAGAAAGAAGAATAATGATATAACCCACTTCTTATCCATATTACAACCCACCCCTTAGTTTATTCCCTAGACTGGATAAAGGTCCTCGCCCGACCTTATCCTCTTTTATCTGGTGCTCTATCTTTGAGATTGCTGCACTTGTCTGGTTAGCTTCTCGACCGTTCATGCTTCTTGTCAATCCGCTGTGACATAGGTAGATTACCTTTTTGATTATCATATCTCTGTTGCTTCGTATCATTCCGACCGTCGGTCCTTTGATTACTGCATACTTTGCCATCTCTTTCCATAACTGATTGCATCTATTGTATATCTCGTCTTTCTCTAAGCACCCATAAAGCACACATTTATTCATGGCGACCGTATAGACCAGATTCAGAACATCATTGATGCCTTCCTCTGTTAGCTCTTGGTTGAACTTCTTCATCCATGCTCCGCTGCCATCTGCTTGTCGTACAAATACTTCTCCTCTTAGCTGGTGCTCCATCTCCTCGAGAATATCTGAGCTCTCTGCTCTAAATCTAAAAAAATCATTGTTTGGGTTTCCTGCTGGTGCAAACATCTGTGGACTATATCCTTGGTCTGCTTCCATCATATATCATCTCCCAGTATCAATTTTCTTACCTTCCCTTTCTTTGAGCTTGTGATTCCTGCCGCTATATCAGGTATCATCACTTTTGGAAATATGCTTATATGCTTTTTCTTGGTATAATTATCCTCCCAGATAATCTTACCCCATCCTCTAGGTACTTTTCCTTTCATAAATATCCCCTCTTTATTTTCTTCTTTTCTTCCGTCGCTTCATCTTCCTTGCTTTTTTTTTAGGTTTGTTCTTCATACCGAAAGGGTCCATCAACGACGGAGGAGGACCCATAGGTTTCTTATCTCCCATCCCGAACGAAGGTCCCATAAGTGACGGAGGTTTTTCCATCGGTTTCGACGGTCCGAATCCCCCCATAAGGGATGGCATCTGTGGCATATTTCCCATCATCTCCATCCTAGTGTTCATAAGTTCCTGTCTTTGCTGCATCATACCCATCTTTATGCTCTGCTGCTTATTGTATTCTTGTAATCTCTCGGTACGTGCTCTCATCCTTTCCATCTGAGCTGCTTCTCTTGCTGGAGCGTTCTCCTTGAACTGTCTTACATGAGTCTTTGCTTTTACGACTGCTCCCTTTATATCTCGACCAATCTCACCCATACCAGATTTAAGTCGCTCCTTGAACGGAACTTTCTTCGGTGTCGGAGGAGCACCGCTATACTCTTTATCGACGGTATCTTCGATTGTCTCCTTCATATCTTCTTTGTCTTCCTTATCTACATCGTAGACATCCAGACCTCCTAACTTTTGTGCTTTCCCCATTATCATCTCCTCCTGAATCTATTGTTTATCTTTTTTATGCTCCTAAATAATCTTATCCTCTTAAGGTCGTCTCTATCTTTTTCCCATCGGAACTTATACTCTGGGTCTCGGATTGCTTTGTACCTATCTCGGATGATAGATTTTATAGGAACGAATCTTTGCTCGTCTTTTGTGACGTACTCTTTCGGATTTCGGTCTCCAAACTCTGAATAGTCGACGATATTTATGTCGTCTGCTGTATTCATCTTATTGTCTGGACCAATCTCCTTGACTTTCCATGTACCTTTATGGATAGCTGGTGCATAGTAATAATAGTCTCCTCCGCTCTGCTTGTCGAGCTCTTTCTCGACTTCCATCGCTCTTTTCCTCGGAGATTTTGATAGTATGTCGTAATCATTCGGTTTCCTTGCTAGAAATCCGATATGTTTTTTCAGTGCTTGACTTCCATAGATGGTGTCCTTGTTTTTCTTGGCGTTGTCGAGTACTATCTTGTCTGAATTGTAATATCCGATTACTCTCCCTAATGGAAATGTTGGGACAGGAATCCTTGGGAGAGTCGGATATTTTGATTTTTTCATAGTCTTCGCTTCCTGCTCCTATCGCTTCTGTTCTTTCTCGCTTCGTAGTATCTCTTACCAGAGCTGGACTTTCTCCATCCTACTTTCTTAGCGACGAGCTTCTTGTCTATCCTTTTGTTTGTTTTTCCTGTCTGTCTTGGTTGGTCTCTTCTTGCCATCTTATTCACCTCATCAATCTTTTGATATGTTTTTTGTATGAGCTTAATGCTTCTCTTTTGTATTTGTACCGACCAAGCTCTTTTGACTTCTCCCATGTAGTTCCTGCATCAATAACATAGTAATCATGTTTTCTCGTCGGTAAATCATACTCTATCTTGGAAAGATATATCTTTTTCTTACCAACCTTTTTCTTCATTAATTGGGTACCGAAAGCTCCCATTTTAATACCACATCTCATTCAATTTTTTTAGTGCTTTTCCTTTCTTGTTCACTTCCTTAGATATACATGAATCACACATATACTCCATACTTTCTCTGAAGTATACGTGATTTTTACTACCACATCTGCTACATTTCATCTTAATACTTCACCTCACTCTAATACTTAGCGTACACAGAATAGCTTTGACCATATCCTTGTACCCTAGATTTCTTGTCTTTGTTTATTCTTATATCCTTAAGATATCCTTTCGACTTTAGAGTCTTAGCTCTTGATTTTGCTGTACTCTTCTTCCCATAACTTCCGTAACATGGCATCTTTATCTCCTCACAATATTGGTAACTCCTGTTCTGCGGTTATAATCTTTTCGATTACAGTTACCTTTGGCATCGTTCTTTTCTTTTTCTTTCTCTTCTTAGGTTCTAGCTCTTCCAGCTTGAATGCTGGTCGAACAGCTATACCCCCGAACGGTCGAGAAAGGAATCCTTTTGCTGGTTTTACCCTTGGAAAGAATTCCAGACCGACGAGGGATGGCGAATATCCACGTCTGAATGAAGTATCACGACGGATTGAGCGTGTGATTTGGCGGTAGGTTTGTTTTGTACCGAAGGAAGGTATTACAATCGTTGGAATCTTCCTTTTTTTCTTAATCTCTCTTTCTGTAACGGTTACAATTTCTTCTTTCGGTACTACTGTTCTTATCACTTCAGGAACTTGTCTTTGCTCTTGCTCTACTATTGGAACACTTATCGGTTCGAGAATACTTTGTTGAACTAGCTCAGTATCGACTCGTGGTTCTAATCTCTGACGTAAATCTGTATCTGGTCGAACTATCAGCTTAGGAGCTTGGACCAAAAGAGGTAAGAGTCGGACTCTTGTCCTATCTTCTTGTCGTACTGATGGTTCTTTTGATAAGAAAAATGAAGTTGACCTAACATCTGGTAGACCGAATTGTAATGGTTCACCTGTTGGACTTACTTTAGGCGGACCATATCGCTCTTCAAATAATAATACTAATTTTTGTTTTTTCTTCCTTCCTGCTACTGCACCTAGTTCTTTTCCAATGTTCAATGCCTTACTAAGTTGTGATTCTCCACCTAGTGTTGTTTTTGATGGGAAAAAATTATCTAATGCTGTCGGAGTATATGTTTGATATAATGTATCTAATGAAGGTGATGATACTGACTTTGATGGTCTTAAATACTTATTTGTTATTATCTCTCTCTCAACTTTCCATGCTTCAGAAGAGAATGAAGTAGGTTTCTTGTCTACCAAGTTATCTATACTTTTTTGTAACTGCTTATATTTGATTGACCCTCTTTTGATGACCTGTTGCTCGACAAACTCTACTGGTCCAATCCGACCGAGCTTACGTCTTTTGATTATATCTTTAGTGAATGGGTCGGACCGTTTGAATATGTTCTTTTCCTTGACTACTTTTATGATGTCCTTCACAGCTTTCCTATTGCTATATTTAAATGCTTTATAATCTAACTGAAGCTGCTCGATGTTCATCTTTCCAATCTTCAACCGAGTACTTATCTTCTTTCTTATTGGTGCGGTCTTTGCTAATACTCTTTTTTTTGCTGCTTTGAATATTGCTTCACCGAGAAGTTTAGTATTAGCTTTTGCTACTCTCACATCGAAAGCTACTTCTGCTCCGAACCTTTTGCTGACGGTCTTTATTGTACCGAATGCTTCGATGTTCCTTCTTCCAAACTGTTTATAACTCCTTGCTAATCTGTCGATATTAGTTCTCGCAAAATTTATCTTCTGCATAGTCTTTGACTGATATGCAAATCTTTCAACTCGTTTTAGTGCAGTTCCTCTTGCTTTGCCTATCGACAACCTTACTCTCTCACCGAGAAGACTGATTCTTGTCTGGATTGGTTTTCGGACATAATCAAAAGCATATTGTCTTATCTTTGGTACTGCTCGAGCATAACCTCTAGCGATTCTTATCTTTCTTGCGATAGTCTCTATCCCTTTTCTTGCTGTTAGAACACCACTTCTTATTCCATATCTCTCATAAGCTCTCATGCCTAACTTCTTAAAAGTAGAGACTGTTTGTTTGTTGCTCCTAACAAACTGACCTAGCTCTGATTTTATAATCGAAATGTTACCCTTCACAAAAGGTACTTTTGCTCTTACTTTTGTCACAACATTACTGGTCCAAATCTTCTGTCTAAGTGCTGTCGCTGCTTTAGCCAATCTTTTTCTAGCTACTTGTGCAGTGGCTTCACCCATCTTTTTACTTATCTTAGGGATAAGTGTTCCTGCTTGTTTTGTTGCCCTTATCTCTAGTCTAATCCTCGCTGTCTTCTTAGTGAGAAATTTCCCTAACTGGTCGACTCTTCGAGTGATTGCACCTTTACCTGTCTTTATCCCAGACTTAACTCCACTGATTATCCTCTGTGCTCTCGTCGTTTGTTCTGGAGTCAATAATATCCTTACTCTCGGAGGAGGAACTGCCCTCTTAGTAGTTATCTTTGCAGCTTTTGTTGCTGCTGCTGTTTGTTGCTGGGTCGGTCTAGGTCTGATAGTCGACAGAGCGATAAGTCCACCTCCGACACTACCGATAACATATTCAGGTTCAGCTTTTATGAATGTTGCTGCCTTAGATACTGCGGTCTTAGCTCCTTCTTTTGCTGCTGCTCCACCTATAAACAGTTTGCTTCCTAATTCGTATGCAGCTTTCTCTCTTTGGAGTGGAGAACCAAATAGAATCTTTCTTCCTCTCGACATGGCAAATACTGCACCACCAACTAATGCTCCTCCTGCTTTCGGAGTGATATCAGCAGCTAATGGTAAGACATCGACTGGAAAAGTATAGAACCCTGTAGCTGTTCTTGTTAGACCAGTCACCGCTTTCCTTATATCTGGTCTAGCTCTTGTGAATTTTGTACCTTCACCTATAGCTCTCGTCAATACTCCTGATGATTTCACGTCTCCAAATAAAACATTTTGAGCTATATCTCTTGCTGATTGAACTTCTCTTATAGGTTGGACCATAATCTGATATGCTGTCTCGCCTTTCTCATAAGGTATGACTCCCTGTCCTTTTGCTCTAGCGATAGCTAATCTGTCGGAAGTCGTTTCTTTCTTGAAGAATCCTCCTTCTTTAACTCCGACCGAAACATCAAATAGTTTTCCACCAAACTCGACTGTCCGTTTTGGAGTCAATGGTTTCAATGTTTCCTGAGTGATAAGTCTTGATTCATCTTCTCCTTTTTCCAGAGTATAACGAGTCACTTTCTCGACTGGGATTGTCTCCTTCAGTCTGAGTCCTGCAATATCCGCTGTCTTTACCAGCTCTTTTTCTATCTCTCTTTTTATCAGTGACTTAGGAGAGAATGGATAATAACCTGTCTCTGGATAGTAACCAGTCTTATAGTAATACTTAGCGATGTCTACAGGTGTTACTGGGAACTCTTTTTCTAGCATCCGACCTTCAGGTGTGAGCTTTTCAAGATATTCTTCTCGTCGTGCTTTAGCTATATCTCCTTTTGCTTCCAGCTTTGTATATAAATCATAGAACTTAGGCGATACTACGATTCCTTCCTGAGTATCGACTGGTGTACTTTGTTGGTAGAATGAAACCTTCTTTCCTTCAGGCACGACCAATGATTTTCTGGTCGACCAAGGAGTGTAAGTAACCTTTCCAGCTTTAGACCGCAGCTCTTGTCTTACGACTAGCTCCTGTTTTTTTACCTGCTGTGGGTCTACCCTTCCGACCTGTTCTAGTGTCGTCGGCAAACCTCTCTTCTGAGCTATCGCTCTTTGCTCTGGTGATAATGCTTTGAAGTAAGCTGCTGCACCTGCATCGCTCCATCCTTTTGGAACTTCCTTCATGACTGGAGCTGCACCAAGACCCCAAGGTCCTCTTGTAGTACCAGCATCTCGTCGAGCTACTTCCTCGACCAATGCTCTCTGCTGTGCGGTTACTCTTTCTCCTTCAGAAATCTTAGCAGCATAAACTTTTGCTTTCTCTCGCTGTAGTTGTTCCTTTGGAACTGATGGACCAGAAGCACCTTCGACCGCTCTGTGATATTGCGTTCCTGCTTTACTTGCTTCACGAAACAATCGGTCTGCTTCTGCAAAATCTCCTCGAGCTTTTGCCGCTTCTGCTTGTTGCTCAAAATATACTCTGTTGTATGCCTGTTGTGCAACACCATAACCATAGAACTTATACTGCTCTTCAACATATCGTTGTCGAGACGGTTCGAGTTGACTGAACCCTGAAATTTCATCACTTGCTGCCATTTAAATCAGCTAAAACTAGCTATATATAACTCTGGAAACCATTGTATATAAACTTTTCTATACTCACCAAAAGATTTAAATATTTGGTCAATCTGTTAAAGATAAAAAGGGGATGTTTTAGTTTGATGAATGTTGATAGAAGATTCTTAGCGGATAAGCCAAACGAAGGCAACACTGATGCCAAATTTAATCTCTTTCGTTTTCAAGACCATCTCGTCGAGCAGATTGCTCATATTGCAGATTACTTTAGAGACAGAGAATATGCTTCTGCGTTCGAAGCGTTGCAGACTATATATATAGACACTAACGGATTCTACAGTGAGAAGGAGAAGGAACAGATTCAACCAGCTTATCTCAAAGCTCGGTCGGAATATCTGAAGTTTCTCAACGGAAACTCTTCTTCTAGTCGGATGGTCAACATCCCAATCATGGATTTATACATGGCACTTATCGACTTCAAGATGGTGCTCATGAAATATCTAGCTATCCATCAGTTCCTTATCCCGACGATAAGAAAGAGCAGTGCTGGTGCGACCAGTGCGATGTGAGGTGATTTAGATGTCTGAGAAGGTGTACCAATCTAAGGATAATGCTAATAGCTATGAAAGGAGAATGAATCCTGAAGAGATTGCGGAACATTTTGGCACTAAGATTGAAGAGAAGTGTTCTCCAGTGGACTGGAAAAAACAAGACTTCATCAAATGGTTCATCCCTCGGATAAAAAAGGTCGGTGTTAACTTTGATTATAGACTCACCCATAGATGCTTTGAGATATGGAAATCACTCCAAAAAAAGAATGACCACTTCACACTTATCGTCGGGAAAGAAGGTGTCGGAAAGACCACACTCGCAACCCAGATGTGTGCTTTGATTTCTCCAGACATGGATATGGAAGATATATGCTACACTCCAGACCAGTATCTTACTAAACTACGAGAAGTTGCCACTGAATTTGATACTCATAAGTATAAGGTCGATGATAGGTCTATATTGATAGATGAAGGTGGCATCGGTCTATTCAGTCGGGAGTCCATGATGAAAAGCAACAGAGATTTGAACAAGACCTTCATGGTGCAGAGATTCTTGCAGCTTAATGTTGCGATATGTATCCCAAACTATTGGTCGATGGACCAGATTGTCCGTAACCATAGGACCAAGACATTGATAGTGGTCCCAAGTAGAGGAAGCTACAGATGTATTACAGGTAAGGGGATAGATATAGTGAATTATACTATAAACAAAGGTTTACCACTCATGAACATTAAGTTACCCTATCATGTGTGGTGGTATGGTCACTTCTCCAAGGCATTCCCCAAGACACTAGCTGATAAGGGGTATGATGCATATAAACTAAAGCATATACAGTCTTTCCTAGAGAATACTAAGGCAGGGACAGCTGAAGCACAGAAGGAACTGGTCACATTGAAGGAAGCATCACTTAAAATCGGTCTAGCACCAGCTACGATAAGAAACTACGTGAATG
>Ga0180433_10002406_pt1 | contig 28875 bp, 16 predicted proteins | sample SS_ome_8_FD_132980 | JGI IMG/M metagenome (GOLD analysis project Ga0180433, IMG submission 132980) | Hypersaline lake sediment archaeal communities from the Salton Sea, California, USA - SS_1_D_1 metaG | ecosystem: Environmental > Aquatic > Non-marine Saline and Alkaline > Hypersaline >... | reverse complement strand
GCCTTTTGCGCGGTGGGTCTGGAGCACCCACCGCGCTCGAGAGGGCGTTTTCGGGGCGGCGCGGCGGGTGCGGAGATTTACCCGCCGGAGGCGGGCCCGCCGCGCACGAGTTAGCGTTGTAGTGGCAGCCTGACGCCCCGCCCGGGCGTTGCCCGGCACGACCACCACCTGCTTCGTCAGAAGGCGGCGTTCGGCGACGAGGACCAGCGCGCCCTCGACCGGCGGCGCAAATCGGCCGGCCAATCCAAACCCAAACGCAAACGGAAGCGCAAGCGGCGGAAGTGACCCGCCGTACGGGTCCGGCCCGTGTCCGGCCCAAACGGGGAGGGCAGGGCGCGGTAAACGTGCAGGCGATCGCCTGCGATGACGGGCCTGCCCCTCCGCGGCGCCGGGCCGCGCGGGGCGGCGCCCGGCCGGGCGGGCAGGGGTACGCAAGGCGGCCTTGCGCGATGCAGCGTCAGGGGGCTACTTCTCTGCTTCCGAGGCGTAGAGGCGGAATTCCCAGATGGTGGGGACGTCCGCAGCCTCCTGAATCATCAGCCGGACGTGCCGGGCGTGGACGGGCTGGATGCCCTTGTCGAACGGGCCGAGAGTGGTGCCCGCATGGAACGTCTTCCAGTGCACTCCGTTCTTATACTGGAGCCGGAAACGGCGCACCCGGTTCCATGCTTCCAGGATAACCACGCGGTTGAACGTCATGGGCTTGCCGAGGTCAACGGCCAACCAGCCTGTCGTACTGTTCGGTGGGGCGCCCCAGCGGGTGGACCTTTCGCCGTCGAATGCCTTGGAGGGGTCGTATCGGCCGCTCCACTGTCCTGAAGCCGAGGCCTTCTTTTCCAGACTGATCACGCCGCGCAATTCCGGGCTGAGGATACGGATCGGTTTGATCGGCATCGCCGAAGCGTCAAGTTCGAGCCTGACAATCGTATCCAACTCGTTGCGATGCTCGGGCGGAACGTCGACCGTAATGCCGTCGTCGGTCTGTTCGACGCGGGACGTTCCTCCGGTCAGGGCCGAGTGCGAGACGATCTTTCGGTCAATTGGCGGCAGGACGAGCGTTTCCTGGGGCCACTTCAATATATGAATGTAAAGGGTGTGGCCCTTTCTCGTCGAGCCGCCCCAGCCGGGCGAGACGTAGGGACCCCCGCGGGTGCCATAGATACTTTCGCCATACTTGTCCAGCCACCCGCCGATCTTCCGGAAACGTTTCGCCTGGCGGGGCTCGATGCGACCGTCCGGCATGGGACCCGTGTTAAGAGCGAGGTTCCCGTTGCGGGCCGCACACGTGACGAGCACGTCGATGCACTGTTTCAGCGACTTGATATGGTCGTTGGGTTTCCAGGCCCATTGGGTGCCGAGCGTCATGCAGGTTTCCCAGGGGCGGTCCATTGGGAACTTGCCGAGACGCTGCTCCGGGGTGTCGAAATCTCCCGGTGCTCCCGTGCGGTTGTTGACGAGGAGGTCCGGCTGCAGTCTCCGGACATAGCGGATGACCCGTTCGCCGCGCGCGCGGTCAAAGCACTGCGGGACGTCGTACCAAATGCCCAGCAGGGGGCCGTACTGGGTGATGAGTTCCTTTGATTGCGCTTCGAGGTAGGCGGTGTAGCGCTCGAGGTTGTGCGTTGCCCGCTTCGTCTTGCCGCCGGGGCTGGTGAGGGGGAAATCGGGGTGGTGCCAGTCGCAGGTCGAGTAATAGGGGAAGAAGGCGATGCCCTCGTCCTTGAGCGCGGCGGCCAGTTCGCCCGTGACATCCCGTCCGAACGGCGTGTTCATGACGTTGTAATCGGTCTGCTTCGTATCCCACAGGCAGAAGCCATCGTGGTGCTTGGTCAGGAACACGACGTACTTGGCACCGGTTTCCCGGACAACCTTCGCCCAGGCCCTCGCGTCGAACTGCTGCGGGTTCCAGCGCTTGTAGAGGTTGTCGTACTCCTTCACAGGCGTCCCGCGGCCCCGCGACCAGCCGATTTCTTTGCCGGTCAGCGACACCGGTCCCCAACAGATGAACATGCCGAAACGCATGTCCTGCCAGGCCTCGACGACCTCGGGCTTCGCCTTCAGCAGTTCCCGGTCGTTCTCCGCAGGATCGGCTGCATACGCTGCAAGTGCGCCGCAAACAACCCATACAGAAGAGAGCAATGTCGCTGTCACCCGTTTGTTGAATCTGCGACGGCCCGCCAAGACTTGGTAGCGCATGTGGACACTCCCTTTATTGAGTTGGGCAAGAGTAACCTCCTGCGGTTCGAGCGGATGAGGCCGGCTGCCCGGCCCCTGCGCGGCGCGCTCCCCTCGGGGTTGCGGTCAAAAAGGGCACGGCCAAGGGCCGCCCGCCGCACAAGCGCCCACGCGAAAGCGCGCCCGCACTCCACCGGCCGGCCGGCGGAGGCAAGGGCCGACGCCGCACTCTGCCGTAAACACCTCGGGCGCGGTCAGGCCGGCGCCTCCGCCGGGGCCGCCTGGCCGCGGCGGACCACCCACCACAGCATCGCCATGAGAAGAGCGCCGAGGGCGTTGGCCGCCATGTCCAGCCACTCAAACGACCGACCCGCCGTCAGCGTCGCCTGGCCGACCTCCATCATCGCGCCGAGGCCGGCGGTGACGGCCACCGCCAGCAGCAACCGCGACTTCAGGTAATGCGTCGAGGGCGTCGGGCCGAGCGCGTAGCAGAGCAGCAGGCTGACCACGGCGAACGTGCCGAAGTGGAGGACCTTGTCGGAATCGAATCCCTCGCCGGCCACCTGGAGCATCTGCGACTCCGCCAGCCCGAGTGCGCCCAGCAGCCCGACGGCGGCGGCGACGAGCGGCCAGCGGGATTCGCCCAGTTCGCCCTTGCGGTCCGGGTGCCAGTGCGCCCCGTGGGCGGTCCAGGCGGCCACCAGGCCCAGCACCGCCGCCAGCGCCAGCAGGTTCGGCACGAGCACGGCCGAGGCGTCGAAGCGGAAATAGAGCAGGTTGGCGGCCAGGACGGCCAGGCCGACCAGCGCCGCCGTCTTCGGCCAGGGTCCCCGGCCGGGCCGCCAGCCCAGGACGATGCGCGATCCGAACGCCACCACGCCCACGAGGACGAGGCCGAGGCCGACCCATCCGACCTCCGCTCGCAGCAGGAGAAAGCCGTCCGTGTCGACGTCGTCGCCGGCGGCGGCCGGCCAGCCGACCTGGCCGAACGTCGCCCGCGGCGAGACCGCGCCGGCGCCGAGGCCGAAGGCCGCCCGGTGGACCGGCGCCGCATCGAGCACCGCCTCCAGGGAGGCGTCGGCGTGGGTCTCCGGCCGCGGGGCGCCGCCCAGGTGCGTCCCCAGCCAGAGACCCACCGCCACCCACAAGGCCAGGCCGAGCGCCACGACCGCCGGCCGGCGCAGCCCCAGCCGGCCGGGACCCACCATCACGTACCCGCCGAGGACGAGTCCGACGGCCAGCGTCACGCAGACGGCCAGGATGTGGGCGGGCACGTTCGAGGCGCCGAGGGCCGCGGCCACCAGGGCCGTCGCCGCCAACGCGATGCCCGTCCGGACGGTGGCGGCCCGGTCGAGCCAGCCCCAGCGAGACTCGCGCCGCTCGGGCCGGCGGCGGGGCATCCAGCCCACGTGACGCAGAACCACCAACAGGCACGCCGGCAACGCCGCCAGCAGCGCCGGGACCAGGCTGTCGCCGCCCAGCACGTGCACCGGACCGAGGAGCCGGGCCGATTCCGGCGGCGACCGGGCCGAGGCCACCGCCGACATCACCACCCAGTACGCCAGCAGGGCAAGGCCCGCCACGACCGACCAGGTCATCCGGCGTGCTCCCTTCCGCCCGGGCGCCGCCGAGGCCACGAGCCAGTAGAGGCCGGCGGCGCCGGCGGCGAGGATCAGGACGCCGGTGGCTGCCCGCGGCCGGGAAGCGTACCGGACCAGCGCCGGGCCCATCGGCCGGTCGGCGGAGTCGGCCCTGCCCGGCTCCAGGAGGAGGTCCAGGGCCTCGGCCACGGAGGGGTCGGCCTCGGCACGGAGGGGGGCCAGCGGCAGGGGAAACGTCTGGAGCAGCAGAAGGGCCAGCAGGCACCAGGCCACTACGTGGGCCCAGGTCCGAAGATGGGTCAGCCCCATGCCGAGCACGCCCGTAATCACCCAGAACGCGTGCAGCAGGCAGACCAGGAAGAGCAGTTCGAAGCCGGCGAACCGATGACGGTCGGCAAAAAGGGTGGGCGCAAGGACCAGGCCGGCGGCAAGGGCCGCGTGGAACAGCAGCAGAACCGCCCGCCGCAGCGGCGCGGGGACGGGAACGGGTGGTGACGGCGCCTCGGGCATCACGCTCCCGCAGGCATGGGCACGGACTCCGGCGGAGGGGATCGCCCGCCGGGCCCTCCGGCCCGGATACGGCCTCAGGTGGCGTCAGGGTCGCCCCCGGGCGGCGGGACGTCCTCGGGTCCCGGCGGCGGGGACCGGCCTCCGGGCGAGGCGACGGTGGCGGCCACGGCGGGGGCGGCGGGGGCCGTGCTTTCGGCGTAATCGTAGTAGGCCTCGTAGGATTCGCGGAAGTAGCCGCCCCGGGTCGCCCGGACGCGGTTCAAGACGGCCCCGAAGAGATGGGCACGGAGCGTCAGGACCTGCCGGACCGCACGCTGGGCCATGCCTCGGGTGTTCTGGTCCGCCCGCAAGGCCAGCACGACGCCGTCGACGACATCGGCCATCAAATGGTTGTCGGCCACCAGAAGCATGGGCGCCCCGTCCATGAGCACCTGGTCGTAGGCGCGGGTCTGTTCGGCCACGAGGCTGCGCATGCTGTCCGAGCCGAGCAGTTCCGCCGGGCTGGGCGGCGGCGAGCCGGCCACCAGGAGGTCAAGGTTCTCGACGGCGGTGGCCTGAATGGCCTCCGAGGCGGTATTCAGTCCCACCAGAACGTTGGAGAGGCCGACGGCGTCCGGCACGTCGAAGGCGCGTGCCAGCGCCGGCCGGCGGAAGTTGGTCTCGACCAGGAGCACGCGGCTGCCGGCCCGGGCCATGGCGATGGCCAGGTTCGACGCGACGGTCGACTTCCCGTCGCCGGGGCTGGCGCTGGAGACCAGCAGGCTCTTGACCGGCTGGTCGGAGGCGAACAGCAGGCTGGTCCGCAACTGGCGGAACGCCTCGGCTATCAGGGACTGGGGCACCGTGTGGCTGACGGTGGCGAGGTTCATATCGAGCGAAAGCCGGTCGTCCTCGGAAAGGTCGGGCACGCTCGCCAGCACGGGCACCCCCACCTGCCGGACCACCTGCGTCGGCGTCCGCAGCCGGGTGTCCATCATCTCAATCAACAGGCTGAGGCCGAAGCCGACCAGCAGGCTGAACACCACGGCGGCCACGGAATAGAGAACGACGCGGGGCTCGGAAGGCTCGACGGGCACGGCCGGCCAGGAGACGACGCGGATGTTCGGCCGGGAGAGCGCGGCGCTGATGCGCATGCGTTCCAGGCCGTCCTCCACGGTGTTCAGCAGCTCCTGGGCCCGCTCGTACCGCTGTTCGCGGGCGCGGTACTCGGCGGTGAGTTTGGCGGCGCTGACGGCGGCAGCGCGGGCCTCGCCCACGCGGACCTGGAGGTCGGCCTGCAGGGCGCGGGCCTGGTCGTAGCGGTTCTTGAGGGCCGCGGCCTGCTGCTGGACGAGTTGGCTGATGGTTTCGCTCCGCTGGGCCTCCAGGTCGTTCTTGACGGACTGGAGTTGGACCTTGGCCCGCTGGACCTGCTCGTGTTTCTCGCCGAACCGCTGTTTCAGGCTCTGGAGTTGCTGTTGGAGCCCGGCAACCTGCTGGCGGAGGGCGCCGAGGGTCCGATCGTTCCGGAGCCCCTCCATGACCTCGGGAAAGGCCGACAGGATGGGCGAGAGGTCGCCGGTGTCCTCGGCCTGTTGGCGGAGTTCCTGGAACTGCTCCCAGGCGGCGCTGGCTTCGGCGAATTCGGCCTGGGCGACGGTCAGTTGGCGGACCAGGGCCCCCAGGCGGGCCATCTCCTCGCTTCCCCGCTCGTCGCGGACGACCACCCGGGACTCCTCCCGGTAGCGTTCGAGGTCGCGGGAGAGCGCCTCGAGTTGCCCGCGGAGATCGTCGCGTTCGGCGCGGAGTTCCGCCTGGCGGTCGGCCTCCTCCTGGGCCCGGGTGGCGCGAAGTTGCTCAATGTACTGGTTCAGCACCTCGCGGACGATGGCCTGGACCGTCTTGCCGTTGGTCCCGGTGAGGGAGACCATGATGTTCTGCGTATCCGGGAGGTGGACGACCGCGATGTCCTCGCCGAGGTCGTAGGCCGGGTGTGCCCCCGTGTACATGGCCTGCCGGCCCCCCAGGGCGTCCAGGGCGCCGCGAAGGACGCGTTGGTTCTGGATGGCCATCACCTGCGACTCGATGTACGGCCCGAAGAGGCGAATCGGCACCTCGCGCTCGTAGCCGGCCGTCAGGGCCATCTGCTGCCCCTGCCCCGGCTCCACCTGGATGACGCCCTCGGCGGTATAGAGCGGGGCCAGGTAGTACCAGGCGACGATGGCGCCGGCCCCTCCAAGGCCCAGGACGACGAAGCAGGCCACCACGAGCCAGATACGCTTGCGGAAGATGCGCCAGACATCGGCCGGTCTCATGGCCGTCGCCGTGCCGACTTCCTCGCCAGCCGGCTGCTGGGACGTTTGTGTCATCCCTTTTCCTCCTGGAGGCTTTCGGGGCATTATAGCGGGCCGAGCCGCCTGCCGTGCAATAATTTTCTCGGATCAGGCCGTCATCCTGCGGCGGCGTCGGCGAGGTGTTCGAGCCGGTGTTCGGCGTCGGCCCGTTCCTCGCCTTTCAGTCCCATTTCCAGGGCCTTTTTGTACTCCCGGCGGGCCTCGCCGGGTCGGCTGGAGGCCTCGTACGCCCGGCCGAGGTGATACCGCGCCTGGGGATTGTCGCCGTTCTCGATACTGTCCCGAAGACGCTCGATCGCCTCCTCGTGCCGGCCGCCGAGAAACGCGATCCAACCGGCCGTATCGAGCACCTGCGGCTGGTTGGGCACGAGGCGCATGCACCGGGAAATGAGTTCGCCGGCAAGGCCGAGAGGCTCCTTCGTGGCCCACTGCGGGTCATCCATGACCCCGGCGATGCGGTCGCTGACGCGGTCGTATTTCTCCGGTTCGGTGGCGATGATCCACGCCATGTTGTTCCCATTGGCCACGTCGGCGGGGTTGATGCCCCAAAGCCTCATCCCCCACGTCAGCGCCTCCTCGACCTTGCCCATCCGGTACAGGGCCAGGCTGTAGATGCGGATCGCGGACATGTAGGGCCGGAGTTCCGGCAGGCGGTCGGGCACGCGGCTGTAGTTGGCCTTGAACGCCTTGGCGAGGGGTTCGAGGATCTTGACGGCCTTCTCGGTACCGTCGGCCCCGATTTCGATCCCCGCCAAGCGGGTTCGGATCGGCACGCTGGACGGGATCTTCTTCAACCCCGTGACGAGGACCTCGCGGGCCTCGTCCCTGCGGCCGGCCCGATGGAGAAGGTCGGCCAGGTAGACGTAGCCCTGCTCCCAGTTCTCGTGGCGGAGCAACGTGTGGCGCAGCGTCTCGAACGCCTTTTTGGGTTGGTCCGTTTGCCGGTACAGGGCGACCAGCGCCATGCGGGGCCAGACCTCGTTCTCATACCTGTTCATGGCCTGATGGGCGCGGTCGAACGCCTCCTGCTTGCGCCCCAGCGCCACCAGGGCCCGGACCTCGCCGGTCAGGGCGTCGCCGGACTCGGGTTCGACCTTCCGGGCCGTCTCAAACGCCTGGAGCGCGGCCTTGAGGTTCCCCTGCCTCGTCCGCGCCCGGCCGAGGGCCACGAGCAGCGACACGTCCCGGTCGCGTCGCTCGTGGGAGAGTTCCTCCAGCAGGTCGGCCGCCCGGCCGTACTCCTCCGTCGCCATGTATTTCGAGGCGAGTTGGAGGCGGCCGGGGACGCTCGTCGGCCGGAAATCCAGGAGTCGGCGGAGGTCCAGGATCGCCTCGGTCAACTCGCCGCGGCGGGTGTTGATGTCGGCTCGCAGGAGTTGGGCCTTCTCGAACGATGGGTCGGACGGGTCCACCTCGGACAGGATATCCAGGGCCCGCATCGGCTCGGGGCCGGCGTGCAGTTCGGCCAGGCGGACCCGTGCCTCGCCGTAGTCCGGCTCCAGGTCCAGGGCCTGGCGGATGAGGGCCTCGGCTTCTTCGGTCTGGCCCCGGCGGGCGGCGATGCGGCCGGCCACCACGAAGGCGGCCGCATCCTCCGGGTCGGCCTGCATGACCTGGTCGATGATGGCGCGGGCCTGGTCCAGTTTGCCCTGAAGCATGCGGACGTCGGCCAGGCGTTTGCGGGCGAGAGGGGTGTCCCCGCCACGGTCGATGGCCTCTTGGTACGCCTCGGCCGCCTTGCTCCAGCGGCCGGCGGCGCTGTAGCGGTCGCCCAGGAAGATGAGAGGCCGGGGATCGTCGGGATCCAGTTCGGCGGCCTTGCGGAAGTAGGGCTCGGCCTTCTCCGGGCCGGCCACGTTGGCGGTGAACTCGCCCCGGATGACGTGGGCCTCGGCCCGCTCCGGGTGTTTCTCGACGTACTGATCGACGATCCTGGCGCCCTGCTCGGCGCGGTTCGTTTCGGCGCAGAAGTCGGCGTAGGCGCGGATCACCCGCGGGCTGTCCGGGTGGAGTGCATAGGCGCGCCTGAAGACCTTCTCGGCCTCCTGGGGCTGATGCCGCCGGCCGTAGAGCCCCGCCAGGGCCAACAGGTTGCCGAGGTGCTCCGGAACGATCTCGGCGATGCGCCGCCGGCCCTCCAGGGCCTTTTGCCACTCGCCCCGTCCGGCGTGGGCGGCGGCCTTCAACTCCAGGGCGGGCACGAGATCGGGGTTGAAGCGCAAGGCCTCCTCGGCTTCGCCGAGCGCGCCGCTATGGTTGCCGCGCTGCCCGTAGATGCGGGCCAGCATCAGGCGGGCGGGGACGAGATTCGGCTTGGCCTCCAGGGCTTTGTGCAGCGCGGCGATGGCCTCTTCCCGGTTGCCCCGGCTGGCCAGCGCCTGGGCGAGGAGAAAATGGCCCTGCGAGAGGCTCGGGTGTTCCTGGAGGATCGCGCGAAGCGCCTCGATGGCCGTCTCAAACTTTCCCTGACCGAGCAGCAGCAGCGGGTCGGCGAACAGCAGTTCCGGCGCCGTCGGGTCGCTCGTCTTGAGGCGCTGCACCAGGTCGGCCGCCTTGGCGAACTCCTCGGCCCCCAGGCGCAGCAGAAACAGGCGTTGCCAGGCCTTCCGCCACGCCGAGGATCCCGCCTCGGCCTTGGCCAGCGCCTGCCGGTAGGCCTCCCCCGCCTCGTCCGGGCGGTCGGTGCCCGCGTAGAGGTTCCCCAGGTTCAGGTAGTCGCCGGCCGTCGCCTGTTCCGAGGCCACGCGCTGCTGGAGTTGTTCCTCGATTTCGCCGGCCGTCCCCGAGACGGCAAAGAACGTATCCTCGGGCAGGGCGGTCTTGACCTCCTCCAGGAGCGCGTCGAGTTTCTGCTTCTGCTCCGTGCGCTGGTAAAACCGGAGGAGCCGGCGGTACACCTTCGGCTCGTCCCTGGCGACCTCGATGGCTCGGCGATAGGTCTTCTCGGCCTGGTCCGGGCGGTCCATCTGCTCGTAGATGGTGGCCGCCAGCAGGAGCGGGTCCGGGTTCTCCGGAGCGTCTTCGGCGGCCTGGTTGGCCTGCACCAGCGCCTCCTCGGGTTGGTCCTGCAACAGCAGCGCCCGGGCCAGGTGGAGGCGGGCGCCGGTATCGCCCGGATGGCGTCTGAGGACGACGCGGGCGCTGCGGGCGGCGCGGTCGAGGCGCCGGAGCCGCAGTTGCACCTCGGTCAGCGTCCGCCAGGCGGAAGTCAGGCCGGGCTGGGCGTCGACCAGGTCCTGCAACGTTCTCTCGGCGGCGCCGAGTTCGCCCGCCAGCAGATACGCCCGCCCGAGCAGGAGCCCGGCGCGGGGGCCCTGCTGCCCCTGGCGGGCCTGCTCCAGGAAGGAGATGGCCTGGCGCACCTGCCGCCTCACCAGCGCCCGTTTGCCCTTGAGGAAGGCGACGGCCCCGGGGGCGGCTTTGCCCTCGGTCCGGGCCTCCTCGAGCCGCCCGATGGTGCGGTCGGCCTTCTTCCGCTCGCCCATCTCCAGGTAGATGTCGGCCTGCTGGGCCAGCAGGGAGACCGAGTCCGGGGTCCTCTCCAGGCCCCGGGCCAGGACCTGGGCGGCCTTGGCCCTTTCGCCCTCGATGCGATGGACGCTGGAGAGCCGCAAATACCCCCGTTCCGCATCGGGGTCGGCCTCGATGGCCCCGGTGAAGTACTTCTTGGCGGCGTCGAGGTCCGGCTCGGCCAAGGCCGCCTCGCCAAGGGCCACGTACAGGCCCACACTCGGGCCCGTGGCCTTGAGGCCTTGTTTGAGCGTCTCGATGGCCTCTTCGGTGCGGTCCTCGCTCATCAGGCGGCTGCTTTTCAGCAGGTAGGCGTCCGGGGCGTCGGGATTGTTTTCCAGGGCCAGGGCGACCACCTGGTCGATCTTCTCCGGCCGTTCGAGCCGCCCATAGATGCCCGTGAGCAGGCGGTAAAGGTCCAGCAAGTGGGGGGCGCGCTCGAGACCGGCCTCGCAGGCGGCGGCGGCCGCCTCGTAGTGCGGCCTCTTCTTGGACTGAATCGGTTCGGCCTCCGCCAGGCCCAGGTGGGCTCTAGCCTCCCACAGATACGCCTTCCCGAACGACGGCTCCAACTTCTGGAGGGGCTTGACCTCCGCCAGCGCTTCCTGCCAGTACCGGATGCGGACGTAGAGCTCCGTGAGCTTGCGCCGGGCTTGGACGTGATCGGGCTGGAGGCGGACGGTGGACCGGTAGGCCTGGATGGCCTGGCCGAGGTCGGGCGGCGTCTGCTCCATGGCGATCTCGCCCATCAGGTACATCATCTTGGGGTCCTTCGCGCCGCCCGCCTGGGCGGCCTTGCGGATGGCGATCCAGGCATCCGCGTACGCCTCCTGCTCATAGAACTGCCGGGCCTGCTTGTAGAACTCTTCCGGGTCGCCCCCGGAGAACCCGCCCTGGAAGTAGACGAAGACGACCAGCCCCAGGGGCACGCCGACGAAGATCACCACGTACAGCAGCAACCGGACGTTGAGTCTACGGGCCATCGGCTAAGCGCCTCCTTCCGACCCGTCCAGGTCGGGGTAGTACTTTCGCTCCAGCAGCGGGATGAGGGTCTCCAGGAACTTCCGTGCGAGGGCGTACGGCCGGCTGCCCCGCTCCAGGGCCTCCTCCGCCTCGGTCACCGGCATGAAGACCGAGACCTGGGTCTGGGACAGGTAACTGCCCTCCCGGCCGAGGGCGCCGGAGGTGGCCCGGACGCGCGCCATCTGGCGGTTCCACTCGTACGTCCCGCCCACGTTGAAATACTGGACCATGAGCGCGGCCGTCCGCACCATCCTTCGGCCCGGATGGAACAGAATCACGTTCGCCTCGAGAGTTTTCCCAGGGTCCGTGGGATGCAGCACCTCGTCCTGGCGGCGCTCCTTCAGCCGGTAGCCCGCCTGCGTCATGCAGACCCACGGGACATGAGGGATATTCGTCATGGCGTTGGCATTATACGTAACAAAAACCTGGACGTTGTAGGGGCTGTCCCGCGAAGAGAGGTCCAGGTTCAGGTACGTATCGGCTCCCAGGGCGTCCTCGATGGCCGGGGGCAGGTCCTGATGGTCGCCCGTCCAGGCGGGCATGTGGGCCAGCAGATCGTCTTTCAGCCCTTTCAGCGGGCGGGCGATCGGCACGGGCTTCGGCGGCGGGGGCTCCCAGAGCAGGAAAAACCCCGACGCCACCCCCATCGCCACGCAGCACAGCCCGTACTGAGGCAAGAGACCGAGCGGCGCCGCCGCCCCCAGGTACGCCACCATCGCCGCCACAGACGCCGACAGCCGGGCCACTGGCATCGGCTCCAGGCTCACCGCCTCCGGCGCCGTCGAGAGGACCAGGTACCCCATCGGCACCCCGGCCGCCACCAGGACCCACGGCGAGGGCATGCGGCGCGCCCCGCGGAGCACGAGCATCACCGCCCCCGCCACGCCGGCGACTGCGCCCAACCCGTCGGACCAGAGCCCCGACGGGGCGAGGGCGTCGACCCCGGCCAGGACCGCCGCCGCCAGCAACCCGGCGGCGGCCGCGAACGACCAGGCCGCTTTGGCGTGCATCGCGGCTGCGCCCACCTCGTGTGCCCCTCCATGCCGCAGACGACCCTCAGGAGGCCGGACCCTCGCCGGCGCCGGCCTGGTCGCTGCCGTTTCCAGCGGCGCCGGCCTGGTGGAGGTCGTCCTTACCGGCGTCGGCCTCGCCGGAACCGGTTTCCTCCACGAAGAACAGGTCGATGACCCGCAACTCGGCCCACATCAACACGAACGCCAGGGCCAGCATGGCGAACCCGAAGGCCTGGTGCGGTCCGCTCTCGGGATTGAGAAGGACCTGGCGCACCTCTTCCAATCGGGCCGGCATCTCGTATCCGAGGCGCAGGCCCGAGGTCAGGGCCACCAGGAGGACGCCCGCGGCGGCCAGCCCCACCGCCCGCACCGGCGTCACGAGCCGCGCCAGCCGCTCCGGACCGCCGCGCATCACGAGCAGGAACAGTCCACCCACCAGCAGCGCCACCCCCAACCATGCCCCGGATGACCACGCCGTGAACTGCGGGGCGTAGGCGCTCCAGGTGGGGGCGCCCCGGGCAAGCCGGGCGGCCTCGGCATACAGCATGTCGCTGGAGATGCCCATCAGCGTCACGCGGATGACGTTGCAGAAGACGGCAATGGGCACGCTGGAGCCCATGATCAGGAGCCGCTCCCACAGCGGCCGGCGGTACATGAACGCCATCAGCACGCCGAGGGCCACGAACGTCATCAGCAGGTGCAGCCCGCTGCAGGCCTCGGCTACCGTGATGGGCCCGCTGCTCAGGTGGAGCACGTTGCCATGCCGCACCACCAGAAACCCCAGGATGGAGAGGATGTGTTCGGCCCCCGCCGCCGCCCCCCGCTGGAGCGGCAGCGCCACCCCCTCGTAGTACTTGACGCTCCACGGGATCATCAGGCCCAGGTAGGCCACCGAGACCCACACGGCCTTGAAGAGGTCCCACCCCAGCACCAGCAGGACGATCCCCGCCACCACGATCAGGAACGTGGCCTCGCCCGGATACCCGAACATCATGGTCCGCGACCAGATGCGGAGAACGCAGCCGACCAGGATGAGCCCCAGCCCCCATACGCACGGCCGGATGCGGGACGGGGGACGTTCCTTGAGACGGAAATGCGCCACCACCACCGCCAGCAGGGGGACGAGATACCCGTGGCTCCAGTCGTCCTCCGTTCGCCACGTCGCCTCCCACCGCATCAGCGGATAGGCGTAGGCCGCTACCAGCAGACCCAACACCGGGAGCATCATGAACACGACACGGGGCGTCAGCAGCCGGTTCCAGTCCCACTGCCGCACCGCCTCTGCCGTGTCGGACTCGTGGGGCGAATTGCGTGTCACCGTCTGGCCGTCACCCAACAAGGTTCTCCCCGAGGCGACCTCGGGCCGACGCCTTTCGGCCGCGACGGACAGGAGCGTGCCGCGACGCTAGAACGGAGTGTCGAAGATGGGCTGGATGTTGTCGGTCCACGGGTAGAAGTCCGCGTAGTTCATGTCGTAAACGAACCCGAGGCCGTAGGTCGCCCGAAAGGCGTTTCGCAGCACGGCGTTGTAGACGGCGCCCTGGTCGGTGCCGACCCGGATCTGGTCTTCCGGCTTGATGTAGAAGTCCGGCGCCTCGCCGCGCGAGACCTTGCCCAGATCGACGTAGATGATCTCTTCCTCGGTCTCGGAGATGCGGCGGACCAGTTCGGTGCGCCAGGGGACGGCGACGGCGGTCAGGCCTCCGGCGGCGGACACCGCCTGGAGCAGGGTGATCTTGCGGCCGGTGAGGCTGTAGACGCCCGGCCGGGCCACCTCGCCCGCCATGTAGAAATCGCCGACCGGCGGCGAGGGAATCGTCACGATGTCGCCATCGCGAAGGACCACGTTCTGCGTCGGGTCCCCCGCCTGGAGGGCCTCGACGTCGAAGCGGATGATCCGCCGCAACTGCCCGCTGCCCTGGACCACCCCCAGCCGGCGCAGTTTCTGTTCCAGTTCCAGCCGGGCCTGGTCGGGGGAGGGTTCCTCGGCCGGCTCGGCGGTCTCGGCGATGCGGACCGGTTCGGCCTCGGGCTTCTCGGTCGGCGGGGGTTCAGGGGCCTCCTCTTCCGTCGGCGGCGCTTCGGGGGCCTCCTCTTCCTCTTCTTCCTTCTTGGGCGTGACCTCGATCCATTTCCCGTCCGACCAGATCCATCGGCTGAGTTCTTCCTCGTCACCGGCCGGTGCCCCGCCGCCGCCCTCCCCGGGGGCGGAGGAGTCGGAGGTCTCGGCCGCCGCCAGCGACCCGGCCGCCGGGCCCGGCAGACGGCCGGCGCCGGAGGCCTCGGCGTTCTCGAGGCGGCGGATCTTGGGCATGCGGCCCTCGGCCATCTGCTCCAGGAGCATCCGGACCTCGGCCGGGTCCGGGCCGGCTTGTGCTCCGCTCGCCGACGGGTCGCTCTCGGCGGGCTCCGGGGCCACCGCCGGCGGCGCGGCCGGCTCGCCGGCATCGTCGGCCTTTTCGGAGGATTCGGGCGCCTCGGCAGGCGATTCGGCGGGCGTTTCGGGGGCCTGCTCGCCGGGCGCTTCGGTCTCCCCCGGCGTCACGGCGGTCGGTTCCTCGGCGGCGTCGGCCTCTTCGCCCTCTTCAGGCTTTTCGCCTTCCTCAGGCTCTTCGGCCTCTTCGGGCTTTTCGTCTTCTTCCGCCTCTTCGGCCTCTTCGCCTTCCGGTGGAGGCATCCCGCCCTCGAGCATCAGCAGGTCGGCCTCCTCCGGCGAGTACTCGCGGATGACATACCCGTAATCTTCGGTCAACTCGAGCACGCCGCCGGCCATCGCCGCCAGTTCCAGCACGGTCATGTCCTGCTTGTTCATGGGATAGATGCCCGGCCGGGCCACCCCGTTGAGGATGGAGACGCTCAGGTTCCGGTACTCGGTGACGAAGACGCTGATCTGGGGATCCACCAGGTAATCGGGTTCGAGCAGGTCGCCGAGTTTCTCCTCCAGGCCGTGGGTCGTCAGCCCCGCGCACTTAATCGTGCCGAGATACGGGAACGTGACCCGTCCGCTCTGGCTGACGCGCTGGCGGGTGACGTACGGCCGTCCGGGCTCCATGAGTTCGAAGACGGTGATATCGATCAGGTCACCGGGACCGAGGATGTAGTCCTCTTCAGGCGCCTCCAGGTCATCGGGCGTGGGGCCGGGGAACTGCTCTTCGGGCTCGACTTCCTTCTGGATCCAGTAGTTCTCGGACTTGACGATCCGGTTGCGGATTCGCTTGGGATCCTTGACCACCCACCGGTTGACCCGATACCCGGTGTATCGGCCGAGTTCGTTCTGTCCGCACCCGGAGATCACCAGAGCGACGGCGATGGCGGCGATCCCGACCCGAACGCCTCTGCGATGGCCCATGCCTGGTCCCTCGCTCCCCTGGATTGCTGGTTCCTCGCGGGCGGCGGCGGATGCCGGTCGCGGACTTGCTGTCCGCCCTGCGGCGCGCCGGGGAAAGGCGTCCCGCCAGCCCGACCTTGGTCCGGCCCGCGCCGTCCCACCCGGTTCATCGTTGGACGGTCGAGATTATTGTACACGGGGGCCGCCGGGTGTCAAAGAAAACCGGGGCCGCCCCTCTGGCCCTTTTTGCCGGGCGGGGACGGCGCCGCCGGCCGGCCTCTCGCCCGCGGGGTTATGTGTATCCATCGGCCGGCACCGGCGCGGCTCTTGACCGATTCGCCCGGCCTCGCGGGCCAAGCATTAATACCGCAAGACGGGTTCGGCGTCCAGCCCGAAATCGATGACGTTGTAGGCCTGCGGCTCGCACGCGTGAGGGGGGGCGTGACCCAGCCATCCCTGTCGGCAGGCGAAGGCCTGGGGCGGCACCCAGGCCAGTTCCCCGTCCGCGTGATGGTGCGGGCCCAGCAGGTTCCGCAGACCGGTGGTGAGGATGACGGCCAGGTGGTTTCGCCCCTTGTCGAGGAGCCCGTCCACCGACACCTCTCCCGGGCACCGCCAGACGGTGCCGGCCTCGTGGCCGTTGACCACCACCGTGGCCGTCACCGCCTTGAAGGAGGGGAGTTCGAGGACGGCCGCCTCCTGCGGCGCGCGGGGCAGGGTGACCTCGCGCTCCAGCACGAGCCGACCCGTAAAGAACGGATACCCCGCCCGCAGCAGGTCGGTGCCCTTCAGGCGGTCGGGCTCGTCGACGAGCCTCGGCGCCCCCTTCATCCATCGGCTGCCGCCCTCGCCCCGGCGGGTGCCGGACGGGAAATCCACCGCGAAGTCCCCGACGAGGTAGACCGGCTCCAGTTCGACCCGGGGCGCGACGGTGCGGACGGCCCAGCCGCCGGCCCGGCCGGTCAGCAGGTCCCGCCGCCGGGGGTCGGTCTGCCACGGCCGGCGCAACTCGATGACGTTCTCCCCCTGGCGAACGTACCGGCTCACGTCGATGCGACGGAAGGCGGCGTCCCAGAAGGGGCCGGCGTCGTTCAGGGGCGTCCGCATCCGGTTATACCACAGTTCGTACGAGGCCGGGGCCTCCAGCACCAGGCCGAACCGCCGGGCCGAGGGGTCCGACAGGCCGCACGTGAACTCGAACCGCAGCGTCACGGGCTGCTGGCCGTCGCGCTGCATCAACGCCTGCTGGACGTCGACCAGGGGCATGGGGTCGGCGTAGGGGTTCTCGTCGGTTCGCCAGCGGGCGGTATCGAGCACCAGGACGTTCGGGTCGAGCCGGCGGATGCGCCACCGTCCCTTCAGCACGTGCCGCCCTTCCGGCCGGCGGGGCGGGACGGCGGCCGGCGCCTCCGTCGCCTTTTCCGGGCGGACCAGCAGCAGCAAACTCCCTCGTGGCGGAAAGGTATGCGAGAGGGTCATTCCCTGCTTCCGCGGCCGGGCCCGGGCCGGCCGGGACTCGCCCGAGGCCGGATCCAGCACCAGCGGCGTGCCGGCGACGGGCAGGCGAAGCCGCGCCCGGACCGTCCGCTCGGCATCGGTGTTGACGAAGAAGAAGACGTGGTCCGCCTCCACCTGCCGCCACTGCGCCAGGATGGCCGTGGCGTCCTTGCCGTTGGCGTTCAGGACCTGGAGGTCGGGCTTCAGGGCGCGGCGGAGGGCAGTCCGTCCCCGCTGGGTGCCGAGGTCGAGCCGTTGGCAGCGTTTGGCCAGGTCGGCGGGCGCCTTGGTCGGCTCGCCGTCCACGCATTCGGGCACGCGGCCGGCGAAGAGAATCGTGCCGCCGGACTTCTTCAGCCGCTTCAGCAGCGCCAGCGTGCTCTTTCGGAGGTTGGTGGCATCCGGCACGATGACCGTGTGGTAGCGGCAGGCCCCGACGACGAGTTCCCCCCGGTTCACCCCGGCCTGGCGCTCCAGCACGAGTTCGTCGCCGAAGTGGAAATCCACGTGGATGCCGAGCAGAAACGAGACCAGCCGGGCCAGCGCCCGGTCCAGGTCCTTGACCGGCCCGGGGTCGAGGGGACTGTAATCGGCCCAGGCGCTGGAGATCGGATGGAGGACCAGGACGCCGACGACCGGCTTCCCGGCCGTCAGCATCGCCGCCAGCGAGGCCACGTAGGCGTTCCACAGGTGATAGGACGGCCACCAGGGCTGGTGGTAGTGGAGGCTGGGCGGGTAGTCGCGTTTCCGCAGGCCCCGCAGCGAGAGCGAGGCCTGGTGCGTGCAGACCTGGTCCACGCCGAGGGCGAACTGCCACTCGACCAGGAACCGCATCTGGTCCAGGGTCAGCCCCCATCCGGCGCCGGCGAAGACCTCGCCGAGGACCCGCTCGCGCCCGACCTGGGCCGCCACGCTCGCCGCCTGCTTCACCGCCACGGGGCCGGGCCCGACCCGCCCGGGCAGGTCGACGCCCGGCACGTGCATGTACTCGTAGTGGGGCATGGCGGCGCCGAGGTACTGGACCTGCTCCAGCATCGTGTCCTCGCCCATCAGGTGACCGGCCAGACGCAGACCGTGGCGGTCGCACCACTGGTAGACGGGCATGGTCCACGCCAGCAGGAAGAGGCGGGTGACCGTCTCGAAGAAGTCGAACCGCGTCTTGCGATAGTCGCCGACGGGATAGAACAACTCCGGCAGGTGGTCCAGCAGGTCGTAGTCGCACGTCCGCTGGAAGTAGCGGAGCAGGTGCGGCGACCAGGGCACGCGGTGGCCGGCCCCGGCGTAGTGGGGCTCGGCGGTGAAGATGCCGCGGATGGCCCGGCCGAACTCCCCGCCCACCGTCTCGTGGTATCGCTGGTGGGTCTGCTTGAGGAACGCCTGGGTGGCCTCGCGGCTGAAGACGTCCACGTTTTCGCCGAGGCGATAGACGAAGTGCAGGAACATCTCGCCCTTGCCGGGCGTCCGGCCGCAGACGGCCCGCGGCTGGAGGACGCGGCTGAGGTCCGTGAACTCGCCCCGGCCGTCCGTCTTCCCGACGAACACCGCCACGGTGCTCTCGGAAGGCTCCCATCCCTCGCTGGTGATCGGCTCGACCACCAGGTACTTCTGGCGAAAGGCCTGGCGTCCGGCATAGACCCGGCCGGAGCAGGACCCGCTGGGGCCGGTGTCCTCGTCCGAGAGCCACAGCGCCACGCCGGTGCGGGCGCCCTCGTCGATGGCGGTGCGGACGGCCTCCATCCACTGGGGACCAAGGTACGTCTCGCCGAGGCCCCGGGCGGCGTGCATGACGTGCCCCCCCAGGCCGCCACGGGCCATCTCCCGGATCTGCCGGCGGAGTTCGTCCGGCTCCAGCCGGTCGTTCCACGACCAGAGCGTCGTCGGCCGATACCGCCGGCCGCGGCGAGCCGCTTCCGCCAAGCGTCGCAGCAGGTCCATCAGGGCGACCCTTTCCCGGCCAGGTCGGCCACGGCCCGGCGGAACACGTCCCCGCGGTGCGCGTAGTTCTCGAACATGTCCCAACTGGCGTGGCCCGGAGCAAGGAGCACGACGTCGCCCGGCCGGGCCATCCGCGTCGCTTCTTGCACCGCCGAGGGCAGGTCGTCGGCCCTCGCCCGGGCCGGCCCCTTCGACCCGATGGCCTCGGCCAGCGCCGGCGCCGTCGCCCCGATGAGCACGACACCCCGGCCGCGACGGCGGACGGCCTCCACCAGCGGCGCCGGGTCCAGGTGCTTGTCGTATCCGCCGGCGATGAGGACGACCGGCTCGGCAAGGGCGTCCATCGCCACCGCCGCCGCCCGCGGCGTGGTGGCCTTGGAATCGTCGATGAACTGGACCCCGCCCACCGTCCCGACGGGCTGGAGTCGGTGCGGCAAGGGCTCGAAGGCGACAGCGGCGTCCCGGACCTGGTCCGGCGAGGTTCCCAGCGCCCGGGCGGCCACGGCCGCCGCCACCGCGTTGGCCAGGTTGTGCCGGCCGCGAAGCCGCAGCCCCCCCGCCAGGTCGATCCGATCCTCCTGCTCGCCGGCGCGGAGGACGACCTCGGCCCCATCCAGAAAGCCGCCCGCCTCCACCGGCCCGTGGAGCGAGTAAAGAAGGACCCGTCCCGCGGTCTCCTCCGCCCACGTGCGGACTTCCGGGTCGTCGGCGTTCAGGACAGCCAGGTCGTCCGGCCCCTGGAACCGGAGGATGTTCTTCTTGGCGTCGATGTAGGCGGCCATGGAGCCGTGGCGGTCGAGGTGATTCGGGGTGACGTTGGTCACCACGGCTGCGTGCGGGCTGATGCCGTGGGGGCCGAGGTCCTGGAGTTGGAAACTGGACATCTCCAGCACGATGGTTTCGTCGGGGCGGATACGAGGGAGTTCCTCGAGCAGGCTCTTGCCGATGTTCCCGCCCACGCGGGTGGTGCGGCTCCGGGCCAGCATCGCGCCCAGCAGGGCGGTGGTGGTGCTCTTGCCGGCCGAGCCCGTCACGCCGACCAGCGGCGCGGGGCAGGCGCCGGCGAAGAGGGTCATCTCGGCGGTAATCTCGGCCCCGGCCTCCCGCGCCATCGCCAGGTAGGACGAGGTTTTGGGAACCGCCGGGTTGACGACGAGGATGTCGGCCCCCGTGAAGTCGGGCGCCTCGTGCCCGCCCAGGTGCAGCGCCACGGGCAGCCCCTGGAGGGCCTCCACGCTGGGAGCAAGGGCCTCGGCGGGCTTCAAATCCGTCACCGTCACGCGGGCGCCCCGGCGGGCGAAGGCCCGGGCCGCGCCCACGCCCCCGCCGAACAGGCCCAGCCCCATGATGGTCACGGCCCTGCCGCGGCAGCGGTCGAGGGCGGTGGACTTCGAACCGGAGGCGGATGGATTCGGGGCTGGGTCCACGGCTGCGTCCGTCATGGTTCAGAGGGACAGGCCGGCGCCGGTCGAGGCGCCATTGAGCGGCCACCGGGACGGGCCTCTCAGGTGGCGGCGGCCCGGCGGGCGAGGGCGTCGGCCAGGGCGGCCTTGGTGTCGATGACCGCCACCTCGATGGCGTCCTCCCAGTTGACCTCGCCCAGGTGCTGGTACGCCTCCTGCTCCCAGGCGTAGATGAGGCTGCGGGAACAGGTGACCAGCGCCCCCCACCCGTCCTCGTGGAAGGCCAGGGCAGCCTGGGCCATCGTGCCGCCCTGCGCTCCCACCCCGGGCACCAGCAGGAGGCTGTTCGGCATAAGGTCCCGAAGCAGGCGCGTATCGTCCGGGTACGTAGCCGGCGCGACCGCCCCGACCAGACTGTAGCCCGAGTCGCCGACGCACCCCGCCTGGTTGGCCCAGTCGTTGACCTTCTCGGCGACGCGTTCGAAGAGGCGCCGGCCCTCGCCGTCGCGGAAGTCCTGGAACTCGGTGGCCGACGGGTTCGACGTCCGCACCACCACGAAGACGCCCTGCCCGCCGCCCTTGGCCACGTCGACGAACGGCTGGACGCCGTCGACGCCGAAGTACGGATTCACGGTGACGGCATCCAGGGTGACGGCGTGCTCGGCGTCGCCCTCGCCGATGAAGACTTCCTCCAGGTGGGCGGCGGCGTAGGCGCCGGCCGTGGTGCCGATGTCGGCCCGCTTGACGTCGCCGATAACGATCAGGCCGTTCTCGCAGGCGTAGTCCACCACGTCGAAATAGGCGCATGTGCCGTACGGCCCGCACCGCTCGAACGAGGCGCTCTGCACCTTGACCGCCGGCACCTGGCCGGCGACGATGTCGATGACGCTCTGGCAGAACTCCCTGGCGGCGGCGGCCTGCTCGCTCAGCCGGCCGGGGGCCTTGGAAGCGATCTCCCGGATCTGCTTCGGCAGCCGCTCGTACATCGGGTCCAGCCCCACGCACAGGGGGGCCTGTTTGGCCTCGATGGCGTCCAGGCACCGGTCCGCAAAGTTCTCCGCCACGCTGTCCTCCCTCCCGGATGGCCGCAGCGACCCTTGTCATGCCAAAAGCGGCACCAGGGCCGCTTCCGGTAAAACGGGAAGTTTACCAGAGGTGCGGCGGAATGCAAGCCTATTCCGCCCGGAGGCAGGCGATTTCGGACCGCGGATGGGGGATTTCGGCCTGGCGGCCACGGCGTCCACCCGCTATCCGCCCAGGCCGTCGAGCAGCGCCGCCAGCCGGTCGTTGATGGAGTTCTCCTCGGCGTTGAACGTGCCGGCCAGGTAGGCCCCCACCGGCGGCGCCACGGCGACGTTCTGCTCGGCCGGGTGCGTGCTGTTCTCCAGGTAGCCCTTGTAGGCGGTGTAGGCGGCGCTGGCGTCCACGCTCGTCGGATAGCGGATGAGGAACAGGTGATTCAGCACGCCCTCGCGGCTCGTGGGGTAGCCCACGATGGCCATGTCCCTCTCGCTGCCCAGGTCCAGCCTGCGGGCCATGTCGGCGGGGGCGCCCTTGGGCACGAAGTCGAGCGAGGCCAGCGTCTCGAACGTATGGAGATAGTACCGCTCGCCCCGCACGGACCCGGGAGGGAACGTCTTCAACAACGCCGGCCGATAGCCGCGAGAGGCTATCTGGTCCGCCACCCACCGGCCGAACTCCATCAGGGCGGCGCCGGCGCCGCCCATCCCCCTGTAGGCCAGCGAGACGAAGTACGACCCCTTGACGAAGCCCAGCGACCGCGGCCCCATCCGGGCCGCCAGGCCCACCAGCGGGAACCGCTCGCCGTCCGCCCGGACGCTGAAGATGCCGAATGCCTCCGAGGGCGTCTCCATCTGGAAGAGGCGCAGGGTCATGGCCTCGTCCCCCTGGCCGCGAACGTACCGCCGCTTGGCCGAGGCCACGTACGCGTACGCCCGGTAGGCCGAGGCCGCCTCCTTCAGGTCCGCCTCCAGGGGCTCGACGCCGGCGTCGGCGTCGGCCGCGGGGCCGTAGACCTGGACCTCGCCGTCGGGTTTCCAGTTGGTGATCTCGGCGGCGCCGGGCAGGAGTTTGACCAGGTCGGCGTGCGGGCCGGTGACGCCGGGCGTGGTCTCTTCGCCCTCCTCTTCCTCCGGCGGGGTGGTCTTGCAGCCGCCGAGGGCCAGCAGCCCCGCCGCCGCCAACAGGACCGTCCATCGCCAGACCGACGCGTACGAGCGTTTCATATCGGGCCTCCCTTCCGATGAGCCGTCTCCAACGGACGCTTCCACGACACGGCCCGGATTATAGCGCGGGCGCGGGGCCCAAGCAAATCATTTCGTCCCGGCCGGCCATCGGCCGAGCGGCCGGACCTCGATGCGCTTCAGGGTCTCGGCCGCCGGCGAGAACGCCACCGCCAGCCGCACCCGGCGCACCTTGCCCGGCAGGCGGACGACGAGTTTCGTCGCCTCCGGCTGCTGCCGCTGCGGCTTGGGCGGGTTGGCCGAGACCGTGCCGAACCGGGCGCCCTCCGGCGAGAGCACCCGGCCGAAGAGGCGTTTGCCCTTGTGCTCCAGGACCACCCGGCCGTCCTTGATGCGGGGCTTTGCCCGCGTGACCATGCCCCAGAGGACCTCGACGGGCCGCTCCGCCGCCACCTCGTCCTGGACCAGGACGGCGCGGCGGTCCTGCATCGCCATGCCGCGGCGGACGCTCTCGCACATCGGGTAGGCGGCGGAGAGGTCGGCGATGGCCCAGGCGTCGTCGGTCTCGTTACAGGAGTGCGTGATGGGGGCCTTGGCCTTCGGCGGCTGGTTCTTCCCGTCGATGAGCAGCGTGTTGTGCGACTCGGTCCGCAGGCGGTAGTACGTCCACCGCTTGCCGCCGAAGTACCCCGGCAGGTTGTAGTCGTCGGGTCCCAGGTCGACGGCCCATCGGACGCCGAGGGCCTCCAGGACGAACGAGCCCAGGTCCAGGTGGCTGTGGTTGGCCCCGTTGTCGCCGCCCTTGAACCCGACCCAGAGGGCATCCGGCCTCTGCCAGTGGCTGCGGAAGAAGACGACGTGGTCGCGGCGGAAGTGCTTGTGCAGGGGCCAGCCGGCCGCCTTCGGGCTCCGCCCCTTGCCAATGCACCACATTAACCAGTGTGGGTCCATCTCCGGGTCCCAGAGGACGTCCTTCGCCTCGCCGCGCATCCGCTGCCGATGGTGCCAGGCGTAGACCGGCTCCTCGTAGACGCGGGCGAGCCAGAACATCGACGGGTGCGACCCGGCGCCGTCGTGGGCGTCGGCAAAGTTGAACGTCCGGTTCGTCGGCCCGACGAAGTAGACGCGGAACGTGCCGGCCTCGTCCAGGCCGTCGGTCTTCTCCAGGCCGTGCATCGTCCCCAGGGCCGACTCCAGCGCCGCCATGTAGTTCGAGGTGTACCGCAGGGTGTATCCCCAGTATCCGGGCCCCTCGTTCCAGGAGCCGTCCGGGCCGAAGTTGTCCATCGCCTTCCTGACGCACTTCAGGCCGGAGACGAGGATCTCGGCGCTGACCTCCGGTGCCTCGTCGGCGACGGCGAGGGCGCCGACGGCCAGGCCGCCGTTGCAGACCTGGCTCCAGTTGTGATGGGCCCGGGTCCACCAGCCCCACCGCGCCTTGCCGCGGTAGGCGTCCAGGCCGCGCGCCAGGCCCTTCGCGAGGAGCGCCTGTCGGACCGTCCGCCGCTTGGCCTCGTCCATCCAGTGCCAGAGCCAGTCGTAGCCGATGCCGAAGGCGCACGACATCTCCGCCGTGTCCAGGAAGTGGGACGGGTTCCAGTCAGGGAACTTGGCGGCGGCGTCGAGTTCGCGCCAGGCCCGCTCGGCGTATTTCCCTTCGCCCGTCAGCAGGTACGTGAGGCCCAGCGTCTGGACCCGCCGGAGGCACCGCCGGCTCTGGGTAAGCAGGCGCGGGCCGACGACCTTGTACTCCACGGTGTCCTTGCGCTGGAGCAGGCGGTCGGCGTCCTTCTTGACCTCCTGGAAGACCTTGTGCCGCTCGCCGCCCGGGCGGACCGCCTGCCGAAGGGCCTGGAGGCTCTTCGGCGTCAGCCAGATGCGCGGATGGCCGTCGCCAAGGGAACGGAGAATCTCCGGCCGCCTCGCCCCGGCCGCCTCCCCCGCTACGGCCAGGCCGGAGACCGAGAGGAGACAAGCGGCCAAGGCCAACGCAGCCAGGACCCGGGGGCGGGAAAGGGGTGTATCCATGGAAGCCTCCTTAGCATGTTGCGCGGCAGGTGCCACCCTGGTGTAGCGCGGCGGGTCTCCGCACCCGCCGCGCCATTGGCCTCATAAACGTTATGGCGGGCAAAGATACCCGCGACCCAAGGTCGCGGCTCACAACCCTGAGCCGCGGGCTTCGCCCGCGGCTACCTTCCGCCGCGCGCCGCCTCGGACCACGCCTCTTGAACCCCCGCGTCGGCGGGGGAGTGTCGGGCGATTGCCCCGGCCCTTCGGGCACTTCGCGCTTGCACCCCGCCGCCCCGCGCGGTATAGAGGGGCTTCCAATCCGGCCGAGGGAGCAACGTGGCGCAAACCGTCCTTGATACATTGCGGGAACTCCAGGAAGCCGAGCAGCGGCTGCGGGCCCTGGAGCACCGGAAGGCCTCCCACGACCGGGCCGCCAAGGTCCAGGCCGAGCAGATCCGGAAACACCGACAGGCCATCCAGGACTGCCGCAAACGCGAACAGGACGCCCGCCGCGCCGCCGACGCAAAGGAACTCGAAGTCCGCAGCAAACGGGAGGAGATCGAGCGGCTCCGGCAGCAGCAGATGCAGGTCAAGGACAACCGCCAGTACCAGGCCCTGGCCAACGAGATCAAGTTCGCCGAACTCGCCATCAGCAAGATCGAAGACGATCTCCTGAACGATTACGCCGAGATCGAAGCAATCCAGAAGGAGACCCGCCAGGCCGAGCAGACCCTGGCCGAGGAAGAGCACCGGCTCGAGGCCCTCCGCCGCCAGATCGAGACCAAGAAGGCCGACCTCGACCGCGACATCGACGCCTGCCGCGCCCAACACGAGCAGATTGCCGCCCGCCTGCCGGCCAACGTCCTGGAGCAGTTCCGGCGGGTCGCCGACCGCTTCGAAGGCGAGGCCCTCGCCCCCGTCCTCCGCGAGGAAGCCGGGGGCGATTTCGTCTGCGGAGGCTGCCACATGACCGTCACCCAGAACACCTACGTGCGCCTCGCCGGAGGCAATAGCAGCACCGACGACCTCGTCACCTGCCCCAACTGCCAACGCATCCTCTACCTGGACCAGTGATGGCCGAGACGCACGCCCCCGACCCCGCACCGCCCGCACCGCCTGCGCCGCCGACCGGCCAGCCGCCCGCCCACCTGGTGGTGTACGTCGACGGGGCGTCCTCCGGCAACCCCGGACCCTGCGGCGCCGCCTGCGTCGTCAAGACGCCCGACGGCCAGACCCTCCTGGACCGGGCCCGCGCCTTCGGCCCCGCCACCAACAACGTGGCCGAGTACCAGGCGCTGCTGTTGGGGTTGGAGACGGCCGCCACGCTCCGCCCCCGGCGCCTGACCATCCGCAGCGACTCGCAACTCCTGGTCCGGCAACTGGCCGGTCGGTACAAGGTCCGCAGCCCGGCGCTGAAACCGCTCCACCGGCAGGCGCTGGAGCGGCTGGAACCGTTCGAGACGGTCGAGATTGAGCACGTCGGCCGGGCCGAGAACACCGAGGCCGACGCCCTGGCCCGCAAGGCGCTGGAAAAATCCCGCCAGGTGGACGCCGATTTGCCGGCCGACGCCCGCCGACACGCCCCGCCCAAATCCTACCGGCTGAAGTAAGGCTCTTCAGGACGAGGCGGACTCCAAAAGGCGCATGACCGCATTTTGGAGAGCCGGCAAGTGCGTCTCGATGATGTTCCACACTTCCTTAACATCGACCCCCGAGTACCGGTGAATAAGGATGTCGCGAAAACCGGCCACCTTGCCCCAGGGCACTTCGGGGCATTGGTCTTTCGCGGCTTCGCTGAGCCGCTTGGAAGCCTCACCGATAATCTCGAAATTCCTTATTACCGCGTCCTGGAGCAGGCTGCTCCGAAGAAACTCGTCGCGACCGGAAGCCGTGTACGATTCGATTTTTCGAATCGCCGCTCGGATGTCCTCCAGGTAAAGCCGATCCTGCTTCATAGGGGAACCGCCTCCTTCAAAACCTGGTCACGGATCACCCAATGCAGGGCCTCCTCGTTGACTACATCGACCTTGCAGCCGAGCAGGGCGCCGAGGTCCTGGATGAGGGCCACGTGATCCAGCAGGGAGCGGTCGTCGTCCAGGTGGACCAGGACGTCCACATCGCTGCTTGTCCCCTCCTCGCCGCGAACCACCGACCCGAACAGCCGCACGTCCCGCGCCCCGTGCTCGGCCGCGATCCGGAGGATTTCCTCCCGGCGTGCCAGTATATCGTTCATGCAGACCAACGCCCCGCTCCCCTTGTTGGTGGCTGAGCCATTGTACGGCCCCCCGACGGCCTTGTCCACATCGCGACACGATGGACCCGCCGCCTGTCATCTCGACCGAGGGCCGTAGGCCCGAGCGGAGAAATCCCGCCGTGGGCGTCGTTCGTTCCACTTCTTGCGTTCCAGCCGGTCTCGTAGGGCGTCCCTGATTGCCCTTGCCAACGCCTTGTGACCACGGTAAAAGGTTTATATGCATCCTCTTGAAGCATACCTGCGGGAACTCCGCGACATACACATCAGCGGGGCGGGCGTCCCCGAAACGTCCGGCTATCCGGCCCTTTCCAACCTGTTCAACGAAGTCGGCAAGGAACTGAGGCCCAAAGTCCGGTGTGTCATCAACCCCGCCAATGTTGGGGCCGGCCAGCCCGACGGCGGCCTGTTCACCCGCGAGCAGTTCCAGCGGGCCAAGGACACCGAACCCAAGGAAGGCCAACTCCCGGCCCGCGGCGCCGTCGAGGTCAAGGGCCCCGCCGATGACGTTCAGCGCGTGGCGCGCAGCGAGCAAGTCAAACGGTACACCGGGAAGTACGGCCTCGTGCTCGTCACCAACTACCGCGATTTCCTGATGGTCGGCCGCGACGCCCACGGCCACACGCTGCCGAAGGAAGGCTTCACGCTGGCCGAGAGCGAATCGGACTTCTGGCAGGCCGCCGCTCATCCCCGCAACACCGCCACGGAACTGGGCAACCGATTCGTCGAGTACCTGAAGCGGGCCATGCTGGCCGTCGCCCCCCTCTCCGACCCGCAGGACGTGGCCTGGTTCCTCGCCTCCTACGCCCGCGACGCCCGGGCCCGCGTCGAGGGGCACAAGGACCTGTCGGCCTTGGCCACCGTTCGCACGGCCCTGGAAGAAGCCCTCGGCATGAAGTTCACCGGCGAGCACGGCGAGCACTTCTTCCGCTCCACGCTCGTGCAGACGATCTTCTACGGCATCTTCTCCTCCTGGGTGCTTTGGCACAGGGACAAGCCGACCCGCAAGGATGCCTTCGACTGGCGCGTCGCCGAATGGTCCCTGCGCGTCCCGTTCATCCGGGCGCTTTACGAGCAGGTGGCCACCCCATCCAAGTTGGGCAGCCTCGGCCTCGTGGAGGTCCTGGACTGGACGGCCGCCGCCCTGAACCGAGTGGACCGCAGCGAGTTCTTCCAGCGGTTCCAGGACGAACACGCCGTCCAGTACTTCTACGAGCCGTTCCTGGAGTCTTTCGACGCCGATCTGCGGAAGGAACTCGGCGTCTGGTACACCCCGCCGGAGATCGTCCAGTACCAGGTGGCCCGCATCCATACCGTCCTGCGCGAGGAACTGGGCTTGCAGGACGGATTGGCCGATCCCAACGTCGTGGTCCTGGACCCCTGCTGCGGCACGGGGACGTACCTGCTGGAAGTGCTGAAGTGCATCGCCGCGACGCTCAAGGACAAGGGCGGCGACGCCCTGGTCGCGGCCGACGTGAAGAAGGCCGCCACGGAGCGCGTCTTCGGCTTTGAAATCCTGCCCGCCCCGTTCGTCGTCTCACACCTGCAACTCGGCCTCATGCTGCACGACCTCGGCGCGCCGCTCTCCGCCAAGGGCAAAGAACCCGAGCGCGTCGGCGTGTACCTGACCAACGCCCTCACCGGCTGGGAACCGCCCGAAGGCGCCAAGAAGCAACTGACCATCCCGGAACTGGAAGCCGAGCGCGACGCCGCCGAACACGTCAAACGCGACGAGCGGATCCTCGTCGTCCTCGGCAACCCGCCGTACAATGCCTTCGCCGGCGTAAGCCCCGACGAGGAACAGGGCCTCGTCGAACCGTACAAGGAGGGCCTGAACGCCCCGCCCGCCGACGGCGGCTGGGGCATCAAGAAGTTCAACCTCGATGACCTCTACGTCCGTTTCTTCCGACTGGCCGAACGCCGCATCGCCGAGATGACCGGCAAGGGCGCCGTCTCGTTCATCTCCAACTTCTCGTACCTGGGCGACCCGTCGTTCGTGGTCATGCGGCAGCGGTTCCTGGCGGAGTTCGACCGCCTCTGGTTCGACTGCATGAACGGCGACAGCCGCGAGACGGGCAAACT
>Ga0180433_10002405_pt1 | contig 28880 bp, 27 predicted proteins | sample SS_ome_8_FD_132980 | JGI IMG/M metagenome (GOLD analysis project Ga0180433, IMG submission 132980) | Hypersaline lake sediment archaeal communities from the Salton Sea, California, USA - SS_1_D_1 metaG | ecosystem: Environmental > Aquatic > Non-marine Saline and Alkaline > Hypersaline >... | reverse complement strand
CGCGTGGCGCGCGCGCGTGCAGGCTACGTAGTAGCGCCTCAGCTCCTCCTGGCGCTGGGAGAGAGGAAGCGCGGCGAAGGCGTCTCTCGCCTCTGCTGCTGTTCTGAAGCCGTCTACGTGCAGGACCACCGTGTCGTAGCCTTCGCCCTTCGCATCGTGCACCGTCCGCACGTGTACGAGGCTCGGATCGCCTGTGGCGGCTGCGTGCTCTTTCTTAAGGCCTCCCGGCTCTTCGCGGCCCTCCGCGGCCAGCAGCGCCAGCGTCTCGTAGCCCAACACGGCGAGGTTCTGGTGCAGCACATCCACTGAGGAATTCCTGTACGCCAGCACGCAGGCTGGGGCCGTCCGCGGCGCCGTCAGGAGCTCCTCATATGCGGCCCTCAAGCTGTCGTACTGGATGTTCTTGACGTGGCGAATAGTGCAGGTGGTGCCTCCCGCGTTCCCAGGGAGCCAGTGCTGCGGTTGACGTCCCTCGTCGCCGAGGCCAGTGTCTCTGCAGAGGTCCGTGGCGCTCGCAGCGATCACGTTCGCAAGCTTTACGATGGATTCATCGCTGCGGCGATTGGTGGCTAGGCGCGCTTGGCGCCACCCGAGGCGGAGCATCGCCGCGGGGTCTGCTCCCTGCCAGCCGAATATCGTTTGCCGCGGGTCGCCGACGAGTGCCACGGCTGCTCCCAGACCGCGCAGGATCTGGAGCAGCTCCATCTGCTCTGGGCCACAGTCCTGCGCCTCATCCACAAGGAGCACGAGGCGCTCGGAGAACTCCCGAGCCGCCGCGAGCTCCCATCTCCGCAGATGGCCGATGGCCCGCGGAATGATGAGGGAGACGCGCTCCTCTGGGGTGAAGTACGCCTTGAGCAGGTCGGACTTGGCCCAGCTGTGGAGCGTGCGGGCCACTCTCCAGGGCTGCTTCCCCCAAGTCCTCTCGAAGCGAGCCTGGAAGTTGTCTGCTGCCGCATTCGTGAAGCTGATTATCTGGATGAGAGTGCCCAGTGGCGAGTTTCTCAGGCACCACCCAAACCGAGCGAGCAGGGTTTCAGTCTTGCCCGAGCCGGCCGCGGCGACAAGCACCTCCGGAGCCGTCGGCCCCCCTTGGGCAAAGGCAGCCTGTTCCTGCGAGAGCTGAGCGATGCCTTCCGCGGTTCGCCCGCGCGCGAGGGTTTGGATTTCTTCCGTGAGGAAGACCATGACTGGACACGCACGGAAGCACCGCGCTCGGAGGTGAGACGGCTGCGGAGCACGACCAGGATTATTCGCGCGCCAGAAGACTTCGCGTTGCCGCGCCTGCGCAGGCCTGGCGCCTGTGCACCCTAGACGTCGGCTTAGGCGGAAGCCGTACTCGAGCGGCCGGCGCTCTGTAGCCCAGCGCGGCCCGCGCGTTGCCGCTCCCGATGCCACTTCCCCACGGTGCGAGCGAAGACTGGGTCCAATGCGTGGAATTGGGAGGTGGGGAACGGGTTCCCCGTGAATTCGCTGACCCGGAGAGCGCCCTCCTGGTCCTCGAAGATGTCCACTCGGACGAAGTCGACTCCTGCGAGCGTTGCGACGTGCTCCGCCAGGGCAAGACTCGAGCAGTTCATTTCGCCTCCAGAGGGCAAGTGGTAGTGGGTGGCCTTTCCGAGTGCTACGAAGACCTTGAACTCGGCGTGCTGGGGCGGAGCTTCTCCACGACCACGCCTCTGGGCACCGCCTGCGTCGGCTTGTCCTCCCAAGTTGGCCTCGTCGCGAACATGGCCGCCATGACGCGGTCGACCTCAGTGGGACTAATCTCAGCACCGGCCACGAGGTGCTTAAATCGCTCCCGTGCACTTCCGCCCACGTAGTCGAGGCGCACGGCTTTCCGCAGGCGCCAGTTCTTCGCGACCACGACGCCTTGCGACTCGGACATGTGTGAGGGCTTGGCGCAAAACTCTCCCGACCCAGGGAGAATGTGGGAACGGTTGGGCTCCCGTTAGAAGCGAATGTGACTTCTGGGCCGGGGATGCCCATGCGCCCAAACCAGCGATGGAGCCAGATCTTGTCGTTCCACTTTGCGAGCCTCACGACGGGCTCGGCGGCGAGGGCCGCAGCACAGTAGTCCTTCATGTCCGAGATTTCCTCCCAGTCGATGTCCAGAGCGAAGTCCTCGTTGAAGACTCGCCAGCAACTTTTGAGCTCAGGCGGCATGACAACGGGTATCTGACGGCCTGACCGGCGGCGAGAAGCAGGGGCAGAGCCAGAAGAGCCACCAGCGCAGAAGCGCGGCGCATTTTCCTTATGCGCGCAGCACCGGCCCCACGAAGGAGATAGAGCTCCCGGCTTTTCCGCTGAGGCGCGCACGTGGGAAGGTAAAGGCCTGGATGTCGAGGGCTCTGGGCGCTCTGGTAAGAGTGCAGGAGCATTGTGAGGAGACCCTGGCGGGTCTCCTCGAACTCCAGAGGATGCAGGCTTCCGTGGCGGAAGCCGCACACCACACGCTCGTCCTCGAGATGCGGCTCGCGCGGCTGCGCCGCGACTTGGAAGAGGGCGGCGAAGCCCGACTACTGAGCGGCCAGGAAGCGGCGGTACGAGCCGCGGCGAGCGCGGAACGAGAGAGCTTGCTCGCTCGCACAACTCACTATGGACTCGTCTCGACGGAGGCGGGCGGGAGGGTCCTCTCTCCGGGGCCTGAACTCTGGCCCTGGCTGGAGCGCGCGTGGATGCAGCGTCGAGAGGCCGCTCTGCTGCAGTGCCGCGAGGTGACGATGGGGGCTCGCGCGGAGGATGTGCTCACAGTGCTTGAGCACCGAGAACGCTTCTGGCAGCGGACCCTCGAAGAAGAGACCAGTGCATGGGGAGCCGCCACGGCCCTTTTCTGGGCCCTTCGCGACAGGCAGAGCGGCCTGTGGGGTGCAGCCTCCGAAGCCGTCGAGGGCGTCCACAAACGCGTCGAAGAGAGCAAGACAATCGGCGCTCCATTGCAGCGTTGGTTCCGCGTCAAGCACGAGGACGGGGGCTTAAGCAGCGCCGCAGGGTCCAGCGCGCTGACGGACCTTGCGGACGAGTGCTGCGCTCGCTGTGTCTTCACGACCCGCTGGCTGTCGTGGCATGGACCGATGGCCGACGCCTACGCGTGGCAGTCACACGTCGCACCGGCGTGGCTTCGGCTCGCCAGGTCCTGCGCCGCGCTCCTCCAACTCAGTCTGAGCGCCTACGCTGAGCGGCTGCTGCAGAAGCTTCGTGATCTAAGCGGCTATGGCGATTTGCAAGACAGCTTGCTTCGGAGTCCGCCCCGGGACCCGCCCCCAGCCTGCCTCATCTACTCGCTGCAGGAGGAGCAAGACTAATAAGCTCTTCGCTCACACCTTTGGCCCGCGCGGCGCTGGAGAGGCTTGAAACGGTCGAGGATAGGCGATGCTGGACGCCGGCGAGGGCGTCCGACGCCCGATCGACCCGGCGCTGGAAGCCGTCCTCTTCCTCGCGCAGCCGCTTGCGGACGCACCCGAGAGCAGTGACTTCACCGAGGATTGCGGCGCCGAGGTGCTCCGCGTCCAGCATGGCTTCCCGTGCGGCGTCGTCCGACTCGAGGCGACCCCGCGTCTGGCGCGCGAAGAGGCAGGCCAAAGAAAGGGCTCCGCGCGCGAGGTGAACCATTGCGCCCTCGGTGCCTACGGGGCTGACGAAAATTGTCATCACGGCGCCCCCAAGACTCAGTTCCCGCTGCACGTGAACTCCCCGAGGGATCTTGGCGATGGGGGCGCGCAGGCTCACGAAAACCCCCACGGCGAAGGGACTCTGGCAGAGGTCTGCCCGGAACTTGTCCACCTCATCGGTGGCGATTGTATGCGTCCCGCTCTTGACCTCGATGCCGATGGCGCCAGAGCCAGTTTCGATAGACATCGGGATCTGACCATCGAGGGCATGAGGGGATGCGGCGGTGTGGAGCACAAGCAGCTGCAGCTCTTTGGCCGCGATCTCCAGGACGTCTTTCTCCGCCTTGCGCGCACTCACGGGGCGCCCCGCTGCGTCCTCGGCGCGCAATGTCTCCGCGACGACCGCCGCCGTTTCGAGTGCGACGCGGGCGACGAGCGGGTCCGCCGCCCTCAGCGCGGCCCGGCGGTCTTCTGTGAGCTCTTCCCAGGCAGCCTCGAAGAGGCGGCCGGGTTCTGCCATGTGGCTGGCTGGCCGGCGGATGTTCTAACGCGCGTAGTGGGCGCAAGTTCCTCGGCAGCCAACCGGCTGCGGCGCTCATCCCTCGCAGGCGGGCTCCGGGCCGACGTTCGCCGTGTCATATGCTGTCTTGCGCAGCCCGCACTGCCCCTGGTGCGGGCCCATGCGATAGCGACACGAAACCACGACCTCACCTTTCCCTGCATGATGCGGAGATGGCGAAAGTGCTGGGCAGACGTTCACGTCTCCCGATGCCCCCGTGAAGAAGCCTCTGAACGCACCCTGCAAGATTTGAGGCAGGCTTCAGCCGACTGCGCGTCCGCGAAGACCGGCCCCTCTCCATCCGCGGGGACGCTTTCCCGTCGTAACAAAGCGTTTCGCAGTGCGGATGGTCGAGGGTCCAGTGCCGGAAGCCCTCGTCCCATGCACCCAGACCTCGCTGGCCCTTCCTGCGACATCCGGCGGCCGGGTGCTGGCAGGGAGTCAAACTGTGGGGCCGGGTGCCACTTTTGGCACCCTGGTCTACCTGAAACATGCTCAAGTCCCGGTTTGGCTCGACCATGGCGGAGCCTTTTGTAGGTGGGGGACAGCTTCGGACGGCTCGTAGAGCTGCGATGGAGAAAAAGATGGTGGCCGCTTCTTCGCTGCGCGATGTCTGCTCGGGCGGGGTTGCCCTCGCACTGCTTGTTCTGCTTGGCTGGCTCCTCCTCCACCTCACGCCGGTTCGGTACGGCACCGACGCCGCTGTCTGTGCATATTCCAGCTCCGAGGTCGCTGCCGCCGACCGTGCGCGCACCCTGCGGAGGCTATCCATACCAGCGCTTTCCTGACCTGCCCCATAGAAAGATATGCTCCGCCCTGCTGACGGCTCGTCCGCCCAAGACCTTAGCGCCTGCCCCGGCCAGCTTCTGGCTACCGCCTGCAGTCAGGCGCGCGCAGTACTGCAGCCCCCTCGGGGGCGCGAGCTCACGTCCCCGGCCTGTTTGCGCGCGAAGGAGGTGGCAGTGAACCCGGATCCTGCGCTGCGCGACAGCTGCCAAATGCTCGCAGCCATGAGTCCGTGCGGGAATGGCTTCTCCCCCAACACCATCGAGCCGACCGTGCCCGCCTTCCTTTCGACCTGCGCTTCTCAGTTGGGCTCCCAGGGCGCCGACTCCAAGGGGACCACACAGAGTTGGTGTGGCTTTTGGTCCCCAACTTTCGAAGCGCAGCGCCAGTTGGGCTTCGAGCTCAGGGCTCTCCGTCTCGCCCAGAGTCTCGCGGAGGATCTGCGCACCTGCCTTGCCCATGCGTGATCCCGGGCGCGCCGCCCTGTCTCGACAGCGCGCACGCCATGGCCCACTCCCACTCGAAGTCTATGTCCCACACCTCCAGCTCATCCGCGAGTTCGAAAAGGTTGGGATCGCCGGGGCCACGAAAGCTCCCCATGTGTCGGTCTTTTGCGATGTCACTCATCTTACCTGCGTACAGACTGTGAGCGGCCTGGAAGGTAACTTCGACCGCCTTCGTGTTGAGAATGGTCTGGCCAGCGGGCCACGGCGTGACCAGCTCGTGGTCCACGTTCCAGTAGTAGTCCTTGCGGCGGAGCACCCCAAAGGAGCCAGAGGACGTTTCGTCCGCAAGGAAGGCGCGGACGAAGGCGTCTATGGTCTCTACGCGGAGAAAGGGCTGGCAACCGTTGATCATCACCCACCAGCGGTATGGCAGCTTGTCGTGCCACTCGTAGATGGCCTGGATGTCCGCCTCCGCGCTCACTGAGCCCTTGCTGCGCCAGAAGACCTGGAGCCCCCGGGAGGTGGCCTTGGCTGCAAGCTCCGGTTCTCCGACAGCGAAGTAAAATTGTTCCCGCGGCACCATGCTGCTGGCGAGGACCTTGTCCAGCACAATATCCGTCAAAGTGGTCCCACAGAAGTCGCGGAGCATCTTCCGGGGGCAACGCATGGAACCGAGGCGCGCTTGCACGATGAAGCAGACATCCTCGATGCGCTTCGTGGTGGCAGGTGCCCCCACGACCGGCCGACACGGAGGCCCCTGCTGGAGTGCGCCCAGCTCTACGACCCTGCCGGCTACGATCCAGTCAGCGACGATCCTCCGCTCCGCAACATAGTCGTGGCTGGTGTCAGGATGTTCATTTTCCTCGAAGTAGTGGGCTGTGCCGAAGCCGAAACCCAGGATCACGACTCGAGGGCAGAATCTCAGCAGGAAGGCAATGGTTGCGAGGCCTGTCGTGGCGACCTGCGGCCAGCCTTGCGTGCCCGCAGGGACCACTTGCGGGTAGACGTTGAGGGTTGGGAGCTTATCTCCTAGAGGGGTGTGCTGCGACTGCGGGGGGATGGCCAGCAGGGGGAGACCCGGAAGGCCAGGGAGCGTCGCGGACTTCGCCAGAGCTTCCGCGTACCTCTCCGCCACCACGCCGTTCACGACGCGGATGTCTGTGCGCGCGCCTACTCGCGCTTCGTACCCCACCGTCGGCTGCTCGTTGAGTCGCGCGACGCGGAGCCCTAGTTGCTCCACAAGGTGCCCCAGAGGGGGACCCACGCAAAGGTCGGGACTGCTCCCGACCACGAGCCACTCCGGGCGCGCAGTCGTCATTTCCTTGCTTCCCGACTTTCGCGGGCACAAGGCCTACCTGCGACAGACGTGCTTCGCCGCGCGCGCCGCGTTGTCGGCTTCCAAATAAAGGTCGGTCGCCGCTGCCAAGTGGAAAACGCAAAAGGCTACGCGGGCACCTGGAAGGGAGGGCTGGCGGACCAGCGCCAGCCCGAGGATCGCCCAGGCGTAAGCCGAGGCCGCCAGCCCGCAGAGAACGAGGGGCACGCCGAGGAGACAGGGCGAGTTCCGCCCAGCAAATGAGAAGAAGATGTGCAACAACCAGCAGTAGCAGGAGCAGGAGAGCAGTGCCACCGCCTCGAGCGAGGCATCTGCTCGGTCTTTTGCTCGGGGCAGCATGTCCCTGGCGGCGCGCGCACAGAGATGGATTGCCTGGCATGGGCGGGCGTTGGCCAGAAGCACTGAAGAAGCCAAAAGAGCATAGCATAGGCTTCGTGGGGCCCTCCTTGTCTGCCAGCGCCAAGGAGAGAGCAGACACAGATGCCCAGCCGTGCGCGTCTGTAATCTTGGTCCCTCAAGATGCGTCCCTCATTCGCTCAGACGTGCGCAGCGGTGCGCCGGAATCCTCAAGCACAAAATTCAGATTCTTGAAGACCGCGACAGAAGCGAGCCGCATTGCAAGTACGTTTCAGGGTCGGAAAATCTCTGCTGCGCTTCTCTTTGCCATACGGGCGTCCTGGAAGGAAGGCCTCTGTTCCTCTGCCGTTCTCACACGGGATGTCGCTGTAACAATCTGGCTAACTGAGCAAATGTCGCGTTCTTTTTCGTCCATAATCCTTGCGACAGTTGCAACTGATCCTGATCACCCCGGATTGCACAATTGGCGCCAATCCGCTTCCCAACGCGGATGGAAAAATGTAGAAGTTCTCGGGATGGGTCAAAAGTGGGCTGGGTGGAGAGTCTCCTCGTCCTGGATTCTGGATTTTATGCGCGCGCACCCAGACGATTTGATTTTGCTCACTGACGCCTATGACTGCCTGATCAATGCGCCACCCACCGAAGCTCTCTCCCTGATGAATGGGCTGCCTCCGGGCCAAAATGCCATTTTCGGTACAGAAACCTTGTGCTACCCACGCAATTGTCGAAAAAGGACGGACAGAGGCAACTTCGTAAGCGCGGGAGTTTGCCTCGGGAGGGGAGAGGCCCTCGCGCAGATCTATGAAACCGTAGAGAAAAACGACGATGAGCAACTAGGCTTCTACGACGCCTTGGATATCTTGAAGGATGCCATTTCTGAGGACGCAGGGTCGAGAATGGCGTTCAATCTGACCCCTAATTGGTACGAGCCCGAGAGCACCTCATATGTCTGGTGGAGTGTTTTTCATGTCATTAGGCCCGACCAATGCCTCGCCAGGTTGCGATTTGTGGATGCCCCCGTCCCTCAATTGCTTTTGGCTGGCGGCCCGCCCCTGGCTGTACATGTCCCAGGTTCCCCTCTGGATAAGTGGCATCGCTATATGTTCGTTGCGAAGAAACTCCTTCGCGCAAATTGCCGCGCTCCCGCGGGGGCAGGCCAGTTCCTTTGGTACAGACATCTTCTTGTGCTTGCCTTGGTCGTCCTTGCATTCTGCGCACTGCTTTGGGCGTGCTACCGCGTACGATCCAGTGGCAGGGGGGCCGCCCGGTGCTCTTTCTCAAGCGTCCTCGGAGCCTAGCGCTCTGACGAATTGTTCGACGCACTCTAACGTTCGCTTCTGGCCCAGCAGTGCGTGTCTGTAATTTCGGTCCCTCAAAGTGCGTGCCTCAGCCGCCCAGACGTGCTCAACGGTGCGTCGTCGGTTCACCGCGCGGCAAGAGAGTGCGGCCGTAGCCCGAAAACGAAAAGGCAAAGGTCGCAAGGCAGCGTTCCGAAACCTTTCTTTCCTTCGATGGTGCCTATGGCGACTTCCGCGGCCCTGGCGACCTCCGCGCAGCGGCGCTTGCTGCGGGTCGCCGACGAGACCTTTTGGAACGTACACTGGGACCTTCCACCTGGGATCTACTTCACGTACGAGGACATACGGCTCGAAGCGGCCTTCCGCGCTTGGCTGCGGACCGTGGACGTAGAGGCCCCCGCGCCAAAGAGCCTGCCCGACGAGAGCAGGCTCCCCTCCCTAGCAGCCGGCTGGGACTGTGAGTACGGAGAGGAGACCTGGTGGGACTGGTCCGTCTGGAGCTCTTGCGAAACCTGTGCCGAGCGAGGTTTCGTGGGCTGCTGGAGCTGTCGCGAGCTCACGCGCTTCATGGAGTTGGCTCTCCCGGAGGGGCAGGCTTGGGGATCGGAGGAGGAGTGGGCGAAGGAACCTTGCGCCGACGACGCCGACGACGCCGGTGAGGGGGGCCCTGGCGAGGCGACGGTTCCTCTTCTGGTTCCTCTTCCCTCAGGAAGTAATTCCGCAGCTGTGCATCCAGTTGCTCGGACGTCTCCATTTCCCACAGGAACGCAAGGCTGCGCGGCGTCCGCCTTCCGCACCTAGACCACTTCCGCTTCCCACACGAGAAAGGCTGTGTACGTGAAGGTGGAGCCCACCGCAGGCGGGGAGAACCCGAGCGGAACGAAGTCAGCCTCCAGTGAGTCACCCACCCTCGCAGAGCTCTGGATGACAGCAAGATAGGTGTTGTCCGGCTCTCGCAGCAGGCTCGTGCTCCCCACGACCCCTCGCAGACGTGCATCGTTTGTCGGCAGGGGAATATTGACGCGGAAGCTTGTCTGTCCCGCCTGGGAGACGGTCAGGTCGAGCTTGATGGAGTTGAAGTTGTACGCGGGGATGGCAGTTAGGGTGACGTTCTTAAGCGTGATTGCTCCTGCGGCCGGCCGCGTGCGCCCAGCGTGGATGAAGCCCAGGCCCACCACTGGTCCGGTCACGGAGGCCGAGCCGAACACGGTCAGGTCAGCATTGGCGGCGCTTGCGCCAACTGTTGCGCCGCCGCGCAGGGTCGACGCCCCTTTGACGAGAAGCGTCGAGTCCGCCTCGACCGCCCCCTCGAGGTAACTGCGCTCCGTGACGTCCAGCTCGCCCGCGGTGAGTTCACGAACCTTCTCAGTGTCCACCTGGAGCTTGTGGATGCGGGCTTCTCCCGCATCGAGGTGGCAGGTCTTTTGGAAGTTTATCTTGGAAGAGTGCCCAAATTCGTGTTTGAACCTGAGGTCGCAAAAGACGTCCAGGTTCTGCAGGCGCAAGGACTGGCACTCGTCCTCGCAACTATCGTGGTGGCGTCTTTGGTGGGAGTCCATCGCGGAGGTTTTTTGCAATTTGTCTCACAGATGCGCTTTAGGTTCGCAACCGCCAATCGCAAACGCGACGAGGGGCTTGCTCTGACACAGCGCTGGAGTCTCCGCCCACTGTCGACAGATCTCGCAGATGACACCCTCAGCAAGGACCTTTTGGAGGAGGAGCCTCGAGGCCATATTGACCGCATCGAGGCCGCAGCTCCCGCGCCTGTCGCGCAGCTTTTGACGGAAGCAACGCGGACACACCCACGCGAGAGCGGTGCACTCCGGGTCCCGCAGCGAGGTCTCGGAGCGCATCCGCTCGCGCAGGTGGTAGAAGTGATATCGCGTGTGGCAGATGCCGATGACGCCCAGCGGCGCGAGGTCTTCTGCGCGACGGTCCAGGCCAGTCTCCTCGGCCAGTTCTCGAACGGCAGCTTGCCTGGGAGACTCGCAGGAAGGAAGGAGATCCCGGACGGCCCCTTTAGCGACGCCCCACTTATTGCCGTAAGACTGTTGGAGGAGAAGGCGCCCCACCGCGTCGAAGACGAGCACTCCTGCGCGGGAGTTTCCCGAGCTTTTCTCTTGTGCCCAGACCTCTCGCCCCGACGGGATCTGCTCGCTCCTGGGCCGCTCGACCACGGGGCCGCAATCGCAGTCTGCTGTGCCTGCGTCCGCCATTCGCAACTTTTCTCTGTCCGCTGAACGCGCAACCTCGCACGTCCCGTCAACTCGCCGCTCGAGGGTTCCTTTTATGTGCGTGTAGACCAGTGCGGCGCGGTGCTGGGCGAACCGGGGCGTCCCTAGGGCTCAGGCCAGAGCGCGACGCGCACAGCGCCAATGAGACTTCCCAGAGGATTCAGACGCGCAAGCTCGATCCTGCTCCGTTCCTTGTTTCCTAGCCAGGCCTCGTCCGCCTGCGCCTCACTGAGGCGTTCGTTCTTGCGGGCCTCCGCGCCGATCTTGCGCACTTCAGCTTCTCCCCGCGCCTGTTCCAAGCTCAGGTTCCGACGCACCGCCGCCTCCCAGGTCTCGCGTTCGAGCGAGGCCTCGAGGAGGAGACGCTTGTTTGTGTCGTTCTCCTGGTTGAGTTTCCTCCTCTCGATGTGCGTCAGCTGCTCGGCCTTTAGGGCAGCCATGGCAGCAAACTGTGTGGCGAGCACCTCGGGAACGTGCAGGTCGAGGATCTTCAGCTGTACGATGCGAACGGACGAGTTCAGTATCTCCTTCTGCGCGTCTCGCATCTTGTCCGCCACGAGGTCGTCTACCTCATCGAAGCGACCAATGGCAAGGTCGTGTGCTGAGAGTTTGCTGCACACCTTTTTGACCGCCGGCCCTACCTGGTCGTAGATGGTGATCTGGTCATAGTGGATGCCGAAGCGGTTGAGCGTGTCGAGCGCGTGCTCGCCGTCAAGCCGGTTAAGCACGTCCACGCGCATGCGAAACAGGGAGCCGTCCAAAGATCGGCAGGCCAAGCCCTCCATGTCCCAGGGTGGAACCACGTCGTGGTCGAGACCCAGGAAAAGATTGTGCGTCTTCGTAAGGAACGGGTTGTAGAAGCGCAACCCCGGCTCGTCAAGGTGCTGCACAAGACGACCACAGCGTACGTAGGCGCCGACGTGGCGGTGGGGAACAAGGCGGATGCCGCAGCCCCCGTAGAGGGCTGCTGCGCCCGCCGCGAGAGCCGCGGCCAGAGTGGCCAGCGCGATGCTTGGCGGCTGCATGCCATCCATCTTGGGGCCGTAATGGGGAGAGGGCAGGGAAGAAGCGTCTGAGCCGAGAAGTGCTGCACAGCTGCATGTCTCCGTCGCCCTAGTAAAGATGTCAGAGGGGCAGATTCCCTGTCTGCTGCGTCGAGACGTCGTGACTTTCGAGCGAGGCCTTTTTGACGGCGCGTGTGATGCGTGCTTCGTGATCGCCTGTTGCGGCGCGAACCCTTCACGCATGGAGAAGATGAAGGCGAATCTGCAGAATTTTCGCCCCTTGCGCAGGGTGGAGATCTTCGTCTTTGAGGGACACCGCGCGTGCTCGGGGAGCCAGAGCACAGCCCACGACCTGATGTGCAACTACTACAGCCTGTTTCGGCACGCCCTATCGCGCAGCGCGAGACGGATCCTCGTTCTGGAAGACGACTTTGAGGTGAGGACGGCGCCCCTTGAGGACGACGCGCAGCGCATTGCGGCCTTCCTGGAGGCAAGGGACCCCGACGTCTACGGGCTCGGAAACTTCTTCGTCATGCCGACCCCGAGTACGCTGTGGAGCTACCACCAGCAGGCCGTTGGAAGCTGCTTGCCATGCTCGCAGGCCTGCTTCTACGGCGAGGCTTACATGCGGACGATCGTCGACTACTTCCCTGGCGGGCCGTCGGATTTGCCAAGCGATTTCTGGGCAGTCGACTGGTGGCCCTTCTTTTTTGGCGCCCGCACTTTCAGGTTCCGCCGCCCAATTGTCACGCAGACCTTCCCGCAGACGGAGAATCAAAGCACAGGATGGGCCGTGTGCATCCCTGGGCTGAGGCTCCCGTCGCCCCTGGTAGATCTGGGTGTCTTGGCGTTCAAGAAGCTAGAGTTACACGAGCGCCCACAACCGGGGTGGGATGTTCTCTACTTCCTTTCCAACCACGTCCTTTATCCAGTCCTTGCGTGCGTCCTCTTGATGTTCGTGGCGATTTGTGTCTTGGCGGCGCGCGCGCTTTTCCACCCAGCTGACGCGCCATGCACAGTCTGGTAAGATGAGGCGCGAAGGATCTCTGGCTGGTCCGCTTGGTCGGACTCCTTTCCGTCTCCGGCATACAAATGACCGCGCCCGAGGCAACGGCCCAGGAGACACCTAGGTACCTGGTCGCGTTTGCGCTCCTCCTGCTGTTGGCGGCTTTTGGGACAGGCGTCGCAAGCCACCTCGCCTTCACAGAAAACTTTAGAGACCACCTCTGGACGATCGTGTTGGGAGACTGCACAGATCGACAGAAGCTGGCGGCGCTGCTTGGAGCCGGGAAGTGGGTGCCTACCTGGCGCGTGGCCCTTTGCGTCTCCACATTCTTTACCTTGCTGCTGGCTCTGATGTCGTGTTATGGATTCGAGCCTCGAGGCCCAGCAAACTGGATCTTCATGTTTATCCTACTCTTTTCAGCGAGCGACTACGCCCAGGCCTACAGGGCCGTGCATGCGGAGGGCGACGCTGCGTATCGAGCGCTGCGCATCTTGGAGCCCGAAACCCCTCACACATCCTTCTGGGAGGAGCTCCTGCGGCCAAAGCATGCGGGGGCGTGAGCGGGCTTCTCGTGCCAGCATCCTTGCGCAATGAGGTGCCCATAGCGCTTTCGACGTCGAAGGGGGCTAGAAAAAAAAGATGAGCTGCTGTCCTCACGTGCCTTACGCACGCTGGCCACCTCCTTGCTGCCCCCCTCCCTGCGTGCAGTGCGCGCCATTGCCCTGTTGCTGCCCGAGACCGAGGCCCCCACCATGTGCGCCGCGTCCCCCGGGCCCTCCATGCGCGTTGACGGACTATGCGCATCGGTCCCTGGTAAGCCGCAACCTTGAAGTGGCCGCGGGCGAGGCGGAAGTCATTCGTTTTGATTCCCACGAGCACTACGGAGGGAGCGGGGGCATCGATTACCACAACGGCATATTCTGTCTCTCCGAGCCTGGGGTGTACACGCTCGGGCTCACCGTCTGTGTGGTGGCTTCGAGCGCAGATCCTACGCTGGGGGACAACGGCAGCAACATTGCCATAGGCGTGAAACCCATCAGCGGGGGCTTCCGCGAGCGTTTCGTCTACGCGCGGGTTAGGGCTTCGCCAGCAGCCGCCACGAGTCCCGCCTCGAATGTCAGTGTAGTCTTCAGCGCGGAGATCGAGGTCAACCAACCTCAACTCCTCCAGTTTGTCGTGAAATCCATTGGCACGCCCTCCGAAGCGCAAGCGCTCACGATCAGAGCGGCGCAAAACAACCCCGATGGCACGGACCCCTGCACTTTCGCTTCCGTCAGGCTCGTTTGTCGCGGCGGTCCAGGTTGCAGCCCCAACGACTGTCATTAGACAGCTGTCGCGCGCGCCGTTCATAAAGAGCGGCCCCGACACGGCGAGAGGAAGCCTGTGACTCCGAAGAGAGGGTGTGGAGGCTCGAACGTGCCGTCTGGGAAAGCGATGGTCTGGACGCCTCGCGCCGCCGCGCCTTCGTGGTGACGGCTGCGACGCGGCTTCGGGCCGACCGCTCTGGGGCAGTTGAGCTCGCAGATGCGATGACCCTAGGGACCTTGCGCCTGTTTGAGCAGGGGAGAGAGGACACGAGCTTCACTGCGGGTGTCCTGCTCGAGTCTCTTCTGAGACGGACGTCAGCAAACAGCATCGCGGAGCACTTCCGGTCTATTGCCAAGATGACCAGTTCTGGCCACAAAGGGGGCTGCGTGCTTAGATTTCTGCAGAGCATCCATCTCCTGGAGGTCTGTGTCAACAACTCACCGCAAGCAGTAGGCGGGACCCTTCGGGACGACGATGTCACTGTGCCTCTTGTCGAGCTGATTCTCAGCGAAGACTACCTCGCAGTGCGGCGCGGCTCAGACTTCTTCAGGACTCTCGTAGCACGGCCCGAGACTCGCCAAGGACTCCTTGACTGGAAGGCGGGCAGCTCAAGCTCTCTTGCGCAGGAGACCTGGGTCTTCCGCTCCGTCCTGGTAAGGTTCTCGACTTCGTCCCACGTCGTGGAGGCGCTGACTGACCTGCGCCGCGACCTGAGGAGGCTTCAACTGTCAAGTGTTCCCAGCACAAGCGCATCCTGTCCTTGAATTGGGAGCGGCACCTCTCCGCATGGTCTGGTGCTCTCCGAGGAAGACGAGGCATCCGCCGGGAGAGGTCCGTGGGCGCGACAGGCGCAACTCGGCGTCACTCCCGCGCACCCGTCAGTCGCGCATGGCACACTTGAGCGCTGAAAAGGTTGCCTCGCTCTCTTTCAGCACTGCAACGGCGGCGCGACGTACCAGCCTGTCCTCTACCTGCCGTGCAACCCATGCGTACGTCTTCTCCAGGCCTTGGTGAAGAGGCAAGTTTGGCGCCCACTGCATCTTCTCTCTGAACAAGTCATTCTGCGAGTTTCGCCCGCGCACACCCAGTGGTCCGTCGATGTGGCGGACATGGACGACCTTGCCAGAGATGTCTGCCACCATCTTCACGAGACCGTTGATTGTCACCATCTCTTCGGACCCAATGTTCACTGGACCAGTAAAGTCTGACTCCACGAGTCGTCGAGTTGCTTCTACGCACTCATCGATAAACAGGAAGGACCTCGTTTGGTGTCCGTCGCCCCAGATTTCTATTGTGCCTTCTGCATCGGGGAGCTGAGCAATCTTTCGGCAAATCGCTGCAGGTGCCTTCTCTCGTCCGCCCTCCCACGTGCCTTTGGGCCCAAATATGTTGTGGTAGCGAGCGATTCGCACGGGCATTCCATAATTCCTCATGTAGGCCAGGTATAGCCTCTCCGAAAAGAGCTTCTCCCAACCATACTCGGAGTCCGGGTTTGCAGGGTAGGCACTGTCCTCTCGGCAATTGGGGTCTTCTGGGTCGTTCTGGTTGTGCGCTGGATACATGCACGCCGACCCGGAGTAAAACATGACGGTATGATTGGTTTCCTTCTCGGCATTCAGCTGGCGCTGCTGTTCTAAGACGTTAAGATTGATCAAGGCTGAATTGTGAAGTATGTCCGCGTCATTCTCCCCTGTAAAGACGAAACCCGCCCCTCCCATGTCCGCCGCCAGCTGATAGACGACGTCGAACGTTCCGACGAGCCTAGACGGCACAGAGGAAAAGAAGTTCGTTCCATACCCTTGGAAGCGAAGGACGCGCTGAACGAAGCTGGGGTCGCGAAGGTCCCCCGTGACGAACTCGTGACAGGGCGTATTTCCGAATTCCGGGAGCTTGAGATCCACGCCACGAACCCAGATACCATCCGCAGCCAGCTTCTCCGCTAGGGCGTTGCCTATGAAGCCCCCTGCTCCTAGCACCAGGGCTCTCGCCTGTCGGCCGTCGACGGTTGATTGCATTTACCGTGGACTGGATTATCTCGAAAGCGGTGGAGTGCCGCGCAGCCTCATCCGCTGTTCTTTGGGGCACCGCTAGGCGCACCCGCAGGAGGGTCGCTCACCGCCACAGGTCGTGCAGACTCCTCCCCAAGCACCTGCACCTGCTTGGCTTTGGCAGGGTTTTGGTGAAAGCGTCGGAGACTCTTCCTCCACGTGTCTCCGCAGGCTCTTTGCTAGTGCGCTACGCAAGCAGTGCGTGTGCAGAGAGGGCCCCCTTCTTCTCCACCTGCCTTCTGTCTCAAGTGCGCCGTTCCCTTTTCTGCGGGTAAGAGAGCGTTCTCGGGGGCGTCTTGCGGGCCCGATCTGCATCGCTGGTTCTGCTGACGTAGAGAGAGCGAGATGGCTTGGGCGTGGAGCTCCTGGCGCGGACCAGAGCCTTGTGCAGGGTGCGCGACAGTTCCTCATTTTCCGCGCGTAAGGTGCGTAGGTAAGCTCGTTGGTATAGGATCAGCATCTCCCGTGGGTCGATGGAGGCGCGGTGGAGAAGCTTGCAGCAGCTGGGGCAAAGCTGATCCATGGCGGTGCGTACGGGACAAGGAGAGCTTTCAAGTCTTGAGCCAGCTGAGGTCACACGGTCCCTCCTATCGCGCAGTCAATAACAAAGGCGCATGTCGACTCCTTCGGCCCCTCCATACGTCGAGCGCGCCTGCCGCCCAACCGTTCCTGGGAACTTTAGACCGACGGGACCCGGGGGAGGGGGGTCCTTCTTTCCCACGCGAGGCGAGCTCTGGGAAGCAGCAGATCCCTACTTGACGCTCCTGCCTTCGTCGAGCCCGGTGGTAGTCCTGCTGTGGCCTGAGGATCTAGTGGGTGCAGTTGTCCGTGTCTACCTGGATCTCGAGGGGCTCCGGGGGGACCCTCTGTACATGACAGTAGTTCCTCCGAGCCGACGCGTGGTGTTTTCGGGCATATTCGCTAACGAAATCGTACCCTCCACGGTCGCCGGTCTCCTAACTATTGGCGATGCGGGCGGCGAGGGGTGCCAGGTTTTCCAACTCAGTTGGGGAAACCCGGACACCGTCGTGCAGTGCGCGAGTCCAGAGTCTTTCGAGTTCCTCTTTGTTGGTGCCTCGGAGGCCTTCACATTTGGGAGGGATGGGACCCCGGTCACCGACGGGCCCGCAACCTTGACAGTTCGCACCGTGAAATGCCGACCTGCAGAAGCACGGTGTTGCGGCAATGGAGCCAAAGTCTTGCCGTGGCAATGGCATGTGCTCTGCCGTGTCCAGGAAGAGACGACCGAGGCCACGCCAGAGCAAGAAGCTCTTACAGAAGCCATCTTAGCCGCCTAGTTCACACAGAGTGCTGACTCGAAGGCGCGACTCGCGCATTTTCCTGCAAATCACTCGAGCGCGAACCTCTAGACTACTCGGAGAGAGTCCGCCCTCACTTCGGTCACCATCGGGAAAGGATACATCCGCTCTGTGCGACGTCGGGTTCTCGTTCTCCTGGCTCAGCTTCGACGCGGCATGCGTCCCCCAAAGTCTCCGCCTCGGGATGGACGTGTCCGCAGCTTTGTGTGGATGCGCCTCCTGCTTCGTTGGAATGGCCCTCACAGGGGAAGGCGCCCCAGGGCGTCGGCTGCACCGTGCAGCCCTCGTGTCCCTCGACGAACGCCCTTTCGTACTCCAGGACGGCTTCACCGACGAGCATAACTTTCATCCCGAGCCTAAGGGGCACAAGGAGGTCAAACTCCAGGGAGTCACCAATGACCAGCACATCCTCATCTCGCGCGCCCTCGGCTTCGACGATTTCCTTCAAGACTTGCTCATAGTGAGGTCTGTCGGCGTGCACAGGACGTCGGAGGCCAGGAATGTGGAGACCTTCGGAGCCTTCCGCCACGACAAACTTGCGCGCATTCCCACGGACTCTGGCAGCCAGCCAGGTTCCGAGGACTGGATCTTCCCACTCCTGCAGCAGCTGTCTGATATCCTCCGCGCTCGAGATGGTCACCACGTTAGGCCTCCACGCCTTCTCGGTAGGAGGCGGCAGACGCCTTGAACTTGTGGTGGAGGGCAGTGGTGTACTCCACCACAGTGCCACCGCGGTTGCCATCAGGACTCAAGGCGGCGAGGGCCGCGAGAGCGCCGGGGTCGCTTTGCAAAAGCTCCCTGGTAGCCAGTTGGGCAGCCACGAGAGAGTCTGTCGCGGCTCTCCCTGCAGGGGGGGACCCGTGCACTAGCTGAATCGTGCGCTCCGGGTCGGCGCCGAGCTGCTGGATGTGATTTTCCAGCTGAAGCCAATCGTCGTTGGGCGCCCCGAGCGAGGGGAAATCCTCGCAGAGCTGCTGCGCGAACTCCTGTGTGTACCCTCGGATGAAGGTGAGCGGGCCATCATGGTCGAGGACAACCACACGGCCCGGCATGTCCGACATGAAAGCACTTACGCTCCTAGTCGCGTGGGGCATGCGCAGGAACGAACTTTGCGGGATGCGCGAAGCTTAAGGGAAATGGCCCGATGTGATGAAGCTCAGAATTTCTCCATGGAGTACCTAGCTGAAAGGCGAATGTTTCTGATGTTTCTTGCGGTTTCAGCATAGGAGTCTCCCGTGTGAGGATGCGACTACTACGGCGCGACTTGTGCCCGCCCTGTACGCGGCAGTCGCGGCGGATAGGTGCAGCCTGCAGATGCAGCCGCACCATCAGACGAGCTGAACCAACTGCGTCACAGCGTCAGCGCCAGGCACGAGGTGGCACGTGCATGGATCCGCGCGCGCGCCACCTCCTGGAACATGCAGCAGGCCTGGTACAGGAGCCCGCATGCTTTGCAGGCGGGCGTGAAGTTCCCAGGGACCCCTTGCGCACGGGGGGCGAGATCGCAGGCGCAGCTCGTGGCAGAGCAGCATGTCCGGAAAGCGCGCGCACAGGGAGGCGTCTCTCCGAGGCACGTGTTCCAAGGGGCAGCCTTCCACCGCAAGACATGGGAGCCAAAGGTGTTGCTTTGGCTTTCGAGGCGGGAGCAGCTGTCCAGAGCACGCACCTCGGTGGACTGACCCTTCATACAAGCGGGACCATTGTGCATAGTCCGCGCGAAAGCCGAGCCATTTAGCAGGCTGACCCAGATGTACTCGTGAGGCTCTGAGGTAGCTGGCAGACACGTCTCGAGCACTTCATAGCTGATGCGACGGCCGTCCCCTTCACAGGCGGGATCGAGACCAAAGCTCAGCGTTTCTACTGCATGAGGTCGTAGAAGACCCTGGCCCTTACTTGTAGACAGGAGAACTGCAAAAACGGCAAGGAAGATCGTCATGGAAGCAAGAGGTAGCGTGCTGATGGCAATCTTGCTTGAGCAGAGCTGACGAGGCCTATCAGGTTCGAATGCCCTGCACATGTGGCTTGCTGCGCATTTCTCTGCACAAGTTGCAAATGCAGGGCGCTCCCGAAGCCCACGACTGGAGCGGCTCATCTACGTAGCAGCTCCGCTTGAGGCGCTCTGCCTCGGCGCGGCGTTGTGGTGGAGGAGCGCGGCCTCTCCAGAGGCCCGACGCCTTGCCGTCTTCGCTGGAGCAGGAGCAGATGTAACCGCGGCCCTGCAGCGCCCCGCGACGCTAGGGATTGCGACGCCCGTCCGTGCCTGGTACCTCATCACGCATGCCTAGTTCTGGTGGGTCAGGAGGAGAGTGAGGCCCTGTATGTAGCCTTTGAGAGGGTAGGGATGCCTCCGCAGGTGCTCACCTCCGCCTCCTCCTGCGGAGTCTCAAGATTTCGGTCCCTCAAACTCGGGGCTAGTGCGTCCACTGCGCTGCAAGCCACGACTTTCTCATGCCGCACCTGCCACCGAATCGTTCGTCTGACCGTCTCCGTCCGCGTTTTCACCCTCCTCTACTTTTTCCTGTGGTCCCTGACAAGGTTGGCACTCGTCGTTTTCGAGGAAGCACTTGTCGTAGGCGCATGACAGGCAGTGCGCCAGCTCGCTGTGGGCCGGGACTGGCACTGGGCTCAATGCTTCGAGAAGCGTGATGAGTTCTGGAGGGCAGTCGTTCTCAGCAACGAGCTGCTCCCAGTGCGGCTCCACGATGTACTGGATTGTGCGTACGTACGGGCAATCCTTCTCGCACTTCTTGACGTGATCCTTCATGCAACAGGTGTAGACCTTGCGGAAAATGACGATCTCCTCCTGGGCCTTGGGGGGCATGACACCCTTGCAGTTGCCTTCCTCGATGCAGTCGGCGGGCAGGAGGCACGAGGGCCACGGCTTGTAGGGCGAATCTGGCGGCTTTGGCTTGGGGGGGCACGGGTAACAGGGATGTTGCTGATACTGGGAGGGCGCCCAGCGAAGGGCTGACGGTGCCGCGGACATTTTCCTTTGCCGCCAGTCGCTTCCGCCTATGAGCCGACTCTCGCCTCCATGGCCGCTCTCGGCTTCACGGAGATCCGAAAAGTGCTGGATTCCGGTGCACGAACACACGAGTGCGGCGGTGTCGTCGCAGAGAGCAATCCTTCCCTCTTCGCAGAGAATGCGCACAACGGTGAAATCCTCATGGAGCAGGCCCTCTACCCAGCAACCGTGTCCTGCGAGCACTTCCGCCAGCGCCACCTGAGCCCGCGCCAGGGTCAGGCTCGTGGCTGCGTCTTTCGGGCCCAGCCGCCCGTTCGCGTCCTGGCCATTAGTCCGAACCGCCACCGTCTCCTCATCAATGCGCAAAACGATTGAGCAAGCCATATTGCTGTCTCCCCCCGAGCTCGAGCCCTGCCAAATCGCTCGGGACGGTGTTCGCTCCGCGGGGGGGGGGCGTCCTCGCTGCACGCGCGGGCTACCACCTCTTGCTGGTGCGCTATGTTTTTATGGAGGCCTGCTCGATCCGTCTGCTACGCTCCACGCGGCCAACTATTAGCCATCACAGGTCCCGACGGTGTTTCCGCAAAGCTCGGAGCGCTTCGGCAAAGGCAGCGGGATCCTTTCCTTTCTTGTCGGGATGGGAAGCGAGGAGCGCCTTCCGGACGTCTGTCCAGCAGGCTTCCCCAGCAGGCGAGCACCAAGGCGAGGCAATCCGGGCCAACTCGACGTACTCTTCCCACGTGCGGAGGATCGTTGCTTCGCGCGCTGGCGGAAGACTGGCGTCCGTGTCATTCCCCTGGCCGAGGCACCACGCCTCCTGGAGTGGCGTCTCCACCATCACCTGAAAGGAGCATGCGCACTCGTCTTCTAGATCGAGACGGTTCGCGAATAGCACGGAGGATGCGATCGCGTTAGGCTCTGGCCTTGGAGGCGTTGGTGCTCTGCGTAGCTTAGGCGACCTGCCTCGAGTCCGCTTCCACAGCGCCACGAGCGCGGCATAGCAGGGCGTGTCCGTTCGGCTGGATAGCATGAGCACGTGCCGTATCAGACCGCGCTTGAGAGATCGTCGAACAAAACAGCTGTGAGCAGGTTAGGTGCAGCAGCCTAAAGTCTTCCCGTCCGAATTAGGACAGCAGTTGCCCGCAAGGCCCAGCTTCGCACAGTTAAAGTGGCTCGCGCAGGCAGCGCCTGCCAGCGGCGCTTGTGGACGGACTGCCGGGAGCGCGGCCGGTCGGCCGCCGCAAGTCGTCTCGCAAGAGCACCGACAAGCATACTTGTTGGACGCTGACACGGGTTGCGGTTCTTTGTGACCCGCGCAGTCCAGCACAGCGTCGATCCCTCCCTGGTTGTTTAGGAAGACAGTAATGGCGTTTGTGACGGTGGAGGGTGGGCATTGGGACGTGATCTTGATCCCGACTGGGACGGGGTCCGTGGGAGCTTTCGTGAAGTTGCAGTACACGCCTAGATTTTTGCCCTCGAAGTTGGAACCCGTGACGAGCAGACCAGGATTCCCCCAGTCGGGCGCTACCTGGTAGGGGAGTTCGCACTGGTAGAAGAAAAGCTTCCCATTGTTGCCGTTCCACTCGCAGCAGTACTGCGTGAAGTGCTCGCAAGCAAGACCGTAGGCCAGCACCTCAGCTCCGCTCTCCACGAGCAGCCCCGTGGGACAATCGTTCGTGTATCCAGAAGCGGACCACTCTCCGTTTGGCGGCGGGTGGTCCGCCCGCCACAGCCAAATGTTCTCCAGAACGACCTTGCTGCCGGCAGAGATACGCATCGCCGTTTTTGCCGACACTGTCGAAGCACCCGGTCCTCCGATCCTTGCGTAGACGTCGAAGAGTGCAGTCCAGGCGTCCACTTCGCGGGAGGCTTCCCCGCTGCTGCAGGTGACAAGGTCACCCAGTCCCTCAGCCCCAGCGTCTAGGATAACGCCTGCGAGGATGCAGCCGGGTGCCGCGATCGTCAAGGACGCATCCGCCGAAGTGAAACGCAAAGTCGGCAGCCCAAGGCCCAGTAACACTGTGCCCGCCTTTGTCATTGTGAGGGCTTCATTCACGCTTAGATCGCTCGCAGAGGCCAGGACGATGACACCGCCTTTTGGGAGGGCCGTCTTGAGCTCGGCCGCGCTGCTGACCAGCACGAAGCTGTGAGGCTGCCCTGTAGGCCGCACGCCGGCCACTAGCGGCGTCGCGTCTGTCTCGGAATAGTACACGGAATAGGCCGTGGACGCCTGTGACTCCGCCACGGCGCCCGCAGGAGCCAATGCGAGGAAGGGCTTGCCGCGCCCCCGGGGAAGCGTCGTCGTGGTGCCCACGAGGAGGGGGGTCGTGGTACTGCATGAGGATGCTGTCCCGTAAGCCTTCCCCCCGGCACCAGTGCAGGCCGCAAACAGGAAGTTCCAATTGGACGGCACGCTTCCGCTTGCTCCCTCGGTCAGTGCGCAATTCTGCAAGTAGTACTGCTGCTGTCCTGCAAAAGAAACAGAGCCAAGCACGCAGTCCGCTATGAAGCCGCCGCTCGCGTAAGCATCGGGGCACTTGTAGCTCGAGTCGAGGCCCCCGTTCGCCATGTAGTCTAGGTTCAGCTGCCCTCCTGCATCTTCTAGCGCCACACGACGGAGCGAGGCCGCCTGCGAGGCGCTCCAGGTGAATGGGCCCAAGCTTGGCTGTACGGTGCTGAAAGAGCAATCGCCTAGGGAGTAGCCCTGAGGTGCGAGATTTAGTCCGACGGGTGAAGAGTTTAGGGAGCATGCGGTCGAGAGTGGAGCCTTCCCGTCAAGGATGCTGAGGCACTGCCGTGGAGCAGCCATTGTCAGGTTTTCTGCCCCCCTCCAGAAGACGTTCAGTGCGCCTGTCAGGGTCGAAGCGCTACCAAAAGTCAAGAACGGAAAAGTCACCTCCCCCGGATCCGTGGGGTGCATCCCATGGAGGGTCGTTCGGTACCCCACGCCGAGCGTGTATTTTCCGTAGCTCACCCCTGGGTAGAAGAGGAAGGCGTAGTGGTCACTCCCAAATTGGCCCCTGGTTCCAGCTAGTCCCGTGGATGAGGAATCGATCCATCCCAAAGAGTTTTGCATCATCTCTTCCATCTTCTGGTAGGCGATGTCCCGCGTGTCCGCGGTGCGCACTGGATATACCCCAGCAGCTGTCCAGTCCGAGTCCGGCACTACTGTGTGGTCCGAAGTGCTGCCGTACAGAAAACGGTAAAGACCGAAGGCCAATGCCAACAGCAGAAGCACGATTAGGATGTTGGCTGGGTCCATCTGCGCGCTCGAAGCTTTGATAATATGATGTCTGCTGCCATCGTGAACAGACGAAGCGGCCTTTTTCGACAGACCAAAGGACACGCGAGCGGAGAGAGTGCAGAGCCCGTGAAGGACGCGCGCACAGCCGCAGGAGGACACTAGGCGAACAAGGGAGAGCCTCGCATCGGAACACGGGCGCTCCCCGGCGCGAGCCGCCAGGCAACGAACTCTTGACAGTATAGGCGCAGCCTCGCCTGCCGATGCAGACCACTATGCCAATGTCGCTGTCGAGAGAAGACGCGTCGTGGTACGCGCTTTGCGCCCTGGAGGCCGCTGCGGATCCGGCTATCTCGGCCCAGGAGCGGGCTGTGGTGGGGGACGCGCAAGATGAGGCGCTCCTGCTTCGGGTCCGTCCAGGTGAGTGGGTGCTCTACGTAGGGGGTAGCGACCTAGACAACACTGCGGAGTGGGCGCACAACGTTGCAGTCGCTGTTGGTATGTCGACGTTCGCGGGTGTTGTCAAAGAGCTCCAAGAGCTCCTTAGTCGCCATGTCCTGGAAGAAGATCTCTGCGTTTTCGTAGGGTACAGTCGCGGTGCGGCGATCGTGCTGGCTCTCGCGGACGCAACACACAAAGAGGACTACGTAGTGACGTTGGGCGATCCTGGGCTTGTGCAAGCCGACCGCGATGACCACGTGACAGCCCTCCGCAATCAGTTCGACCTTGTCTTTGGTCTGGTGGGCGAAGTGGCTGGAGATGAGTTCGCAATTTCGCACGCCCACGTAGCCCGGAAGGGTTGGTTCTTCACTGTCAAAGACGTGGGCGCCCATCTGAACTACCGGGAGACTCTCGCAGACGAAGCCGCGCGCAGCTCGCTGAGCAGACACTCCACAGCCGCCTCCGGGTCACCACCCTCGTGGGGGCATGGAGCAATGCATGAAGGACGCGATGCAGACGGAATCGAAGACTAGGCGCACCCACATGAAGCGCTGAGCTGGCCGCAAGTCATGCAGACCCCCAGCAGCTCCTCAGGAAAAAGCTTCATTACACTGGCCTTGTCGGGCACTTCTGACCCAAAGGCGAGGGCGGCCACAGGAAGCTTCCGGCCAAAAGTCGTGACCAGAGACGTGACACTAGCCTCCTGAGGACAGATCCAAGCGGAACGTGAAGAAGAAATGCGCGAGCTGAAGGTTGGAACGGACTACTCAGGGATGGAGACGCCGCTCATAGCGCTCCAACTGCTTCAAGTGCCCCACCGTCATCTTTTCTCGTCTGAAATCTGTCCCCGGATTCGCTCCGTTATTGCGGAAAAGTTCGCCCCGGAACGCCTCTTCGAGGATGCTCTCGCCCGTCGCGCTGCAGAGTTGCCCAAGCGTCTTGACCTCTACGTGGCCGGCTTCCCCTGCCAGGTCTTTTCGGTGCTGAACGCAAACACAGGAAACCACCGGTCGCCAGCGCAACCGCTCAAGCATTTCCACGCCTGTGTGCGCGCGATCGAGACGAGCAAGCCAAAGGTCTTCATCCTAGAGAACGTCCCTGGGTTGGTAACTGGCGGGAAGGGCATGCACTTCGCCAGCGTCCGGAAGAGGCTTGATGCTCTTCAGCAGTACGACGTCGCATACATGATACTCAACGCCCGGGACTACGGAAGTCCTCAGGGCCGCAAGCGTCTCTACATCGTCGGGATCCGTGGAGGCATCCCCGCGCGCGTGGCTCTTCCTCCGCCCGTCGCGGTCAGAAGGGCGACCTTCGCGAGCCTCGTGCAGAAGACCTCCGCACGCAAGCGGATCACGGCGACGCGCCAACGTGTTTTCGACGCCTGCGCGCGGCGCTTCCCACATCCCATCTTCTTAACGACTGAGCTCGCGCACCGACGCTGCACTGCGCAGAAAACGCCACCGTGTCTGCTGCGGAAGGGCGGAGGCATCTACTCTTCTGCACACAGGATCGTGACGACACTGCGCGAGGACATGCGCCTGCAAGGCATTCCGGACGACTTCCATTTTCCGGATGACGTGTCAGAAACGGCGGGGCGGCAAATGGTAGGAAATGCGATGTCGGTGGACGTGCTCAAGCATCTCTTCCTCCAAATTCTGAAAGTGTGGGACAGCTGAAATGTGTGGTCCAGACACTAGGCACGCTGCTGCTACATCCCAAAATCCCTCAATTTTTCTATGAATGCGCGCTCCTCACTGTCCACAGGCGCGCTACGGACACTAAACCTGAGGAATGGCAGTCGCTGGACTTACGCCCTCACAGCTGCCAGGGCGCCCGGCTGTGCCGCTCGCCAGAAAGGCCTCCCACTGCCTCGTCACGACGGCCTTCAGGTTCTTGTGGTTCGTGATCCGCCCCCGCTGGAATGCTGGGAAAGCCCTCGCTAAGTCTTGGATTCCTTTGAGGGACATTTTGATGTCAGCTTCTGAGGCCCTGTCGAGGAACTGGTCGGCGATCGGAAGGCCACGGTGGCCCGTCATCTCTGCCACGGCTCCAGAATGCTGCAACAGAGACTTGATGGCCGTGACGTAGTCGCTGCGCGTGCGTTGCAGAAGCCTTGGTTTGTTCTCCAAGAAACGCAAGTATTCCAAGAGCGGGAGATGCGTGCGCCCACCGGCTTGTTCCCCCAAGTTGGGTGCGTCTGGGCTGACCACGAATGGGTCGAGCGTTCCGTCGCCGCCCGAGCCCGGAAGACGAGCACACCAGTTGAAGAAGTGCCTCACCGCGCTGGCGCTCGGGTGATTCTCTCCGACCTCATCTCGGACCCGTGCTCCCAAGGCGACGTCGCGGCGGAAGGCGCCGAGGCCCTTGTCGCTCAGCACCCGGTTGATCGCTTCCAGGTGCCGCTTGGCAGTGACTGCTTTCACGGGCCGTTCTGGGTCACCGCGGAGGCGGTTATCTCGCACGTAGGATAGGAAGTCGAACTCCTCCTCCGTGCATGCCGCGGCGAGGAAATCTGCAAACCTACGGGCGGCCTTGCTTGGCGTCGCGACTTTGTCCCACTCTTCCGTTTCCCGTGCAGGACTGATAAGTGAGAAGCGGATCTTGAAGGAGCAGCCGACGTGTTGCACCTTCTGCCAGTCCTTCTCCACTTTCTTCGCCGATCTCTCAGGGGCCTCCGAAAGACTGTACTGCTTGAAGCGCTGCGCGAGCAATGTCAGAGCTGTCTGTTCGCAGATCTGGTGCTGTTGCGGTGTACGCGAGTTGGCAATGGCGCGCATCAGCCGGAAGGCCTGGGTGTTCTGCGTCGACCAGGCAAGAAAGGGGCTCTCGACCACTGCCGACAGCTGCTTTCCGTAATCGACCACGGTCGTGACAGCATGCGCGGCGCCAGTCCTCTCGTTCACCATCTTGGGAGCCCCGCTGAACTTCCAGCAGTACTGCTGACTCGCCTTCCAGCATTTGAGGCGCTTCGCTCCCTTCCAAGGGTCGACGAATGCATTCAGGTCGGCGAGAAATTCCGAGATAGGTTGGTAAGGCGTGAGGCGAGCCTGCGCCTTCTGGACCGTGCGGTACGTCTCGGCGATGTCGTCGGCAGCTGCTTCCAGAGCAGTCCGCTCCTTCTTGCGTTCTTGTGCGCGCTCTTCAAGCTGCGCGCGCACGCGGCCTTGTAGGCTTTGCAGCGCACGGCTCTCCAGAGCGGCTTCCCACTCTGCTAAGGGGACTGGGACGCCTTTTGCTTTCGACAGCGCATCCGCGCGCAAGAGGTCGCGAAAATCCTCAGGGATTTCCTCGACCGCGAGCCCTGGGGGGAGCCACGACTCCTCGGGCAAGGCAAGGAGGTGCTGCTTGTGCACGCGGAAGGCGGCGGTCTGCGAATGCTCCGCAAAGCGGTATTTCGCCTTGGTGTCTTTGCGGAATCGCCGCTGAGGGTACACTTTGCAGACGGGCCCGGGCCAGGGTAACAGGATGTCGCCCAGCTCCTTCATGGCGTCCTCAAGCGCCTTGCGCGCTTTGTCTTCTTCGCCCAGAGTGCTTCTGCCTTCTTGGTCCTCGTCCGTGCCACTGGCGGCGTCGGGGCGTTCTGGATCGGCTCTCTGCAACGGCACCTCGTGCGAGAGAATGCCCTGCGAGAGCGCGCTGGGGGAGGGCTCTCTGTTTCCCTCGGAGTCGTCATCGAGGCTGGCCGCCGTTTCAGCTTCGCCGTCGGCTTCGCCATTGTCTGGCTCCTCCCGCTGGTCCTCCAGGTCCTGGTCGGGGAGCCTGCGCGGATTAGCACAGCGACTTTGACTCTCGTGTTCTGCTTCGACTCCCGCGAGGGCTTCAAGGGCCCTGGAAAGCTCGACCTCTGAGAAGGCCTGGGTGGGATCCTCAAAGTGGCAGAAGAGCCCTTGCTTCTTTGCGCGCCCTGGCGGAGGTCGCCGCCGCATGATCCTACCACAGAGCTGCAGAAGATCCTCCGCGGCGCGACATGGAGTGCTTCTGGCTGCGCTCTGCACAGTGTGGAGGTCGAGACCCGTCGTGGCCCAATTGGCGAAGACTAGCCACCGTGCTGGGGCTTCCTCATCGCCTAGGTCCAACACCGCCTTGGCGTCGAGGAGCGGCACCTCTGGAGCATGCACCACGGGCGGGAGAGCCAGGAGGTCGCGCAGACCGCTGCAGCATTCGCGACGATGCGCGGCGAGGACGGACCGTCGCACCAGGAGTTGCGCTCCGTCCGTGTCGCAGTCTTCATGGGACTGGTCCGACCAAACGATGTCCAGTAGCCATGTGCACGCATCGTCTTCCGCAGCAGAATCCGAAGCCTCGGCGAGACTCGCGCTCAGAAACTCCAACAGACAGCGCAGGAGCTTCCCGTGGCGCTTGACGCTGGCGACTCTTCCGCACTGCAAGAGATGCGCGCCTCTCCACCCATTGGACGTTGTCGCGCATGCTGCTGTCACGACAGCCGCGACACAGGTGAGGAAGGCCTCTACGGCACTCTTGCAAGTCAAAGCCGAGCGGAGGGCCTCCCAAGCCTGCTGAGAGGCGGCCCCTGCAGTAGGTCCTGGATGCTCCCACCAGGTCGGGCGCACGGCGAAGACGCAAGCCCGGAGGGGAACTATCTGACCTGCTTGCAACACTCTCGCCGGGGAACAGATCACTTCCTTTGTGTCCGCGGCCGCGAGCGCCAGGTTGGCCCGCACTCTCCTCGGCGTGGCGGTGATGAAGAGGAAGCGAGCCATGTCCGTGTTGTACGCCTCGGATTTGCAGCTCGAGAGCGGGTTCCCATCAGTCCTCGAGGCGCCATTCATGTGTGCTTCGTCGAGGGCCTGTAGGCTGCGGCCGTCTGTGTGCGCGAGGAGTTCCACCGCCGCCTTCAAGGCGTCCCTGGGGGGCACCTTTCGCCGCTTCTTGGTTGGCTCGCCGCTCTCTGTCGGCCTGT
>Ga0180433_10002404_pt1 | contig 28880 bp, 20 predicted proteins | sample SS_ome_8_FD_132980 | JGI IMG/M metagenome (GOLD analysis project Ga0180433, IMG submission 132980) | Hypersaline lake sediment archaeal communities from the Salton Sea, California, USA - SS_1_D_1 metaG | ecosystem: Environmental > Aquatic > Non-marine Saline and Alkaline > Hypersaline >... | reverse complement strand
TAATAGGGAATTATTGGAGATATTTATCTCTTTTTAAAAAAGGAATATTATGAATTATGAACATTTTACTAATGCTTCGCAGGATTTAATCAATAAAAGTGCTACTTTAGCTAATCAGTTACGTAATCCCGTTCTTTTGACGATACATACTTTAGCGGCAGGCCTTGAAAATGAATTTTGTTTATCATTTTTTAACGTTTTAGAGATTCCACTTATAGAACTAAAAAAAATTGTTGAGAATGACTTGCGATCTTTAATTACAGCATCGCCAGGACATCAGTTGGCCGTTGATCAATCATTGCAGGGATTTTTAAAAAATTGCCAAAAAGAGGCAACAGATATGGGGGATCACTTTATTAGCTTAGAGCATTTTTTGATTGGGTGGGCATCAACATTGCATTTACCCCAAGATGTTCGCGACTTTTTTCTTAAACATAAATTTACAAAAAATAATGTTTTAAAATATATGGAATCGATTAGAAAAGGGAAAAGGGTCGATAGTAAGAGTGCGGAAAATCAGTATCAAGTTTTAGAGCGCTTTTGTACCAATATTACGCAGATGGCGCGAAATGGAAAATTGGATCCTGTTATTGGTAGGCATGAAGAGATTCGGCGAGTGATTCAGATTCTTTCTAGAAGGACAAAAAATAATCCTGTTTTAATCGGTTCACCTGGGGTGGGTAAAACAGCTATTGTTGAAGGTATTGCTCAAAGGATAGTAAATAACGATGTGCCGGAAAGTTTATTAAATAAGAAGATATTTGCTTTGGATCTAGGATTGCTTATTGCAGGGACGAAGTATCAAGGTGAGTTTGAAGACAGACTTAAGGGAATTTTAAAAGAGGTTGAAAGTGGAAAGGATGATATTATTCTTTTCATTGATGAACTCCATATGCTTGTTGGTGCAGGAGCGACGGGCGGGGGGATGGATGCTTCTAATTTATTAAAACCTGCGCTTGCTCGTGGAACATTGCATTGTATTGGAGCAACAACTATTGCTGAATATAAAAAATATATAGAAAAAGATGCTGCTCTTGAACGACGCTTCCAAAAAGTGTTAGTCGAAGAGCCAACGGTGGATGATGCGATTTCAATTTTACGAGGTTTGCGGGAACGATATGAGTTGCATCATGGAATTCGAATAAAAGATCAAGCTCTTGTGGATGCCGTTCATCTTTCTGATAAAAATGTTCCGGATCGCTTTTTGCCTGACAAAGCAATAGATCTGGTTGATGAAGCAGCGGCTGCGGTAAAAATGTCTATTGATTCACAGCCGGAAGTAATAGATCAACTTGATAGAAAGATTCGACAGCTTGAGATTGAAAAAGTTGCACTGAAGAAAGAAAGTGGTAATGGTGCAGTCAAAAGTAGATTAGAGGAACTTGAGAGAGAACTTGCTGAGCTGAAAGAAGATCACAAGAAGTTATATACCCAATGGCAAACACAAAAGGCTCCACTAGAGAAAATTAAAAAAATAAAAGAAGATATTGATCATGCAAATGTAGAGTACCAACAGGCGGTTCGGTATGGCGATTATGCAAAAGCTTCTGAGATTAAATATGGAAAAATTGTAAAATTAGAACAAGAGTTAGAAGATCAGCAAGAAAAATTAAAGGATGTTGAAACAACTTTAGTAAAACAACAGGTAGATGAGGATGATATTGCAGCGGTATTGGCCCGTTGGACAAAAATTCCTGTTGAGAAATTGAAATCTTCTGAATCAGAAAAATTGCTCAAAATGGAAGAAATATTAAAAGAAAAAGTGATAGGTCAAGATGAGGCAATTGAGAAGGTTGCACATGCAATACAGATGCATAGGGCAGGGCTTGCTGACCCGAACAAACCGATTGGTTCATTTTTATTTTTAGGGCCTACAGGGGTTGGTAAAACTGAGGTCGCTAGAACTCTTGCAGATTTTCTTTTCCATGACCCCCATCGCATGGTTCGAATTGATATGTCTGAATATATGGAGCGCCATGCCGTTGCAAGGTTGATTGGGGCCCCTCCCGGATATGTAGGGTATGAAGAAGGGGGGCAACTAACTGAACAAGTGCGTAGGCATCCATATAGCGTTGTATTATTTGATGAAATAGAAAAGGCGCATCCAGATGTATTTAATATCTTTTTGCAGATTTTAGATGATGGGCAATTGACTGATGGGCAAGGGAGAACTGTTTCATTCAAAAATTGTATCATTATTATGACATCAAATATTGGATCAGAGGTTTTACTTGAAAGTAAGAAAGTTGATGAAAAGGTAAAAGAAAAGGTAATGAAGTTAGTCTATAAGGCCTTTAAACCTGAGTTTTTAAATAGGATTGATGCGATAGCATTCTTTAAAACATTATCTGAAAGTGATATTGAAAAAATTGCAAAAATACAATTGAAAGAACTGGCAAAACGCCTAGAGATAAAAAGTATAGAAATAGAAATAACCGATGCCGTTGTGAAAGAAGTTGCAAGGCGTGGGTACAGCAAAGAATTTGGGGCTCGGCCACTCAAAAGAGAAATACAATCTTTTGTGGCTGTTCCGCTTTCTCGTTTTTTACTTGAGAACCCACAAGTAGTATTGGTTAAAATTGATGTGAAGGATGGTAAGCTAGAGATTTACGGGTAGTATGGTGCCCCGGGAATTACCCGGGGCTTTGTTTTGAGAGATATTTTTGTATTTTTGTAAAAGAGATTGGTTTCAATAAAAAATTTTGCTACCTTAATCTTAAGTTTGTTACATGATACTGAAAGGAGAAATCATGAAATTCAAAAAACTATATATCGTAGCAATTTTTTTAGGGATTATTGTTAGTCAACATTCGTTTTCTTCAGCTGTTCCTCAAGAAAAGATAGCAGGCAAAAAACCTGGCTTGAGTGTCAAAGATTTGCAAGAAAGAAAATTGAAGCAGAGGAAAGCGAAAGCTAAAAAAATAAAACAAGATAAATCGACAAGAATAAAAAGGCGCAAGGCTTGGCTAAAAAGAAGAAAAAAACATCAAAGGAAGGTTAAAGAAGCAAGGATTGAAAGAGACAAAAGAAGAGAAAAAAATAAAGAGCATTACTACGCTCGTAAAGACAAAAAAAAGACAAGAAAAAAAGAGCGCAAAGAGCAAAAAGAGTTAGAAAGTAATCAAAGAAAAACGGCACGGGAAAAAAGATTACAACAACAAAAACAAGAGAGACAGGAATATAGAGATAAGCGAGAAGAAGGAAGCAGTGAAAAGCCGGAGCGAAAGAATAACTTAACTAAGGCGGAGCGAAGAAAAGAAGGGAAAGAGAAAAGAAGTAGACGTATAACTCAGAAGAAGAAAGAAAAAGTAGCAACGAAAGATAAGCGGAATAAGACCAAGAAACGCAAAGAAGAAAAGAGCTGGTTGGAGAGCCGCAAAGAGCGTAAAGCGCAAAAAAAGAAAAAAAGATTAGCAAAGAAAAAGAAAAGAAAAAAACGCAAAGAAGAGCATAAGGAAGAAAAGGAAGCTAAAGGTAAAAAGAAAAAAGAGAAAAAGACAAAAAAGCGTAAATCAAAAAAGAAAAAGAAAAGCTGGTCGGATCAAAGAAAAGAAAGAAAAGAAAAAAGACAAGAGAGAATAAGAAAACGTAAAGAAAAAAGAAGCAAGAAAAAACTTGAAAAGAAACTAAAAGGGAGAAAGCGTCAAAAGAAAAAAGACACTAAGTAGCCAAAAAAGGAGCCCGGTAATTACCGGGCTCCTTTTTTATTTGCATGTAACCGGATTATTTTAATCCGAGTTCACTTTTTAAGTTTTCAGGTGCATTTTCTAATCCAAGTTTATAGCATGCTGCAATGATGTCTTCTTTTTTGAATCTCCCAATTCCCATAAGAAGTGCTAGATTAAAGTCTTTTGTTGATTTGTAGGCTAATCGACTGGCAAGTCTTAAGTCGCTAACATCTTTGCCTTCTTTCATGTGTTTTATGATTGTTATTAGCTTGTTTATTTCTTGCATTCTTTCTTCACTTATTTCGTCGTCATCATCATCATCGTCGTCGTCATCATCATCGTCATCGTCGTCATCGTCGTCGTCGTCGTCATCGTTTTTGTTTATTTCTTTTTCAGTTGGTTGATTTATAATATTTTCCTTTAATTTTTTTACTTCTTCTTGTTGCTTATAGTTGAGAATAATTTGATATAATATAAGAGCTTGTTCTTTAGCTCCTTTACGTTGTATCTTTTTATAAAGTGTATTTCTGTCTATTAGGTTGTTGCGAAGAATAAAGTTTATCATAGGTAAATTTTGCTCATGACTATATGTGCTGCTTGTTTGTAATGTTTGCCTAACCTCTATCAAAATATCTTTTGCTGTTTTTTCTTCTTCTGCTATATTTTCATCTTTTTTTTCTGTTAATTCTGCATGTTCTTTTTTTAGTCTTTTTTTTCTTTTCTTTTTTGGAATAATTACTTCTGGAATTGATTGTTCTCGTGTTTGCACAAATTCATGATTTGTAGGATGGGATTGTCGTTGAAAAGCTTCAAAAGGAAGCATGTTTTGGACTATTCCAAGTTTATCAAGAATTTTATCCATGATAAGTTCTTTGGAGTATCCCATTTCAAATAGTTTGAGTTTAATTGCTTGTCTATCTTGAGTTACAGATATAAGTTGTAATACTGTTTGTTCTATGTCATTACTGATTGAATCAAATGGCGACTCAAGGATTTGACTTTCTATGTTTTGTGTATGATTTAGTTGATTTAATGGTTGATTAAGTTGGTGTGTATCACTTAATTGACCAAGAGATTGATTTAACATATTCATATACTCAACAGAAGGTTGTTCCCCCCCTAGTCCGTGTGAAAAAGTAACGGGATTATTTTGTTGGTTTCGCATGCTTATTTCATGCTCCATTTGTAGCATGCGCATTTTTTGCAATTCTTCTTTTTTCTTTTTTTCTTCTATTAATGCTTTTTCTACTTCTTCTATTAAATGTTGAGGGGCTTTATCTTTCATTTCCTTTAATGCTTGAGATACTTCATAAACAGAATATTCTAATTCGTTTGTTAATGGAGCTAATTTGATAGTCATTCTTTGTCCATCAATAATACTTATTAATGTTTTTATTCTATAGTCCAATATAAGAAATGGGGCCCTATGATCTTCGTATTCTGTTATGCGATCAACTTTTTCTTGATCTGCAGGCCTATTGTTGTCTTGGTCCATGGACCTTAGGCCGTTGTGTGCGAGTAACAGCAAAATAGGAAATAGAGATAATAATTGTCTTTTTTTCATTTTTTCCTCCATTTAGAAAAATTATAGAATTTTTAATAACCATCATAAAGATAGCATTGTTGGCGAATTTGTCAACGCCCCCATAAAAAGCCTTCTGGATCTATTATTTCATTTTGTAATTTTTCAGCGCAAAATTGAGGTAAAGTCGATATTTTGGGTTAAGAGGTAATTTATCTTGGAATAATTTTTTTTTGATATTAAGATATATTCGGGTTTTAAATTAAAAAGCTTTGAGAGTTTGAATAATGTTTTTGTATGTTGCCAATTGGAAAATGAATATGCCTTATCAAACGGCGTTAGAGTTTAGTGAGCGCCATTATGAGGCGTTTATTACTATTACTGAAAATTCAAGCAAAAAAATAGTCATATGCCCTTCTTTCCCTGTGATTAAACCCTTGTGTGAGCTTTTTGAGGGTTCTACCGTTGCTATTGGGGGGCAGGATTGCTCTTTTGCATCTGTAGGTTCTTATACAGGACAAGTAGCTGCCCAGGCGCTAAAAGACGTCGGTTGTAGTTATTGTATTGTGGGGCATAGTGAGACGAGAAGGTATCTTTCAGATAGTAACGAACAAATAGCGCAAAAGGTTGTAAATCTTTTTGAGGTAGGAATAGAGCCTATTTTGTGTGTTGGAGAGACAAGAACTTCCTATGAGGAAGGTGCTACTCAGGAGGTGTTAAAAGTTCAGCTGGAAACAGTCTTAAAGGCGTTAGTTAGATTGGGAGATCAAAAAGCAAGGCTATGTATTGCGTATGAGCCGGTCTGGGCAATTGGATCAGGGGAGGTTCCAACTAGTTCATATATTGAAAGCGTATTGAATTATATTATAAAGATTACAAGCCGTGTGGCTCCAGGCATTCAATTAACCCTACTGTACGGTGGAAGTGTTAATGAGAATACGGCTGGTCTTGTTAAGTCGGTAAGGCATATTGAGGGATTTTTGATAGGAGGAGCAAGTTTAGATTTCCAAAAGTTTGAAAAAATAGTAAACTTATAGATATAATCGTTTTGTATTTGAGAAATTTTTATCTTTTATTGGAGAAAGGCTATGCTTTTTGGTTTATTATTAACCTTATTTGTTTTTGTTTGTATGTTGCTTATTTTAGTGATTCTTATTCAGCAGGGTAAGGGTGGTTTAGGTTTAGGAGCTCTTGGTGGAAGTGCACAAATGCTTTTTGGCGGATCTGGTGGACAGGATGTATTCCAGAAGGTAACATGGGTACTGGGTACTATATTTATGGTTGGTTCATTCTTTTTATTTATTTTAGGGTCAAGACGTGGAACTTATTCTCGTTATCTTAAAAAAGGACGACCTGCTACTCCAGCTCAAACAACGCCTGTAAAGGGTAAATCCCCTATAAAGTTGCCAGCTAAAAAAACTGTACCCGTAAAACCAGCTGCAGGCGCTAAAAAAGCGGTTCCAGTTGCAAAAAAAGAAACTAAAAAGACAGCTGAAAAAAAATAGCGGAAAAAGTGGCTTAGGCATGATTACCTAAGTCTATTGGCTTGAAAAAAAATGATAAAAAAGGCTTAGGAGTAATAAGCCTATGGTAATAAAGATTATTAATTTTTTTGGAAATAAATTCTTAAATCTTTGCGAGTCTTTGGGTAGATTTGTATTCTTTTTGGGAAAGGTGATCGCTACGCTGTTCACAACCCGTTTAAAATTATCAAAATTATTTGTACAAATGTTTCGAATTGGAACAGGCTCTTTAACCGTTGCTATCCTTACTGGCGTTTCTACAGGTATGGCGTTTGCTTTGCAAACTTATATTGGGTTTAGACGTGTTGGAGGAGAGCATTTTATTGGAACAATTGTTGCGCTTGGTATGATTCGTGAATTAGGTCCTATTTTAACTGGATTAATGGTTACTGGTCGAGCAGGTTCAGCGATAACAGCTGAAATAGGAACAATGCGGATAACTGAGCAAATTGATGCATTACGTACTTTGCGAATAAATATTTTTCAATATCTAATGGTTCCTCGGGTATTAGCTGGGGCCATTATACTACCTTTTTTGGTTCTTTTTACCATGATTTGTGGTATTATTGGTGGATATGTGGTGTGCATATATGCCCTTGGCTTAAGTCCTGAAGAGTATATATCTGGTATACGGATGTATGTGGAGATGAAAGATATTTGGGGTGGGTTGGTGAAATCGAGTGTTTTTGGTTTTATTTTGACATGGGTAGGAACATATAAGGGGTATAGAACCTATGGTGGCGCCCGGGGTGTGGGTGCTTCAACAACACAGAGTGTGGTTACAGCTTCAATTATGATTTTGATTACAAACTATTTCCTTACAAAGATTTTGGAGACCCTATAAATGAAGGCTTTCTCTGGTAGGAATATAATTACATGATTGAGATAATTGATTTAAAAAAAAGATTTAAAGATAAATGGATTACCAAAGGGGTTAATCTTAGTATACCTGAAGGTAAGATGACCGTTATTATTGGTCGGTCTGGTGAAGGTAAGTCTGTTTTATTAAAACAGCTTATTGGTTTGATAAATCCTACCTCAGGGAAAATTGTAATTAACGGTACTAATATTGTTGGCATGGCGGAATATGAAAAACGGAAATATCTGGATAAGTTTGGTTATGTTTTTCAGTTTGCAGCATTGTTGGATTCTCTTAATGTATTTGAAAACATAGGAGTAAAGCCTTTAGAAGAGGGAGCTTCTCCTAAAGATGTATTGCCTATTGTAAAAAAGAACCTTTCTTTGGTTAATTTGTCAGAGGATACATTGTACAAGTATCCATCCGAGCTTTCCGGTGGTATGAAAAAGAGGGTGGGACTCGCAAGGACTATGATAACCAATCCAAAGGTTATTTTATATGATGAGCCGACAACGGGACTTGATCCCATAACATCTCGAGTTATTCATGAGTTGATGAATAATATGCAGAAAAAGTTTGGATTAACATCTGTTGTTATTACCCATGATGTTAAGATGTTTGATTATGCAGATAGGGTTGCGTTGCTACATGATGGTATTATTAAGTATTATGGAGATGCAGCAACTATTTGGGAGTCAGATAATCCATATGTGTATCAATTTATTAGAGGTCTATCTTCTGGTCCTATTCAGGCAGAAAAGCCAACCTCTCGTGATAAATACTAATTTATTTCTAGCTGAAAAGATTTCTTGGTTTGTCTAGAATAAATATTGCATTTTTTATATTTTCTGTTACTTTTATTACAAGTAAACATGTTCTTTTTTATATTGTGGGGCAAAATGGGGGACTTTTCGGTAAAATTTTCTAAAAGTCATTAAGTTGTTTCCTCTCAAAAAAAGAATCTAAAAAAATAAGTAATTTAAATAAGTATGTAAATGTAGAGGTGTTTTTATGAAGGTTACATGTAGAGTCATCGTATTCTGTTGTATAGTCTCTAGCTTTTGTTTCATGTCTTTTGGTATGAATAGTAGCTCAAAAGAAAAAATGAAGTCTATTGATATTCCATTTTATGAGTACCCAGGCGGTAGATATCTTTTTGGTTTTGTGGGCGATAAAAGGCATGCTCTTGTTATTTTTGATAAAGGCGAGAAAAAGTTTACCCTAATAAATTGTAATAAGCCTATCTCTAAGATTTATTATGTAAATAAGAAAAATGCTAATGGAGTTATCATTTTTGATGCTGCTGCAGGTGCTTTTGTTTCGGAAGATAAAGAGTTCCGAACGGTTGGGTTAAATAGAGATGTAGTAACAGGATTTATTGATTTGGGTACGGGTATAGTTAAGAGTGTCTCAATAAAAGCGGGGCCATTATCTTTTTCTCAGGATAGAAAGGATCAGTTATATGCTTCCGATTTATCATGTAGGCAATATTCTACTAAAAATTTAAACTTTTTAGCAAGTCCAGATGGCCAATATAGAGCTTTTTGGGAAAAAGGTATGAATAGGGTTTTTGTTTTCAAAGCAGCGGACGGTACTATTGCAAGGACAATTCTTTATACTTATAGGGATTGCATCGACTCAATTAGGTTTAGTTCCGACAGTCAAAGTATGACTTTAAATCAACTGTATGAATACAGTATAAAAGAAGTAGGAACATTTTCTCGTAAGTCTAGGGGCGGAGCTGAAACATTTCATGTCTGCTCTGAAAAACATGAAAATGGTGAATGGTGTGGTCGTTGTTTTGGAGGTAAACACGGGTTATCTAATCATAGAAGGGCACATAAAAAAAAGAAGCAAGTTGTTCAACCTTTGGATCATAAAAAAGTTGACCAATCAAGGGAGCGTCGTGAGATAAGGTTGTCACAACCTCCTCCTGGGACAACTCGCCCTATGCAGCTTCATTCTTCTCATAAAGATGGTAATAGGCCCCAGGTTCAAAAGACTTTGCCTTATCGTCAGAGAGGTGGACTCTCTAGGTTTAATCCTTATACTTCTTCTCATTTGCTGACTCATCCTCAAGTGCCAACTCTTTTTATTTTACCTACCGCTCCTCCCAAGGCTAGGGATGGCGTCGTTTCACAAAGGATTAATTCATATGGTTCAACTCCTGGGTCGTATAGTAGCAATTCAAGTGATGAGATGGACAAACAAAATTCTTTTGATTTTAGGTTACCTTTGCCTTCAGTAAACACATTTTCATTAGATAATTTGGATAAAAATAGATTTGGTGCGCCAGAAAGTCAGAATCAAACTATTCTTTTACGAAGAAAGAGAAAGCAAGTAGTGCCTCCTATAGAAGAAAAACAAAGCCATAGAAAAGACAAGAAGCAAGTTCAAGCTGCTGTGCCTACAACAAAGAAATTATTAGATCCTTGGGCTGCATTAGGAGGAGGTGAGATTTTACTAAAAACGAAATCCGTAGGAACGCAAGAAACCAAGATAGAAAAAAAGAAAAGTTTTCCTTCTAAAGACAGTTTGAGTAGTCAAGTACGCAAACAAATAATTGAAGATGAGCACGAAGAGCTTGATGATGAATTTGAAACACTTAGAGAGGGTTTAGAAAAAAGAGTCTGGTTTAATTATAGCCCAAATGGTGATTACCTAGCAGCGACTATGTTTGAGGGTGAGATGCTTTTGGTGTTTGATAGAAAAACAGAAAAATTTAATGAGTTTTTATTTTCCAAAAAAAGAGTTAAAGATTTTTGGTTTCTAGGAATGCAGGATTTTTATGGGATATTGGTAGAACTAGAAGATGGCTCTTACCAAATGGTTGATTTATTTACATGGGAGATCCTTCCTGCGCCTGAAGGGCTTAACTCTCGATTTCCTTGGGTGGAAGAGAAGTTATGGAAAAAAGATTCCATAATTCTAGAGAGTCTAGACAAAAGGTTTTTTGTTACTAATTTAGGAAGTGATACGTATGCTGTTTTAGATAAAAGAGAGAAAAAAGTAACAAGACAGTTTGTTGTTCCTAGTTATAGGGGGCGAAGAAAAAACAATAGAATAGTCTTATTTAGTGAAGATGGTAAACGTTTAATTGTAAAATGTCCTAATAATGCATTAAGTTCTAAGCAATATGTTTTTATTTTAGATGGTCAGGATCTTAACGAACACTGTTGTGTGGAAGACAATCAGCATGAATACGTTTGTTCTCGTTATTTTGATAATAAAAATAGTGTAAATATTCACGCGAGAGTCCATAATAAAAGGAAATTAAGGAAAAGAAAGGGCGGTAGTGCCAAAAAGTATGAATTCACAGAAGATGATGCAGCCCTTTCATTGATTGCTCTTAGTAGGAAAGTTAAAAATAGCAAAAAAAGAAAGCGTAATGAATGGGAAAATAGCCCCAATTATAAAAAAATAGAATCGAAAAGGAAAAAAAGAAAAATAAAAATATAAAGATATAAAGGGAATATGCGGAGGATATCATATGAAAATTTTAAATAAATGTATAGTTATATGTTCTATTATGTCACTTTTTTTTACTTCATTTGGAATGTATAATAACTCAGAACAAAAAAAATTTAGCGAGATTGACTTTAGGCAACATCCAGAGGGGAGATATTTATTTGGCTTTATTGGGGAAAAACTTGTTATTTTTGATAAAACAAAAAGGGCGCTTAAGACAGTTATAACCAATAAGCCAATAAGTAAAATTTATACGAGAGATTTAGATTCGCAAGATCATTTAATTCTTGTTTCTGAAGACCAGGTAAAAGCTATTTCTTTTGAAGATAAAGAATTTTTAGGGATTGTTGGTTTAAGTTGTGATATTCAAGCGTCGTATGTTGCCCTTGATGAGCAACATGAGGGTATGGTTAAGCAAATTACAATAAAAAAAGAGGATGATGGGCATTTATCATGCCATAATTATTCTTTAGAAAAATTGAAATTTTTACGAAGTTCGAGTGGCGAATATATTGCTTTTTGCCCATTAGGTGCTCAGGAGGTATATATTTTTAAGGCCGCAGATAATACCTTTGTGAGGCAAATAGTTTTTGATTATTTAAAGCCTCGTGGTTCTCTTAAAGATATAAGATTTAGTTCTGATGGTAAGGCTATTGTTATCAATATAGGCAATAAAGATTTTTCGTTTTGCATAGAAAGGGTAAGGAGCTTTTTGCGTAAAAAGAAAGAATTTTATATTTGTGATTGCTTACATAGAAAAAATGATTGGTGTGGGGCTTGTTTTAGTACTACAAATGGGTTAGGGCGACATAAAATTATTCACAAAAGCAAGGAGGAATCTATAATTTCTCCTCCTTTGCCGCCACAATTGGAGGTAAATCATTCTTATCAAACACCTCATCCAGCTCCACGGGAGCCTCTTGTTAGGGGTATTTTTCCTCCTGGCCAGTTTACGGCAATGAAAGGCAGTGAGAGTTTTATTCCAAATTTATTTAATTCAATGACGTCAGGTAGTGGCAATACAAGTAGTGAATCGCCTCGTAGGCTTGTGCGCGAGCCATTTTGTCCAGTTAATACATTTGTCTTAGATAATTTTCCTGCAAATATGTTTGGTACATCAGGGTCACAATTAGAAAATCAAAGGACTCCTTCTCAAGAGGAAAGGATGCCTCTAGTGCTTCCTATAAAAGAAAAGCATAGAAAAAGCAAAGGTGTGAGGCGCAAAAAGAAAAGGTCTCAATTTGTTGTGCCTGTACTGCAAAAGGTGTTGCAAAATTCTGTGGTCACATCAGGAAAAGACAATGTAGATATTCAAAAAGATATACTGAGAGATCAAGTAAATAAAAAAACAATTGAATATGAGGAAGAAGTCTTGGTTGATGAAGAGGTACAAGAGGAAGAAGACATAAAAGTCGATCAAGAGTTTGTAGGACATCTTTTGGAATTTACCTATAGTCCAAATGGCTACTATTTAGCTGGTAGCCTGCTAGACGATGAAATGCTTTTAGTGTTTGATAGAAAAAAAGAAGAATATCATCAATTTTTATTTCCCCAAAATAAGATTGAAGATTTTTGTTTTATGGGCATGAGGGACTTTTATGGAATGCTTATAAAGCTGGAAGATGGGTCTTATCGGATGATCAATTTATTCTCATGGAAAATTATTCCTACATCTAAGATGCCGAAGGGTCTTGATGAAAATGCTCCTTTAGTTAAACAGGATAGAATGGCGAACGATTTTAAGTTTCTAGAAAGTCCAGATAGGACATGTCTCGTTGGTCTTTTGGGGAACAAAACGTATGTGGTGTTGGACAAGGATAGTAGGAATATTAAGCGGCAGTTGGTTATCGGGAGTTACAGAGGAAGAAGTAAGAAGAGTGAGTGGGAAGTTTCTTTTAGTGAAGATAGTAAATATTTTACCGTTAAATGTCCTTATACTAATAAAAACAAAGAAGCTAAAAAGTATGTTTTTTGCTTGGATGATAAGGATTTAGATAGTAATTGTTGTATGGAATCAAATGAGCATGAATATGTTTGTTCGCGTTATTTCGACTCTTTAAGAAGTTTAAGAGGGCATAAAGCATCACATGGTCGCAGGATCTTAGAAGGCAGAAAAAAGAAGGAGAAATCTAGCGAACCATATGTTTTCACAGAGGATGATGCGGTTCTTACGTTAATGCAATTATTTGAAGAAGGCGGGCGAAGACGTCATCAAGAAGTGAAAAAAACTGAAAAAAGTGATGATTGGAAGAAGAAAAGAAAAAAGAGGAAAAAGAAAAGAAAAAGCTATGAGGGCAGAGATGCCGTTGAGAAAAAGAAGAAAAGAAAAAAAAGAAAGAAAACGATATAATTTAGGGGCATAATATGAAAATAAGTAAAAAAAACGTTCTTTTATTTTTGATTGTTTCGTTTTGTATATTTAATACCTTTAACTGTATGGATAAGGGGATTTCTTTAGAGCTAGGTTTCGAAAGTGAAGATGAAGATATGCGATGTATTCATTTTTATGAAAGCCCTAGCGGTTACCACCTTGTAAAAAAAACAAAAAACAATGCAATTATTATTATCGATAAAGTTAAGGCTATTGCAACGCGATTTACATTTAAAAAGCCATTTACCATCTTTTTTGGGGAAGATGGTAACTCTGTACTTGTTATTGTTGATAGAAAAGATAGAAAAATAATTGACTTAGATACCTGTAGTATCGATAGTGAGAGTGAAAAAGAGGAAGATGTTATTACAGAAGAATCCAATTGGGTTGATGCTGAGGATGCTGAAATAAAGGAGTTAAATTTCAAAAAAAGTCCTAAGAGAAATTACCTAGGGTATCTTTTTAGATCGGGGTTGCTTTTAGTTTTAAACGCAAAGACATTGAATGTTGTTCGTCAAATTGTCCCTACCAATACAGTAAGAACAAGGATACCAACAATTGTATTTGACAAAAAAGAAGAGACTATTTCTCTTTTGTATGGCGGCTCAAGAGCTGCAGAGAGATATACTCTTAAAAGTGATTGTCCGGATTTGTTTTCAGTAGTTTGTGATCATGTTAATGCAAAGGGAGACAATTGTGGGCGTATTTTTACGACTAAAGGTCCATTAACGAGGCATGTGAGAGAAATACATGGAGAAGGAAAAAAGAAATCTAAGAAAAAAAGGAAAAAAACATCTAAAAAAAAGAGGAAAAAAGCGAAGAAAAGGAATAAAAAACGAAGAAAAAAATTGTCTTCCTCTGTAAGTGATAGAGAGCTTGTGTTAGATAAATCGGAAAGCGATGGGGATTATGTGCCCGAGCATAAACCTCAAAAGAAAGATCCCCAGGAGTTATTAAAGCAGAAAATTATAGAGTTATTATCATTTGAAAAAATGGGGTATAGAGAGGAAACAGACGAAATTTTGGGTGCTACCCAGATATTATTACGGATGAAAAGCGAAGAGGGTGAAAACATAACGGGGCAAAAAAGAAAGCGTAAATACACATATAACACAAGAAGTAAAAGTAAGCGAAGAAAGCATGTTGTTTAGTTAATACTTAAATTGAGGTTGTCGTATGAAAAGTGCTATAAAAAGAGTTTTTTTATTATTGGTTGTTGTACTTTGTATGTGCAATGCAGCTAGTTGCATGGAAGAGAATTATCAAGTTATTTCTTTTTATGAGACTAGTAATCATTTTGTAAAAAAAACAAAGAACAATGCAATTATTATCATTGATAAAGCTAGGTCTATTGCCAAACGATTTGCTTTTAATGGGCCATTTACCGTGTCTTTTTCTGAAGATGAAAAGCTTTTACTTGTTGATAAAAAACAAGAGCGAAAAATAATTAATTTTGATACATACAATATTAGAGATGAGAATGATGAAGATATTCTGGAGCATATTCATTGGATAGATATTAATGCGTTTGAAATAGAATACTTAGATGGGATAGAAAGTCCTCAGGGCAGTTATTTAGCGATCTTTTTTAGAGCCGGGAAAGGGCTTTGCCTGGTTTTAGATGCGAAGACTTTAGATATAGTTCGCCAAATTACCCCTACAAGTGATGCTAAAAGAAGGGTAAAGATAAAAAAAGTATTTAGCGAGGAAGAGGATTCAATTTCCTTTATATACAGAGATTCTGTAGAAAAATATGCTATAAGTAAAGATTCATCGTTTGATTTTTTGTGTGATGTGGAAAATAGTCATGGAGAATTTTGTGGTCGTGTTTTGTCAGCTCAAAGCAGATTAAACCAGCATTTGAGGCAGACCCATAAGATTAAGGTGAAAACAAAGAAAGGCAAAAAAAAGAGGGTTAAAAAAAAGAGGGCTAAAAAAAAGAAGAAAACGCCTAGGCGAAAGAAAAGAAAACAAAGAAAAAAAAATTCATTTTCTTCTGTAAGTGATAAAGACTTTGTATTAAGTAAGTCAGAAAGTGACGGGGATTATGTGCCTGAGGATAAGGTTGCTTATAAATCTCAAAAGAAAGATCCCCAAGAGTTGCTAAAGCAGAAGCTTATAAAGTTATTATCATTTAAAAAAATGGGCTATAAAGAAGAAAAAGAAGAAGAGGAAATTTTGAATGGGGCCCGGATATTGATGAAGATTAAAGATGACGCCATAACAGGCAAAAAAAGAAAACGTGAACATAACTATAATACAAGAAGTAAGCGTAGAAAACATTATATATAACAAAAAAAGCAGGGAATAAGCCCTGCTTTTTTTGTGTCTGTATTATCCTAATTCTTTTTGAAAATCCTTATAAAGTAAACTTGGCTGTATTCCTGTGTTATTTTGATATTTATTGCTCACATAAGGAATATAGTCACCATCTATTGCGTGGTAAAATATTTGGCAAATTTCAACTTCAGGATATATTTTGACCGGGTGTATGCACATGATTTCAAGTGTCCAAAAACCTTTAAAGCCAACATCGCCAAATCCAGCTGTCACATGTATGAAAAGGCCGAGGCGGCCTATTGACGAACGGCCTTCAAGCATGGGGACATAATTCTTTGTGCCGGTATACTCTAGAGTTCTTCCTAGGTATAATTTTCCTGGGGTAAGAAGTAATCCTTCTTCTGGTATAATTATTTTTTCGACCTCATTTTCTGTTTTCATATCAAGTATATCATTTTTATATGCTAGTAATTCATTGTGAATACGAAGGTTGTAACTATTTGGGTTCAATTGTTTTTCATTAAAAGGTTCAATTACAATTTCATTTCCAAGTTTTTTTCGTATGTTTTTTCCAGAGAGAATCATGTTTTCTCCTTCATTTTTAAAAATTTCTAAATAACGATTTGTAAGATTGTAACAAGGTTGGTAAAATATTAATACATTTGTTTTGTATTGCCTTAAAATTTTTCGAAGGTGAGTTATGACAGAAGTTTCAAAGTCAACTATAGATAAAATTAAAGAAGAAAGTATAAGATTTCAAGGACTCAATTTTGAGGTGTCCAAAGTTATTGTAGGCCAGCAGGATATTATTAACTCTATTGTTATGGCTATACTTTGTAATGGACATATTCTTTTAGAAGGTGTTCCTGGTGTTGCCAAAACAACCATGATTAAGGCTGTAACAAGAGCTCTTGGTCTTTCTTTCAATCGGATTCAGTTTACGCCGGATCTTTTGCCTGCAGATGTTGTGGGAACTTTGATTTATAATCCAAGGACGCAAGAGTTCGAAACAAAATTTGGTCCTATTTTTGCCAATTTGATTTTGGCAGATGAGATAAATCGGGCCCCTGCAAAGGTACAGGCGGCTCTTTTGGAAGCTATGCAGGAGCATCAGGTAACAATTGGAGCCCAAACGTATAAGCTGGATGAGCCGTTTATTGTTTTCGCAACACAAAATCCTATCGAACAAGAGGGAACATATCGTTTGCCAGAAGCGCAAGTTGATAGATTTTTGTTTAAATTGTTGATAGGGTACCCAACAAAAGAACAAGAAAAATTAATTGTAAAAAAGGATTTAGATATAGATGTTATCCAACAGGTGTTGAATAAACAAGATATTTTTGAATCGCAAAAGTTGGTAAAAGAAATTTACATTGATGACAAAGTTATAGATTATATTGTTAATATTGTGTTTGCGACAAGGATGCCTAATGATTTTAATTTAGGGCGAGTTGAATCATTTATACAGTATGGGGTATCGCCTCGGGCAACAATTGCTTTAAATAAGGCATCTAAAGCACATGCATTTTTAAGAAAGAGACATTTTGTAACGCCTGATGATGTAAAAGCAGTAGCTCACCAAGTTTTAAGACATAGAATACTATTAACATATGAAGCAGAAGCCGAGGATGTAAGTGCGGATTATATAATACAAAAAATTCTTGATACGATTCCTTCACCATAGGCAAAATGTGTGAAGATAAAAAATAGATTACAAAAAGTTTATTTTTTAATCTGTGCTAAAATTATACTTGACAAAAATATGTTAAGAGGGTTATTGTGTGAAGGAATAAAAAAAAGGAATTCCTTATGAGACAGCCCTTATGGATTTTAAATAGTGTAATTTTTTTACTTGTTGTAGTAGCTCTTTTTTTTCTATTTTTTTCACGAGTTACAATAGAAGAAAGAGAAAGTTTGGAGCCTGCATTTGTTAAGCCTCCAACACAGAAAGATTATCAAATAAATTTAAGCCAGATATATAAGTATGATATTTTTAGGACATACAGAGAAGAAGGACCAAAGCTTGTAACACCTAAGTATGTTAGACCTTTACCAAAACCACCGAGTTCTTCTAAGGCGGAAATTCCTAAAACTCCGGAGGTAAAGTTTTTGGATCCCTTGAAAATTACATTAAAGGGAGTTATGTCGATCAGTAATGGTATTGGAAGTTCTGCTATTATACAGAACAATGAAACAAAAAGAGAAGCTAATTATAAGGTTGGGGATGTTATAGGAGATGCTCAGCTTATAAGGATATTTAATAATAAGGTAATTTTTGTTCGTTCCAATGGACAGCAAGAGGTATTTTATTTGAGTGCTGAAGATGCAAAGAGTGATCCTGCGTTTTTAAATATTGAAAACTGGAAGGGTATTGTTAGAAAGTATGCGGAAAACAGTTATATGGTGAGCCCTCTAGAATTTTTAAAGCGAGTGAAGAATTTGGCCCAGTTTATAGACCTTTTAGGTCTAACATCCGCCTATAAAAAAGGTGAAAGTATTGGATGTAGAATTGGGGATTTAAAGCAAGATTCATTGGGTATGAGACTAGGGTTTAAGAAGGGGGATATTCTTTTAACCGTGAATGATATAAAAGCAACAACCATTGCTAATCGATTAAAAATATATAAGATCGTGACGTCAACAAAGGAAGGTAGTCTTATTAATGTAAAACTGCAAAGAGGGGCGAAGCATATATTTAAATTGAATTACAAGTTGCAGGAGTTCATTACACCATCCCAACACGTAGCGTCAAAGGTTGTAGGGAAGCCTGTGGTGTCACCTGCAGATATTAGGGACGAGCAGCAAAAGCTTTTAGAGCAGAAATATAAAATGAATTCATCGGTTAAAAAAATAAGAAATTTAGAAGTAAAGAATATGTTACAAAAAGGGGCAAGGCCTCAAAAGAAGTTTAAAAAATAAATTTGCAGAGTAAAAAAATATGAAAATCAAATTTAATATATTGCTGTTAATATTTTTTTCTTTATTGTTTGTTCCCTCAAGTCCAAGAAGGAATAGATTAGCAAAAAGATTTAAGCGTTTGCGGTCAGGCGGTACGTTATCTCAGGCGATTAAAAGTGGAAAAGTAAAGCAGAACAGTAGCGCTAGCCATGCAAAAAATAGCCTTAGCTCTAGGGGGCAATTAACTTCATCGATTAAAAGCGATGCTATCGATAATAATTTATCTCTCTTGGAGGGTGATTTTTTAGAAGATACCTTGAATTTAGAGGTTTTTGAAGGTGCAGGTATCTCAACTCATATTGACACTAAAGGGAAGCCGGGTAAAAAAAATATAAAAAAAGAAGCAAAAGCTGCCAAAGGAAAAAAGAAAGAAGCAAAAAAAGAAGCTCCTAAGAAAAAGTCTACTATTAAAAAGGATAAAAAAAAGGTAGTTAAGCCTAAAAAAGAAGTTAAGAAGGCAAAAAAGAAAGAGCGGCCTAAGAAAAAAATTGAATCGAAGGCAAAGACAGAACCTAAGAAAGACGATAAAAAAGCGAAAAAGAAAAAAGGAGCAGTAAAAAAGAAGGCGAAAATTAAAGACATAAGTGAAAAAGAGGCGAAAGAAAAGAAAAAATTAAAAGAAATAGACGCGTTACTAAAAGGTAAAACAAAACAGACGGTTATAACAAAATCTGAAAAAAAAGAAGAAAAGGCTGAGGATATAAAACTTGAGGATATAAAACTTGATGATAAAAGCTCCGAACCTAAAAAGAAAACAGAAGAAAAGGTAAAATTTAATTTTGAGAATGTTGATTTAAAGAATGTTGCAACGTACATAGAGGATATATTTGACGTAAAATTTGTAACAGATGAAAATATCTTGACAGCAGAAGGTAAGGTGAGAGATGGAGTTAAAGGTTTTTCTGGTAGTAAATTAACATTCAAAACAAATAAGCCTCTCAGTAGGCAGAATGCATGGAATTTATTCGTTACCTTTTTGGATTTATCAGGGCTTACTCTTATACCGCAATCTGATCCTAATATTTATAGGGTAAGATTAAAGGTGCAATCTCTAACCTCTGCCGTGCCGACTTATATTGGTGTTGATCCTGAAATACTTCCAGATAATGACACTATGATTCGATATGTGTACTTTTTAAAAGATTGTCCTCTTGCAACAATAAATAGTGTTGTGGGAGAACTTAAAAGTGCTACGTCAAAATATATACCACTTCAAGATCATAGTGGGTTTATTCTTGCTGATACTGCGTATAATATTAGAGTTTTGATGAAGATTGTTAAGGAGTTGGATAAAATTTCTATGCCTCAAACTATGTCAGTTTTAAAACTTCATAATGTTGACGTTAAAGAGGTTGTTGCAATTTTTAATAAAATTCATAAAAAGGATCAAGAAGGTAACACGAGAGTTGCAAGAATATTTGGACCAAGAAGAGTTCCAACTGCATTGTTTTTCCCTGAGAATGTAAAAATAATAGAAGAGCCCAGGACAAATTCTTTGGTTTTATTGGGACCGGTAAAATCGATTAAAAAGATAGAGGATTTTGTTGCTAAATATATCGATGTGGATGTTGAGACTCCTTATTCACCGCTATATGTCTATGATCTTAAGTATGCAGATGCTACTGATATAGCAAATATCATGAATAAATTGGTGCAGTTTGGGCAGAAGCAGTCAGAAAACGGAGGCGCTGCCTTTAGAGGAGCCCTGAGAGGTGGAGATAAATACTTTAAGGATATGCAGTTTACCGCTGAAAAATCTGGAAATAGGGTTGTTATTCGGGGTGATTATGATGACTATCTCAAGGCTAAAAAAATTATAGATGGTCTTGATGAGGCTCCATTGCAGGTAGCTATAGAGATTTTAATTTTAGGGATTGATCTTGCAAAAGATCGTGAACTTGGTGCGCAAATAAGGAATAAGTATAAAGATCCCCATGGGAGTAGAGTGAATTTCCAAACTTCGGGGCCTAGGGGTATTGTTCAAAATCCATGTGATCAAACGAGTGGTAGTAGCAGTTTAATAAAGGGAGCAGAGCGTCTTTTAGGCGATTTGATTTCACTCGTGGGTAGTGCTGCGCCAGGACATACGGTGTTAACTTTAGGGTCCGATAAATTTGGTGTTTGGGGTATCTTTAATGTATTGCAATCAGTTGGTAATACGCAGGTTATATCGAATCCATTTTTAGTTGCAACTAATAATACTCCCGCGCTAGTGCAGATTGGTGAGACAAGACGTATAACGTCACAAAAGATTTTTTCTGCCAGTACAAATGATGTTGAGGCAAAGTCTGATTATGCTGCAAATTTAACGGTTAATGTAACACCAAAAATCAACTCTGATGGAATGATTCAAATGAAGTTGGATGTTTCTATTGATTCTTTTGTTGAGGGAACAAATGCCGCGAAGCTTACCAAGTCAATTAAAACGTATGCGCTTGTGTCGGATAAGGAGATTTTGGCTTTGGGTGGATTGGTACGTAATAAAGTAGATAATTCATTGACGAGTGTTCCTATTCTTGGAAAAATTCCTCTTTTAGGTTGGTTTTTCAAAAATAAGAAAAAAGTAACTACAAAAGAGGATTTATTAGTCTTGATTTCTGCCCATGTTATAGAGCCAAATGTTGATATAACTGATTATACCAAGAGACATTATAAAGAATATAGATATACAATAAAACAATATCGCCAAGAAGCAGAAAACACAAGAGATCCTGTTGATATGGCCTTCTTTAAGGACTATAAAGATACTGACAGTATTGATAAATTTATTTTTAAAAGAGGAAAACCTCCTAAGGTGAAAAAAGAAAGTAAGAAGAAGAAAAAGAAAAGGAACACTCGAACAAAGAAAACAAAAGCTCCGGTGGTAAACGAGAGAAAAAACAAAAGAAAAAAGAGGCGAGGTTCGCAAAGAAAAAAGAAGAGAAGAGAGGATTAAATGGAGCGAATAAGCAATAATTTGGGACGGTTTTCATGATTAAGAATATTTTAGTGCCAGAAAGAGTTGGCGATTATTATGTCTTTTCAAAACGTATTGTTGGTTTTGATATAGATAAAACTAATGTTGCTGCTACTCAAATTTACTTAAAAGGTAAGTCTGTTACGGTAGAGCGTTGTGTAGATGAAAAGCTTGAATTAGGTAAGCAGTTAACACACAATGAAAAAGTTGTTAATACAATAAAAAAGATAGTCTCAGATTTGGGAAAGTTTGATGCGATATATACTGCAATTCCAAGTTCTCAAGTTGTGTTTAAATCGCTAAAGTTTCCATTTACAAGTCGCAGTAAAATAAAGATGGTTATCGATTATGAAGTTGAACCCCTTTTACCGTTTTCTTTAAAGGATGCCGTTGTAGATTTTGTTATTACGAGCAAGAATATAGAGGAAAACAGTTCAGAGATTTTAGTTGCAGCGGTTCAAAAGAGTTATATAGAAAATCATGTTAAGCTTTTTCATGATGCAGGGGTACACCCTAAAAAAGTATTTGTGGATCTTTTTGCTTTGTATAGTTTATATAAAAAGGTGCCTGCATATAAGGATTTAAATGGGGGAGTTGCTTTAGTAGATGTTGGGTTTAGTGATACAAGGATAGCGTATATTTATAATGGAAAATTATCGTTTGTCAGAACATTACCAAATGGTATTTTTGCTATGGCTAAAACATTTGCGAATAAATATGATATTACGCAACCAGAGGCTGTTGAAATGTTGATGCGCTTTGGGCTAGAAAAGAATGATGACGAGCAGTATAAGGTTGCGACACAGAGTGTCTTTTCTTCTTTTTGGGCAGACATCAAATTTACCTTACAAACTTTTGCATCTCAATTGAATAATAAGTCTGTGGTTTCTCAAATATTAATGTTAGGTCAGGGGTCTAATATCCCAGGTATTTCTACGTTTGTAGAAGATACGTTAAGTATTCCATGTCATTTATTTAAAATAGATAGTTTAGTGGAAAACAAGGTTGTATATGTTAAAAATTCTTTGTCTATTCCTCGAAGTAATATTTTAAGTATTGCAATAGCATTGCCGTCTGAAATAACAGATGATTTTAATTTATTTACAACAGGAGATGATGCTGTTGAGTCTGCATTATTTAATAAGCAGGTTATAATGGCGTTAGTATTATCCTTGATTATCGTAATTGTGCTTATTGTGCATAGTGCTGTTCAGATAGGTCGATTAAAAAATGAAATCAATGAATCAGAGCAACAAGCAATTGAGGAATTAAAAAGTAAAATAAAAATAAAAATAGAAGAAGAAGGTGATGAGCAGGAGACATTAGATGAAGTCGTGGAGGCTGCGAAAGCAGCTGTAAAAAATCAAGAAACGGTATGGTCTGCATTCTCTACCTCTTCAAGGGTTTCAACGTTAAAGTATTTGCTTGCTTTGCATGATGCCGTAGATATTAAAGATCTTGGGATTACAGTGAAATCAATAAGGATTTCTCACCCAGATAAAAAAATGATATTTAAAGCACAAGTGAGAGATCTTGCTGCATTAAGAAAATTAGAAAAAGCTTTAAAGAAATCTAAACTTCTTAAGAAATTTGAACCTCAAGAAGACAAGGTTTTTGAAATGAAAATTGCTTTGCCAGAGTAGGATTTTAGGAATTTTATATGGAATTTTTAAATAGAATTAGACAAAAAATAGGGAATTTAGAAGAAAAGGATTTTTATAAATACCTTATTATATATTTTTCAGCTTTGGTTCTTATTGTTTTTGTGATTATTTTGGCATATTATCTTAAGGTAGCTTCTTTGCAGGAGTCTATTGATGATATCAATCAAATGCGAGAAGGCGAGATAAGAACTCTTTTGCGTAGAGCTGAAAAAGTAAAAAAACAGCGCCAAGAAGTTAATACTGTGTTGGCAAAGGATCCCAACTTTAAGATTAAAGAGTTTTATGAAAAAGCGCTCAAGCGATTGAATCTTACTAAGTTTGGCAAGCAAAGGGAGGCAAAATCAAAAAATGTAAGTGACAATTACAGAGAAAGTGAATTAAAAGCTGAGCTTAGAGGTATGAACATGAAACAGCTTTGTGAGCTATTGGATGCACTAGAGAAGACTAAAAGAATTTATATAAAGAATGTAGTTATTAGACGATCCGAAAAAACGAGTAGAGCAATTGATGTATCTCTCACAATAGCAACACTACAACCATTAAAAGAAAAAGCAACATAGATATTGGAGTATATTTAATGAAAAAGATTTTCATTTGTGCAACTATTTTAGTTTTTTGTTTTACGCGTAACTTTGCAGTAGATATTAAAAAGGTTTTAGCGGAAAAATTAAATAATTCGGTGAAAAAAATAAGCTTTAAATATAATGCTGCTCCATTGGTTAAAGTTATTAATGATATTGCTTCCATAAAGGGTGTAAATATTGTATTTCCTGTGGGAGAGGCTGCAATAAAACAAAAGCTTACTATCAGTATAGATGAGAAATTGAGCCTTGGTGAAGCATGGACATTTTTGCAAACAATTTTAGATGTTGCGGGATACTCGATGTTTCCACAAGGGGAGTCATCATTTACCATTGTCAAAGCAAAGGGTAACGAGAATATTTCCCGGGAGCCTTTTCCTATTCTTATTTCAACACCATATGATGATATTCCTAATAGCGACAAAAGAATTACATATCTTATGTATTTTTCCAATATTCATATCCCTAAAGAGGGTAGTGATCAAGGAGTAGTTTCCAAGATTCTAAGTGGAGATGCGGGGCTTCTTGCAAAGGGATCAAAATTTAAGATTATTCCAGACGCAAATGGTGTTATGATCGCGGGAAGATCAAATAATATCAGGAGTATTGTAAGGATCTTGACTGAGCTGGATAAAGTTGGATTTAAAGAAGAAATTGAAATAATAAATTTACAATATGCTTCTGCTGGCCTCGTTGAACAAATGGTTAATACAAAATTGTTTGAGTCGCAGCAAAAAAATAGATACCGATTAAGATCAAGAAAGAAAAGTGAGGTGCAGTATTTTGAAAGTGGAACAAAAGTTATTGCAGAACCCCGAACAAATTCTTTGATCCTTGTAGGTAGAAATAAAGCAATTTATCGCTTGAAGAATTTTATTGTCAAGCACGTTGATATTCCTATAGGCTCAGGAAGATCAATTTTGCATAGAAAAGTATTACAATACTTAGATGCAGATAAATTTGTTGAAGATTTGAGAAATATTGTGGGTGCTGCAGGTCAAGAGGATGCGCAATCTCGCCCTGGTAGCTCGGCGGCCTATGGGCCAGAGCGATTTTTCCAAGGTGTGATTGTTGAACAAGATAAACCACCGCTTCCAGAAGGAGAGGATGAAGAAAAGGGCAGGTATAAATATTCTGGAACTAATAGTTTGATTATCGCTGCGAATAATGATGATTGGATACGAATAAAAAAATTAATAGAAGAATTAGATAAGCCGCAGCCTCAAATTATAATTGAGGTGCTTATTGTGGATTTAACAATTGATGAAAATAAAGTACTGGGTACTAGCTTGAGAAATCCGTCAGGTCTTCCTATGCCTCTTTTTGGTAATCAGGGGCAATCCTTAAACGTACAGTCTGGTCAAGTAGGGTTGTCTTCTCAAACAAATGTTATTGTAACTGATCCAATGTTGGATAAGGGGTGTCCAGTAACACCGAACACAACAATAGCCGGAGATTTAATGATAGGCCAGGGGACAGATAACCCATATATATCAAGCGTTAATACGGATGCTGGTGATCGTGGGTCAACTTTGGTTTCTCTTAGTGATAAAAATGGGGATGTTTGGAGTATTTTAAAAGTTTTAAGTAGTTATGGTCATTTAAAAATTCTTTCTCACCCTTATGTTGTTGCTATTAATAATCAACCATCAGAAGTAAAAGTTGGAGAGCAACGAATTGTTGCGGGTGCTGGTGGCCAGGGTTCGGGTAGTACCGTGGTTCAGGAAACTGACCCAATAAATGCAGATTTAACAGTAGGAATTGTGCCAAAAATAGGGGCTTCAAATACGGTAAATCTTGCTGTTGACATTCATATAGACGAGTTTAAATATCCTAATCAATTAGTGGTTGCTTCGAGTGAAGAAGATCAAGCGACTATTGCGGGCGATCGATTTAATAGAAAAATCAAGACAAATGCCAATGTGAGAAGTGGTGATATATTAGCGCTAGGTGGCTTGATTAAAGTTGATGTTTTGCAGTCTACAAGGGCGACACCTATTTTAGGGTCTATTCCTATTTTGGGGTGGTTATTTAAGCGTAAATCAAGTGAGCGGAAAAAAGTTAACTTAACGGTGTTTATACGACCAACTATTGTTCAACCTCAGTTGCGTGCTGGTATGAATAAGTATACAAAAGATTATATAAGAGTTGCAAAGGCGTATGTTGATGAAGGTATGTTGTTTGATACTTTACGCGATCCAGTGACAAGATGGTTCTTCAAGACGGACGTTGATGCAAAAGAGGTAATGGATATCTTTACAGAAGAAGTTGGAGAGGTAAAAAGGGATGTTGAGTATCAGAAAAAGGCCGAAACATTAGGCGAATTGGTCCATGAAGATGATCTCAATATGGTAGATAATAAGACACAAAAAGATAAAGAAGCCAAAGCAAGCAAAAACTTTACCGATATACCAGAATATAAAGAAGAAAAGATAGAAGTTACTGAAAATAAACAGGGTACTGTTTCTCGAAATGAAAAGCTAAAGGGTCTACTTAAAAATGAAAGAAATCCTTTGCTTAGAGCGGTGACCTCATAGAAAAAAGTTTTGACTTATTTAAAATTTATTATAGATTGATCTTTGAAGGAAGCTGGTAGTTAACTTAAGCCGGACGGAGTTTATGGCAAATAAGGTGCTACCAGCATCTTTCCTTTAAAAGTTTTCTTTTTTATCCACCGTTTTGCATAACATTTCTTGTTAACTCATCTTCAATTCTCAAAAGCCGATTATATTTAGATAATCTTTCTCCTCTGGTAAGTCCACCAGTTTTAAGTTGTAGCGTTTGGGTTCCGATTGCCAAGTCTACGATAATATTATCATTGGTTTCACCTGAGCGATGAGAGAGGATTGTATTGAGTCCATGTTCTTGACTTGCCATAACAGCTTGTAGGGTTTCAGTTACTGTTCCGACCTGGTTTGGTTTTATAATTACTGAGTTAGCTGCATTTTCTGAAACACCTTTGAGTATGCGTTCCATATTTGTGGTAAAAAGATCGTCGCCAACAATTTGTATCTTTTGACCAAGAGCTTGGTCAAGTTTTTTCCAGCTATCCCAGTCATCTTCCGCAAAACCATCTTCCAAATATATAATAGGATATTTATCTACCAATTCTTCATAAAATGCAAGAAGTTGGTCGGCGTCGTATTCTTTTCCTTGAAGTGTATATCTCTTAGTCTCTTTATTATATAGTTGTGTTGCTGCAATATCTAAACCGAGAACAAAGTTTCCTGTTGTTAGGTCCTTTGTATCCTCTATCGCTTGAACAAGTAAATCTAAGACTTCTCGTTCGTCTTTTATGGTAGGTGGGGCAAAGCCTCCTTCGTCACCAATGCATGGATACATACCTTTTTCAATGATAAGTGATTTTAATTTATAAAACACTGTTGCAGAGTCTTCCATTCCTTGTTTGAATGTTGTTTGTCCAGTTGGGATGATCATGAATTCTTGTATATCAATATTATTTATTGCATGCATACCGCCATTTAACACATTGAACATAGGGGCGGGTAATGTAATAGAGCTAAACTCGCATAAGCCAGCAACTAGCTCATAAGGCTCTAAGCCGCTTATGATGGCCTGTGCTTTTAGTACGGCCAAGCTTGTTGCGAGGATTGCATTTGCACCGAGATTGCTCTTGTTGTCTGTGCCATCGAGTTCAATCATTTTTACATCTAATGTGATAACATCAGGTTCTTGCCCTATGAGAAGGGGTGCTATTTTTGTTTCGATATTTTCTATTGCTTTTTTTACGCCTTTGCCATCAAAGCGTTTTCCTCCATCTAAAAGTTCTACTGCTTCATGAGATCCCTTGGATGCACCTGAAGGAACAGATGCTCTTACGCTGATAGCATTTTTTTTATCATCTTCTACGGTGATTGTACATTCTACCGTTGGATATCCTCTAGAGTTAAAAATCTCTCTTGCCGTTACTTGTGAAATTTTCATTTAATGTGCCTTCTTTTATTTGTACTTTTTATGTTTTTTATATTGAAAATAGTAACACACTTTATGAATAAAAAATAGATATTGGCTGTGAAAGAAAGAGTAGGCTTTATATAAAGCCTACTCCGTTTAAAACTGTTAATTTCAGTTATTTTAGAAATTCTAAAATAAGTTGATATTTTTCTTCCATTGTACGTAGCTTTTGCTTTAAGAGCTCTTCTCTTCTAGAGCTTTCTTTAATATGACGCGCTTCATTTATTAAAGTTTGAATTTTATTTGAAATTTCATTGTGTAGGTTTATCATTATAAAATTTGTGCCTAATTCTTTAATTTTCCGTTTTATTTTTTGTGATTTGTCTTCGAATATCTTTTTTCTTTTTATACGCCTTGGTTTTTTATATTTGGACTTATATATTGGTTTGCCCATTGATTTTAACGTTGATTTGGAGGGTTTTTTAGGTTGTGGGTTTTTTATTTTATCCACTTGTTGTTGTAATGATAAAAGTTTTTTTCTGGCAATATGTTCTTTTTTTGGATTTTCATAATATGGTTTCATATAGTTATGAACTTCTAGCAATAAGTTGTTGGCCTTTTTGTTTGATGGGGGATACATTCGCAATATTGTTTGTAATTCTAATAATGATTTAAAACGAGGGCTTGAAGGTCTCCGTGCAGCGTATGCATATTGCACATCCCCATGCGAGTCTGCTCCTGTAGAGTATTCTTCCATACAAAAAGACACATTTGAGGAGAGTAGTCCAATAGATGCGAGTACAATAGATGTGAATAAAATTATTTTTTTATTCATAATAATTTTCCTTTTATTTCTTTTTTTGAATTTATAATTTATAATTTACCCATTAATATCTTAGTTCTTGCAATTTCGAGCTCTAGGTTCCGTTGAGTTTTCATTTTAACCATAAAATTGCTCCTACAAAAGACAAAAATGCCACAAAACTTTCCATGGACTTGTCAAAGCGAGAAAAAACTCGCCTGTAGTACTTCATTTTGGAGAAAAAACATTCTACAAGACTTCGTTCTTTATAAATATGTTTATCGTAATCGATTTGTTTTTTTCGATTGCGCTT
>Ga0180433_10002402_pt1 | contig 28928 bp, 22 predicted proteins | sample SS_ome_8_FD_132980 | JGI IMG/M metagenome (GOLD analysis project Ga0180433, IMG submission 132980) | Hypersaline lake sediment archaeal communities from the Salton Sea, California, USA - SS_1_D_1 metaG | ecosystem: Environmental > Aquatic > Non-marine Saline and Alkaline > Hypersaline >... | reverse complement strand
TGGCTCGGTCGGTGGTAGTGGCGGTCACCTCAGATCAGCCTGCGCTTCTGAGGTTGCAGGGTGCCTTTGTCGCGACGACCGTAGCGGAATATTTCCGCGATATGGGCATGGACGTGCTGCTGATGATGGACTCGGTGACGCGCTTTGCGATGGCGCAGCGCCAGATAGGCCTTGCCATCGGCGAGCCGCCGACCACGCGGGGGTATCCGCCGTCGGTTTTCGCGCTGTTGCCGCAACTGCTGGAACGGGCCGGTACATCTCCGGCCGGAAGCATTACCGGCATTTACACGGTGCTTGTCGAAGCGGACGATATGAACGAGCCGATATCGGACTCGGTGAGAAGTATACTCGATGGGCACATTGTTCTGTCGCGTGACCTTGCGAGCCGCAACCACTATCCGGCAATAGACGTGCTGCAGAGCGTGAGCAGGGTGATGGTGGACGTTGTCTCGAAGCGCCATACCGAGATGGCAAATGTGGTAAGAAGGGTTCTTGCAACGTACAGGGAAGCGGAAGACCTGATCAATATCGGCGCGTATATCGACGGCAGCAATCCGGACATAGATTATGCGCGCCAGAAGATACGCGGGTTGAACGATTTCCTGACGCAGACCGTGGAGGACCATTTCGATTTTGACAACAACATACCGGAACTGGAGCGGATTTTTGCCGACCGCGTGAAGGAACCGACGGAATCGGTTCCCGTGCAGGCGTGAGGACAAGGAGGTAAACTATGCCGCCGCCGACGTTCAAGTTCAGGTTCGCAGCGTTGCTGAGGTACAGGAAACGGGTGTTCGACAGATTGGCGCTGGAGCTTGCGGAACTGCAGCGCGACTTGCTGGAGCGCCAGGCGGAACTCAGCGAGCTCGAGAGACGCCATTCGGCGTGCACCGGCGACCTCGCAACGCGCGTCAAGGATAAGGTGGACGCCGAGGTGGTCATCATGTACCACCGGTACCTCGACCTTCTCGCCGGACGTATGAGTGCGGTAAGGCAGGAGGTGATATCTCTTGACGGTAAGGTCCGCGACAAGACCGAACAGGTTATCGCCGCGTCGAAGGAGAAGAAGATCGTCGAGAAAATACGCGAACGTGACAAGTTCGGTTTTCTGAAGCTTGTGGCAGAGACGGAGCGCAAGATCCTGGACGAGGTGGGTGCGAACAGGGCGTCGGCCGGTGGGCGCGATCTGTCGAGTGTGGACGCGTCCCGGATTGCCTGACGGCACGACAACAATCGGCGACTCCGAGGAGGTCTATGAAGATACTGCTGTACGTTGCGATAGCGCTCGTGGTCTTCTGCGGCATGGTTGTGCTCACGCTCCATTTTAAGGGTGCGTTGAACAAAGAGGCGTTGACGAGCTTGAAGAGTTCATTCTTGACGCAGGATGAGGGCGCTGAACAGGACGTCGGCAGCGAGAGGCAGGTGGAGGGACCGGTGCTCCCGTTGGCGACCGCGCTTGCGGAAAAGGAGGAGCAGCTCGCCCAGTGGGAAACGGAAATTGCTCAAGAACGAAAGCGCCTCGAGCAGGAGGAGGCCCGGTTCGAGGAGATCAGAAAAGAGGTCGAGACGTTACTGAAACAGATGCAGCAACAGGTAGATTCGCTCGATGCGGAAGAGGAGGAGCGCCTTACCGACCTGGCCAAAACCTATGCTGGAATGCGACCGGAGGGTGCTGCGCAGATACTGCAGAAGTTGCCGGTGGACGACGCGGTGCGGATACTGATGCGGACGCCCACGCGTAACCGGGCGCGTATCGTGGAGAAGATGGAAAACGCCTCTGATATTTCTGAAGCGATCATCGCAGCGGTGGGACAATAAGAATTGGTGGTAGGTGAGGAGTCATCGATTTTTCTCTGGAAGCAGGAAAGTCAATCACGAGGAGGGATTCGGAGGACAGCAAGGAGGTGACCGGTAAGGGTAACGGGTCAGGATCCTATTTCGAGAAGAAAGGAGGTGAAAAGCGCGTATGATGAATGTTAGCGAGGTGGTCTGTACGGAAGTTCAGAACGGACCGCTGGCGGAGATCGATCAAGGAGGCGACAAGGGCGGCGCGGGTACGGATGAGCTGTTCGCCCTGTTGCTTGCAGCGCTGAGCGGCGGTCTCTTTCTGCCGCAAGGCGACGCGACCGCCGTGCTGCCGGCTGGTGAGGAGGCGGCACAGAGCGGTGTGTGTATAGAGAACGACGTTGCTGTGCAATCCGATGTCAGCGCACAAAGCGGCGGTGCCGCACACTGCAACGTACCGGCGGGGGTAGTCACTGCGGCTGATGATGCTGCGGCGCTGGCGAAACCTGTGGGAGCATCTGTGGTGGAGGCCTCCGGCGGTGAGAAAGCGGTGCACGTGCCGGAAAGTGCAGCACGTGCTTCCCCGACGCACGTCTGGTACGCGGCAAACGTGCAGCAGGGCACTGACGAGGCTGGACCTGTGCTCCCTGTACCCGCCGTCGATGAGTCTGCAGGCGAGCAGACGCTGGTGTCAGCAGGTGCGCCAGCCAAGACCGTGCCAACATCCTCGCAGGCAACTGCCGTTGGTGACGCGACCGCAGACGAACAGATCGTGCTGCTGGCGCAGGCGGCCAAGAGCGCCTCAGCGAACGGAGGGATCCTTCGCTCAGCGGCGAAGATCACGACCGGCGAATCCGGAGCGTCGGCGCCCGCGATGGCTGCGGCGGAAACTGAACCTGGCGCAGAACAGCCTGTCCTGCCCAACGGGTCAAGCCCCGTACAATCCGGATTTGCCCCCGCTCGTGCTGGGTTGGAGCCCGGTGGTGAAGAGAACGCGGCAACGGGAATGCACCACGAAGCCGAATCGGGGGCGAGCCAACCGGGACGCGGTTCAGCCGACCGGCTGTTTATGGAGGCGCTCGCCCACGCGCAGAGTGGTCGCGCGCGGAGCGCTGTGAACGTTGCCAAGACCGATGCGCCTCCGGTAAGCAACGCGGAACAGGCGCGGCTTACGGAGTCAATCGTCGAACAGACGGTTCGTAGCGTCATTCTGTCGGCGCGTGGTGGCTCGTCCGAGCTTCGCGTTCGGATGTGGCCTGAGCATCTTGGCGAGCTGCATCTGCGGTTGGTGTTCAAGGACAACGTGCTGACATTGGACGTGAACACGCAGAGCGCCGTGGTAAAGAGCGCTATCGAGACCAATCTCGGCCAGTTGCGCAACGCGCTGCAGCACAACGGCGTGGATGTGGGCAAAGTGTCGGTTATGGTTGACCCGGACCTGGCGTCGGGCGGACGCTTCAGCCGACAGACGCCGGTGTTCCATCCGTTCGAGGATCGGTGGCACCGATCGTTCAGCGGGCAGCAGCCGGAACAGGATTCGTCGCCGGCACAATGGTTCCGTGGCGCACGGAGGCGTCACCTGCTGTGCCGCATAGATCTGGTAGCGTAAGACAAGGAGGTGAACACGTTGGAAGTTGGATCGATTATGGCAGCACACAGCGCAGCAACAGCGACGGACTCGGTGCAACAGCAACAGCAGATGCTGGGCAAGGATGCATTCCTGCAGCTGCTGGTGACGGAGCTGTCGAACCAGGACCCGCTGAACCCGATGCAGGACCGGGAGTTTATCGCTCAGTTGGCGCAGCTGAGCACGCTTGAACAGATGACGAGCCTGAACGCTGGGATGGAAGTGCTTCGCCTGATTCAGGCGACCGGTTTTGTGGGAAAGAGCATCGACGCGATAGCGCCGGACGGGACTTTGTTAAGCGGTGTTGTGACGGAGGTTGTGTTCACGGAGTCGGAGCCGGTGCTCGTAGTGGACGATACGTGGGTCACGCTCGACAACGTGATCAGGGTGTACGCTCAACAGGCGGAGACGACGTGATGGTGGAGAAAGTTCAGTTTGTTCCAGGACCGAGGCCGCCGGAGCAGGTGCACGCCGACGTATCGACCCGTCACGCTCCGGCAGGGGCAGATTTTGAAGCGGTTCTGCGCGAGAAGCTCGCTGACGGCGGCGAGGTGCGGTTTTCGGCGCACGCGTTGCGGCGGCTCGAGAGTCGCGGGATTCGGGTGACCGCGGAGGAGAAGCGGCTCATTGAGGACGGGGTGCGAAGTGCCGCGGACAAAGGAGCCCGCGAATCGCTTCTCGTCACGGACAGGTTTGCGCTGGTGGTGAGCGTGACGAATCGCACGGTGATAACCGCCAAGCATAACGATGACCTTGAGGACGGTGTGTTCACCAATATAGACAGTGCGGTGATATGCCGTGGTGTGCAGGCCGCGCCTCAGCTTGTCGGCGATACACGGCGGACCGGCGTGAACCAAGCAGGATAGGCTGGACCTCGCTTGAGAGGAGGCCTTGGGTTGCCGAGTGACAGAGGCAACCACGACAAGGAGGTCGGAGATTCATGGGTACAGCGATATTTGCAGGAGTGAGCGCGTTACAGAGCCAACAGACGAGGCTCAACGTGATCGGCAACAACATTGCCAACATGACCACGACCGGGTTCAAGAGTGCCCGGGTGATCTTTCAGGACCTGCTGAACCAGACCCAGTCGAGCGGTGGACCGCCGCAAGCGGGACGCGGTGGCACCAACCCGCGTCAGGTTGGTCTGGGTGTTGGCGTGGGCAGTATTGACACGAACTTCAACCAGGGCTCGATCTTCACCACAAACGGCGTGGCGGATTTTGCGATCCAGGGTGACGGGTTCTTCATCCTCGCCTCGGGCGAAGCGGAGTTCTACACCCGCGACGGGTCGTTTGGTGTGGATTCGGACGGGACGCTGGTTGACCCGGCAACGGGTTTCAGGGTGCAGGGCTACACGGCGGTGGACGGTGCTATTGACACGTCGCAGCCGGTCGGTGATATTGTGATTCCGGTGGGCGGCGCAGGCCGGACGAGGGTGACCACCGTAGCAACGTTGATGGGCAACCTCGACTCAGAAGCCGCCGTCGGCGATACGGTGCAGCGGGTGATCCGCGTCTACGACACCTTAGGGACCGTGCATGAGGTGACCGTGACCTTCACGCGGGTCGGTCTGATAACCGACAATACGTGGGACTGGGTCGCGACGCACCCGACTGCCGGCGCGGCGGGTACCGGCACGGTCACGTTTGACGCCAACGGGCAGTTCTCGAGCATCACGAACGATGTCGTGAGCATCGACCCGGCAGGGACAGGTGCGGTGACCCCGTTTGACTTCACGCTGGACCTGACGGGTGCGACGCAGCTCGCGTCCGAGCATACGATAGCGTTGACGAACCAGGACGGGTTGCCGCCCGGCGTGCTCGAATCGTTCAGCATCGGCGAGGGCGGGATCATCAACGGCGTTTTCTCGAACGGGCTGACGGAGGTGCTCGGCCAGGTGGCGCTGGCGGTGTTCAATAACCCGGGCGGGTTGCTGCGCGAAGGGGCGAACATATTCACCCCGACGCCGAACTCGGGAATTGCTCGTGTAGGATTGGCGTCAACCGGCGGACGCGGCATGGTGAACGGCGGTGTGCTGGAAGGTTCGAACGTTGATATTGCCACCGAGTTCAGCAATCTGATCATTGCTCAGCGGGCGTTTCAGGCGGGTGCTCGTTCGATAACAACTGCCGACCTGCTACTGAACGAAGCGGTCAATCTGTTGCGGTAGCGACGGCCGGAGAGCGGACGATTGAGCCAGGTGCTGCGAGGTACTTGAACCTCGCAGCACCTACCGGCGGAATCACGCCATGATGGAGGTGGACGGATGATTAAGCTCACACGGTTAAACGGAGCGGAGATCGTGGTGAACGCCGATCAGATCAAGTACGTGGAGTCCACCCCCGATACGATAGTGACGCTGATGAACAACGAGAAAGTACTCGTTTCCAACAGCGTCGACGATGTTATTGAGAAGGTTATAGCATTCAAACGCAGGTCACATCCTGCTATACAGAATGAGCAAGGCACGTCCTGACCGGATTTGGGGCTGCACGGACGTGCACCGGTGGTGCGAGTTTGGAAACGGTGGTGTGAGGAAGGTACGCATCGGTTCCTGATGGGAGCACGAAGAAGCAGCATGAATCGTTGACCGTCGCAGGGGAGTTGTGTCTCTCCTGACCGCCCTGTGAGGGCTGGACGACGGTCGCGATCGGCGCTGCCTTGAACCAGACCAAGGACGGGGATGTACTATGGACATCGCGACGATTGTTGGCATTTTCGCCGGTATCATATTGGTCATGTCCGCGATATTCCAGGGCGGCAACTTCGGGATGTTTATCAACATACCGTCCATCTTCATCGTCATGGGCGGTACGGTAGCGGCGACGCTTATAAACTTTCCGTTACAGGACGTGGTGGGCGTGATCAAAATGGTGAAAAACGCCTTTCTGCACAAGGCGGCGGCGCCGACGAAGGTGATCCAGACGATTGTCGCTTTTGCCACCACGGCGCGTCGGGACGGGATTCTAGCCCTGGAGTCGAAGGCGAGCGAGGCGGGCGACGAGTTTCTCGAGAAGAGCATCCAGCTTGCTGTTGACGGGACGGCGCCGGAGCTTATCAAAGACATCCTGACGACGGAGCTTGCGTTTCTCGAGGAACGGCATAGCCTGGGTCAGGGCGTGTTCACCTCGATGGGTACGTTCGCGCCGGCGTTCGGCATGATCGGGACGCTTATCGGATTGATCAATATGCTTGCCACGCTCGAGGATCCGTCGATGATCGGTGCGGGCATGGCGGTGGCGCTGATCACAACGTTTTACGGCGCGTTCATGGCCAACCTGATCTTCCTGCCGATAGCGGGCAAGCTGAAAGTACGGACACGTACCGAGATATTGACAAAAGAGGTCATCATCGAGGGGATACTCTCGATACAATCGGGAGACAATCCGCGCGTTATCGAACAGAAATTGAAGGCGTTCATAGCCCCGAACCTGCGTGAGATGGTGGAGAGCGGTCGCAGATGACCTGTACGGGGTAGCGAAAGGGTTGAGAGCTCACAATGGCTCGCGGAAGACGATCCAGAGACGACGAGACCGGCGGCGGCGCGCCTGGCTGGATGGTGACGTACGGCGACATGATGAGCCTGCTGCTGACGTTCTTCGTGCTGCTGATCTCGTTCTCAACAGTTCACGAAGAGGAGTTCCAGAAGGCGATCGCGTCGCTTCAAGGCGCTTTGGGTGTGCTGCCGAGAGAGCTGTCGATGATCCAGTTTCAGCAGAAGGAGTCCGAGACGCAGACGCAACGGTTTATGGACGTTGCGGCGAAGCTCGCGCAATACATAAAGGTACACGGCAGGCAGCGGGAGATCGGGCTGCAGTATACCGAGCGAGGGTTGAAACTGACGATGCAGAACCCGATACTGTTCGATACGGGCGAGGATACGCTGAAATCCGCGGCGATTCCCATCCTCCAGGATATTGCGAATTTGCTGGGAGAGCTGTCGGGGAATTTCATAAGCGTGGAAGGGCACACCGATGACGTTCCGATACACACCGAGCAGTTTCCGTCGAACCTCGAGCTTTCGGTGGCGCGTGCGATAAGCGTAGCGCGGTTCTTGATAGATAGAGGCGGCATTCATCCGACGAACGTCTCGGTGGTGGGCTACAGCGAGAATCTGCCGGTGGCACCGAACGATTCGGCGGAGAACCGGATGAAAAACCGAAGAGTGGAGATTGATGTGTTGAAGGTGCGGCCGAGAGCGCGAGCTCCCCGGTCGTACTGACAGCGGATGAGGGAATAGACGATGGCTCCTGAAGAAGCTGCACCAGAAGAACCGAAGAAGAAACAGCGTTCGGGCGCTCTCAAGACCGTGTTCACCTTGCTGATCATATTCGTTTTGTGTGCGGCCGCTGCGGTGCCGTTCACGCTGTTCATCCTCTTTCCGCGGTTTGGTTCCGGCGACATCGGAGTCCGTAAGGAGCAGGATACGGTTGCTGACAAGACGGAAAAACCGACCGGTGCGCCGATCTACTATGATCCGATAAAGTTGATAGTCAATATAGAGGACAAAGCGATCGGGATGGATAGGTTCCTGGTAGTGGAAATATCGCTGCAGATGGACAGCGAGGAAGTGCGTGAAGAGATCGCCGCGATCGAGCCGCAGGTGAGAGACCTCTTTATAGGGGTGCTCCGCTCGAAGACACACGAGGAGCTCAAGGGGGCGAGCGGTCAGGACCGGCTCGGTCGTGAGCTCGTGGAAAAGGCGAACACGCTGCTGGAACGTGGGCGCGTGGTGGCCGCGCTGTTCACGGAATTCCAGATACAGTAAAGGATCGGCTGCATGGCTAAAGAGAAAGATCCGCACCCTCCTACGGAGCAGCAAAAACGCCCGGAACCGAAGCCTGCGACGTTCCCTCCCGTCGAGGATAAATCGCCCGGCGGTGCCCCGCGCAGTATCGGCTCGCTGGGCGATGTGACCGTGAGGTTGGCCATGCAACTGGGCAAATCGGAACTGTTCGTGCGCGATGTTATGCGATTGCGTAACGGATCAATAGTGGAGCTTGACAAACTTGCGGGCGAACAGATAGATATCTACCTTAATGACGTTTTCTTTGCGAAGGGGGAGGTCGTCGTTATTGGCGATGCGCTCGCTGTGCGGATCACGGATATCGCTGGACAGGAAAAGGGGGATGAGCAGCGCAGTGAGTAATCAGCGAAGATGGTCGGCTGTGTGGCTGCGCTCGGTGTGGCTGGTGACCGCGCTGTGGCTGCTCGTGTCGTACGGCGGTGCGGCACAAGATCCCGAGGACGCATTGAGCGGGGGTCTGGGCGAGCTGGCTCCGACAGGGCAAGTCCGGGCGTCGTCTGCCGAGCTTTCGCCGCCGCTCGCCGTCACGCGCGCTGAGCCACAAACACCGTTTTTCCCGCCGGGAGGCGGGCTGGAAGATCTGACGCAGCCTTCCGACGGGTTCGACGCCGAGGAAAGCCTGAGACGAATGCTGGTCGCGCTCCTCATCGTTGTTGCGCTGATCTGCATTGTGGTTTTCGTGCTCAAGCGCTTCATGGGAGGAGCACCGATGTTGGTGGACCAGAAGCTCGGCCGCGTTATCGGGAGAATATACCTGACGCCAAAAGCGGTGCTCTATCTTGTCAAAGTTGGCAGCAAAGTCCTTCTGATCGGCACCACCCCTACCGCAATTAACCTCATAGCGGAGATGACCGGCGAGGAGCTGGTGGCAGAGCTCGACCGAACACGGACTGAGTCGGTAACGCCGAAAGTCCCGTTTGCCAGCCAGATAAGCCAGTTCCTCTCAAAGTTCGGTGGGGCTCAGAGAACCGACGATGAGGAGGCCAAGCTCGAGGAGTACCTTCGCGATATCAAGGGCCAGATGGCGAAGCTCAACGCTCTGATCGGGGGCTCAGAGAATGAGGAAAGGGAGTAGGCCGGTCCGTACGGTGCTGTTCGTCTCGATCCTTGCTGTCGCCATCGCCGCCTCACCGAACGGTGCTGTCGCCCAGGAGGAAGCGCCGTTTCCCATCCCGCGCGTATCGGTCCAGGTAGGCACGGCCGAGACGCCGCAAGAGGTCAGCACGACCCTTCAGATATTCTTCCTGATCACCATTCTGGCGATAGCGCCGGCGCTGCTCGTTCTGCTGACCTGCTTTACGCGCATCGTGATCGTGCTGGGGTTTCTCCGTCAGGCGCTCGCGACACAGCAGATGCCGCCAAACCAAGTGCTGGTGGGGCTGGCGTTGTTTCTCACCTTTTTCATCATGGCACCGGTCGGCCGACAGGTGAACGACACCGCGTTGCAGCCGTATCTGAGCGGCGAGATAGACCAACGTGTTGCGGTGAACAGCGCGCTCGCGCCGGTTCGCGACTTCATGTTCAGACAGACCAGGGAGAAGGAGCTGCAACTGTTTGCGCGGATAGCGCAGATCGAACGGCCGAGAAACCGGGACGACGTACCGACATACGTGCTCATCCCGGCGTTCGTCGTCAACGAGCTCAGGATAGCCTTCCAGATAGGGTTCATCCTCTACATACCGTTCCTGATCATCGATATGGTGGTTGCGAGCGTCCTGATGTCCATGGGGATGCTCATGCTCCCACCGATATTCATCTCGCTCCCGTTCAAGGTGATACTGTTCGTCCTCGCGGACGGATGGTACCTCCTCGCCAACTCACTCGTGACAAGCTTCCGGTGATGGCGGGACTCAAGCCCTCAAGAGCAAGCGCACATGGTCTAGAGTGGAGCAAGGAAACGCTCTCTAAGCCGGGGGACATCTGAGCATCATCTGCACTTGGTAAAGGCGCTCGGCCGGGGATAAGGGCAGGGCGTTTTCAAAGCATTCGGAGTCGCGAGCTTCAGACGTTATATCCTTTTCGTCATAGTCTCTGTATGTGCTCCCCGCCTTATTTCGCGCACCATTCTTCCAGAGCGATCAAACGAAGTCACGTCCCATGAGACCTGGCCGCCGTTATTATATAGTATGATCAATTTGCCATCCTCGACTGCGAACCTTCCCTTGCTAACAGAGGGTCTCGGGTTACCCTCCACAAAGAGCTTTTGTTCCCACGAGCCATCGTCCCGGAAATATTCGATATGTCGCACTTTCCGGCCAGAGCTGGCGGTGGTATGCCGCACCCACGTGCCGACCAAGTGCTCCTGCATCGAGATATCTTCAGGTGTTGCGCTGCTCGGATCGAAGACCGGCTTGTCCCAGTCCAACGTGTACATCTCCCCGGGCGAGATCGTAGCCCTGTGATGCCTGCCGAAGCTGCCGCCATCATCCTGTTGTAGCACCCAGTACGTCCCGGCAGGCAGGTCGGCAAAAGAGAACCGACCGTCCTCGTCCGTTTTTACTGAACCAAATGTTATATGCTCTTGAAGTGCATTCGTCGCTCTCACGTCCACACCTGCCAGGGGTCTGCCCGCTTCATTGGTTGCCGTCCCGCAAATGGTCGCTCCGCGTTCCAGCGCTACGTTCAATGGAACCCTGAAGTCGACATCCAGGATCATGGTTCGGGCAAAGCCCGGTTTCACAATCAGTAGCGTGCCCTGCCGGATGCGAACGGTGTCGAATCGGAATCTCCCATCGCCATCGGTTTTCACGGAAACCGGCCGGTATGGAGAGGGGTTGTTTTTCCAGGAGAAGAAATCGAGCGTTTGCGAATCGAGCTCGAGCATAGTGACCTGGACGCCTTCGATACCCTCACCCGTCTCCTTGTCGGCGACGATGCCCTCGAAGGTGTACGCGGTATGTGTGCGGTTCACGTAGAAGATGTTCTCGCTGTACTCGATCCTCGTCACGGGCTGGGCGATAACGCGATCTTTTTCCACGCGCCGTAACCCCGGAACTTCTACCATGACACGGTTTACTGAACCGGACTTCAAAGCAGACACCGTGAAGGTGCCATCAGGCGAGTTGAAGGTCGTACCGAAGTGTTGGGCGGCCTGGTAACCCGTATTTCGCAGATCGTCGGGTTTCCGATTCTTGGGCCAGGTGACCAGCACCTTAAAACGGCGAACCGGTTCACCCGTATCCGCCCACAGTACCGCGCCGGAAACGTGGCCGTCCGGCTCAAGTGTTATCACGTGGTCCCACCTGTCAACGTCCAGCGCCGCAGCGGTTGCTTGTGCGTGCCCCTTGAGGACGCGGACGGATACTGCGCCGCCGGGCAGATTCTCGAGTCGGAAGCGTCCGTCAGCGTCCGTCGTTCGGCGCACGTTACCCGCGATAAGCAGTGCACCCGCGATAGGGGCGCCGTCAGGCGCCACCACCCGTCCTTCCATCCAGTGGTGACCTGTCGCTGCGGTCGGGCGGCTCGGAGGCGGCGGCTGAAGCGCTCGCGCGGCCCCAAAACCGCCCCTAGTCCTGGGTTCTGCGGTCGCGGTGAGCTGGATGTCAAACCTGGCCTCAGGCTCACCTGGCGGAAAGGCGATGTCCTTTCTGTAGAATATTTTGTATCCGTCGGTTTCGACTCTGACCGTCGCTCCTTTTTCGAGATCTTGACCGGATAACGAGTACTCGCCCTCCGAGTTGGTCTTCGTTTTTCGGAGCGCGCAGTGCCAGACGGAGCCTGAAAAACCATGGTCCACGTAGATCCCCGCCATCGGCAGCCCTCTCTCGTTCGTGACCTTTCCGCTGACGGTGCCGCCTCGTTCCATCTCCACCAGGACTTCGACTGAATCGCGACCGGCTGTGTCGAAATAAACACTCGGCCAGTGCCACCCTCTTTTCAGAGCGAAAATCGCGTTATCTGTCGTATAGACGCCCGCTGTCCGGAACCTTCCTTCCGCATCCGTCACGGTCCGCCATCCTTCATACGTGACGATCAACACCCCGGGAACCGGTGCACCCGTCGCCTTATCAACGACTCTGCCGTGCACCTCGCACCCCTTTAAGAGACGTATCTCCTCATGCGCGGAGCCGCCAGCGCGAACTACCAGCATTGCGTCGCAGTAACCGTTGGCTCCGGCGTAATTGCCGAGCCTCGCCTGGAACCAGCAGGTGCCGACGGGAAGAGACATTTGGAAACGTCCCGCTGCGTCTGCCTTCGTCGTAGCGAATGGCATCGTGTGGTCGCGGTGGGAACACGCGGAAACCGTCGCACCGGCAGCGGGAGAATTGTCCGGCATCAATACCCGTCCGACCACAGTGCCGTGCGGTTCTCCTTCAATCGAGTCTGCTGTAACCGTCTCCCAGTTCACGATCTGAGCGAGCGCCTCTTCGACTGTCCTGGGGTAGTCCTGCTCGGCGAGATGAGTCGCGCGGGAGACTGGCTCCCCGGTGCTGTTGTCGCGGAGGCTGCCCTGTGTATTCTCCGCGGGTAGGAGTCCGAACGTCATGCCCTCGACGATCTCGCCAGGCTTCACCCTGAGCGGGGTGGAGGTCGATTCCATGTAAGTTTCAACCACTGCCGTGATGGTCAGCGTTCCTCGCGGAATTACCTCAATATCGAATTCTCCGTTGGTAAAGACCTTCTCTAAGGACCAGGGATCGCGGTACGGGACGAAATCGCTCTTCGCGATGATCGTGAAGACCGAGAGCGGTTCGCCGGTCGCTTTTTCCGCGACCCTGCCCCTGACGTGAGCGTACCTGTCCACGAATAGTTCCACGTCATCTCTGTCCACATCTCCGGTCTGGTGCATATCGCGGGCCATACCCGTCTTGGACTGCCAGTAGAGGCTCGCGTAAGTGTCCATCAATCCTTCAAACCCGAACTTTCCGGCGCTGTCGGTCACCGCTTCCTCATACACGTGACCGCCATCGAGAGCCTGCTGCGAGAGTTGCACCTCTGCCCCGGGCACGGGCTCTCCGAGGTCGTTTTTCACCGTGCCCGCAATGTAGTGGGTGTCCTCAGGTATGAGCGTGAATATCAGCAGTTCCCCGTCCGGTTTAAGGTCAACAGCAACATGCGACTGAGGGTAGAATCCGTCAGCCCTGATATATACGCTGTTATCCCGGTCGGGCGCCAGCTCGGCCGTGAAGGTGCCGTCCTCCCGCGTCACGGCTCCCCACCAGTCCAGCCGGGCTCCGGGGATACCTCTCCCGCCCGGGTCGACTACCCTGCCCGTGACGGTGCGTTTCTTGTTGAGCGTTACCGCCACCTCGGGCGAGTCTTGTCCCGAGGTCACCTCGAATATGACACGATCTTTCAGAAATGAGCTATCTGTTCCTGCTTCGACGAGAAACCGACCAACGGGAAGACCCCTGAGCCTGTATCGCCCATCACTCTGCTCGATACCGGAAGGCAGGTCGCCGTGCCGATATACAGACGTGTCTCTGTCGAGCAGAACCGCTCCTACTGTCGCGCCGGTTATCGCCTCGCCGGACTCGTTCCGGACTGTCACGGTCGCCGTTGCGCCGCGCTTGAGTCGGTACTGCACCGCGGTCTCTCTGCCTTCTTGCACGGTCAACTCTTTCACATCGTCAGCGAAGAGACGTACGTAATCGCCCGCGTCCTCCGGCGTAACCTTGTACACGCCCGGCTGGAGCGGCGCGACCCGAAAACGCCCATGGCTGTCGGAGCATACCTCGTCCCTCTCAATTCCCAGGAACATCTCTCCCAACCGGCTGCCGACGTCCTCTTTACGTCGCAGCCGGAACGAGATACCGCTCACAGGATCACCAGTGCGGGCATCCGTCACTTTACCGATCAGGACGCCCGTTCTGGCAACGGCAAAATCAATTCCTGTCAGGTCTCGGCCTGCTCCCAGGTTGACGTCCTCTTTGGTCGGCGCCGTGAACTGTTCGTCATCTATGCTGATGAAGTATGTCCCCCTGTCAAGACCGGACAGCGTATAGCTACCTTGCTGGTCCGTCCGCGCCTTGAATGGTTTGAAGAAACGATGGAACCATGTCGTGGCGATAATAGTTATCTCCGGTTCAGGCTTACCCGCGAACGTGACCGTACCGCTGATGCTTTTTCCCGCGGTGAGCGTGATGTGCAAGTCGCGCGCTCCGAGCGCAACGTTTTCAACGACCTTTGGTGCAAATCCGTCCGCGAACAACGCAAGGGCATACTCGCCCCCATGTTCGTCTTCCTCAACGTCGGTTATCTCGAACCTCCCATCCGGACCCGTCGTAACCGTCGAGACCATCAAGGGGGGAATCGGGCCTTTCCTGACCAGGAGGGGGATGATCGTCACGTCTTTGATGGCCGCGCCGCCCGGGTCGGTGACCTGTCCGGCAATGCTCCGCGCAGGTTTCAGTATGATCCTTATGTTGTCCGACGGAACTGTCTTGCTTCCGGGATAGGCCGGCACGTGGCCGGCAAGACCACCGGCCGCAGCAACGAGCGAGTACCGACCAACAGGGACATCGCCGAACGCGAAAGAACCCTCGTCTCCGGTGCGCGTTTCTTCCACGCGCAGACTTCTGGCGGGCTCACACTTTTCGTAAAACGCGGCCCAGCGGACTGCCTTCACGAGGGCACCTGCGGCAGGGGAACCGTCCGGCATCAATACGCGCCCGCTCACCGTGCCGTTGCCTCTCAGGTTCTCAGAGCCCTCGATTGCGCTCTGTGAGGGTACTGTCTTTTGCTGAGCCGGGCGTGCCGGCAATACCACTGCGCCAATGAATACGACAGATGCCAGCGAGAGAATCGTAAGACGCGACGATATTCTCCTCTTGGCATCCATGATCCGCTTCAACCGGAGCTTCAGCGAGTCTCCCGGCTCGGCCACTCCTACCATGCCCAATGACAGGACCGCGCGTCGTGGGGTCAGCGCCGCGATCTTGAGCAGGCTCGATCCGTACTCCTTCCGCCTATACCCGGTTGCAACAAGCACCCTGTCGTCACATGCCAACTCGCGTTCACGGCGTATCTCGCGGTTGGCCAGCCAAACGAGCGGGTTGTACCAGTGAAGTAGTTGCAGAACCACCTGGATCCAGTTGACGAGGATGTCCCAGCGTCGGACATGCACCAGTTCGTGCAGGATCAGCGGCTCGAGCTCCGCTTCTGAGCTGGAATCGATGAGACCGTGTGGCATCACGATTCGCGGACGCACGATACCGGCTACAAAGGGACTCGAGAGGCTCGCCGACAAGTAAAGACCGGGCGACAGAGCGTGCAGCATTGGAATATGTTCACAACACCGCGAGAACAATCGGTGAACTGCCCCGGAAACTATCGGTTCTGCCGAGCGGAGGCACCGGCGAAGAGCTCGGAAACGCCACAGGATAACAACGGAAAAGAGCAGCACTCCTGTAACCCATACAAGGAACAGCGCGGGGACCAAGGAGAGTCTCCTCCCGTTGACGGCGGGGGGCAGAGCTTTGGTATCACGTGCCACCGGCACCGGCCACCGCTCTCCATCCTCGGCGAGCGGCACTGCCATACCAATCTCTGGTGTACCGACCTCCTCGATCATTGTGGCGGGGGGCTGGACCGTTTCAAGTACCGGTGGTTGCTGGACGGAAACCTCCTCACGAGCTGTGGATAGCTGATCGGCAGGAACGAAACGCGTCATCAAGCGCGCGCCAAACGTTCCAACGCTTACCGGTGAGGATAGACCTGTCGGCAGAACCAGCCGCACGAGCACGAGCATCCAGAGCGCGTACCTGAACGTAGCCGAGCGTTTTCGGGCGAGCCGCGCAACAATCCAGACGACCCCGATCACCAGCGCCGATCGCCACAAAACGGCAACCGTATACTTCAGCCACATCTCCGCCCAATGGGACACGAGGTTAGCCATCGTCCGCCGTTCCCTTTTCGAGAAGCTCCCTTAATTTCTCAATCTCCTCATCCGACAGGTTCCTTCGTTTCGCAGCATACGCCACGAGGGGATCGAATCCATCATCCAGGATTCTGTCCAAGGCTTCGGCCAGTGTCCGTCTCACGACGCGCCTCCGGGACACGGCGGGACTGTAGGCATGTGCCCTCTGGGAATCGTCGCAGAGAAGGTAGCCTTTCCTAACCAACCGCTGCATCATCGTCTTGACGGTGTTATAGCTCCACCCGCGTTCTTTGAGAAAATGGCCGTGGACATCGGCTACCGTCACGGATCTGCTGCGCCATATCCGGTTCATCAAATCCCATTCCACCTTGGTAAGGTCTCGAAGTTTTCCTCGGTTCATGCTATTGCTCCTTAGGTTTCTACTACACGTGTCGTATACTGTACCACATCTGTCTCATTTTGTCAAGCGTTTTTTGTCGAGCATGGCGGTATGGATGAGCATCACAAGTTGCCCTTTAGGGCAGCGTCTCTTGACACTGATTATGGCCGCTGATAGAATGGAATAGCACCATAGCTGTTCCTAGTTCTCGTTGGGTAGTGCAGCAATCAGAATCGTCGTCGGAGACGCACAAAATGGCTGAGAATGACCGCGAAACGGCAGAAGCATCAATTGGTAACCTCATTTCGACTTTAAAAAAGGGACAGGTGTGGACTGAACGGCGGGACGTTGCGCAATGTCTTGCAAGCGTTTCGCAGCAGATCGTGAAAGCGCTCGAAGACGTCATCAAGTCGGAGGACGACGTTGACGTTCGTGTCGCGTGCGAACAGGCGCTGAACGCGGTACGGGGCCATCTCAAGCTGGCGCCGGTACAGGTTCAAGCGCCGCCGGCACCGGCACCCGCGCCGGAGGCTGCACCGACCCAGGCGCAAGCTCCTGAAGCAGAGACCGCACCGGCGGAGCCGGTCTCGCTCGCCGAAATAGTCCAGGCGGACATCGAACGGCCGGGGGTCACCGTGTCGGAAACCGAGGACGGCTACGAGATAGTGACGCGTCTGGAAAGCGGCCGTTTCCAGAAGGTACATCTTGTGCGCAGCCGTGACGAGTCGCGGGACATTGATCTGATACAGATATTCACGGTGTGCGCTCCGGCAAACGAGCGGGTGTTCAAGTGGGCGCTCGAAGCGAACTGCAAACTGACCCACGGCGCTCTCGCGATGCGGACGCTTGGCGGGAAACAGATGCTCATCATCACGGACACGTATCAGGCCGCGACTGTCAGGCGTGAACAGATACGCGACGCCGTGTTCGCTATCGCCGACGCCGGCGACGTGATCGAAAAAGGTATGACCCGTGTGGACACACTGTAGCCGTGCGGGACCGCGTGATGTCAAAGCCGTCCTCGTAGCCGTATGGGCTGCGACCTGCGTTATCTTCCCTACCATCTCGACTGCTCAGCCACCTCCGTTCAAAGGCCGAGTCGATCAGCTCGCAGAAGAGGCCACCATCTACCGTGACACGTACGGTGTGCCGCATATCGCCGCAAAGAACGAGGAGGCGCTCTACTTTGCGTTCGGTTACGCGCAGGCTCAAGACCATCTCGAGCCCATGATGGTGAACTATCTGACCGCCGGCGGTCGGATGGCGGGGGTATTCGGTGACCAATTTTTGTTATCGGACGTGCGCGCTCGCGCGTTCGGGTTTCGCCGTATGGCGGTTGAACAGTATGGTGAGGTGGACCCGCGCGTGAAGCTTATGGCGGAGAACTTCGCGACCGGTGTCAACTACTACATTGCGACACACCGGGCCGAGGTGCCGGACTGGGCGAGCCGGATGGCGCCGGCCGACGTAATTGCGCTCGCCAAGTACTTCATTCACATGTACTATCAGTACGACTTCCAGAACGTCGAGAGCCAGATTCCGTTAGGGTCCACCGCATGTACGGTGGGTCCCGGGAGGTCGGCGTCCGGTGAGGCGATGTTGCTGGCCGACCCGCATCTGCCGTGGAGCGGCATGACCCGGCTGTACGAAGCGCATCTTCGCTGTCCGGGCCTCAACGTCTCGGGCGCCACCCTGTTCGGTCTACCGGTGATCCTGATGGGACATACTGAGCGGATAGCGTGGGCTGTCACGGGGAACCGACCGGAGGTCGCCGACGTGTACAGGGAGCGGTTGATAGCTGATCAACCTGGATATTATGCCGACGGTCTCGAGCTGGCGCCGCTCAACCAGATAGAGGAGACCATCCCGGTTGCGGGACCACCTGCCCCACGTGAGGAGACGAGAGTGTTCGTCTACACGAAGCGTGGGCCGGTCGTGCGGATCGTCGGTGACGCGGCGTATGCGGTCGCGCTGAGCGGCTGGCGCGATCTCAACACGCTGCTCGGCTGGTACCTGATCAATCGTGCAAACGACCTTGCGGCGTTCAAATCGGCATTAGCGCTGCGGCACATTCCGGTGCTCAACTTTCTCTACGCGGATGTTGAGGGCAACATTTACTACGTGTACAACGGCAGGATTCCCATCAAATCCGACCACTTTGCGCCGAGCGCGGTGGTGGCCGGTGACGTGCGGGAAGCGCAATGGAAAGGTATTCTGCCGTTCGAGGGTCTCCCTCAGACGGAAAACCCGTTGTCGGGTTTTCTGCTGAACTGCAACAACCCGCCGTGGTTCGCGACGAAAGACTGCGAGATCGTGCCGGCGCGTTTCCCGAAATACATCGCCAACGACCACGTGACGTTCCGTGCACAACGTCTTATGGAGCTCCTTGAGGGGGACACGAGCGTCACTCTCGAGGAGATGAAAGAGATACCGTGGGACAACTATGTTCTGATCGCCGATCACGCCAAGCCGCTCATTGCGTCGGCGGTCGAGCGGCTCAAGACGATAAGCCCCGCGAGGGTAACCGGCATACGGCGTGCCGCCGAGCTTATCGACGCATGGGATAACAGGTGCGATCGGGATAACACCGGGACGGCTCTGTTTGACGTATGGTTCTCATCGTACCGGAGACTTTTCCCCGCTGTGCCCGTACGCGATCTGGTGTCTCGGATGGGATTCGGCTCGCCGGCAGAGCAGGACGCGGCGGTTCACGCGCTTGAAGAAGCGGTCTCGTTTCTGTTGAAAGAGTACGGTCGGCTCGATATCCGGTGGGGTAACATACACAGGCTGCGGCGTGGGTCGGTTGACACGGACATAGGCGGCGCGGATCTTATGGATCCGCTCAATCTCATCGTGAAAGGCGACCGTGAGCGCCGAACGTGGTACGCCGCCGGCGGTCACGCATTTGTGATGGTGACGCATATGACGGAACCGGTGGAAACGTTCACTGTTGTGCCGTTCGGATCGAGCGAACGGCCGGATTCACCGCATTACGCCGATCAGGTACCGTTGTTTGCCCGGTCGAAGCTCAAGAAGGCGTGGTTTACCGAGAAGGACGTGCTGTCCAATCTTGAGTCGGCGTGGGGTGCAGACGTCACCATCGGATTTCCCGCGGAAACCGCCGTAGCTCATGTACGCGCCCCAAAACCTGTGACGGTCACCGCGACCGTTACAGCGCCCGACCCGCAACTGCAGCCGCCGGCAGGGCTGCGGGCGCTCAGCAAGTACTTCAGGATAAGTGGACCGCCGGGAGCGGACCCGACCATCCGGTTGACGATACCGGTGCACGAGGCGACCGGCTCGCCGACGATCCACTGCCTCCGACCGGGAGAACCGGTCTGGCAGCGATGCGAGTCCACGTTCGATCCGGTCGCAGGACGCGTCACGGGTACCGGAACCCAGTTCGGCACGTTCGCGGTCCTTGGCGAAATCGCGCCGGATACCGACGAGTAGAGACGCCCCGCCGGGGCGTCTCCGACCGAGCAGGAGAATGTAACCCGGCAACTCATTTGCCGGGACTCTCTCGATTCCCGCCTGCGCGGGAATGACGTCGATACGGCGTCTCCCGCCGACCGGGAGCCGAGCCCTGCCACAACGCGGGCGAACACACGGGTTCGCCCCTACATCCACGGCCGGTATCTCAGCGCTGGAGACATCATATCTCAGGTAATGTGCATACTCCCCGAATCCATGTCTTGTAGCGCCGCCGTCTCGGCGGGCAGGCGCGAAGGCGAGACGCCCGCAAGACTGCCGGCAAGATGCCAGCGCTACCACCACTAGCCGGCGACTGGGGATACGGTGCGCTCATTGACAACAAAAAACGGCAAGACTATGATTGAGCAGATGTGTGATTGCATTGTGTTTGGGCGGCGATACCGCTGCCAGTAATCTTAAGAGAAAGCTGTTATTATGCCGGTAAAAATAGCGAGATCGGCCGGGTTTTGTATGGGCGTTCGGAGAGCGATGAATATCGTGTTGGAAGCTGCGCACAGAAAAGGCGGCAGTATCTGCACGCTCGGCCCGTTGATACATAACCGGCACGTCGTCGAGCTGTTAGAGAGTAAAGGTGTCCGGGTCATAGATGATGTGTCGGAGGTCGGCGATTCGACCGTGGTGATACGCGCACACGGTATCCCGCCGGCCGTACGTGCGGAGCTCGAGCGGAACGGCGCACGGGTGCGCGACGCGACGTGTCCTCATGTGCGAAAAGTGCAGTCTATCGTAAAGAAACACGCGGCTGAAGGGTATCGCATCCTGATAGTGGGCGATCCGGGACATGCGGAGGTGGAAGGGCTGCTGGGATACGCGGACGGGAAAGGCGTGGTGGTCGGCAGCGTGTCGGACCTTGACGCGCTCGGCGAGATGGACAAGGTGTGCGTGGTCGCGCAGACGACCCAGAATGCTGACACGTTCCAGGAGATAAGCCGAGAAGCAGCCAGGCGATACAAAGACTGTGTCGTGTTCGACACGTTGTGCAACTCGACCCATCAGCGGCAGGAGGAGGTTCGCGAGCTGGCAAAACAGGCTGACGCGGTGGTGGTAGTCGGGGGGTACAACAGCGCCAACACCAACCGGCTCGCCGATATAGCGCGATCCACCGGTGTGCCGACGTTCCACATAGAGAGCGCCGAGGAGCTGCTTGCGGCGCAGATCGATCGGTTCAGAAATGTGGCGGTTACCGCCGGCGCCTCGACACCGAACTGGTTGATCCAGGGTGTGGTCGAGGCGATTGACCGGGCGCAACAGCGACATACGCCGGCGCTGGCGCGCGCGTTCGTGTACGGCCTGCGTTCCTTCCAGGACAGCGGAGTGCATATCGCGATAGGAGCCGCGCTGCTGACGTACGCGAGCTGTCTCCTACAGGACCTGACCGTGCTGCCCGAATACCTGATCCTGGCGTTCTCGTACGTGTTTGCGATGCAACATCTGATGTATTTCACCGACCGAGCGGCCGCGATGTACAACGAACCGACACGCGCCCTGTTCTATGAGAGACACAAGGTGCTGATCATATCGGTAGGCGCAGCGGGCGTGGTGACGGCGCTCGCCTTTTCGGCGATGCTCGGGTGGGACACGTTCGGGCTGATGCTGCTGGCTACCGCTGCGGGGGTGGCGTATAATACGAGGATCGTGCCCGAGAAGCTCGTGCGGCTCGTGCGGTACAGGCGGCCAAAGGATGTACCAGCGTCGAGAGATATTTTCGCGGGGTTAGGATGGGCTGTCGTGACCGTGGTAGTACCGTTCCTGCACGCGTCGCCGTCGCTCGCCGAACGTAATGTGGTCGCATTTTTCTTTGTTTTCGCGATAGCGTTCATCAGGTCGGTTATTGTGGACGTGAAACATATACAGGGCGACCGCGTCGTCGGCAACGAGACCATCCCGATCATTATCGGCAAGCAGCGGACGAAAGTGATGCTGGGCGCGCTCGCTGCGGTCACCGCTGCGGTGCTGGTGGTAGCGGCACAGCGCGGGGTGGTATCCTCGCTCGGCATCTATCTGTTGTCGTGCATAGTGTACGCGTGCATATACCTGTATCTGTACCACGAACGGATCATATTCCAGGGGATATCGTTCGAAGGGGTGGTCGATAGCAATTACTGGCTCGCAGGAATCGTCGCGTTGGTGTGGCGGCTGAGCCAGCGCTAGGTGTGTCATTTGGCGCTCAGGTGCAGTGGGATACCTTGAAGGGAATGGCGAGGGTGAAAGCGGACTCGAAGATCAAGTCGGAACAGGAGCTTCGCGAAATTGTAGCCGGGCTCAAATCCGCCGGTACGAAAATCGTGTGGACGAACGGCTGTTTCGACATTCTGCACGAAGGGCACGTCTCGTGCCTGGAGCGGGCCAGGGAGCTCGGCGATGCGCTCGTGGTCGGGGTGAACACCGATTCGTCGGTGCGCAGTATCAAGGGGCCTGGCAGACCTGTCAATCCCGAGCGTGAGCGCGCGCGAGCCGTGAGCGCGTTGACCTGTGTCGATTACGCCGTGATATTCGACGATCTGACGACGGTACGGCTGCTGAAGATGTTGCACCCGGACGTGTACGTGAAGGGCGGCGATTATACCATCGATACGATCAATCAGGAGGAACGAGCGGTCGTCGAGAGCTACGGCGGCAGGATCGAGATACTGCCTGAAGTTAAAGGTGTCTCCACCACACGGATAGTCCAGCAGCGTCAGGGGACCGCAGACAGGAGCGCGGCGGAAACGGATGGGTGAATACGCTGATTTGACCGCTCGCGACGTGAAACGTCTGAGCGGTATCGTTGGGAAAGAGCACGTCTCGACGGCGATCGAGGACCTGATCTGCCACTCGTACGACGCGACCAAGCAGATGGCGCTCCCGGCGGTGGTGGTGAGGCCGGCGGCGACGGAAGAGGTCTCCCGCATTCTCGCCCACGCCAACGAGCGGCGCATACCGGTCTACCCGATGGGCGCCGCGAGCGGCCTGACCGGCGGTGCCGTACCCCTGAAGGGCGGCATCGTGCTCGATATGACGCGCATGAACCGGATCATCGAGATCGACCAGGAAAAACTTGTGGGCGAGGTCGAACCCGGTGTCATCTGCGCCGAATTCCAGACGGCCGTCGAGCGGCTGGGGCTGTTCTATCCGCCCGACCCGGCAAGCAACGAGTTCTCGACGCTCGGGGGGAACGTCGCGGAATGCGCCGGCGGGTTGAGATGTCTGAAGTACGGTGTGACGCGGGATTACGTGCTCGCGCTCGAAGCGGTGCTCCCGTCGGGGCAGATCATCCACACCGGCAGCCGAGCGATGAAAAACGTTACCGGGTACGATCTCACGAGGCTGCTCGTCGGGTCGGAAGGGACGCTCTGCGTGTTCACCCGCTTGACGCTCCGGCTGATACCGCTGCCGAAGAGTATCCGGACGGTGCTCGCCTACTTTGCTTCGTTTGACGATGCCGCAGAGACGGTGTCGGCGATTATCGCGGCGCGCATTGTCCCGCGCGCTATCGAGTTTATGGACGAGGATACGCTCATGGCTCTGCGGGATTACGGCGAGTTCGATTTCCCCGAAGAGGCAAAGGCGGCACTTATCGTCGAGGTTGACGGTGTCGAGGTGGCGACGGAACGGGAGGCGGACGCTATCGCGACCATCTGCCGGGAGAAGAGGTGCACGACGCTCTCCGTCGCGCTGTCGGCGGACGACCGGGACGAACTGTGGAAGGAGCGGCGGGCCATCTCACCGGCACTGTACAATCTCGCGCCGAAGAAGATCAACGAGGACGTCTGTGTGCCGCGCAGTCGGCTGCCCGACCTTATCAGGGAAATCCAGAGGATAATGCGGGAAAAATCGGTCCGAATCGCCTCCTTCGGCCACGCAGGTGACGGGAATGTGCACGTGAACTTCCTCATCCAATCGGACAATCCGGACGAGCTTCACCACGCTGAAGAAGGTGTCGAGGAGATGTTCAGGATAGTCGTCGCGTACGGCGGCAGCCTGTCCGGCGAACACGGCATCGGCACCACGAAAGCACGATACCTCGGTATCGAGATACCACCACACGAGATGGAACTCATGCGGCAGATCAAACACCTCTTCGACCCGCACGCCATACTCAACCCCGGAAAGCTCTTCCCCGCGCCGAGGTAATCCTGTCCTAACCGCCTCCCACGGTTGTCATTCTGACCCCGCCACGCCTTCGAGGCAGACGAAGGATCCGCTATTGAGAAACGCCGCAAAGTTGACCGGGTGGACCCGGTGACCGTTCGAGCGTGCATCACCACGGGTATTGCCAGCCCGCGTTGGACACGCCAACGCGCCGCAGAAACCCTCGGCCCGCTGTGTAGTTACTCCTCGAGCGGTCCGCGGCCGGGCCATCCCCAAGTGTCCGGGATTGCGAATCGGGCCGACACGCGACGGAAAAACCCGCGAAATGAGCGTGGCCCGCTGGAAAACCATCAGGAGTCAGGAGTAGTCGAGCCGCCATATCTGTTTCGCAACCTTGGCGAGTTCCCGGGAGCGCTTTTCGATTGTCTCATGGCTCCACTTCGGGTGCTTCAGCAGTTCATCATTTAGCTGGAGTGTCGACTTTGCGTATACTTTCTTCTTTTCGGCGAATGACGCTTTCGCTATGCCTCTGTTTCGGCCTCGTTCGAGGAGGGTGAGATTGCCGATAAGCTCCACATAGTCCGAGGGGTCTGCGCCATGCGGAAGGGCGCCAGCCCAGCTGGAGCCGGCGTTCTTGGGCAGGATATGCTCCAGGGTTACGCGACCTGCACTCTCGGCAACCTGCTTTTCGGGGTCGCCCTCCAATCTATCATTTATCGCCGCGAGAACGTGTCTCGCCAAGTTCGCCTTCGTGAAGCGCTTTTGTTTGAAGGCCTCCACGAAGCGGCTGTCATCTACATAGGCTGGCCTGAGCCGTTTGAAGATCGCAACCGCCGTCTTCGCCTTCCCCGCGGTGATGTCCAACGCTGCGGTAGTATATATTCTCTCAAGATTGCCGGTGCCCAGTGCTGCGATAACAGTGTAACGGAAGGAAATAACCGTGAGGATGTGCATAACCTGCTCTATCCTGTGCTGGTCCAGTTTCGCCATCGCCGCAAGCGCGACGGGCCTGAACTGGGTCACTTTGAATAGAAGTAGCGCTTCCAGGTTCGTCCTGACCTCCTGCTTGAAGTTCGTCCAATAGACATGGTCTGGACTCATCAACGCCGCATAGTGATCCGCCGAGGCTCTGAGTCGGCTCAGGAGCTGGCGAGCCCTCGCTCGTGTTTTTAGCGAACTTTTCAACACTCGATACAGGTCGCGTTCTCGCACAAGGTCGTAGTGGGTGAGCCAGAAGTGGCGCAAAAACTGCGTGACGTTATTCCCTCCCACAAGGAGGACTATTTCGGTCCAGGCAGTCTTGAAATCTTGTATTCTATCGCCTGCCAAAGAGAAAAGGTAGTTCTTTACTAAATCAGACACGGCAAGATCCAGTCCCCTGTCGTTGAGCGTCTCGAATATGACAAACGCATTAGAGTCGTCGCCGGCTTCTATTACGATGAGGTTCACGCGGTCCGTGATGAATTCCTCGAGGTCGAACAAGGCGTCCTCATCGTCGGCGTTGTCTTCGCGCCAGCTCTTCAGCTTGGTGCGGATGCTCGCAAACGCTTTGTGCAGAAGTCTGTTTGACTTGTGCGACGCCCTGACGTGTGCCTGTGTGATTTTCCTGCCTTCGAGCACTAGCTGTTGGTACACGAGGTCGTTCAACTCGTTCAGCGTAAGCTTCGGCACAAGCTCGTCCGTTCGCCTTTCTTTTGCAGCTAAGAAGTCCCTGAAGATGTCCGTGCCGCGTTCATTCTGGCCACGTGCCTTCCAGGCCTCCGAGATGGCGGCGAGAATCATAGAAATAACGATCAAACGCTGCTGCCCGTCAATGACACTCCGCTTTCTGGCGTCATCGTAATCCTTGCTGATCACCACAGCACCGAGGAAATAATCAGCCTGACCCTCAACCATAGCCCCTGTTATATCCTCCCACAGTGTATTAACCTCTTCGTCGGTCCATGCGAAGTCACGTTGGTAGACCGGCACCTTGTAGGAGTAGGGCTTTCGCAGAAACTCTCCTATTGTCTGACGGCTGCTGTCGATTTGCGGATGTCCGTGACGCACGTCACTCACCTCCCGTCCGATTCAGGATCGGCAGTTGATGGTTCCGGGAACACCACACGGAAAACGCACTGAAGTCAGACTGGCGTTCCCGCAACCCCCGAATCCCAAGGTGCCATGCACCCGTTTCGCTCATCCCAGACGAGGACGCTCCCATGCTAGGACTATGAGTTCATCGCCACGTCGTAGCATCATCTTCTTCTTGGGCGCAAGATAGATCTCACTATCGCGTTGCAGCCCGAGCAGAATCATCGGATTGTCAGGCTGGGAGAGCTCTCGTATAAGGGCGCTAGCTGCGTCAAAACATTGTCCCTCAAATCGCCTCTCCCACAAGCCTTTCGGGAAATCGCGGTGCTGGCAGCTATCCTGGCTGGAAAGCATGTAGATCTCGCACGTGTCGTCGCTGTACATTAGCAGGTCCCTGTAGACCTCGAGCACTTTGGGTGTTAAAGCCGCTTGCGCGAGCAGAGCAAGGCCGAACCTTTGATGACAGACAATGCCGTCAGCTCCGGCGTCATCCACAATACCCATTCGCGAGGAAGTAAGAACTTCGGCGCATATCCGTGGGTGTGACGCATTTTCGCCGAGCGTCTCTCGGAAGAGACTCTTCAGCTCAAGCACGGTCTGAACTGTCTGCGCGTCTGGGTCGGCAACATTCTCATCGGCCAGCACAACAACGCTCTGGCATCGGGGAGCGCCCACGTGATTGAGTGTCCTCTTGTCAACGCAACTTCCGGAGAGAAACGTGACTCCTTGTCCGAGATACTCGCTCTTTAGTGCCTCGTCGACATCCTTCGGAGCTAGAACCGTTATGCTCCGTTCCTCGACGCCACTCTCAAACGATTTGAGGAACTCGTCGATAACGCGGTCCGCCCCGCTGTTCCATCCCACTATGAGGATCGAATGTTTGGCAATATTCCTGTTCATCTTGTAACCTCCTATTGTGCGCCGTATAATTCCCGAAGCGAATTCGCCCGTTACGTATGCACCGACGACGGCCCCCGTGATAAGCATGACAATGAACACGGCCCACCCCCACGTGGAAACAGGTATGCGACCTTCAGCCCCGCTGAAAAGATAGAGCAGTATCGACAAAGAAGCTTGTCTCAAACTCGAGAATGCCTCGCTTGTGTATTCTTCGCAACGGTACATCACTGCTGCAGCCCAGAGCCAAATGAAGGCAAGAGCAGATAACGCTCCGGATATCCGCCAGGTGATTCCGTGCAAGGAGGCCGTCTTCAGTGTCCTTCGGATTAGCGTGGGAGCATGATTGATAAAGAAATACAGCACTCTCACCCGTGAGATTCGTGAACAGGAGAGGAAGAAGGCAACCGCGGCGAAGGCCAGGACCGTCCCCCAGGTCAGCCACTGGAGGTGTCCCTGAGCCCTTACTCTCCACGGGACCCGCTTGAGCGCGTCGCTTGCTCCGTCATGTACCAGAACGAAAGGGCTGTCCATTCGCCGGAGAACGTCCGCGAGACGAACCGAAGCTTGCGACCGCCTCAACAGTGAACCTGGCCCACTGGCGTCCATAATCAAAACGTAGCAGATGCGTGCGGCGGCGCTCCTCGGCATGTCACGTCTGCAAACGAGCACCGTGCTGACCGACACTGTGTTTATCTTCCTTTTCTGAAGGGGATAGGTGCCAGGGCCTATCGCGTACCGTTCGTAAAAAGGCGAGGCCTGCCGAAGGTTCTTAACGTCGGCCGCCGGAAAACTTAGTAGCCGGAACCCCTGAACTGAGAGCAGGGAGGAAATTTGCCGTGAAGGAGGATGATTCACGAAGAATGCCGCGTCCACTGTTGCGTCCTCAAGCATTCGCACGGGGTCGGCTTGATCGCTGGCGCGCGGTGTCAAGTAATCGGCGACATCCAGCGACTTGAGAATGTGCTTTGCGGTGTACAGCGTCCCACTGTCTGGTAGTCCGAGAAAAAGCTTCCGGCCACGTAGCGTCGCTACACGCGTCCCGGCCACTTCTGGTCTGAGAACCACTTGCACAGGCTCCCGCGAGAGCACTAGCATCACACGCCACGGAAGCTTTTCGGCAGTGGTTCCTTCGCTCTGTGACGTTTCGCGTGACGTGTTAGCGAGAACGTCGCTCTGTACTAAGGCCAGATCGGCAACATTGTCTCGAAGGAGCTCCATGTTCTCAACTGATCCTTGCGTAGTCAGTATTTCCAAGGCGATGTCCGCCTTAGAAGTTCTCAAAACATCGTGGATTGCACCGGCCAGAATCCGGTAGGTGCCCTCCTCCGGCCCCGCTGCAATGTGCAGACTGTCAGTACTGCTGACAGACGTCGCCATTGTGGAAATCACAACTAGCATGGGCATGAATCTGGCAAAGCGCATCCTGTCACGACTCCTTGGTTGAACACCGTGTCTGATTGTGCTCTCGCATGCGCAAACAATCGCAGCGGCTCGAAATAGCCGTCTACCAGTGACTTAGCGCACGTGCCCTTTGAATCCGGAAGCATTATACCTAATTTCTCCGAGGCGCGCCTACGGTATCACAAAAGCTTTAGTCCGCGCCGTTACGCTGTTGCCCTGCTATAGCGCTTCGGAGCCACAGTCCGCCTTTGGCTGGCCAGACGATCCGACACCCCCTATTACTTTCTACTAAGATAGACGGACAAAGTCAACCGTTTCTTCCCGCATTTCACCGCGCCGCTGGCGCGCGAGTAGGATGGTTCATACAACACGATACGTAAGACGTTGTGAAATCAGTGTGCCGTGCCCGAATTACGGCACATTCCCGGCTCTCTGCTGGTCGTTCTACCCCCTGTTCAGTGCGAGCAGTATGAGCCCTGCAAGGAGTATGACCACAGCGATAGTCCACAGAAACGCCGCTCTTATTGGGTGGCCTTGGAGGGATCTTGTCATCTGGGACTGCCACAGATTC
>Ga0180433_10002400_pt1 | contig 28937 bp, 20 predicted proteins | sample SS_ome_8_FD_132980 | JGI IMG/M metagenome (GOLD analysis project Ga0180433, IMG submission 132980) | Hypersaline lake sediment archaeal communities from the Salton Sea, California, USA - SS_1_D_1 metaG | ecosystem: Environmental > Aquatic > Non-marine Saline and Alkaline > Hypersaline >... | reverse complement strand
GCCTGTTTCAAAATCAGCACATGATAATGTGGTGCGCCTGATGGCAACAACTTCCACGAAGGTTGAAATATATACTGATAATGAACAGGAGCCTGCGAAAGTGTTTTATGTCGGGCATGCAACACAGGATAATATGGGTACTTATATGCTGCTGGAAAATTCTTCAGAACCTTTTATTATGCATATCCCGGGTTTCACAGGCTACCTTACATCACGGTTTTCCGTTTTGATGCCCGACTGGAGAGACCGTAGTATTTTTATGTATGGATTTAATGATATTTCTTCTGTTACTATTGAGTATCCCGGTGAAACCGAAAGATCATTCAGAGCAGTAAATTACGGTGATAATAAATTTGACCTGATACCGATGGACAGCAATAATAAAATATCAGGATTTGATACTTTAAAGGTGAAAACTTTTTTGGCATCGTTCAAAAAAGTAAGTTGTGAATATTTTGTTACGAAATTTGATAAGCATAAAAAGGATTCTGTACTGTCCACTCAGCCAAAATTCATTATTACTGTCGAGGACAGAAATGGAACAAAAAGGTCGGTCACTGCATTCCCGCGCCCTAATTTATCAGGACTGCTCGATGAGGAGGGAAAGGAATATGAGTTTGATATTGACCGTATGTATGGATTTATTAACGGAAATATAGAGATGGTGGTTATTCAATATTTCGTGTTTGATCCTCTGTGTCTGAGCCTTGATGATTTTATTGGCAAAAAGATTGATAAATAGTATGTTATAAATATTTGTGTTAATAAAATAAATTAAATGTTGATATTTATGATTTCTTAAGACCATGTTACTTTTATTTTTATGATAAATTTGATATTTTTAGAAAAAATATAAACTACAGGGAAATGAATTTTATTATTTCAAGTACAGAACTGCTGGATCGTTTGCAGTCCATAAGCAGGGTTATAAGCACAAAGAATACATTACCGATCCTTGATAATTTTTTGTTCAGTGTTAAAGATAAAGGGCTTACGGTCACTGCATCTGATCTGGAGACCACTTTTATCACTGATCTGTCACTGGACAATGTTACGGGTGACGGTGTAATAGCTATTGAAGCAAAACGTCTGCTGGACATATTAAAGGAATTTCCTGAACAGCCATTGACATTTAATGTTGATACTGACTCATTTGCTGTGGACGTATTATCGGAAAAAGGAAAATTCAGCCTTATGGGGCAGAATGGCAATGATTTTCCGCAGATCCCTTCGTTAAAAGAGGATAAAGCTTCAAAATTACAGCTTTCTTCGGAAGTTTTGCTTAAAGGTATAAACAACACCTTGTTTGCAACTGCTGATGATGAATTGCGTCCTGTAATGAATGGAATATATTTTGAGCTGTCTGACGAGAATCTGACTTTTGTTGCATCTGATGCTCATAAGCTTGTGAGGTATAAGAGACTTGATGCAAAAACAAATGTCAGCTCTTCTTTTATCCTTCCAAAGAAACCTGCTTCGTTAATGAAGAATATCCTTCCAAGGGAAGAAGGTGAAGTGTCCATGGAATTTGATGAAAAAAATGCTTTTTTCACATTATCAGGCTATAAACTGATATGCAGGCTCGTTGAAGGGAATTACCCAAGCTATAATTCGGTTATTCCTACCGAAAATCCTAATAAACTTACAATTGACAGGGTTGAATTTTACAATACCCTGAAAAGAGTATCAGTATTTTCAAACCAGGCAAGTAACCTTGTGAAGTTGTCAATTACCGGGAACCAGGTCACAGTTTCCGCCCAGGATATTGATTTTTCAATATCAGCTTATGAAAGACTGAATTGTCAATATGAGGGAGATGAGATGGAAATAGGTTTTAAGTCGGTATTTTTGGTTGAGATTCTTTCAAACCTGACAACCCCCGAAATAGCTTTTGAACTCTCAGACCCGACCAGAGCAGGAATCATTCTGCCTGTTAATAACGAGGATGAAAATGATGATATCCTCATGTTATTGATGCCTATGATGATCAATGCTTAAAAAATAAATTTATTATTGAATCAAATACCGGAATTTATTATCTTTATCACTCTTTTAAGGTTATAGGGGAAAACAATGAATTTGGTAAAAAGTACCATAGCAATAACAATAGTATTTTTATTTATTAGTTTGTCTTTCTCTCTTTTTTCATTTTCCCAGACAACTATCGGTGATGCCAATGCGAATTTCAATGATAAGAATTATGATGTGGCTCTCAAACAATATCTGAGACTGATAAGGAAAGATAAAAATAATGAAATGATGAAATACAGGATCGGTATCTGTTATCTGAATACAGATAAAGATAAAGCCGAAGCTGTCAAATACCTTGAGAAATTTGCTTCACCCGATTATGTTGGAAAAAGAAAATATCTCGATATAAGCGTTTACTATGATCTTGCTAAAGCATATCTTCATGCTCATGAATTTGACAAAGCATTAAGAAAAGCAGAAGAGTTCAAAAAACTTGCCAGGCAGGATGAGAAAACAGATCCGTCATTAATAGCTGAAGTTGAGAGATTTAAAGAGGTATGCAATAATGCCAGGGAACTAATAAAGTCTCCTCTTGATGTGACTTTTAATTGTATAGGTAAGAATGTTAATACTGCACGATCCGAGTATAATCCCTTTGTTGCAGAGGATGAATCATTCCTGATATATACTTCAAATAAGAGGTATATTTCGGATTTCCAGGAACTGGTTAACAGTGCATATATAAGTAAACCCTCATGGGGAGGTAATTGGGGCAGGGGCAAATCACTGGGTACGAAAGTGAACACAGATGAGGATGAGATAGTTGTAGGAGTGGCTGATGAGGGCAATACTGTCCTGTTACAGTTAAAACGGTTTGATGCCTGGAATGATATATACTATACAAATAAAAAGGGCAGATCATACCGGGAATTACAGGATTTTGGTAAAAATGTGAACTCAAAGGAGGATGAGGGAGGGGCATGCCTGACTCCCAGTGGCGATACTTTATTTTTTGCAAGTAACAGACCCCTGGGGTATGGCGGATTCGATATTTATTATTCTGTAAAATTACCTAACGGTGAGTGGGGAATACCCCAGAATGCAGGTCCGGGAATTAATACGCCTTATGATGATAATTTCCCCAACCTGGTAGATGATGGAAAAACATTATATTTTGCTTCAAAAGGATATAATTCAATGGGCGGTTATGATATTTTTATCACTAACAAAAGTGATGATGGAAAATGGTCTGCACCGAAAAACATAGGATACCCGCTGAATGATACTTATGACAATACTATTATTACATATACAAAAAATAAAAGATATGCTTTTATATCCTCTGTAAGAAAAGAGGGGATAGGTGACAGGGATATATATAAGGTTATTTTTAATGAAGTTGAAAAACCAAATATTGTTTTCAGGGGTTATATCGCTGTTGGAGATTCCGCGACTGCAAAGGAATTATCCCAGGTTGATCCCGAGATCACTATTACTGTTTATAATATTACTGATATTAATGACGAAGACTTCGAAGATGCCGAATATACAGGTAAACCGCTTGAAGATGTTTTTGGTGAATATTCATATATCCGCTCCTCAGGGAATTATATTATTTCCCTCCCGCCAGGAAAATACGTGCTGCGTGTAGAAGGTGATTTTTACAAAACTTTTAATTACAAGATCAATATTCTGGAAAAACAACCTGCAAATTCGGAAATTATTAAAAATATTTTTTTATATCCGAAAACGGAATAAGATCTGCCTGATGTATAAAACATAAATAAATAATTTAATGGAACTTAACCTGCAAAGACCTGTTGCATTTTTTGATCTTGAAACAACAGGTATCAATATTGCTGCTGACAGGATCATTGAAATTTCAATTCTGAAAATATATCCTGACGGTAATAAGGAATCAAAAACCCTCAGGATAAATCCTACAATCCCTATCTCGAAAAGTGCAATAAAGGTGCATGGTATTACTGATGCAGAGGTGGCAAATGAACCGACATTTGCAGAAGTGGCAAAAAGCCTGGCGCAATATATGAACGATTGTGACCTTGCAGGATATAATCTCAATAAATTTGATATTCCACTGCTTATGGAGGAATTTCTCAGGGCAGATGTGGAATTTGACCTTAGAAAACGCAAGATCATTGACGTGCAGGTGATCTTCCATAAGATGGAACAGCGGACACTTAGCGCTGCATTCAAATTTTATTGCGGCAAAGAGCTGGAAAATGCTCATAGTGCAAAGGCAGATACCGATGCAACTTATGAAGTATTAAAAGCCCAGCTTGACAAATACCGGAAACTGGAAAATGATATGGCATTTCTTAGTGATTTTTCCTCTACTTCCAGGAATGTGGATTTTGCAGGCAGAATTGTTTTTAATGATAAGGATGAAGAAGTATTTAATTTTGGTAAACATAAAGGTAAGAAAGTAGAAGACGTGCTAAAGAACGAACCTTCATATTATAGCTGGATGATGAATGGAGATTTTCCTCTCTATACCAAAAAAGTACTGACAGCTATTAAGATTAGGACGTTTGGGAAATAGGATTGCACCAGTCGGCAATCAGCAGTAGCCAGTAGGCAAAAAGTATCCTATTCCCTCTCCTTGCGAACGAGAGGGTTAGGATGAGGTCGAATTAAAAATATCACAATGAAAATAATTGCAATAGGACGAAATTATGTTGATCATGCAAAAGAGATGAACAGCCCTGTTCCGGCAGAACCGGTTTTTTTTATGAAACCGGAGAGCGCTATAATAATAAATAATAAACCTTTCTTTTATCCTGACTTTTCACAGGATATCCATTATGAAGTGGAAATAGTCCTGAAGATAAACAGGGTAGGTAAAAATATATCACCTGAATTCGCACATCGGTATTATGAAGAAATAGGTATAGGGCTTGACCTTACAGCACGAGATATACAGAAAAGATGCAAGGAAAAAGGCCTTCCGTGGGAGAAGGCAAAAGCTTTCGACGGATCAGCACCATTGGGAGACTTTGTGAATAAAAATGAATTTGAAGATCTGAATAATATAATCTTCAGCCTTAAAAAGAATAACAAAGTGGTTCAGGAAGGCTGTACTAAAGATATGATCTTTTCGTTTGATCAACTGATAAGCTATGTGTCGAAGTATGTAACCCTCAAGATGGGAGACCTGATATTCACAGGTACTCCTGCCGGTGTGGGAAGTGTTCAGATCGGCGATATGCTGAAAGCATACATCAGTGACAATATGCTGCTTAAATGCGCTATTAAATAAAACCCAAACTAACAGCCAACAGCTAACAGCTAATAGCTATCTTCAATGATCCTGCACAGGAACATAGTCCTTCCGCCTTTTGTAATATAAAAGTCAGTCCCAAAAGATGCAGCCTCCTCAAAATAACCTGTTATATAGATATTATCTGAATGATCTAAAATGACATATTTACTGTCATCATAGCTTTCTCCTCCTGAATGTTCCGCCCACTGTAATATCCCGTCCGTATCATATTTAACAGTAAAAATATCTCCCTTGCCTCTTGAAGTAAAGGTGGTGTCCCCGAGAGTTATTAATTCCCAGAAATAGCCGGTCATGTAGATATTATTGTTACTGTAAGCTATTGAATTAACAACATCGGTATGTGGACCATCAATTTTATTAAGCCACACCATATCTCCCGATTCATTGAATTTAGCAATGAAAATATCGTTCCTTGCCCCTCCGGGTAATACTGTATCAGGGAATATTGCATTATCCTGGAAACAACCTGCAGCATAAATATTATTTTTTTCATCGATAGCTACACTGTATCCTTCATCCATGTATATACCACCTGCCTGTTTTATCCATAACAGCTCCCCTGTGTTGCTGTATTTTGTCAGGAATATGTCGTAATTTCCAACAGGTGTAAGAGTATCATTACTAAATATGCTTTCCTCTGTAAATGCACCTGTAATGATTATATCCTTGTTCCTGTCAATTGCAATATCATTTACCTTATTACCTCTCATATCGTCAATATTGCCGGCAGATCTTATCCATATAAGGCTTCCGCTTGTATCATACTTTGAGATGAATATATGAGGTGAGCCGGATGAAGCGTAAAGAGTGGTATCGCCGAATTCGGAGATGTCTTTGTAATGACCTGCTAAATACAGATATTTGTCGTCTGAAATGATCTTTTGCCCCGTATCATACTTCCTGCCGCCTTCCTGTTCAATCCAGATCAGTTTACCTGTATGATCATATTTGGCAATAAAGGCATCTTTACTGCCAAAAGAGATAATTGTTGTATCCTCAAATTTTGCGGGTCCGGTAAAATAGCCCGTAATATAAATATTATCATTATTGTCTGTTGTAATTGAGCTGCAATTGTCGAGGTCTTTACCTCCTGCACTTTTAGCCCAGATAAATTTCCCTGTGCAATCATATTTTGCTATGAATATATCAACTTGTCCTTTTGAAAATATTGCTGTGTCACTGATGAGATCTGATATTTTACAGGTGTCACCTTTTGTACTGTCTGTTGCAGTGGTATCGTTGAAGAAGCTTATTGCATTATGAAAATTCCCTGCAATATAAATATTTGATTTGCTGTCAAAACATACAGAATAACCTATTGCACTGCATTTCGAATGTTCCCCGGCTGTTTTTATCCAGTTCCATTCAACGCTTTGTGATTTGATGAGACTATCTGTGAAAAAAGAAAGAAATAATATAAATGACAATAGTGATCTCTTACAAGCCATCGTATATTTATCTTATCAGGGTCACAACTCCTGCATGCTGATGCTCTGCGCCGGAGATATCATTATATATGACCAGCCAGGTATATACTCCTGATTCTGCCATGCGGGAACCTTTTATAGTACCATCCCAGCCGTTGTTGACCTTATAGGTTTCTTCATCAACATCATATATCCTTGTTTCATATATTTTTTCTCCCCATCTGTCATAGACTGCCATATACCACCTGTCCGGGTCTATACCATGTCCTATGGGACTGAAAAACGGGTTCATCTGGTCATAATCAGGCGTAAAAGCTGTAGGTGCATAGAATGTGATCACATCCTGAATTATCACTTCTGTCCATGCAGTATCCACACAACCATGTTCTGTTGCAACTGCCAGTTCGACAGGGTATTTTCCCCACGTATCATAATTATGTTGAGGATGAGTATCAGTGGATTCATCACCATCACCAAAATTCCAGTGGCTGTAAAAGTAAGTGCTTGAAGTATTTTCAAAAAAGATCATTGGCTTTAGTATTGTTGCCACCTGCGGGTAAGGCAGGAAGCTTGCCACAGGATTTGGATATACATGGATCATATCATACCATGTCCATGTACTTGTGCATCCGTAATTGTCTGTCACAGTGCATGATATATCATACACGCCGGGATTGTCAAATGAATGCACAGGATACTTGCCCTCGCCTGTAGTACTGCCCCACGGATCGCCGAAATTCCATATATAGTCCTGCCCGGTATGAGTGTTCGTTTCATTGAAATGCACTGTCAGCGGTTCGCAGCCTTCATAGTAATCAGCTATAAAATTTACCGGTGGTGCATCCATAACAACTATCTCAAGCTCATCACAATCCTCCGGTGTGGTGCAATTATCAGTTATACATATATTATAAACAGTAGTAACATCAGGAGCAACAGTGTATGGAGTCTGTATTGTTGTTGATCCGTTTAGGGTAAAAGTATATGGTTCTCCCATACCACCGTTGTAGTTTGCATATATTATTGCTGTCTCGCCCTGGCATATCGTGTCATTGGGGAATATATCTATTACAAGCGGACCGTAAACGTTTAAAGTTACGTTTGCCGTGGCCTGGCAGCCGTTTATGTCTGTTGAAATAACCGAATAGCCTGTGGTTACCGAAGGAGAGACATTGTTCGATTGTTCAATTGCTCCATTGTTCCATACATAATTATATTCGGGTGTTCCTCCGTTTGCATTTGCTATAAGTGTCGCAGATTCACCTATACATATCCAGTCAGGCTGCGGAATATCAACTATCAGTTCCGGCGGCTCAGAGATAGTGACATTATCCACGGCAGTACAGCCGTTCAGGTCAGTTGCAGTTACGTAATATGTACCTGCCCCTATGTTGGTGATGGTTTGCGTATTTCCTCCGTTGCTCCAAACGTAGGTGTATGGTTCTGTCCCGCCTGATGCTTCAACACCTGCCGACCCGTTTGACACATCACCGAAACATAAAAGGTCTGTATGGCTCATTTGAGTTAATACAGGATAGGGTTCATCTATTGTAATTGAATTTGTAGTTGTACATCCGTTGTCATCAGTTACCAGAACAGAATATTCTCCTTGTGTTAAGCCGTCAATGTATTGTGATGTTTCGTCAGTAGGCTGCCAGAAATAAGCGTATGGAGGGGTTCCTCCTGATACATCCACATTGGCAGAGCCTATCTCATCACCTGCACAAAGCAGGTCAGTACCGGAGATGGTAGAAATAAGCTCCGGCGGCTCTGCCAGGATAATAGTGGCTGTTGTTGTGCATTGGTTAGCGTCAGTGACAATTACATCATATTGTCCTGACGGTATGTTGCTCAGGTCCTGGGTTGTCTGCCCCCCCGGATTCCATAGGTATGTATATGGCAATGTGCCACCTGTTACTTCAAGGTCTGTTGTACCGTCAGATCCCCCGTAACAGGCTATGTTGGTCCCAGTTATTGTATTCAGCAACTCATCCGGCTGGGAAATTACAACTGAAGATGTTGCAGTTATATTATTTGCATCAGTTACAGTTACAGAGTATTGTCCTGCACATAATCCTGTTGCTGTGGGAGTTGTCTGTGATGCAGGATCGCTCCACAGATATGAGAACGGAGGATCGCCTATCTCTACCGTAACTGTTGCTGTTCCTTCGCAGACCTCATAGCATAACAGGTCTGTTGAGGTTGTTGATATAGCTATTGAGCTTATTGTAACACATATATCGTCGGTACATCCGTTAGCATCAGTTACTGTAACACAATAGTCACCTGAGCACAGATCAACGGCAGTCTGGGTCGTTTGTTGTTCAGGATCATTCCATAAGTAGGAATACGGTGTTGTTCCTCCCTGCGGTGTCACTGTTGCTGTAGCATCACATTCACCTATACCGGAAATATTCGTTGATGATATTGATAATGTCAGTTCTTCCGGTTCACCTACTATTCCTGATCCTGTACCTGTACATCCATTGGCATCTGTGACAGTTACGAAATATTCACCGGGACACAGGTCAACAGCAGGATCTGTAACCTGTCCGTCTGACCAGACATAGGTATATGGTGCTGTACCAACACTTACATTGGCTGTGGCAGTACCATTGCAATCACCAAAGCATAATACATCTTCAGTTGTAACATTAACTACAGGATTGGGATTTACTGTTACTGTAGCATTATCAGTGCTCGATATTCCTTCGGCATCAGTCATAGTTACTGAATAAACAGTTGTTACCGGCGGGCATACATTATGCGGTCCGGCACCGTCAGGTATATTATTATCCCATACGAATGTGAATGGCGGAGTGCCGTCTATGGGTTCAGCTAACAGATCTATACAATCGCCTTCGCATATTGTTCCCCCTTCAACAGATACACCGTTGCTGCAGTCTTCAACAATAACGGTAAGAGTAGTGTCAGCCTCGCAGTTACTCATGTCCGGAGTTATATATACTGTGAAAGTATATGTGCCTGCCTCACTTATAGTAAAGGTGGGATTTTGTTCGTCTGAAGTATATCCCGGAGGATTTGATTCCCAGTAGTAATCAGCAATATGTGTTGCATCTGAATATAAAGTGAAAGATGAATCAATACATACAGTTGTATCACCCCATGCATCTATTTCCATAATTGTAATAGTATCCTGGATAACGGATTCACATCCTACCACATTACCGACTTCAACCCAAATAATTTGTCCTTCATACGGATTGTCAATAGTAATACATTCTGTTGTTTCCCCCGTGCTCCACGTCCATGCTTCATACCCTTCGGGAGCACATAACTCAATAGGCTCACCGTCATTGGAGCATAATGTTGTACCAAAAGGTGATGCCGGGCGGCAGGAAATATCAATATATGCATATCCGAAATGTCCTCCCAGGTCGCAGTCGCCTGTCTGGTAGCAAATAGTTAATGTTTCTCCTATATGAGTGGAAAGGTCTGCTCCAACAGCTTCCCAGTCCTTGTATAGAACATTTGTTGAACCGTTAAAGCTGGCTGCCGAATGCCAGTCCTGGGTACCTTCAGATCCGGAAACAACATGATAATAACCGCATTCAATAGTTTCCCCGTTTTCATCAAGTATCCATACATCGAATCGCGGCTGCTCATCGTCTTCATGCATTGGGTTTTCAAGGATAACAGCATACATATATGTGAAACCTGCATTTTGCTCAGTCACTTCAAAGTCAAAACATATTTCTTCCGCACCTTTACATACATCGGCATTTCCCAGGCGCAGCGAGTAGTCTCCACCGAAAGGCTCCGGTGCAACAACTGTAATAACATTATCAGCAAAAGGATCTGTGCCGGGTCCTGTGGTGATAGTATGCTGTGAAGCCGTGCTGCTGCCTGCCGATCCTCCGTTATTGGCTGTGGGACAGTTGCCTTCAAGAGGAGCATTTATTCCGAGAGAATTTAACCCCGGGTTGTTTAGGTTTATCGGACAGCAAGTCCCGGTGCTGCCATACCAGCCGTCAAGCGATCCCCATTCAAAATCAAGATTGTTCATACAGCCGGCATTGGGATCAATACATTCAGACTCAACTGCTGAAAATGAGAAATCATGGCAGAAGTCCGTGCTTTCTTCAGAAATGACAATGTAATATGTTTGTCCGCCTGTCAACGGGATCTTGTTGACATATACATTCCCGGTTGAGTTTAATCCCGGTGAAGTGCCGGTTAGCATATCCTCGCATGTAGCTCCCGGCTCATCCGGGCACATCGGCAGTATTGCAAATTCAATGGTCTGCGCAGGTTGCGGATTCTGGCATGCTGTGCATGTGCAAACACCATTTATAGTTGAGCTGCTTGTACAGTCCGGATGAGGACAACCGTTCGGATGGTCCGGTACGCCGGCAACACATGATGTGCCATCATAAAGAAAATCGAATTCTAACTGGAAAATGACACACATATCATACGCAGGAGTGAATTCATATACAAAATCTTCTCCGTTAGCATACCCGTCAAGACAGGCATCACCTGATGTGTAATCCACTCCGGTGCCACATATTGATGCATTTTCACTAAATGGTAATCCTGAAATAACAACAGCATCAGCGCAAGTGTTCTGTGCCGACAGCCTGATACTTAAAATGATCAGAATTGTTGAGGCTATAATTATCTTTTTCATTGCGGGGACGTTTAAATTATATTTAATATATCTATATCTCTAATTCTATATTAAATTTAATATATATTATATGCTGCATTTATAAGAACTATTATCCGTATATGAATTTTTATTATTCGATGTATTCTTTTTATTATTTGATTTTTTTAAGTATGCCAATTATTTTATAAATTGTTGAATATGAGCAGACAATGTTGAATTTTATAGATTTTGTTATAATAATTGAATTTTTAAAATACAGGCAGCATTATTTTATATATAAAGTCTATATATAGTAAATAGGAACAGTATGGGATTATGTGATAATATAATCCGGATCAAGGTTTTACAGACATAATAATGCCATGAACAATAAATATAATAAGGCAAAATATTTGTTAATTATTAATTTTTTTAATATATTTGAATGAGTAATACCTTCAATACAAGCAGATAATCTCTCAAAAATTTATTTCAAAATACTATTTAATATTTGAGGAGTCTGCAGTTTAATTGGAAATAGTAGTAATTATAGCTAAATGTAGTTCAATGAACAAATAATATCACCGGATATCATAAATATCCTAAAAATTCCGGACAGTCCGACAATAATATTACTTTTTCTGAATTTATATGATAATGATGTAGTATTTACTGTTTTAGTTTAAAAATTCTGGTAAAATGGATAAGTTAAAAATAAAAAAGGAGTTGATAGACAAGTGTTTTGAGATGCAGCAGAAAAATGCAATGACTGTTGAGACTGCAATGAAAGATGCTCAGCATAGTGCTAATGATTATGGGAGTCCTGAGGACAGGTATGATTCGTTCAGGGGGCAAATGCTTACCAAACGTGATATGTATGCTAAAAAGCTGCATAAGGCGCTTAATGATATTAAAGCGTTGAACAGGATCAGTGTTGATAAAGAGAATAATAGTGTTGAATTTGGTTCTGTTGTGGTTACTGATAAACAAAAGATGTTTATTGCTATTGCTGTTGGCAAAGTACGGATTAACGGAGATTCTTATTTTGCCATATCTCCCAATGTACCTGTATTTAAAGCAATGAACGGATTAAAAAAAGGAGATAAATTTCATATTAACGGAAATGAATTCACTATAGAAGATATATTCTAACTGTCAGGTAACCAGTACCCGGAACCGGGAACCGAGCCCCCGGAATCAAGTGTATGATCATATATCCCCGATGTCTCTTATAATATAAACATCATAATCCCCAAGGTATTTAAAACCGTACTTTTTATATAGCTCAGTTGCTATTTTGTTGTCAATATGGACTTCCAGCTTTATCTGCAATCCTTTTTCCTTTGCATATTTTAATGATTCTTCTGTAAGGATATGGCTAAGCCCTTTTCCCTGGTGCCCGGGAATAATTCCGAAATGATGAAGGTATATCCTTCTTCCGTCAATAGTCAGCCATGAAGTACCTATAATATCTCCGGTCTTTTTGTCTTCCAGTACAATCAGTTTTCCACCTGTCCGGATCGTCTCTTCAATCGTCTCTTCATTATCAGCCCTGGCGCTTCCACCCATTCCTGTTGCTTCCCATAACAGGTTTATCCCGTCAAAATCCCCTCTTTTGTAATCTCTGATAATTATGTCTGACATTGATTGATTGATTGATCTCAGATTTTATTTACGTATAACTGTCCTGTAATAAATTTAACCACTTTTATATTAGTCCCTTTTTCTATATATCCTGTTTCTGCCACAGCATCATATATTTCATTCTCAACCATAATTCTTCCGGAAGGTCTTAACACTGTTGCAGCAATACCTGTTTTCCCGATCAGTGAGTGTTGTTTGCCTTCAACACCAATATAGCCTTCTTCTTTTTTTTGTGTTTTATTAAGTGCAAAGTCCTTAAATGGTCCTGCTGTTGATGTGAATAATTTTTTGCTTAAGTATAATGAAAGAATAAATGAGGTCAGTATTGATACAATTACTACAAAAAAGGCTTTGATCACTGATTCAAAACCTCCTGTATAATTATTTGAAGGATCAAATACTATATTGTCTGTCATGCTGAGAGTGAGGCCGATAACAATCAGGATGATGCCACTGATACCGGCAACACCGAATCCGGGGATCACGAATATCTCCAGTCCCACAAGAATAATCCCTACAACAAAAATGAGCACTTCCCAGTTTTCTGCCAGCCCTTCAAGGTATAAAGGGGCAAAGTATAATACTGCTGCAATAATGGCAGCTCCGAGAGGAAACCCTATTCCGGGTGTCTGCAGTTCGAAATATATGCCCCCGATAATGATCATGATAAGTATTCCGCTTACAAAAGGATTAACAAGAAATCCTATAACAGATTCAAGGCCGGAAGGCACATATTCCCTTATTTCATAATTGACTGTTCCGGTCAAATCAAGAACATCATGTATATTTTTTGCGATACCTTCGCAATACCCGTGTATTATTGCCTCGTCAGAGCTGAAAGTAAGCACTTTACCTGTATCTGATATCCCTTGTACATAAATGCTTTGATCAACCATTGCTTCAGCAATTGCAGGGTCACGGAACCATTTGATGATAGTGTCATTACCACTGATAATAGTATCTTTCCCATGGGCTTCTGCTGTTGCACGCATCTTGGATCGCATATATGACTGGTATTTGTCAGGAACGACATTTCCTGACTGGTCAACTACTGTTGCAGCGCCTATGCTTGCTCCTTTACTCATATATATACTGTCACAGGCTATTGAGATCAATGCCCCGGCAGAAGCGGCATTATTATCAATGAATACATAAACAGGTATCGCAGAGTTAAGTATTGTTGTACGTATTGAGTCAGCGTCATTCAGAAGCCCTCCGTAAGTATTCATGTGAATGATAATGATATCAGCTTTGAGCTCTTCAGCTTCCCGGAAAGCCTGTTTTGTCTGCCTCCAGATTGCCGGACCGATATCTTCTTTAATATTAAGCTTATAAACAAGGGTTTTTTTCTCCGGAAGGTTTTTTTCTTCGTATGATAGTGCTGAAAGGGTACCTGTACAAATGAATAGTATAATTGATGCTACAGTAATATAAACATATCTGTATTTTATAGATCTTTGAATAGATTTCACAGCAGTATTGTATGAAATTATTTCTTGTTCAGTACCAGGTGTTTGACCAAAGTATATGTTTCAGATGCTCCTTTTGGAAGTTTAAACTTTGTGCTGAACGGTTTATATCCTTTGTGCTCTATTGTGATCTCATATTTCTCTTCAGCAGGCAGAGTTATGAAATACTCTCCTTTCTCGTTAGATGAGATAATAACCGGTTTTTCATTACTGCTCATATTCCTGATAGTTATATCAGCTTCAACAGGTGCACTTGTCCTGGAATCCACAACAGTACCTTTTAGTATAGACAGTGGCGGACCGGACAGGGCTGATGCAAGATCTTTGTCAATATCTGTTTTGGATTCGAAATATTTTGACATATCTATTTCGTAAATATCCGTTTTTCCCATACCGTTATCCCTTGAACTGGACAAATATGCTTTCTGACCATTTGTAGTAAGTATAAAATGGATCTCTTCCTTTGGAGTGTTAATGGGATATCCCAGGTTTAGTGGTTCTGACCATTTTCCGTCATCCTGTATGGTACTCATAAAAATATCATGCCCACCCATATTGTTGTGCCCGTTACTGCTGAAAAATAAAGTTTTTCCGTCAGGATGTATAAATACCCCTATTTCATCATTAATGGTATTGATAACAGGTCCGAGATTTTCCGGTTTGCTCCATATACTGCCTATCTTTCGTGCGCTGTAGATATCGCCGTTGCCAAAACCGTCCTTGATCCTTTCGCTTACAAAATACAGGGTCTTTCCATCTGCAGTGATGCAGGCAGAGCTCTCGAAGTAGGTTGAATTGATATTTTTATCCAGTGGTTTGGGTTTTGCCCATGATCCATCATCTTTTTTTATTGATGTATATATGTCCCCGCTTTTCGTTTCACCTTCAATATTTTTGTAAAGAAATATTGTTTTACCATCAGGAGATATGCTTGTATTGGCATCATGCCCCTCAGTGTTGATGGATCCGGGTATATTAACTGCTTTACTCCATGAGTTGGAATTGTCGTCCCATGTGGACAGAAAAACATCATCATAATACTCATTGTTGGAGGGCTCGATATTGCCGCCTTTTGTTTCAGGGCGCCTGGTGGTAAAGATAAAGGTGCTTCCGTCCGCACTTAATGATGGCGAAGCATCAGTATATTTGGAATTAATATTAGTGCCCATATTTTTTATCTTTACATTAACCGGATTATTCATAAGTTCCTTGGCTGTTATACATTGACGAAGAAGCTCGTTAACATGATGCCTTTCAAGCTGCTTGGGTTTTAGCTGCTGCTTGTATTTATGGTAAGCATCAATAGCTTCATCAAGCTGCTCTTCATATTGATAGGCTTTCCCAAGCAGCAGGAACAGATCTTTATGAGCAAGCGAATCGGTATCTTCAACCTTTTTAAGATGCGATATCGCTTCTTTCATCTCTTTTACCATAACATAACATTCACCCATTTTATAGTTAAGCAATGCATTGTCCGGGCTGGCTTCATACAGATCCCTGTATATGCGTAAAGCCCCATAATAGTCTTCGTCCTGAAACCTGATCCAGGCTCTAGCCATATTCATAGTGATGTTATCCTTTTCTTTGTCAGGTTCCTGTAGCACAGGAAATGGCTTTGTGCCGGCTGTTTTAACAAAGGTCGAAGATAAAGATATGTTTGTGATAAATAGTGCGAAGGCAAATATGGCTATGCGTGTCATAGTGGAAAATTAATTAATTAAATCAATATACGAAAATAGGAATATTATCTAAAAAAGTAAAAAATATAATTGTTTTGTTAATAAGAAATACTTTTATCTACTAATGATTAATTGTCATTGCTTTTATCCATGTCATTCATTCCGAGAGTGGCAGCAACGACTGATACAATAGCTATAAACGGGGATATCAGGGTTCCGCAGAATGGGATCAGCAGGGATAAAGAGAATATTCCCCCGTTAGTAATGGCAAATCCCCGGTATTTTCTTATATAAGCCACACTTTGACTGACATTCAGACGTTTTCTCTCATTTGTATAATCCATATATGAGAACCCGTAAAAGTAAGAAGAGATAAAAAACAGTACGAAAGGGCTTATGATATTAAAGATCAGGCCAATAACAGGAATGAGCCCCAGGATAAAGAATACTAACATATATCCTGTTTCTATCAGCATATTCCTGATTGCTATTAATATTCCTCTTACAATATCTCTCATTAATTGTTCGGCGCTGAACGGATATTCTTTGCCTGTATTTATCTTTTCCGTTTTTTCTGACAGGTATGCCAGGATAGGTGACATTATAATAAGTATGATATAACCACCGAAGTATGCAAAAATGAAAAAGAAGATAAAGCTGAATGCTATGGTCAGGACCCATTCAAGAGCACTTTTAAGAGCGCCTGCGAGAAAAAATGTGGCGCCTTCAAGTTCTGTCCAGTCAAGCAATACCTGTTGCAGGGAATCCCTTGCCCATACCTTTAGTTCAAAACCTCCCCAGAACAGCAGGAAATTAAGTATTACAGGAAAAATAAAGAACCACCACAGCCCCTTATTGAATATAAAACCTATAGCATTTCCGTAAGTCCTGAAACCAAGTCCGATCTGGGCAGAAGTGCTTATTTTTCCGGTATTTGTCATATTGCAAATTTAGATAAAATATTCTTTCTGTCAATGACCAATAACTAATGAAAAATTAAAAAAAAAAAGGCGGACAAATGTGTCCGCCCTTATATCTTATCTCGTTATTTTATTCAATTACGAGTTTAGTGTTCATTGATTCGTTGTCGGTTTCAATATTAAGGATATACATACCCTGTGTCAGTCCTGATACATCAAGGACGGTTTCTGTATTGACATGAGCGCATGTATGAACAACCTGACCTGTGACATTGTATATTGTCACTGTTCCCTGGTTTTCAGATGTGATCCTTACATAATCGTTAGCCGGGTTAGGATAAACAGAGATAGTGTTCTGTACCGGATCATCAATTGAAATAATAGTTTCCAGATCTATCATCTGTCCGTTTATTATTTCTTTTGATGAGTCGTGCTGTACAAAAACTATGAATTCGCAATTGTCCTTTTCAAAAGAACCAATGTCAAAGTTAAACACCTCATTTTGTGTGCTTGAGCTTGAGAAATCAAGTGTTGTACCGAGTTCGTCGGGATACATGGCACGGCAGACAAAATTTACTTCTGTTTGTCCGAGCCAGGTTTCCGGTATATGAGATTCGGTAAGTACAGCATGCAATTTCAGAGTTCCTGAATAATATTCATACGTTTCTTCAACCGTTACATTGGCACTGTAAGATGTTCCTCCTGTATGCGAAATATCAAGTGTGATGTCATATACTGAAGGAATATCAATCCTTGTTTCGTATTGTGGAAGGTAAGTAGGATATAAACTCTGTGATGCATTTCCTCCAACAATTTCAAGAACACCGTCCATTTCAGATGTCGGGAAGCCTGTAACAGCATAGTAACTGATCCTTGAATCAGCAAAAGCATTGGCATAGTCATCACCGTTATGGTATTCAATAATACCTATAGGGATACCGTCCGCATGCAGGTCGTCAGCACCCATGGCAGCGCCCGGGCAATATGTGCACCATGTCCCGGTAGCGATCTCAAAGATCACAAAATCCCTTGGGATCCCGCCTGCCAGTGTTTCTGAAGTCTCATTTGATGAAGCTGAATATCCGAGACCGGTATAGTAAGCTTTTACTGTATAAGTATAAGTGTTTGGATAAAGGTCATTATCATCATAGGTCAGTACACTTAGTCCTGATGCAATGATCTCACCATTTCTTATTAATGCATAGCTTTCAGGTGTTGAGCTTGCAGGTGCTTCCCATGTGAGCGCTATATCATCATCAGTTAATGTTGACTGCAGATTCAGAGGCGCTTCCATAGGAACTTGTTCTGTAAACTCAATGTCATCAATATAAAAATTTGATGCTACATCGTCTGTCCATCCATATATGTTTACAGCATCAAGCTTGATATTGCTTCCTCCACCCTGGGATCCGGCACTCCACTGCCAGCTGACAACTTCAGCATCATCAAGGAAGAAAGTGGCAAAATCACCGTCAAGGTCAATTACCAGGTTTACATACTGCCAGGTGTCATGAGTGTAGGTGAACTGCGCTGCATCGGAACCACCGGCATTCACTGAACCTGAGCCGTCTGACTTGAACATAACTTCTATAGCCCACTCGCTATTGGTGCCTGCAAAATCATGCAGACAGTTGAAATAAGCAACTGCACCTGATGTGACATAAATATAAAATTCGATCTGGTAAAGCCCGGTGGTTTTATCATCAAGTAAAAATACCAGGTCATTATCAGCCACGAGGTTTACGGAATTGCTTCCGTTATATGCCTGTGCATCAGATATATTAGGATCTTCTGATCCACCCGGAGCACTACTCCATGTGTCCCAGGTACCTGCTGTTGCCTGCTGCACCAGCGGTGAACCGGCTGTATATGATTCGAAATCGTCAAATTTAAGCTGGGTTTGTGCGAACAAACCTGCTGTGATCAGAACGGAGATGAAGAGTAATAATGTTTTTCTCATTGCAATAGGATTTAGTTAAACATAAATTAGTTTATTAATAATTGTACAAAGTAAAAAAAAATCTATTGTTTAACCTAAATAATATTTATAATAAATATATATAATTACGACATTTTATCACTACATAATCACTACATTGTATGTTTGATATCTCTGCGAAATAATATAGTCTTTTTCAATAACAACATGAACACAAACAATAAGTCAGATCAATAATTCTTATCTTTCTTGTTCCATTTACTATATTTGTATCATTAAGAATTTAAATTAATATAATTATTATATAATGAAATTCGAACCCTTAACTGCAATAAGCCCTGTTGACGGCAGGTACAGGGAAAAGACCGCTAAAGCGGCGGAATATTTTTCAGAATATGCACTTATCAGGTACAGGATCCTGGTTGAGATCGAATATTTTATCGCGTTGTGCGAAATACCATTGCCGCAACTTAAAAAGGTTGGCAAGGGCAAATATCAAATGATCAGGAAGATATATAAAAATTTTGGTGTTGATGATGCACAGAAAATAAAGGATATTGAAAAGACGACCAATCATGATGTGAAAGCAGTGGAGTATTTTCTTAAAGAAAAATTCGGGAAAACCGGGCTTTCGTCCTATAAAGAATTTATTCATTTTGGACTGACATCACAGGATATTAATAATACTGCCATTCCCCTTTCTGTGAAAGAATTTATGACAGAAATGTATTACCCGGCATTGAAACAGATCACAGATAAGTTGAAAGATCTTACCAGGCAATGGAAAGATATTCCAATGCTGGCCCATACTCATGGTCAGCCTGCATCCCCGACAAAGCTTGGGAAGGAGATCAGGGTGTTCTCCGAACGGCTGGATAACCAGATTAAGCTGTTGAAACGCATCCCTTATTCAGCAAAATTCGGCGGGGCAACAGGCAATTTTAATGCACACCATGTTGCTTATCCCGGTATTAACTGGGTGAAATTCGGGAATTCTTTTCTGAATAATACTCTTAACCTCGAAAGATTACAGATGACAACACAGATAGACCATTATGATAACCTCGCAGCTCTTTTTGATAACCTCAAAAGGATTAATACTATACTTCTTGATCTGTGCAGGGACTTCTGGGCATATATCTCAATGGACTATTTTAAGCAGAAAATAAAAAAGGGAGAGGTGGGATCATCAACAATGCCACATAAAGTTAATCCTATAGATTTTGAGAATGCAGAGGGTAACCTGGGAATAGCCAATTCGATATTCGAACATCTTTCTTCCAAACTTCCGGTGTCACGCCTGCAAAGAGACCTCACCGATTCTACTGTTACACGGGTAATCGGTGTGCCTGCAGCACATACTGTGCTTGCATTCAGTTCCCTGATGAAAGGGCTTAATAAAGTTCTGATAAATAAAGAAGCTATTGCCCGTGACCTGGAAAATAACAGGAGTGTGGTTGCAGAAGCAATTCAGACAATACTGAGAAGAGAAGGATATCCGGATCCTTATGAGGCGCTTAAAGAACTTACAAGAAAAAACAGGCAGATAACGGCTGAAACAATATCGGACTTTATTGATAGCCTGGATATAAGTGAAAAAGTAAAAAAAGAACTGAAAAAGATAACACCGGAGAATTATACAGGGATGTGAGAAGGGAGATAATAAGTCAAAAGTCAAAAGCATGCCATGAAGTGTGCGAAGCTCTACTTCATGGTCAAAAGTCAAAAGTGAAGTGATAAAGCAGAGTATATTTTGAGTACAATATTTTTAAATGCAGGGAGTTATATAGGTGTTGTTTGTTTTAATTGAACCTGACTGGAGATCATTACTGTTTTGAAGAAGTTTTTTAAAATACTGAAGTTTGCAGTACCCTACTGGCCCAAGATCGCAATTAGTGTTATTTCCACAGTATTGTCTATCGTTTTTTCATTATTCTCCATGACAATGGCGATCCCGTTCCTTGGTATTCTTTTTAAGACCATGCCTTTGGTTACTGAAAAAGCAGCTCTGGAGTTTACTGTTGAATCGGTAACTAATAATTTTTCATATTTTATGAGCAGTGTGGTGATCAATGGCGGTTCGGAGAAAGCACTGGTTATGGTAAGTATCATGGTGATAGTATTGACATTCTTAAAAACATCATTCAGATATTTGGCGCAGTATATGCTTGCACCTGTCAGGCACGGTGTTGTAAAGGATATTCGAAACGCCCTGTTTGCAAAGATCGTCTCTTTACCTCTGTCATTCTTTTCAGAAGAGAAAAAGGGGGATATTATTTCACGTATGGCTGAAGATGTCAAAGAGATAGAAATATCTGTAATAAGATCACTTGAAATGCTTTTCAGGGAGCCTCTGACAATTATTGTCTATCTTTCCACACTTCTTTTTATGAGCTTTAGGCTTACGGTCTTTGTCCTGATCCTTTTGCCTGTTACCGGATATGTGATAGGCAGGATCGGAAGGGGGCTCAGAGGTACTACTTTACGTGGTCGCAGGAGGATGGGAGCGTTATTGTCTATAATTGAGGAAACGCTTTCCGGTCTCAGGATCATTAAAGCATTTAATGCAGAAGAAAAGATAAATAAGCGCTTCAGGGGTATTAACAGCTATTTTACCCGTATTATGATAAAGATGTGGCGCAGGATGGACCTGGCTACGCCGCTCAGTGAATTTCTGGGAACTGTTGTGATGGTGGCGATGATGTATTATGGGGGATCACTGGTGCTTAACCAGGAAAGCCCTCTGCCCTCGGAAGCTTTTATCGCTTACCTGCTGATCTTCTCGCAGATAATTAATCCTGCCAAAGCTTTTACAAATGCTTTTTATGCTGTTCAAAAAGGAATGGCTTCCGTTGATCGTATCGAAGATGTAATGAATGCAGATGAAAAGATCGTGGAAAAACCTGATGCAATCCCTATTAAGGATTTTAAAGAATCAATAGAATGGACAAATGTCTCATTCAAATATGATAAGGAATATGTGCTTAGAGATATTAACCTGAAGATCGAAAAAGGAAAAACTGTAGCCCTGGTAGGGCAGTCCGGTTCGGGTAAATCAACAATGGCAGATCTTATCCCACGCTTTTACGAGATCGAAGAAGGCGATTTGCTAATTGACGGTATATCAATTAAGGATTACAGGATAAATGATCTGAGGAGTCTTATGGGCAATGTTAACCAGGAACCGATATTGTTCAATGACACTATTTTTAATAATATTGCTTTCGGCGACAGCAAAGTAACAGAAGAAGAGGTTGTCAATGCTGCAAAAGTGGCAAATGCACATGACTTTATTATTGCTGCTGAAAATGGCTATGATACGAATATAGGTGATCGGGGTTCCAAACTCTCCGGTGGGGAAAGACAACGAATTAGCATTGCCCGGGCCGTATTGAAGAATCCTCCCGTACTGATCCTCGATGAAGCAACCTCTTCGCTGGATTCGGAATCTGAAAAGCTGGTGCAGGATGCATTGATAAAACTCATGAGCAACCGCACATCACTGGTAATAGCACACAGGCTCTCCACAGTAAAGGATGCAGATGAAATATGCGTTTTGCATGAAGGGAAAATAGTTGAAAGAGGTAAGCATGATGAGCTGGTCAGACTGAACGGTGTATATAAGAAGTTACATGACCTCCAGATGTTTGCATGACATTAGTTGTTTTGTTTAAGATGAAGATCAGTGGTTTTACAATGATGAAAAATGCGGATAAACTGTATTATCCGGTCAGACAGATGATAATGTCGGTATTGCCTGTTGTTGATGAATTTATAGTTGCCCTGGGAGACTGCGACAGGGATGACAATACAAGGGAGATCATACAGACTATTGACAGTAATAAGATAAAGATCATTGACACTGTATGGAACCTGGAAAAATATCCCAGGGGAATGGAGAATGCTCACCAGACAGATATTGCAAAAAATAACTGCTCCGGCGACTGGCTTTTCTACATGCAGGCTGACGAAGTTATTCATGAAAAATATCTCGATATTATAGTGAAAAGATGCAATGAGCTGTATGATGACCGTGAGATCCGGGGTTTGCTGTTCAGGTACAGGCATTTCTGGGGTGATTATGATCATTATCATAATTCACACTCATGGTATAAAAATGAGATACGCATAATCAGGAACGACCCTGATATCCATTCCTGGGAATCTGCACAGTCATTCAGATATATCCCGGATTTTGACGGTATAAATTACAGACAGCAGGAAAATACATATAAGCTGAAAGTAGCAAAGGTTGATGCTGAAGTATATCACTATGGATGGGTAAGACCACCGCACCTTATGAGAAATAAAAGCAAAGCTCTGGACACGATCCATAAAGGTGCAAAAGCCGTGAGTGGCATGAAAAAGCATGAAGACAAGTCTTTTGATTACGGTCCCCTGGAAAGGCTTCCTGTATTCAAAGGAACTCACCCTGCCGTTATGAAGGAATGGATAGAGAAATTTGACTGGAAAGATGAACTGCAGTATTCCGGAAAGCCTGGTAAAAACAGGGAGCCGCATAAACATGAAAAATTCAGGTACAGGCTTGCATCCTTTGTTGAGAACAACCTGTTGTGCGGCGCCACTATAGGGGGATTTAAGAATTATATCCTTGTTAACCGCTAATGTAAATGAAAAGACTTCTTGTCATACAAACTGCTTTTATCGGCGATGCTATACTTGCTTCCTCTATCCTTGAGAAACTACATGAGCATTACCCTGATGCCTCTATAGATATCCTGGTGAGAAAAGGAAATGAAACACTGTTTGTGAACCATCCGTTCCTGAATAATATCCTGGTAAGAGATAAAACAGCAGGTAAAATAAAAAGCTTGTTCAGGGCAATATCCTGGGTTCGCAGGAATAAATATACTCACATAATAAATTGCCACAGGTTCTTATCTTCAGGAATGATCACTTTATTTTCAGGAGCAGATGAAAAGACGGGTTTTGATAAAAATCCTTTATCATTTTGCTATGATCATAAAATAAAACATGAGATCGGGAACGGAAAACACGAAGTTGAGAGGAACCACGAACTGATCAGGCATCTAACCGATGACACATTTTCAAAACCCCGGCTTTATCCTTCCGGGAAGGACTACGAGTTAGTGGAAAAATATAAAACAGGCAGTTATATTACTATTGCACCTGCTTCGGTATGGTTTACCAAGCAGTTCCCGCAGGATAAATGGATATCTTTTACAAATAACCTTGATAGTAAATATAAATGCTATCTGATAGGCTCTGCCGGGGATTCACCGTTATGCGAACAAATTGTCAGACTATCGTCAAACAGCGATCTCGTAAACCTGGCTGGTAAGCTGACACTTCTTCAAACTGCGGCACTGATGAAGGATGCCCGGATGAATTATGTAAATGATTCGGCTCCGATGCATCTTGCCTCTGCGATGAACGCCCCTGTTACTTCAGTCTTTTGTTCCACTGTTCCTGAGTTTGGCTTTACTCCTTTATCGGATAATTCAAGGATAGTACAGGTATCTCAAAACCCGGAATGTCGCCCGTGTGGATTGCACGGGCATAAAGAGTGCCCTGAAAAGCACTTTAGATGTGCAAAGGATATTAATGTATGTGATCTGTATTTTGAATGAATCCTGCTAATGCGTATCAGGGAGCCCGGAAGCCAGGATATCAGCAATGTGAATAGTCTTTATCGGAAGATTGTGCTTTTTAATGTATCCTTCGATATTCATCAGGCACGAAGCCTCTGTTGACACAATATATTCAGCCCCGGTATCCATTGCATTCATAACTTTCTGCTCTACCATTGCAGTCGAAATGGGCTCATTCTTAACAGAAAAAGTGCCACCAAAACCACAGCAGGCATCGCTGTCTTTCATCTCTATTATCTCAAGCCCTTTTACATTACTTAACAATATTCTTGGTTCATCTTTAATACCGTATTCTCTTAAAGCGGCACAGGAGTCGTGATAGGTTATCTTTGCAATGAATTCAGAGCCCGGATCAGTGACATTCAGTTTATTTACCAGCAGATCAGTAAGCTCAATAATATTCCCTGCGATCCTTGCAGCTTCATTCGCTAATTCAGTATCTTTAAATAATTCCGGGTATGAATTCCTGATAAATCCCGCACACGAACCCGACGGACATACAATAAGCCTGTCACCCGAAAAGTCTTTCATGAATTTTTGCGCAACAGCCCTGGTCTCTTTCCAGTATCCGGTGTTATAGGACGGCTGCCCGCAGCATGTCTGCGAAGGATTGTATTCGACTTTAATGTCAAGCTTCTCCAATATCTTTACAACATTGAATCCTGTTTCAGGATACAACTGGTCAATAAAACATGGTACAAAGAGATCAACTGTCATTGCCTATTCTAATATTAATATCCTTTCTTCTTTTAAGATTGCCTCGTCATCAAAGATCCTGATAAAGTAAGTTCCATAACCTCCGAATGTGTTCACATTTATCTGAAACTCCTGTTGATCGACTAAATTCTCGAAAACTGTCTGTCCCAATGTATTTACAATTTTAATGTTGTAGGTTGACATCTGGTTATAATCTCCGGTATTTATTATTACATAATCACTTGTTGGATTTGGGTAAACTTTTATTGTATTAATATTATCCGGGGGTGCAACTCCGGTAAGAACCACATCAATTATTAAAGTGTCTGTTACTGCAATACTATCATAAACAGTTACATAGGTGGTGTCAAATACTTCGATGGTTATTGTATCATATACGGTTACCGTATCCCAGCATAATCCTGAATAGTACTGGTTTACCATCTCAGAAGAATCAATGGCATAATCATATATCAGGATATCATCAATAAGCCCTTCATAGTAATTGTTTTGAGTAAAGTTACAGCCAATAAAAAAACCGGGGCCGTCATAATCAATAGCATCCGTATCATCGGTTGTATAAACCTGGCTGCCGTTAAAATAGTAATATACCTTGGATCCGTCATAGGTTATTCCTATATGATACCATTGATCATTGTTTATTGCAACCGCTGTCTGGTTTGAATAATCTCCCGCCCCTATCTCAAGACCTAATGATATATTCCCGTTACTTATAGAAAATCCGCCGCCTCCGTTTGTTGACAGAACAGGGGCATTTGTATAGTTGTCAGCCGTATTGAACCAGCATGACATAGAAAGATGTGTCGGGTTTGGTGTTAATGTGAAATTGATCCTGTCATCTACACCGTCAAAGTAATATGCACTGTTGATGTTCCCGAAACGGTCTTCAGTAAGTACTGCACCTGTAACTGTACCATGATTACCATTACCGCTGATATCATTTGCCGAACCACTGAACGGAAAATAAACTACAGGATTTTGTGCATTAACTAATCCGTTCAAACCAAATACTGCTGAAATAATAAAACAAATAAAATAAATTTTCATGTTTAATAAATCTTAAAATATTAATACTCTGTTGTTTATATGCATATTTGTCTTTGTCTTTCTGTTGCTGACAACCTGTCAAAACAAAAGATTTTTATTGCAATGCAAATTACGCCATATTTGGTTAATATACAAATCATGCTTTTTACATAAAGGATATCTGTTATTAATAAATATAATATTTACCACTACAATTTCTGAAAAGAATATACAATTGTGAATGACCCGGGTCAGGAAAGTTTTTTTATAAGGTCAGGATATAACTCATTTTTAACCCATTGGAAATCCGGAGCAATATTTAATATTTTTTCATAGGTCTTTTTTGCATTTAATAAATCTGAATTTTCTTCATAGCTTTTTGCAAGCCATGTTAAGGTGTGTATATAGATCCAGTGTCCCTCGTATTTATTTATATCCTGTTCAAGCAGTTTTACGGCTGTTTTATAATTTTTAATAGCATCCTTGTAACTTCCCCCGAAAATGGCAGGTGTGTGATAATTTGAATTTGCTTTTTCTATCCATGCAGTAGGATCATTATTATCAAGCTCAACAGCTTTATCAATATACTCAAGGCTTTTCTGACCCAGATATATAGCTTTTGCCGGTTTTAATGCTATGCGAAAAGCAATGACTGCACCGGTAAGAGCACTCGCTTCTGATTTGTATTCCTGATGCCTGGAAAGTTCCCTGGTTACGATATCAAGTTTATCAATATATTGCTCTGCAGTTTTTTTATCCTTAATACTAAAGCAATATCCTATATATCCATACTGCGTCTGAGCAAGGTCGTATAAGATGTTTATATCTCCGGTAGCACGGTATTCATTGCTTAGCTGAACAAGCCCCAGCTTCCATAGTTCCTGATCGTTATTGATGTAGGCGTTATATATTTTCCCTTTGGCGGTTTCCGGAGTGTCATTCGCAAAAGATATTATTGTGATTGATATCAGAAGATATGTTATAAGTATTGTTTTCATCAGAATTAATATTTGTTATTTAGTATAATATCTAATAACAAATAACAGGCAGATTTTGTTCATAAATTATTCAGTTTTGATGTACCTGCCCTTCCAGCGATAAGCACCGGTTATCTTTATTTTTATTCCCATAATAAGAATATGAAGGAACGCCATCATCTGGGGTATATGATATAGTAAATTGTAAAGCACAGATTGTCTGCTGTTTATAGAAATGAAAATTTTTAAGAGAATGATCATTAAGATATACAAACAGATAATAAATAAATTATATGAGAATGCTACAGGTATCCAGCCGAAACAGGTCAGCATAGTAAAAAATAATGCAAATACCATGCTCCCTCCCAGGCAATTGATCACATTTTTTGAAAACCCTCTGACCCCTTCATCATAACTGCTATACATCCTGCATGAGACCTGACCGTCGCTGACCAGGGTATATGCTGGTAACCCGGCTTTTTTTATTTCACGGATAATTGTTATATCCTCTACTAAATTGTCTTTAAATTTTTTATGCCACGAATATTTGTCGTATGAAGCTGATTCAAAAAGCATAACCTGCCCGTTAGCTGCAGCCAGAGAAGGTCTGCGACTGCTTTTAATAAGAAAGAGGGGTAAAAGGCTCAACAGCATCCAGTTCATGACAGGAACAGTGATCTTTTCTCCCGGTGTAACCATTTTTTGTTTAGGAAATACAGATAGCAACACTAACTTATGCATTTGCAAAACTGAAACGAGATGCACAACGAAATTTTGTTCAATATTTATATCAGCATCAAGAAACAGGTAATAATCCCCTTTGGCAGCAACAGAAAGATTATGACATGCATAATTCTTACCCTGCCATCCTTCAGGCAATGATGTGCCTGTGATAAGTCTTATACGCTGGTCAGAAGAAGAGAAATGATTTACAATATCAGCAGTATTGTCTGAAGAATTATCATCATATACAATTACTTCTGTATTACCGTAATTACTTTTAATAAGTGATTCCAGCAGTTTGCCGATATTCTTTTTTTCATTTCTTGCAGGGATAAGTACAGATACTAATGGATTACTAATAATATTAACGCTGGTCTGCCTGTATGTTGTAAGAAGGTTCACAAGTGCAACACATATGCGAACTAGAAGAAAACCAAGTACAATATATGCTGCTGTTTCCATATTCTCCTATGGTTTTTGTGCATTTGTGCGCTCACTGTAGAAATCATTGAAAGCTTTTTCTATGTTTTCCGCACCCGTATCACGGGCATATTCCTTAAAGGAAATGTTGAGTGAGGGTTTTTTTTGCGAAAAATAATCTAACAGGGCCACTGCAAAGAATATCCTTACTCCCGGATCCATATTTTTAATAATATTATATATACCCTTCTCAAAAACAAAGGGAAATTTATACAACGATTGAATAACTCCCTGGGGATATATTAATACAAGGTTCCCGGGAGAAGAAAGGATATTTTTTATATAGTCGATACTTTCGATAACAGAACGTGTGCCTTTTTTTACAGAAAATGCACCTGCTTTGTTAAGGAACATCCTCGGTTTTAACTGCTCTTCAAGCATTAGTACATGATATTTTTTTTTAAAGACCCGGTTGT
>Ga0180433_10002398_pt1 | contig 28944 bp, 14 predicted proteins | sample SS_ome_8_FD_132980 | JGI IMG/M metagenome (GOLD analysis project Ga0180433, IMG submission 132980) | Hypersaline lake sediment archaeal communities from the Salton Sea, California, USA - SS_1_D_1 metaG | ecosystem: Environmental > Aquatic > Non-marine Saline and Alkaline > Hypersaline >... | reverse complement strand
TCAAAGCCTGTGGAGAGCAGCGCCGCTGCCCCGGCGAACGCCGGGGTAAGCGCTGCTCCATGAAACAGGAAGCCCCGTCCTCTAAAGGCGGCGAAAGCCGCCGGTAGGGCGGGGTAGTTCACGTGCCTTCGCGCATATTCAACAGGAGGACGCGATATGTCCATGTTTGTGTCGCAAGATGACACTGTCGAGTATTCCTTTTACTGTAAGATGCAGGGTTACAGAATCACCATCCTGGACATAGAGGACTGGGAAAAGCTCGATGAAGAGAGGCAGCAGACCTACGAGAAGCACAAAGTGGTTTTCAAACCGCTTACGTGGGGAGCCCAGACAGAATGCCGCAGTGCGGGAATCTACGAAAATCCCGAGACGGGATTTAGGGAGTGGGACGGCGAAAGATACGTCCTGGAAAAACTCTGTCGGGTGGTAGTCGACTGGGACTTCGTCGACGAGGACAAAGACGGTGAAAAGGTCAAGGTTCCAGTGAGCCGGGAGGCCATAAGACATCTTCATCCGGCTTTTGGCGATCATCTCGTCAGGGTCTACGACAAGAAAACCGAACTGACGGAGCAAGAGGAAAAAAACTGATTGCCTCGACGCACCAATACTTCCAGGCCCAAGAAGAGGGCAAAGGTGACGTCGAGTGTCCGCCGGAAGTCGTAGAACTGTTGCTTATGGAAAAGTTTAGCTGGACTCCACAGCAAATCGCCGGAATTCCGCTGAAAAAGATCAGAGAATTGTTTGCGATCATGAATCAGCGCCGGGTGACGCTTGAACAGATCGAGGAGCAAAAGAATTTGCGAAAGAAATTGCTGGAACGAGGCGGCCCCGGGGGGCTTAGGATAATGAAGGAAGACGGCACCCTTGAGCGGGTTCAGGAACTGGGACAATCCCAAATATATGGCGAATGACAACAACAGAAAGCGAGGAATTGAACTATGAACAACGGCATATTCGTCTCCGAGGAGCAGGACACTTTTGAACTTTCTGCGTACTACACTAAGGAGGGCGACTTCAAGGTCTACAAACCAGATGAGCTCTCCGACGAGGACAAGGAAAACCATTTGAAGATGGCCATCAGCTTCGTGATGCCTGATTACGCCAAGTCAAGGGCCATTATGAGGCAGAGCACGGTTTACATGGGGGGGCAGAGCACGATCGATTACAGCGTGCTTCAAAATTCGATGTTCGAGGTTCTCGTAAAAGGCTGGGACCTGAAAAACGAGGAGGGAGAGGAAATCCCCTTCAGTTTTGAAAAACTCAGCAGGATGCGTCCTGACATAGCTAGGTGCTTTGTTGAACAGCTGGTCAAAAAACTCACGGACGAGGGCGTGTACGACTCGTTGCTCGTCAGCTAGGGGCCTGATCGACGACGTATTGGGTCTTTCCGCCAAGTTGCGGAAGCCAGACATAGCGGCTTCGGCGCTGTCTCCATTCGTGCGCGCGGCGGCCAAAGGCGATGGGGGTGCAAATGCCGCTGCATTTCTTGGGCGCGTCAATGATGAAAATATCAATGACGCGATGCGTTACTTCGATCTGGGGGGCGAGGCGATCGCATTGCCAAAGTTTTCGACAGCCAAGACAAAATTTCTGTACGGTCTTATCTATTTTTTGTCTTATAAGCGGTCGAAAGAGGAGAGAGAGAAGAAAAGGCTCACTCTCCAAAATGCCGAAACCAGCATGACCGGAGCCGATCTCGCGATTGCCGAAGCCCTTGAGACTGCTAGAAAAGCAAAAAAGAGGATCTGGCGCGATTATTTGGAGGAGGCCGCCGACAATTTTGCGCGGGCGTTTCGGTCCGCTCAGCGGTTCGTTTCCAAGTTTGTTGACAAAGTGGAGCTTGGCCGGAATACGATTTCGGTCGCTTCGTCGATTCGGAAAGACGCTTTGGGCGAGACTGCGGTTCCCGAAGAGCACAAGAGGGTTTACGGTCCTCTTTACCAAGCCTTTGTTAACGGTGTAGACGGAGGCATGCAAGCGATAGAAGGGGAGATGCCGCGTGAATTTAAGGCCGCCGTTCAGGCGGCAGAGGTCCAGAGAAGGGTGTCGCAGGGGTTGGCGAAAATCTTTCATGATACATTCGCTTCGGGGTCTGAAGTGTTTTCTCAGTTCCTGCGGCGTTATGATCCGGCCGACATGGCGAAGTTCAACAGGCAGTTTGCTCGATTCGGGAATGCCGTAGCTGCGGCCGCGATGGCTGCGGCATTGCATGCCGAGGCAGAAAAAATCAAGGATGTTGCCGCCAAAGAAGACGGACAGGCGCAGGCTGAAAAGATCGCCATTCGCGGTTGGGAAAATTGGCAATCAGAAATTTCCGCCGTACTGGGCGAAAATTTCGTCTCCGCTATCGATTATTATCTCTCCCAGGTATATCCTTCCGATGCTTCTGACAGGCGGGCAGCCGACAGCACCCTGAAGATGAGCCCTGCCGAGAATAGGGCGGTTTTGGACCAGTTTTATGCGGCCGCCAAGGATTTCTTCACGAGCAGGCTAGCTCCCAGCGGAACGAACTACGTGCAGCAGATGTTCCAGCGGTTTCCGGACTCGAACAGCCCTTTCGAGTGGTCTCTGAAATGGATGGTGGCCAAGCACAAAGAGGTTGCGAAAAAGCCTGACAAAACCCTTGGAGACATCGAATTTCTGAAGCTTTATGCAAATTCCGGATTTTCGTCGGCGGCTCGAGGCGGTTATATGGCTGTGGCGGGAGAGGCTGACGCCCTGAAGAAAAGCTGGGTGGCCCAGCAGTTCGGCGGCGGCACCCCCGACGATCCAGACGCTCGCGCCTATGCTCGTCGCGACCGCAGCGATGCTGTCGGTTCCGTTGTGCGGGGCCTGATAGCCCTTGTGCAGCAGGGGGCAACTGGCGAAACTCTCAAGGAAAAGTCTATTTATGCCAAGTCGGACATGCCGGTGAAGCATGCCGCGAATCTCCCGCCGATACCGCAACCGCCCGCGAGCGTTCTTCCGCAAGAGGGGCCTGTTCCGTCTGAACAGGACGGGCAGCAATCCGAGGCGCCCGTGCAGCCTGAACAGAAGCAGGAGCAGCAAGGACAGGATAAGCAGGAGCTGAAACAATTGCAGGTTGTTGGCGGAGGAGGTATGAAGGCCCTTGCCAGGGCAGCCCAGATTTTCAAAGAGCTTCGTTCGTCCGCTCTTCCTGTGAAGAAGGAGGAAGAACGCATTCGGCTGACGCGGGAACAATAGAGCCTAAACTTTCGGGATCAAAATAGATCATGGCAATCGATACGAGCATCCTCACCCAGATGGACCAGGACATGCTGAAGGCCATCGGCACGGTCGACGGCTTGACGGAAGCCATGAAGACGGCTGGGGTGGCTTCCGAACGGTATGAACGGTCCCTTAAGGGCGCGGCGAATTCGGCGCGCACGCTCGTAGAGCAATATGGTCCGATGCGGATCGCGTTCGACTTTTTCAACAAGGGCATGAAGGAGCATGTCAAACAGCTCAAGGAGTCGACGAGGCAGTCCAATGCGGCAAAGGTCGAAATGAAGGCTTTCGAGCTGGCTCAAAAGGCAGTCGCATTCCGCAGCGAGAATCTTGCCGGCAAGCTGAATATGGTCGCTCAGGGCGCCCAGAAGGTGGGGCGGGGCATCAATGCGATGACCACTTTTCTCAGCAAGAATTCTGCGCAGCTAGGCAATGTCCGAGATTCGCTGCTGAAGTATAACAGGGCTGTTTTCGAGACGTCCAGATATTCGCAGGTTTTCGGCCGGAGCCCGATGTTCGACGAGGCGACGTGGAACCGGGCCCAGCGCGGCATTACGCTGACCCGAATTGAATTTGCCAAGTTGCAAGGCACCATGCAGGAAATGTGGCTCGGAGTTCCTCCGATGGGCCAAGCTTTCGAGGACATGCTGAGGACGGTGCAGGAGCGCTTCGGGTATACTGCGGGGGCGGCCGAAGACGCTGTGAGGCGGCTGACCGAAGTGCAGGCGGCCATTCCCGGCATTGTGGATCAGGCTAGGCGCTTGGAGCTTATTGAAGACAATCTCGATCCTGATCGCATCGCCAAATACTCGTATGCCGTCAGCAAGCTCGGCGTTTCTTGGAAAAGCACTATGGCATTTGGCCTCTTTCAAATGCCGACCACCGACGCCCAGAAAGATCTTCTTAGGTTTGAAAAAGCTGTGGAGATGAAAAATCAGGCAATTGTCGACACGAACGTCAAGATGGGCAAGAATGCCGAAATGGTCATGATCGGCATTGAAAAAAGCATGGAAAAGGTGGTTCGCTCACTCGACAAGATGGTTAACAGGTTTTCTGCTGTGCCGAGCATTTTGATCGGCCTGAAAACCATAGGCATGACCAGCATTGTAGGCTTGACGTCTCAGGTCCACGCGCTTTCGGCGTCCTTGCAGGGGGTCGGCGTCAACGCCGTGCGGGCTAGGGGTGCGCTGGCCGGCATGGGGCAGGCCAATGTCGCAGGGGGCGTCAGCGGTGGAGCTGGCGGCGGCCTGATGAGGGGGCTCGGTGTTGTTGGCTTGGCGGCAGGTGCTGGATACATGGCCTATCGGTCTTTCAGCCAGGCAGAGGAGGCGAAGAGAGTGGCCGCACTGCCCGGTACCGATCCCTGGGAAGCCTATCGCGGGCGTCAGCAGGCAATGGGATCTAGCAGGATGGGCGCGATGTGGACTGGCGCTGGCGCTGGCGCTCTCGCCGGGCTCGGTGTGGGTTCTGCAGTTGCGGGCATTGGCGCGGTTCCCGGAGCCATAGGCGGAGCTGTGATCGGCGGCATTGGCGGCTATATGACTGCCGAAGGTCCGGCGGGAGAGGCCGAACAGGAAAGAATGGTCAGGGCTATCCGCGGCTTGCACACAGCTCGTGCCAGGGAGGGCTTCGACAAGGGGATCGAAGTTGATGCTGCCAAGCTGAATAGTGAAAAGGAGGTTCTGCGCGTTGTTAGAAGTCAGAAAACCGAAAAGCAGCGGGTTTTGGCCGTTGACGCTCTGATTAAGACGCAAGCCTATACTCGCGAAGAGCTTCAGGAGAAGCTCGGCGCCGGCATCATGCGGGAATATAACGCCCACAGGAAAATTCTGGATGCCGCAAAGAAAAAGGCGGAAGCCAACATGGAGGGTCTGCGCCAGCACCAGGCAGAGATGAAGCTGTTGGAAAACATACGCAATGTAACGCAGCAAACTGCTCAGGCGACCGCCCAGATGAGTCAAAATGCTGCCCAGACCGCGGGTTCGTGGGCTCTGGCCGAAAGGGCCGCCAAGCAGGCTGCCGCAGCCCAGGCCAGAAATTTTGAGGCAACGAAGGAGCAGATGAGCTCGCTCGGCCGATTTATGGAGGAGCGCGGCCAGACGGCGATGATGTCGGCCTTCATGAAACCGATCGGAGAATTGACGGACCTGAAGGGGGAACGGAGGGAAATGCTTGCGGATGCTCTGTCTAGTTTGGAGGCGGCCAAACGAACGGGCGATCGGACGGCGCTAGATGCCGCCCGAAAGGAATACAAGCAAGTGCTTGATACTCTAGGCATTGACGGCAAGCGCGTGAAATTGCTGGGCCAGATGGCGGAGACATACGGCGACATGGCAATCAATGCCGAAAAGGTGAAGCTCGAAGCCGAGGCTGAAGCGGCGGCCCGGGTGCGTGCCGCGTCCACGCTAGATCGGGCGACGGCTTTCACCAGGTCGCAGCTTGACACCTTGACAAAGCAGCGCGGGCTCATGCAGGCTCAGACCGAACTTGTCGAGGCTACGGCCGCAGGCTATGCGGTGTCTTATGAATGGCGGAAAAAAATCTACGACATGACCGTTCAGCAAATCGGGGCCGCCAGGGAGCAACTTGCCGAACAGCGACAGGCTACGCAGGCGGACTTGAAGTCTGCATACGCCAAAAAAGAAGAGGCGGACACGCTGAAGAAATACGGGCTGAGCCGGCAACTTGTTTCACGTGCCACCAGGGGGGATCAGGCGGCGGTTACCCAATATAATCGCAGGATGCGGGAGGCTCTCGACAAGGAAACGCAAAACAGGGCGGTATTGTTGCAGGTTAATGCGAGCATGACCGAAGGTCTCGAAAGAGAAATCGGCTTGCGCACTAAGATAACTCAGCTTCAGGGCGAGCAGGTCAAGCAGGCGATGGCTCTTCGCGAAGGCTATCTTGACGTCATCGTCGAAATGTCGACCAGCGCCGATCTGGTCTCGAAGCTGATTCCCGACGCGCAGCGAGGCCTGGTCAGCTTGCATGAAATGCAAAGGGTGGCTTCGGGCGGCACGTTCGGCGGCGCGCTGAGGCGGGGCTTTGTTTCAGTCAGTCCGTACGCGGAATCGATGGATGTCGCAGGGGCGGCCCCTCAGTATGGGGCCGGCCGTTTTAAGAGGCCGCCCACAGGGGGAATCGTGGCGGCTCACCTGGAACAGCTGGAAAAGGGCGTCGAGCGCGAGATGACGACGGGGCCTGGCACCTTTGCCGGCCAGCGCGGTTTTGAACAAAGCGGCCTGCTGAGCATGGTGGCGCCAAAGAAAATGTCCATCAATCAGCAGGATGTCGATGCCAATAACGCTGCAATCTTCATTTCTGGTAGTGCTAGGCTGCAATACGCCGGAGAGCCCATTCGGGGACAGAAGGTTCCCGCAGGCGTGCCGACGGTGACCACTGGCGGGGGCGCCATGGGCAAGGCTCGCGGCGGCATGATCCCCGGAACGCCTTCGGATCGCGACAACCTTGTGGGGATGGTGGACGGAGCGCGTCCGATAGGATTGGCTTCCGGCGAATTCGTGGTGAACGCGAGGGCGGCCAGGCGCTATCAGGGTTTGCTGGAAGAAATAAATGCCAGAGGCGGCACGCCTTCGTCTGCGGGCGGTCTTGCTGGCGGGGGCATTGTCGATCAATATCTCAAAATGGATAGAGACACTTTGGCTTGGCATGCGCATCGGGGTAACCAACAGGCTCTCGCCGCGCTTGCCATAAAGATCCGTGAAGATGATCCCGGTTTGACGTCCGAAGAGGCCAATCGCCAGGCAAAGTATTTTGCGAAGGGCACAGCTGGAAAATTGTTTGCCCATGCTTCTGCATGGGCCGCACCAAAATTGAAGGCTGGCTTTATGTTTTCCCAGGGGCCTGCTGCTATGGCGGCAACTGGCGCGCTTGATATTGCGTTTCCTGCAAAGCCTGTCAGTCAGTCTTACTGGAAGTATCGCACGTCTGTTCCGGAGGCGTTATCGGCGCATGGGGCAGAATTATTTTCCACGTCCTTCGACATTGATAAAGCACCAACATTTGTTTCGGAAACTGCAGGTCTGAAGCTTTCTGGAGCCGATATTAGGGAGGGAATGAGACTTAGAGCTGGTGATTCGCAAAAATATCACGGCTGGCTTAACGCACAGAAATCTTTGGCCAAAATGCCCGATTATAAGATCCGGGGGGCCTTTGCGGCGGAAACAACGCGACGCGTATTTACGGGAAGCGAGGAATCGGCTCTTCGCTCTAAATACGGGATAGCCGGCGAGAAACGAACGTATTTTCCCGGTCAAGAAGGTGGATGGACCACATTTCGCGGGAGCGAGATGACGAGCTATCGCGGCCTTGCGGAAGGCGGCATGGTCGACCCCTATGGCCTCGGACTTCGTGCCGGACTTACGATTTCTGGCGGCATGAAGATCGGCACCCTTAATCTCAACGGCAAAACCATCGGCCAAGATTTGCAGGGCGGTCTAGGTGATGAATGGAAAGCCGCGCTGCAGAATGCCAGCGGCTGATAGCAGCAGATGTCTGACGATTTCGGCAAGTATGTCAACTATCCCACTTATCCGGGCTTCGGGCCGTGGACCCTCACCACGTATGAGGCCGGCATTTCCGGGGATTACAGAATAGCGGAAACCAACATTCCGACGGGGCAGTTCGCCGACAAGCTGGAGATTTTTTCGGATTCCTACGATGCGGGCGGCTGGCTCGGTCCGATCATTCCTGTTCCAAGCATGCTGTTTACAGGAATACCCTACACAACAATTCTGACGTTTCGCGGCAGCTACAGAAACTGGCTGAATACCGGCAGATCGGTGCTGATTACAACCCCCGATGGCGGCGATACCGTCGGCAACAGGCCTCCGACTTATCACTATCAGGTGCTGGACAAGTACAAGGAAGTGGTCCACTACGGATTCGACATGTTGATGCTGGCTCTCGTGAACGCTCTCGGCCAGGTCAGGATCCTGAGGGTTGATTCGCTGTTGCCGTATCTCGAGCACCGGCATCAGGGGGCATTTGAACAGTCTGTCATAATTCAGGAGCGGATAAGCTCGGCGGAAGTGCAAAGAGGCACGAACGAGATTGTTGTCGTCCCTCAGTATCTCGGGGATGTCAGCGTCCGCCCCCAAGATGGGCTCAGCATTTCAGCCAAGGTGTGGGTGCCGCCCGTGAAAGAGACCGAAGAAGGAGGGGGAACTTCATCCGAACTTGGCTGGGAAGAATACGAAACCATGGAGCTCACCGTGGTCAAGTCGGATGCTGATGGCAGGCTGACGGCAGACGGAACGCCTTTCGCAGACGCCATAAATTCGGGGACGTTTCCCGATCTTGCCGGAGGTTTCCTGCAGCTGGAGACTGCCATTCAAATACGCGATCCGGCCATGCTGTATTCAGAAATGGACAGGAACGGCACCTATTTTCAGGAAACGAAGCTAGGATTCGAGACCAGAGAACAGTCCGTCAGCAATTCCGCCGATGCCTATAGGGGCATCTATTACGATGCCTCGCTGATTTCGGCGACGATTGAGAGCGAGCGCGTCAGTCTTCTCGACTCTATCGAGATCAGCGACGATATCGAGCAGGTTCGGCAGGGGCAGCAACTTTTTCTGGAGCTAACCGCTCAGCAATATGCCGTGGAGTCGAAGGAGGCCATTTTCGGGACTCTTTCGGAAGCCGGCAACGGCGAAGAGGCCACAGTCGAAGTCGGCACCTTCGATGAGGAGGCTGCAAAGCTGAGAGAGAGGGAAACGCAGCAGGCGGGGGGCGAGGAGACCCAGCAGGAAGCCGCCGATGAAGAGGGCGGAGGATCGGGGACGGATACGACAGTCAGGCTGGATGCCGCAGTTCTCGCGCAAATGAAGGCGTTGGAGTCGCTGACGCTGTATCTGAGAGCTGACATTGACGGCGCAACGCTTTCAAAAAACAACTTTCATGCCGGCACGCAGGCGGGCAACTACCTGCTTGCCGAGGTCGACGGAGCCCTCAGTGCATACCGGATTGCGAGCCATCCGAGGAACGAGATTTTCCAGCTCGTTGCGGATTCGGCAACGAGCACGCTTAACCTGTTCGACCTGTTGCTTGAATATGAGCAACAGAACTTGTCTGTCAGGTCAGACAGGTTTTGGAATGTCGTCGACATCATGACGAACCTGAGTTCGGCCAATCCGTCGTTCACGGCGGGCTGGATGTCGAACGAGATCGTCGCCGTTCGCAAAGAGGTTCTCGACGATGCCGGTGAGCCGCTTCCGGTGGAGGGGGGCGGTCTTGCTAGAAGCGTAGTCACGGTAAGGCTCCGGGACGACAACTATTATTCGAGAGGCGAGCTTCTGAGGTGGCTGGAAGATCCGGTCGCGGAGATTGTGGTCAAGGCATGGAAGAAGTATGACGGGTGGCGCTTTCAAAAGCTCGGAGCGGAGTTCTCGAGATCCTACTCCATTCTTGACATACGTTCCGGCGCGGAGGACGAGGAATTTGAAATCGTCCTGACGGATACGCTCGCTGACGCGGACGAGATTGCCGAGGCAGAAAAGGGCAGGGCTTGGTGGATCGGTTTTGCGCCGCCGGTTCCTTCGTCCGACACTAGGCTGAGCTATACCGGAACGCCATTCTTCTGGCTCACTGCCGCTTTGAGCACGAAGAGCGAAGAGACGGGCGGCGATACGATTGCTTTCGACGGCACTTATGTCGGCTCGCCGCTGTCTGTCGATCTTCAGGAAAATGCCGTTCTTTCGCTGGTCGAGGACAATCCTGTCATTTTTCCGAATGCCGGGGGAGGTCCGAATTTTTCGCTGATCAAAGTCTCTTCCGTCAGGGCCTTCAAGTATCTCGCCTATTCTGAAGACGATGCCAGAGACACCGAATTCGTTTTGTATTCCAGGGATGACGATGTCTCCAACGCCTTATATGTCAGGCAGGGAAGGCTCGACTGGCTTTACGATCTTGACGAACGGCTGGTGTACATAGGGGATATCGAGTGGGTTCGGGGAGAGAAGATTTCAGGCGACGGAGCTTCTCCGCAGATCGTACGGGTGTCCGAAGCCGACTTGGGAAACAGAGACGTTGTGGCGCTTGGCGTCAGAAAAGACATCCATGGCGAGAGACCGGCCAGTATTGAGGGTAGCTGGCTTAACACGCTTTGGCACCTATATCACGGGGACAGGCTCATGGGGTTCCGGTCGACCACGGGACGCGAGAATTCGATATATACGCGGGCGGCAAATCTTGGCGTACGGGCGGGCATCAAGGAAATGCCGTTCTATCAGAATGCGGAATACTTTGCCGAGGACAGGCTGGTCACCTATGAAGTGGCGGGCAACCGGCAAACTGGAGATCCCGATGTGGGAACTGGCAATCGGTTCACGTTTTTGCCGGTGTTCCAGCGAAACGCCAAACATGCCAGTTTTGCAGAAGCCGTGCTGTTCGAGACGGCTGCCGAAAACGCGGTGGTCAGAGAGGCTGAAAGCCAGGCCATATTTCCGTGGATTGGCGGCCAGCGGATTGTGCTCGCAGTTCAGCCGCAGTCCTTCTTTGCAGAGGGGGATTCGGGGGTGTTCGAAATTGTTTCGGGCACTGAGAGCGGCAAGGCTAAATTTGACGCTTCTCCCGATGAAGAAATAGAACTGGCTGAACGGGGCGTTTTTTTGATGACTACGGCCGATAATTTCAGAACTTATTCGGGCGGCATATTTTCACGGCCGACAACTCCTCCTGCGTCGACGGCTGTGTCCAAGAATGCGTTGTACAGATTTCCCCATCTTCTAGTTCCGAATATCAGCAATTGTGCCTACGCGATGTCCGGGGGATTGCTGGATGTGGTCGGATATTCCAAGATGCGCGACAGCTCGGACAACGAGGTGCTTGCTTTGGTTCACTACAGCGTCAATCTCGAAAAAACGTTCAACGTGCCCGCATTTGCCTACAATGTCGGGGGAGACATTGCATTTACCATGTCTGACGTTCGTTTTGGCCCCAATGTCGTGCTCAGGAATGCGACTACCGACGAGATTGACGGCGGCGTCCTGTACGAGGGACTCGAAGCCGAGCCTCTTTCTTTGGCTACGTCGGACACCGTAAAGATCCTGTTCTTTCAAGCAGGGGCGAGATTCGAGTGCGCGATATGCATGGACGACGGCGAGCGATGGTCCTATTACGACGACATAGAATTTGTGCGCGACGGCGCACGCGCGGCGGCCCCGTCGGCCGGCATCGTGGGCGACGAACTGTATTTGTTCTATGTCGTGGACAGGGCCGCGCTTTATTTCAAGCGCATTTCAGTGCCGAATCTCGCGAAGTTTCATCGGCGCTACATCGATGGCAAGAAGAGTTCGGGGGAGACCGACGAGGCCGTCAACAAGCTGAAACAGGAATTCCAGCTGCTTTTGGACAATACAGAAAGCGTAAAGGTAGCTGACACTTTCGAACAGAAGGTCGCGTTCGGAGTGAACAAGAGAGGCCTTGTCCATGTTGTCTATTTTGACAGCGACGGGCTCGTAAATGCGGCCGACTCCTCCACCGAGGGTGTCGAATGGAACTCGTCGCCCGTAAACTTCTGAGGTAATTATGCCGGCAGAAGATCTCGGCAAAGTCCATGTGAAGGTTCAGCTCAGCGACCAGATTCCGGGAGTGATCAGAGACGCCGAGAAGGTTCAGCACAACTTCCTTTGGGATTCCGCGTTGCTTGCGGCAGGCAATTCCACCATTCAGAGGGAGTACGGCACCGCTGTCATATCGCTGAAAGGCCCAGACAATTCGCCTCTTAGCGCAGCAGTGATTCCGCGCCCCACCTTCGAGCCGAGGGACAACTATTTCGCAGACCGAGTCAATGACTCGGAGACTGACACCGGCAATACTTACTGGATTGAGCAGTCTTGGGAAAAGGTGCCTCACTATTTCGGGGAGCTTGTCGCAGATCAGGACAGCAAGGCTCCGAAAGAGAATCAGCAGAAGTGGCGATCCAACGCGGAGGTCATGGTCCCTTCTAAATATTCCGAGGCTGACTATGACGCGCAGGGAATCGCCTATAAGGGCGAAGGCTATCAATCTTCAAAGGAAAAATCCACACAGGACACTCCTGACACCGAGGCTGTTGAGGAGGAACAGGAAGAGGAACAGGAGGCCCTAACTCCAGAGGAACAGGTGGAGGAGACGGAAAACTTCTACGTCGCAAGACAAAGTCAGTCTCTTCCCGGCGTTTGGTGGTGTGTCAAGTCGAGAAGATTCAAGCGGAGCGGATGGCCGTTCTGGATCGTAATCAGGCCGTCAAGCATCAACCTGCGCAAGGGAAAGGCCAAACGCGCTCTGCTTTCGGTCAAGATGAGGCGCAATGCCGAAAAGACCAGAAAGGGCGCGGATCAGCCGGAAAGTCTCGGAACTGTCGAGCTTGTCATCGACAGTGTCGGCGGCGTCTATATCTACTATTCCGTTCTGAATCCCAAGTCGACCAGCACTAAGAAGAGGCCGGCCGGCGGAGGGTCGCAGCAGGAAGCCCAGTCGGGTTCGAATTCGCAATCAGGAAATGCCGAAAACGAGTCGAAGGGCTCTACCGGCTTTATTCAGCTCGGCTTGACGGGGCTGTCCGACGCCTTTGCTGGCGGTGAGGAGATCCGTATCGGACTCATGCCTATCATGGGACGCCTTTGTGTCTATTCCGACATATCTCAGTTCCAAGTCGTTCAGTTCGTGGGCACCAACGACGCTCTTTTGCAGTTCGACCTGACGGAATCGACCGCCGTAATAGCTGGCTATGGCTGTTCTGCCTCCGTATCGGCATTTCCGATGACCTTTTACAAGCGCGCATGGATGACCTTGCCCAAAATGGGCAAAAAGGGAGTCCAGGGGCAGAAATTTCCCCCTCAGGATCAGGACGGCATCAAGGAGGGAGCCTTGGCCGACGGCCGCCTGATCAGCGTGCCAATTCCGAAAGCGAGACTGGACAATGCCTTGGCCTCAAAGGGCGGCAAGGGAGGCGCAGGCAAGCTGTACGGGGCGATATTCAGATATTACGGAGAGGTTCTGCTCGATGCTGACGACCGTGTTGCCAAAGGGCGATGGGACAATACAAAACTGACTTTTTCGCAACCGTGCTGGGTGAACGGGATACTGCATCCATGGGGCAAGATACATCTGGTCAGACATCCGCCAAAAGAGGGTTTCGATCCGAAAAACGCGTTTTGGCTTGTGTATTTCGAGACTCAGGAGCTTGACCGAGTTCCGATCGACCCTTCAACGGATGCCAGTCTTGAAAATGCCGATGCCGTCGAAGTGGGCGACGTGGGTTTTCCGTCGCTTTATCGGATCATGTCGCACAAGCCCGTAGAAAGGGAGTCCAATCCAGTGGTCAGAGCCAACGAGGTTGTCGACATCACCGACGACGTCGTGTCATTCGGCTTTGACATCAATCTTGATAGTCCGCGGCCCACATTCGTGCAGAAGAGTGGTACCGTGCGCGTTTTCAACACGGACGGCCAATACTCGCAATATTTGTCCAGGGCCCGAGGAATAAAGGTCTGGGTGAAGTGGTCGCTTAAGGCGCTTTCGAATAGCGATAGCGAGTTTGGCCAGCCCAATGGAGAAACGTTTACCGACGACGATCTCGTTTTTACCGGCATTGCCTTTGGGCGCCAGAGCAGTCAGGCTCCCGGCGAAGAATATATCAATTTCGAGTGCGAAGACCACTGGCACGTGCTGGACAGCGTGCAGATCAAAAACTCCAAGTTCTATGACGGATTCTATATCGGATCCGTCGTTGACGACATATGCGCTTTGGGGGGCATCGATTTTTCGGACGAGGTGGACAAGAGCGAGGGGACGAGAGGCGGCCCAAAATACTACTATCTGGGCCAGGGAACTGTCTGGGACAAGCCGCTGTACAGGTTCAAGGGCGATACGACCTTGAAGGACTGCATTCTTGAAACCATCAAGCCCTTCGAGGTGTATGTGGCCTTCGACGGCGACGGAAAACTGCAAATGTTTCCCGTCCCCGGCGGATTCCTGTTCAACAAGACCAACAGGAAGTGGAATCCCGATGTCAAGGAGACTTATTACCTCGACATTGATTCGCCCGAAAGACCGGAACAGCTCATTCTTGACGGCATCGAGATATCTTCGACTTTGAGTTCCAGCATATACAATTCGGTAGTCATTCTTGCGGCGAATCGGAGCACAGGAGCCCTCATCATCAGGAGCGCGGGAAACGAAGAGTCGTTGCTGAGTCCTAATTCCGTAGGATATTTGGGCTTTCTTCGGGAAATAAGGCTGCAGAGGCCTGACCTCGGGAATTCCGCCGCCGTGCTCAAGTTCGCCGAGATAGTCCAGACGATGTATAAGAAACCCGGTTTTGAGGTGGAATTCAATACCGCAGGTCATATTCCCCCCTTTATTCCGGGGGAATTCGTAAGGCTGCAGAGGGACGACAGCGAGCTCGGCGGCGATTTTGATCAGGCTGGCGATTTCGAAGATCCGGACGATCCCGACCTGTTCACGAAAAAGTTCAGGGTCACCAAGATAGCGCATTCTTACGAAGCGAGTCAGAACAGATGGACTACCAAAATTGCGGCCTATCAGGTGGAATCTGCAGACGTGGCGTTCGACCCGAGTCAGCAACTTCCGCAAGAAAGACCGCCGGAGGGGGAATAGATGCCGAACAAAGTTGAGCAGATGATCTCCGGCATAGCGAAGAAGACTCTTCCAACTGCCGCCTCTATTTTTCGCATGCCGGCAATGACAGACCTTATCGCCGACAATGCCAACTTCGGCGAAGAAGGTTTGAATCCCAGGGTTGTCCCGGACGATTCGGGCAAGAAATATTTTGCCTTTGGCATTTCCAGATGGAAGTCCAGCGGAGCGGATATCATAGGGGAATAGGTCCATGGCGCGGGAAACCGAAAAATACAAGCTCGGCTACTTCGAGAACGGCGACTTCGCCGACGCCGACATAGAGCGGCCGAGGTGGCTGACCCTCGACAGGCAGATCCTGGGCCTGTTCGAGGTTCTCGGCAACGGCATCATCACGGGTTGGAACTTGGTCACCAGCGACGCTACGGAGCTGAACATCACGGTTGCTGCGGGATCCGGCCACATCAACTATGTTGCGACAGAAACTGAAGACGCTGTAATCCTGGAATTGCAGCCCAGTTCTCGAAACTACATTTATGCAGGACTGGATGTTGACAGCTACTGGACGGGATCGGTCATCTTTTTCGTGGAGACCGCGGTCAGCGACGATGACGAATTGCTTTATCTCGGCTATGTCGACACCGATTCGGCTTCAGCGGAAACCAAGATTCTTGCCATCAATACCGACGGCCGGCAGAGTCTCAATTTTCAGGATGCAATTCTTGAGCTCGTCAAGGCACATAGGCATCTCGGCGGCACGGACAGCCCGACGAAGATCGACTTGGAAACAGATGTTCAGGGATTTTTGCAGCCGACGAACATGGCGGATCTCGACGCCTCCCTGATCCTCAGGGGCGTAATCGACATCAACCGCATCCCCAAAATCGACCATATCGAGGATCTTGTCCATCAGGGCATTCTGACGCATGCCCAGCTCGACACCTTTGTGCAGCTTCTCGACAATGTCGGCTCTAGGCTAATGGGAGAGGTGTCCACGGTCAACCTTCTTAAGCTGATTCTGGCTCTGAAGCACGCATATCCCACAATTGACGACTATTTGGTCAACGAGCTGGCATTTATTCCGGGCGTCAGTCCAAACGACGTCGTGGATCAGGATGCTACGACGGCCATTGTCGACTACAGAACTGCCGCCGAGGGCGGAACGCATACCATCCGAGGTACGCCGGCTTCGGCGGCGATCACCTATACGAAGAGATGGGACGAGAAGGCCGAGTTCGAGGAAGCCGAAAGAAGCGGCACGGTTGTTTTCGGCGACTCAATAATGTTGTCTACTTTGGAAAACAGGGCTTTTGTCGACGATTTTGAGAACGTAAGCGACTGGGAGACGCAAGTTGCCGAGTCGAGCGAGGTCAGCGCGGCCTTCTTCGTTGATTCCACAAAGAAGACCGAAGGCGATTCCAGCGGCAAGCTTGATGTCGGAAGCGAGGACGCCGAAAGCATCCTTTTGCTTACAAAGACGTTCGACCCGCAGGATTGGACTTCGTACGAGAAGCTGGTTTTCCAGATTTATTCCGAGAGCGCTGAACACGGCGACATCTATTTTTTCCTAACGGATGCCGTTGCCGGCAGTCAGAGCTCGCATCAGGTGGTATTGGAGCGGAATCAGCCAACGATTGACGGACAGACGTTCGAAATTGGCTGGAGAGAGATCGTCATTGACGTCTCTGCGCTGACGAGATCCGACGTTACAACGGTCGGATTCTATACTTCTACCGATGCCGGATGGGATACGGAGGCGCCATTTGCTCTGAATGTCGACAACATGTTCGTGACTTCCGGGAATCTTTTCCGCGGTAGCGGTACGGCCAGATTTGTTTTCGGAAACGAATTTCCGCATCTTTTCAGGGCCGTAAGATGGGAAGCGTCAATGCCGTCCGGGACGTCGATCAAGGTCAGGACAAGGGTGGCGAACGACGAAGACCTTCTGGAAACGGCATCGTGGTCTTCCTATATCACGGCGAGCGGCGATTCGATATCGTTGCCGTTGGCGGGGAGCCTCTACAAATACATACAGCTCGAAGTTCTCGAAGATAGCGATGAAGATCGCAAGCATTCCCCTCAGCTTAAGGCATTGATGCTGGATAGCACGGCGACATCCGACGAATTCGGATTCGTTTTTAACACTTCTGATTCTTGGAAGGACGGCTTTCTGCACAACATTGACGCGGACCGCGTCGAGGGAAGCATCACGATTCGTTATGTTGGCGACCTCGGCACTCACGTTTTTGGCGCTGACGGGTCGGTAAGGCAGCTCAATTCCGATCTCAGTAACAAGTTGGTGGTGTCGGGCACTGCGGCCCCCAGGAGCTTCAAGCAGATGATCGCCCAGGAAAGTGCGGGTTTCGGCGATCTTGTAGCCGTGGACTTCGGCGTCGACGGAACGTTTCTGGTCGCGGACCCCGACAACGACAGGGTGCTCGAGCTGGACCGGGACGGCGACGTGGTCTGGGGTCTCATGGGCGCCTTTCCCGAAGAACCGACCAATCCTTATGACGATGTCGACGACGAATCCGAGGAGGACGTCGAGGACGAAGAGAATGAAGAAACGGCTTCGGAATCAGCTGAAAGTTCTTCTGAAGAGGCCACCGAAGAGAGAACGCTCTATCCCGTAGGATGCTACTATAGCGTTGCCAACAGCCGTCTGTCCATCATGTTCAACGAAAACGTGGCCGACATCTACGAATCCGGCAATCTCGACATCACCAAGTTCGTTCTCAAGGCCGGACCGCGTCGCGTCTATCTGGGAGAGGACAACGCTACGGCGGAGCTGTTCGGAATCGATCGCGAGCATTCCTCTGCCAGCGTGACGGGCGAATTCTTTCCGGCGTCCAGCGTGTTGCTTGTTGAGCTGGCGCAGGCAGACGCTGTCGCCATCAACAATGTCGGCGAAGCTGAAGAGCCCGTGCTGAAAATCAGCGCTCCCGACATAAATGCTGTTGTTGCATCGTCGTCGGCCACGATTGAATTCAACGTCGACAATGCGGAATTCGGTGCGGACATGGGCGTCAGAGCCGTTCTTGACGGCGGAGCCCCGCAGGATCTCTATGAGATTCCCGAAGTGACGTATACCGGCCTTTCAGACGGCGGCCATACCATTACCGCTGTGCTGATTGATGCAGACGGCAATGAACTGACCTGGGAGGCCAGCCACACGCAAGTCTCTTTCAGGACGGCGACAGGGGCCTATTCCGACCCGCACGTGACTGTTACGACGCCGGTCGACAATCAGGTTCTCTCCAGTACGGCTCTTTCCGTGGGATTCGCGACCGTCAATCTGCCGGCCAATGCCAAGGTCAAGTATTCCGTGGACAGCGGCGCCGCGGCCGAATGGACTGACGGCTCGCCAATCGCCATTTCTGGGCTTGCCGCGGGAGCCAGAGAAATCAAGGTTTTCCTGACCGATTCTTCCGATGTGCCTTACGGCAACGAATTTGCTTCGGCGACATTCGAAGTGGTCGTGCTTAACAGGAATTCAGTCCCCTTTTCGCTAGTTGCATACCAAGATGCGATCAAGAGCGCGACGGCGGTCGGCAATCTCGAGACGGAAACGTCCGTCGAGACGACGCCTGTCGAGATCGCGAATGTTAGAGCGCCCGTTGATATCAGGGCGGTGGTTTCCGACAGGAGCACGGCTGACGCCCAAGATTTCGACGTCGTTGTCGCCAAAGTCGCAACTCCTTCGTATCCCAATTACTACAGCGAGGAAGGGGAGGGCTTTCTCGACGGACATAGCGTAGTCCAGTTTTCCAAGTCGGGCGACGTCGTCATGACGGTAAACGACGCCTTGATTGCCAGAAACAGGGAAGAGGCTTCGGAATATTTCGGCAGCGTGGAGAAGGGCATGGGCAATGAGTTCCTCATTGGAGACGCCATCAATCGGAGAGCCATCGTCGCCACGGTCGACGCTGCGGCGCGGACGACGTCGGTGGTCTGGGAATACGAATCAGACAGAATCGTTTCGGACTTCGCCAAGGTGCCGGATTCCGAATCGGAAATATCCATAGACGAAAACGGGTTGCCAAAGGAAAATTTCTATGTTCGCAGGGATACGCCGGTCACTTGGATAAACAGCACATCGTCGAACATCAGGATTCTGTCGGGAAGTACGACCGCCGAGCAGTTTGCGGCCGATCCGGATTTCGGTCTTTTCGGCTCCGAATTCGATTCCGGAGTCATGGCCCCTGGCGAAAGCTATACCTTCCGGTTCATTAACTACGGAACGTTCCACTTCTTCGTCTGGCCGTTCATTGACGCTGGCGCGATGTACGTCACCGAAAGCCCGGTGTCTCCGGAAGACAAGTTCATCGTTGTCGAGAACGGTCCTGCGGCGTCGTCGTATGCCAGCAGGGTTGTCCGAATTGACGCTTGGGGCAACGCCGAATGGAGTTTCGGCGAGACGTTTCTCAGGCGCGTCAAAGACGCAAGGCCAGTATCTGAAACAGAAGTAGTGGTAACGGTGTGAGCATCCGAATCCCCTACGGCCTCTCGATTGCCGCAATTGCGGCCGAGTACGTCGACATAGCCGTCAGCACTGAAGCGGACGGCAGGTACGGCTTCATTTTCATGTACCGGAAGGAGTCGGAGTCCGAATGGCGCTCCGACGCCGTTGTCTCGTGCTCGTCCGCGAAACGCGTCAAACGCAATTCCGTGGAGGGCGTCGAGGGAGACTGCACCGTCCGCTGGCATTTTGCGGAGAACGGTCTCTACGCTTTTGACAGAATGGTTGTGCAGGTCCGTCCGGAAGCCGGCTTCGAAGTCAGGTCGGCGTCGGGCTCGGGCTGTCTTGTTTCCCATTTTGTCGACGGAATCGGCATCTATGATATCTCTTCTGACGCTGCGCCTGCCGCAATAGCGGACGGAAGCGTCACTTGGAACGGCGACATTATCTATTCCGGTGCCGGCGACGAATCCCGTCTTATGACTTTCGACTGGGACGGCGAGACCAGGATTCTGCTCGCCGATACCGCGGGCAAGGTCGTCGAGCTCAAGACTTCCGGGGCCGTAGTAAACGAGCTGTCGGGAAACGTGCCGGTATTTTGCGACTACAACGACGAGGACGGCTCAATCTGCGTCGCCTATTCCGACATTCCCGACGTCAGGGCGATAGCCTGGAAAAACGCCGGGGCGAGCCTCGAAACATCTGCCAGCTTCGGCTCGGTGAACTTCAGTTACGCTTCCGCGATCGGCGGGAGCCTGTCGGACCTGAAGGCGGCCACGTTCGGAATGACCCAGGACATGCTCGCCATTGTCGACGGATCGAGCATCAAGGTCGTCAACATGTCGTCGGCTTCCGAGACGGTCCGTTCGTCCATCTCCTTCGAGACCTCGCAGTCCGGCGTCTCGTCTGCGACCATGTCCTTGGGGGATCTCAGGTTTGCGATGGAGTACGGCAACGGGCGCATTGCTGCAATTGCGGCTGGCGGGTCGGAGCTCGTCCACGGCGATTCGAGACTCTCCCACGAAGCGTATCAGAGAAGTCTCGGGCCGTCCGCGGCCACGCCTATTCACAGGGGGCTGTTCGGAGCTACTGCCAACCCGGTGTCTCCGAGGGGGGCGCTGACGCTGAAAATCCTGAATTCGGCCGCCCTCAGGCGTGCGGCGATGTCCGAACTCCGCAGAGGCCGCGGAGCTTCGTATCTCGGATATATCGGCGAAGACCAGCACCGCGCGGACATTTGCGGCGACATTCCCGAATGGGGATTCGAAGGGGTCAGTCCGCAGACGGGAGGCACGCAGGTTCTTTCGGCCATGACGGGCCAGCAGATCAGAGTCGACGTTCCGTATACGCAGAGGATAGGCTATGCCGTCGACGGGGACCAGACGACTCCGGCATTCGTGACCGAAAGGGTGTCGGTCGTGCTCCGCAACCTGTCTACCGGGACAGAGGAGACGGTGTTGTCCCCGATCGTGCTGACCGGCGATGTCGACTTTTCGTTTTCTGTGCCTGACGCCGACGAAGATTCCTATGCGTCAAGTCAGATTTCAGGCAATCACGGCGAGTACGTACTCGAAATATCCGTCGAGGAGAGGTATTACGCCACTGCGTCCCTTTCCTCGCAGACGCTGCCTGGCAGGGAGTACAAATACTATGTCGGCCTCGTCGCGTACTGGTGGCGCCAGACACTGAAGGAGACGCAGGTCTCCGAGTCGCCCGTTTCAGACTGCGGTTTCGAACTCGAGAACTACAGTCAGACGGCCGCGGAATTCTTCGACGAATGGACGGTCTTTCCGCAGTTCTACAGGACAGTGGGGGGCGCGGCCGTCGAACCTACGGACGACCAAAAGGCAGTCATGGTGTTCGACAGCGCCCATGCCCTGCTGTCGTATTCGGCGGGGACGTGCCCCGGAAGCTCTCCGGTTGTTCCCGTTCTTGCCACCAATCCCGCTTCCTATGAGCCGTCCTCGGACGATCGCGTCGAGAATCTGGCCCGGGCCGATACTTCTGCGGAAGAAACTCGTTCCGCTCCGTTTTACGGCTTGCTGGCTGACCCGCAGAGCTCGAACGTCTTTGAGGACTTTCCTGCTTCCGCGTCGGGATTGCAGGACGTCAGGGACTCCGCTAGGATGCTGTTCCTTGACGGCGACAGCTTCAGGCATGACGAGGGCCCGAACGGGATGTTGGTGCTTTCCGGGGCCACGGCTCCCTCTCAGGTCCAGCCCATTCTTCTCGACGGCTCCCGGAATCTTTCCATAGAGCTTGACGAGACAGACTTGGTCGTCGGCAATATAGGCTTCTATGCTTCGCCGTCGGCGACTAGTCCCGTGGGACAGGGTTCCTACAACGTTGTTGTGGCGTTTTCCATGTTTTCGGGTTCTCCCTCGGGCGTTTGCATCGGATTTTCGGTGGACGGCAGCCCTGTGGTCTCCTACGAGGATCCCACCGGCGCGGCCAGGCAGTTTAATTTTGGGATCTCGTCACCGCTGACGGCCTCGTCCGTGCTGAAGGCTGTCATAGTGCTTGAGGACGCCGGCGGCGAGGAACATCTGTATCGCGCGAGAGAATCTCTCGCGGAAAGATCTGAGGAGTCAGCCATAACTGGCGTCACATTGCTTGACGACAGGGTCGGCCGCACTCTGCATGTCGTGTACGACGTTGACGCCAGATATGATTTTGTGCCGGTGACGGTAGACGTTTCCATTACCTTCGCGGGCAGCAATTTTATCGGCGTGTTTGTCGGCGACGTCGGAGAAGTTTTCCAAGGGGCTGGGCGGAAAGCCAGCCTGAGCTATGCGGAACTCGAAGACGAGAGCATGGATTCGCTGGCGACTGTGACGTTGTCCGCCACCGACCCGGTGACGGGCGTTGTTGTCGGCGATACGACGGTCTATTTCTACCTGCGCCCTCCCGAGCAGCCAGTTTCGCCGTTTGCCTCGGTTCCCGAATTCCTGACCCGCAAGTACGAGGCGTCGTCGTCCGGGGCCTCCTCGGTGGCTCTGCTACAGGTCGCCTCGTCTTCGGCCGCTGCGAACGTCAAGGACGACCAGGCTCTTCCTGTTGTCGCCGACATGCGTTTTGCCGTGTCGAGTTCGAGCTGCAGTAGTTCAAGTAAGTCGCTTTCCAGCTCGAGTTGCAGCAGTTCGCAGTCCTACAGTCCTTCTAGCTGCAGCTGTTCGCTGTCTCTCAGCAGTTCCTGCAGTTCGTCAAGTTGCAGTTCGTCGAGCAGTTCAAGCTCGTCCAGTTCCGAGTCTGTGAGTTTCAGTAGCTCTCTCAGCTCGTCGCAATCGACCAGTTTTTCGCCCAGTTCGTCAAGTAGCTTGTCCGAATCGGCGAGTCCGTCTTCGAGCTCGAGCTCCAGCACCAGCTTCAGCCCGTCTTCGAGTTCCAGTTCCAGTTCCAGCGTTAGCTCGAGCCTGTCTTCGAGTTCCAGTACGAGTCTGTCTTCAAGCTCCAGCTCGAGCCGGAGCACAAGTCTCTCCTCCAGTTCGAGCTGTAGCTCTAGCGCCAGTGCGAGCCTGTCGTCCAGCTCGAGCTCCGAATCGTTCAGCTCCAGCTCCAGCTCCAGTTCCAGCTCGTCGGGCGCCTTGGGACAGATGATTCTGCTGTCAGGCTGGCAGGTCAACGGTTTCATGAATCTGTAGAGGTCAGAATGGTTCGGATCACGAATAATAACAAGAGCTGCTCGACCTGCCGGAGACCCCATATATGGCCATAAGAAGGGAAGAACTTCACGTCACTTACAGGGCGTGGGACAAATCCGCCAATGCCGGTATTGCCGGCGATGCCGGAAACCACACTCTGTACTTGGTCCGCGATGGAGTCGAGACGTCGATCTCGAATCCCATTACGGACTTGGGTGACGGCCAGTATCGCGTTCTTCTCTCCAAGGACCAGATGGATGCCAATTCGGTAACTCTGCGTTCCGTCTCCTCAACACCTGGCGTCATCATCTATTCCGTGCTGATTTTAACCGATCAGGGCCTGACGAAGCAGATTCTCCAGATTCAGAGCTCCTCTTCAAGTTCCTCCAGCAGCTCTTCTCTTTCCAGTTCGAGCAGCTCATTTTCAAGTTCGTCGTCAAGCGGATCGGATTCGTTTTCCAGCAGTTCAAGCAGCTCTTCTCTTTCCAGTTCAAGCAGCTCCGAGTCCAATAGCAGCTCCAGCAGCTCAGAGTCCACCAGCCTGTCGCTGTCCTCCAGCTCCTCTTTCTCGAGCTCGTCCAGCTCCAGCTCCAGCAGTTCGAGCAGTTCCTCAAGCTCGGAATCCTTGAGTTCCAGTTCAAGCTCTGAATCCTTGAGTTCCAGCAGTTCTTCCGAATCCTTGAGTTCCAGCAGTTCTTCCGAATCCTTGAGTTCCAGTTCAAGCTCTGAGTCATTGAGTTCCAGCAGTTCTTCCGAATCGGTTTCATTGAGTTCCAGCAGCAGTTCCGAATCCACGAGTCTGTCTAGTTCGTCCAGTTCCAGTTCTTCGGAGTCTCTGAGCTTCAGCAGTTCCAGCTGTTCTTCGAGTTCCAGCAGCTCCTCGGAGTCTCTGAGCTTCAGCAGTTCCAGCTGTTCTTCGAGTTCCAGCAGCTCCTCGGAGTCGGAGAGCTTCAGCAGTTCCAGCTGCTCTAGCAGTTCTGGCTCGCAATCGAACAGCTTGAGCTCCTCCAGCAGTTCCAGTTCCAGCAGTTCATCAGGAAGTTCATCGTCCAGTGAAAGTCTCAGCAGTTCATCGAGTTCCAGTTCGTCGTCCAGTGAAAGTCTCAGCAATTCTTCCAGCTCGGAGTCGACGAGCCCTTCGAGCTCCAGCTCTTCGGGTTCAGAAAGTGTCTCTTCCAGCTCTTCGAGCAGCTCTTCGAGCAACAGCCAGTCTAGTTCCTCGAGCCAGATCGTCTTCGACTCCGACACTGTCCTTCTGATTCACGGCGACGGCGCCGACGCCTCGGTTCAGATCCCCGACGGGGCCATCGAAGCCGGCTATCCGCACATCATTACTCCTCATGCTGACGCTCAGATAGACACCGCTCAGAAGAAAGTCGGAAATGGGTCACTGCTGTTCGACGGGACTGGAGACTATTGTACTGTTCCATATGATGCCAATTTTGAATTTACTGACTCTAATGTCTGGACGATCGAATGTTGGGTCCGTTTGGCTTCTGTCGCCTCCAGTCAAATTGTTGTTGAAAAAACAGACGGTGGTAGTCCTGCTGATGGATTTCAGCTATATTATCATTCTGGTAGTACAGCTTTCCAGTTCATTACGGATGCAACTGTTGGATTGCAGGGGACAACGGTTATTTCTGTGGATACGTGGTATCACGTTGCTGTCACGACAGATGGTACTACATTGCGTTTGTTTGTCGATGGAAATCTTGAGGATTCTACCACTACAGATACGCTTACGAATCATGTTGGAAATCTCGTTATTGGATATCAGGCATTTGATTCGTCATTGTATTTCAATGGCCATATCGACGAGCTCCGCATCAGCAAGGGCGTAGCTCGTTATACCTCTAATTTCACTCCTCCGCAGTCTCCGTTGCTTCCGAGCGCGAAGGACGAGGATTGCATCCTGCTTCTCCACTTCGACGAAGCGGACGGCGTTACTCGCATACCGGACTATGCTCTTGGCGGCAACGCCCCCCATGAAGTAACATGTCATGCTGACGCTCAGATAGATACTGCTCAATACGAATTCGGTCCGTCCAGCCTGTTGCTTGACGGGACGGGGGACTATTTGAGCATACCGGATAGTGACGACTGGGATTTCGGCACCGGCAATTTTACGATAGAAGCATGGGTTAGATTTAACTCGTTCCCTGACATTGCTGATTTAGATGATATATTTAGAATTATTGGGGAAGGAAGAGGGTTTTCTGGCACGGGACCTACGGAGACAGGATGGTCACTCAGCCTAAATAGATCCACAAACGAGTTGATATTTTCTCAATATGATGGCGGCGTAGGTGGTAGTAAAACTTTTTCTTGGACACCATCTGTAGATACATGGTATCATGTCGCAATTGCTAGAGATGGTAATACGTTAAGGGCGTTTGTTGATGGAACTCAGATCGGAAATAATGAAGATGTAACCGGGCAGGCTTATAACCGGGCGGAATCAAACGGGCTGGAAATAGGACGTTATCAATACGGTGGTGGGCCTTCGACGTCTTATCTTGACGGCTGGATCGACGATCTCCGCATCTTAAGGGGTCGTGCGGAATATACCGCCGCCTTCACTCCTCCGACTTCGAAGCTGACCCAATATAAAGGAGGCGACTCCAGTTCTTCGAGTTCGAATTCCAACTCCAGCAGCTCTTCTAGCTCGGAGTCGGCCAGCCTGGGGGCGGAGTAGCGGATGATAAAGGTGGGTTCAACAGGAAAAAAGAAGAATAGAGAAATCCCCTTCGAGCTGAAATGGCGATAAAAGGACAACAGCTTCACGCAACCTATCTGGCTTGGAATACGGCGACGAATTCCGGCCAGGAAGGCGACGGCGCGAATCACTCTCTCGAACTGGTGCGCGACGGCGTGGAGACGTCCATAGCCAACGCCGTGACGGAATTCGGCTCCGGCACCTACGGGGTCCTGCTGACCGCCTCGCAGATGGACGCCAATACCGTCGTCCTGCAGGGTTCCAGCTCCACAGGCAATGTCGTGCTCCACCCGGTGATCATAGTGACCGATCAGGGGCGCTTGAAAGAGATCCTGCAGTTGGAATCTAGCTCAAGCAGTTCTTCCTCTGCATCGCTGAGCTTTAGCAGTTCGTCTAGCTCCGAGTCGGACAGTTGCAGTTCTTCCAGCTCTTCCAGCTCGGAAAGCATTTCTTCGAGCTCTAGTTCCGAATCGGCATCCCTGAGTCAGTCGAGTTCCAGTTTTTCGGAGTCGGCGAGCCTGAGTTCCTCTAGCAGTTCCTCGGAATCGACTTCGTCGAGTTCCAGCAGATCTTCGGAGTCGGCCAGTCTCAGTCAGTCTTCGAGTTCCAGCACGAGCTTGTCTTCAAGCTCCAGCAGTTCCAGCAGCTCGGAGTCCGGCAGCAACAGTCAGAGCTCGAGCTCCGAATCATTGAGTTCCAGCAGCTCCAGCAGTTCAGGCAGCTCTTCTGAATCCCTGAGCTTCAGCAGTTCCAGCTGCTCTTCGAGTTCGAGCAGCTCTTCGGAGTCGGAAAGTTTCAGTTCCAGTAGTTCGAGCGGCTCAGATTCGTTTTCCAGCAGCTCAAGCAGCTCTTCCTTCTCCAGCTCCGAATCGACATCCCTGAGCTCCAGCTCGTCGAGCACGGGTCCGTTCAGTCCCGACGACCTCGGCGGACTCTCCGCCTGGATGGACACCGGCGGCAGCGTGCCGCGGCACGTCGTCACTGACAACGGGAATGCCCAGCTCGATACGGCACAGAAGAAGTTCGGGGCGGCGTCGGGATTGTTCAATAGCGGTACCAGTGATTATTTGACGATCCCCGACTCTGCTGATTGGACTTTTGGATCCGACAATTTTACAATCGAGTGTTGGGTGAGATTGGGCGATTTGTTGAACCGCACAATTGTTACACAACGTGAAGACGATACGCACAGGTGGGCAGTTGAATTCCATAATACACAAGGTCTGTATTTCTTCTTCAACAACGGGTCTGGATATGTCATTATGGATCAAGGAAGTGTTGTGGGGTGGTCTACAGACACTTGGTATCATGTTGCAGTTGTCAGGAACGGTACAAGCTTCAAGGGATATAGGAACGGTGTAGAAATTGCTTCTTTAACCGACGCCACTGCGATAACTGATTATTCGTCTGAACTTTATATTGGACAAAAGGGCAACGGGAATCAGTATTTCGACGGACATATTGATGAGTTTCGCATCAGTACGACAGCCCGCTACACCTCCGGCTTCACACCCTCGGTAACTCCGTTCACCCGGGACGACGACACCGTTCTGCTCCTCCACTTCGACGGTTCCGACGCATCCACGAGATTCGTCGATTCCGCACGTCCGGACGACGGCGCCGCCATCTCCATCTGGACCGCGTCGTCCGTGGAGACCGACGCGTCGCAGTCCACCGAGGCGGACCAGCCGACCTACGACAGGAACAGCGTAGCCGGGTCGGACGCCGTGAAATTCGACGGCGTCTCGGACAATCTCAACTGGGGCAAGCCCGCGGCACTCGACTTCATGCGTACGTCCGACTATACGATTTTCGCCGTTATAACTAGCGGACCGCACGGAACCTACGGAAACGTCGTTCAGCGAGGCGACAACTACGGCGCCGGAGAAGACGAGTTCTTCGCCATCTATCAAAGGGGTTCGGACGGCAAGATCACCTCCCAGTTCCGCGGCAGCAACGGCGGCGCGAACACGCAGTCGGTCACGAGTACGGACGCGCTCTCCGAGGGCTCGACGTCCTATTTCGTAGCAATCAAGGAGGATTCCCAGCACCGGCTCTGGCGCGACGGCGTCCTCCAGGGGACCGACACCAATACGCCCGGGACCATCACGTCGACGACGCACAACAACAGGATCGGCTGCGGCGAGGACAAGCTCGGGGCGACGGAATTGTTCTTCAACGGCTGGATCGCAGAGCTCATCGTCTACGATTCCGCCCTGTCCGACTCCGACCGCGCTCTTGTCGAGACCTATCTGGACGAGAAGTACAACGACCTGCCGAGCTCGTCCAGTTCCAGCGAATCGAACTCGAGCAGTTCGTCGAGCTCCAGCAGTTCCGAGTCAACTTCATTGAGCTCGAGCAGTTCCTCGGAGTCCCTGAGCTTCAGCAGTTCCAGTTCTTCGGAGTAGTCTCAGTCAGTCTTCGAGCTCCAGTTCCGAATCTACGAGTCTCAGCAGTTCATCCTATTGCGGCAAGGAGACCCCGTCCTCGAGAGGGTGCGATTTATCGCGCCCGGCAGGGCGGGGAGGAATTGCCGCCTCCTGTGTTGTAGAATTATGGTTATGAGACTCAGTTACAAAATCAAGCTTCTTCCCGACGCCCCGCAGAAGGATGCGCTGATGCGCATCCTCGAGGCGGCGAACGCCGCCTCGAACGAGGCGAGCGAAATGGCGTTTGCAGAACTGGAGTTCAGGAAGTTTGAAATCCACAAGTTGTGCTACAACCATCTCCGCGACATCTACGGACTGCCGTCGCAGACCGCAGTCCGCTGTGTCGCCAGGGTCGCCGACGCCTACAAGTCCCAGAAGTCCCTGAACAAGACCCTGGGAAGAAAGGAGTTGACGGTCTGCAGGTTCGGTCGTCGCTCGGCTCTCGCCTTCGACGACCGGAATCTGCGGTGGCGGCACGACAGTTGCACTGTCGTGATCACCACCATGGATGGACGTCTTGAGATTCCATGCCGGTGTGGGAACGCCGACATGGCGCGGGCGCTGAAGCGCCGCACCGGCGAATCCGACCTTTCCACCTTCAACGGGAAATGGTATCTGACCGCGACCTACGAGGTCGAGGAGCCCGCCGTCGCGCGTCCAAAGGACGTGCTCGGCGTCGACCTCAGCGTCGTCAACATCGCCGCCGACTCCGACGGCGTCGTCTGGAGCGGCAGGGCGGTGAACACCGCCAGAAGCCGCTTCCGCAAGATGCGGAAGAAGCTCCAGAAGATCGGAACCAGATCCGCAAAAAGGCTTTTGAGGAAGCGGTCGAAGCGTGAACAGCGCTTCGCCCGCGACGTCAACCAC
>Ga0180433_10002396_pt1 | contig 28948 bp, 21 predicted proteins | sample SS_ome_8_FD_132980 | JGI IMG/M metagenome (GOLD analysis project Ga0180433, IMG submission 132980) | Hypersaline lake sediment archaeal communities from the Salton Sea, California, USA - SS_1_D_1 metaG | ecosystem: Environmental > Aquatic > Non-marine Saline and Alkaline > Hypersaline >... | reverse complement strand
GGTACATGCAAGTAAAATTGAAAGAAAACTGCTGAAAATATCACGTAAATGCATGATTTTTTGACAAATCATGCATTGATGCGGGCAAATAAAAAAAACGGCAGGTTAATCAAAGTCCTCTATAAAATAATTATGAAAACAAGATATATAAAGATAGAAACAAGAATTTTATTAGCTTTTTTTCTTACAAATCTCTTTTTTCTAAACATCTTCAAAATTAAGATATATCATGTTTTTGTATTAATTTTGTGTAAAAATCTACTACATATAATTATTATATAGATAGATATAATTTTAATAAAAAAATTTTTATGAAAAAGGAAACATGGGAAAATACAACTGTTTTAATTGTCGTCCAATTCTTCTTTTCTCACCCATTTTCCGTTAACTTTTTTCATGCCTTTTGTAGAAACAATAAAACCTTTTCTTTTTTTACGTTGACGCGCCCATCTTACTAAGACAAATGGTAGAATTAAAATAGAAGTTAGAAACGCATATGTTATTGTTATGGCTAGAATTATTCCAAATTGTTGTTGTGGTGGTATTGGTGCAAAAGCTAAAATACCAAAACCAAAAGCTGTTGTCAGTGCAGCTATTAATAGGGCACCACCTGTATGTGAGATTGTCTCGCGCATTGCTTTATTGATATCGCCTGTTTTATCTGCAACAAGTCTAAATCTTTCTGTAGCATGAATGGCATAGTCAATACCTATTCCTATTGTGATACTAGTTATTGTTATTGTTAAAGCGTTTAATGAATAACCAATTATATTCATAGTACCAAGAATCCAGATCATAGTGATACCTACTGGTATAATTGCAACAAGTCCTAGCAATGGATTTCTATATGCTACTATCAAAACTATTGTTGCAAAAACTACCGAGATAACTGTTGATAAAATCTGGCTCTCTGATAAAGAGTTGGTTATTGTATATGTAATTATTAGTTGACCGGTTGGAAATGATTCAACATTTCCATAGTCTTCCAGATCATTTTCAAATTCTTCTAACATTAGTTTAATATTATTATTTAAATCTCCGCCGCTATTTTGTATGGATGGATCGATATATATTCTAATTACAGATGCTTTATATCTGCCTCTGTCATCTTTATATAAAACGCTTCTAATCTGTGAACTTACCGGATCAATCTCGAACTCTGGTTTATCCATAGTTGCAAGATCTTCAATCTCAAATTCATCTATATTAAAACCCTGATTTTGTATCAAACTCTTTTCATAATAGTAGTCAAATAAAGATTTTACATCTTTATCTGATTTTGGTATTCCTGTTCTAGGATCTATATTGAACTTTTCGATTAAAGACTCATTGTTTTCAATTCCACTTTGGATTAGAGAATATAAATCTGTAACTTTTAGTGATCCATCGGCGTTACGTGCTACATATGTATCATCATCAAGATTTTGATGTGTTTTATAAATTCCTTTTAGGGCCTGTACTGTTGCTATGTTTCCTTCTAAAAGTATGTATTCTTCAGTTTCAGTTGAATATGGAAAATTTTGTCCTATTACTCCAAAAAGTTCTATTGATTCAGTATCTTCAGGTGCAAAATCTTCAAAATTAAAACCTGTTTCAATCATAGATGCTTGATAGGCAAAAATAAGTGTAAAAATGAGCATTATAATTATTATTTTCTTCTGGTGTTTTATTACAAATGTAGCAAGTTTTCCCATAACAAAAGATACATCTATTTTTTCAAATCTTTTGACCTGTTTTTTAATATTTTTCCTTCTTTTATCTAGCAGGTATCTTAATGATGGTAAAAGAGTAATAGTTATAATAAAAGTATATGCGACACCTAAACCAAGGAGAAGGCCTAAATTCCTTATTGGTGGAACTGATGCAGTTAAAAATGACATAAAAGCAATGACTGTAGTAAGCATCGCTAGAAACATAGCGTTTCCAATTTCTTCTACTGAACTTTTTATTGCTTGGGTGACGCTTTTACCCTCTTCAATTTCTATTCTGTAGTTATGGAATAGATGAACTGAATAATCGACACCTAAACCTAGTATTAGTGGAATTAGTGCTACATACATCACGTTAAATGATATACCTAGTACAACCATAGTTCCAAAGAGCCATATGGTTGCTATCAGTAGTACCACCATAGGTAGAAACACATAGGAAAGCCTTCGGAAACTAACGAAGAGAATTATAACTATAATAATAAAAATCATAGGTCCTAAAAACTGATTTGCCTCTGATGTGACCTCATTTATTTCAGAGGATATAACTCCGTCTCCAGTGATTTGCAATGATACATAATCATATTTTTTGTCTAAGTTTCCTACAATATTTATGATTTTTTCGTTTGTATCAATTATTTCTTGAAAATCATTAGTTGCATTTAGTTCAATCAGCATTAAACTTGATGAAGCGCCTTTTTCAATTGAAAAATCTTTTGAGAGAAAACCTTTGATATTTACTTTTAATTCATCAAAAAGAGAAGGTTTGATAAAAAGTATATTCTCGCTAAAATCAGTATCTGGTGCTATGTCAGATGTTGTCCATGATTTCTCTATATCTTTTAATGCTATTTTATCTGGTAAATCAAGATTGTTATCAATATTTGATGTGAATTCGTTTAAATCTTCAAATGACATATCAGCTCTATTTTTAAGAATTTTTTCTGCAATTGGTCCAATTATTCCTCCCTGCATTTTTTGTATTCTATAAAAAATAAAACTAGTGTTTGCACTAATTCTTAACCAGGGAAGATTTAAAAACGAACTTTTAAAATATCTAGTTCCAACCTGGAAATTGCTGAGTTTTGAAGGAAGTTCGAAGCTGGATATTTTTGTTGCAATTCCATACTTACCAATTTCTTCTCTAGAGATTTTCATTTCCACAGTGTTTTTTTCTCTGTTGAAATTAATTTCACCTGTTTTCAATTTTATTGGAAAATACATGTCCTGCCCAGGTGGTTTAATCCATAGATATACACTTTTCTCAAAAGTATTAAAGAGCTCACGATTTCTGATCTGATTGAAGATGTCTTTAATATTTTTAATAAAACCATTTCCAATAGTCCATATCGAGTTTTTTGGTTCGATATGAGCCGCTATTTTGTAATCTATATCAAGGCTTTCATCGAATTTTATTAAATTATCAAAATCTACATACCACTCTAATACATTAACTAGAGGAAGAGGTGGTTTCAAGTTATCTTCCAGTGTTGATAAATCATATACTTCAATATCAATATTCAATGTTTCATTATCATAGCCTAATTCGGCATTTTTTATATCTATTGAGTCTATTGATTTTCCTCTGTTAAGTAGTCTAAATGTTTTGTAATCTATTTTTTCATTTTTATCTTCATCTGTTAAAATATCTATTTTTTTATCTTGATCTTTGAAAATATCATCTATAACTGTTTGAATTTCATCCTTTGAACATTTGTCTATTGTTTTTTGGTATTCAAGAAGACATATTTGATCTAAAAAAGTGTTCAGAGATATGGTACTTACTACTTCGTCAATTTCTGATGTCTTATTTTGTATGTAATAAATTTCTTTTAATGAGTTTGAGTCAAGTGTGCTAGCTGAGTTTTGTGTTTCTATGTATACAAACATAACAGGATTATTTCTTCCGAAATAGTCTCCGACTTTTGTGTTTTTTTGAACTGCTTCTTCTTCAGGCATAAAATCTGAAAATTCTGTTTTCATCTCAATTTGAGGAATAAAATAAGAAAAACCTATCGTTAATAACAAAATTAGGAGAACTACTAACCAAGATTTTTTCTCAATAATTCTTCCTAACTTTTTAAACATGTAATATATCCCTTATTTTCTGAGTAATTATAAAATGCCTATATATAACTGTATTTATATTTAACTTTGATAATATTTAAATTTGTTTATATTATTATAAAATTGTCAATACTCTCTATAAAACATAACCATTATAAAAGGATTAGTAATTCGCAACAGCAAGGGTGAGAGGTTATGATAGATTCATCAATTATAATTCCAATAGGCGGTATATTATCACTGATATTTTCATTATATTTGTATTACTCTGTCAAAAAACAAAGCCCCGGAAATAAAAAAATGCAAGAACTTAGCAATGCAATACGAAATGGTGCCATGGCATTTTTGAATAGCGAATATAAAATTTTGATAATCTTTGTAATAGTTATTGCAGTTTTACTTTATATTGCCTCTTTTTTTGAAGTTACTACTATACACTGGGGGTCATCAGTTGCTTTTATTATTGGAGCATTGTTTTCGGCTTTTACTGGTAATATCGGCATGAGGGTTGCAACAATGGCTAACGCTAGGACTGCAGAGGCAAGTAAAAACAAATTAAGTAAAGGTCTTTCTGTTGCTTTTTCAAGTGGTGCGGTAATGGGCATGTGTGTTGTTGGCCTTGGAGTTCTTGGGATTTTTTTGCTATACATATTGTTTAATTCATATATTGGACTTGAGGCCTATAAAACTACTAACATTCTTTTTAGTTTTGGATTTGGAGCATCATCTATAGCTTTATTTGCCCGTGTTGGTGGAGGGATTTATACAAAGTCAGCTGATGTCGGAGCAGATCTAGTTGGTAAAGTTGAAGAAGGAATTCCTGAGGATGATCCCAGAAATCCTGCTGTCATTGCTGATCAAGTAGGAGATAATGTTGGTGATGTAGCAGGAATGGGTGCTGATCTTTTTGAGTCATATGTAGACTCTATTATTGCGACAATGGCTCTTGCTGCTGTAGCATCTGGTTTTGCCATGCAAACCTATGGAGCAGATGCAATAATGCTTCCATTGATAATAGCTGGTTTAGGAATATTTGCGTCAATTATTGGAACTATAATTGTTATTTTTGGAAAGGGAAAAAATGTATATGGTGCTCTTAGAAATTCTTTGTTTTTAGCTACTGCGCTAACTGCTATATTTGCTTTTATTGCTACATGGTATATTCTTGATGGTGCATTGGAACCATTTTATGCAATGTTAGCTGGCCTGATTGCAGGTATTGTAATTGGTCTTAGTACAGAATATTTTACCTCTGAAAAAAGAAAACCAGCTCAAAGTATCTCAAAGCAGGGTGAAACTGGTCCTGCTACTGTTATTATTCAGGGTTTACAGGTAGGTATGATGAGTACGATAATTCCAGTTATAGCAGTAGTTGTTGCTATGCTTCTTTCCTATCATTTTGCTCAGTTTTTTGGGGTAGCTATTTCTGCTGTTGGTATGCTTAGTATATTAGGTGTTTCTCTTGCAACTGATTGTTATGGACCTGTTGCTGATAATGCTCAAGGTATTTCTGAGATGGCAGAGATGGGTCCTGAGGTACGTGAAAGAACAGAGCAACTTGATGCTGTAGGAAATACTACTGCTGCTATGGGTAAAGGTTTTGCGATAGGTTCAGCGGCTATTACTTCTCTAGCTTTGATATTTACTTATATTATAACAACTGAGTTTATAACAGGAGAAAAACTTCAACTCACCTTAGATAACCCTTATGTTGTATCAGGAATATTTATTGGTGCTATGCTGCCATTTGTTTTTACAGCTCTTACTATGGGTGCTGTTGGTCGTGCCGCTAATTCAATGGTAGAAGAAGTACGCCGCCAGTTCAAAGAACTAGGGCTTTTAAAAAGTAACGAAAATAAACCTGATTACGAGGGTTGTATAAAGATTAGTACCACTAGAGCATTGAAAGAAATGGTTGTTCCTAGTGTTTTAGCTGTTGTTTCGCCTATTGTTGTTGGGTTGGTTCTAGGCCCAGAGGGTTTAGGAGGTCTATTGATTGGATCGATTGCAACAGGTTTTCTATTAGCAATCTTTCTTGCAAATAGTGGTGGTGCATGGGATAATGCTAAAAAATATATCGAGTCAGGTAATCTTGGCGGAAAGAATTCTCCTGCTCATAAAGCAACTGTAATAGGTGATACAGTTGGTGATCCCTGTAAAGATACATCTGGGCCGTCCCTAAATATCTTAATAAAACTAATGAGTATAGTATCCCTTGTATTCATACCAATTATTCTTGCGTTGACCTGAATCAAAAATTTTATAAAATAATATTGATTCAAAAAACATATAAGGAATAAATATATTCCAATGCGTTTATTAGCTTAGTTTAGAGTAGTGATAATATGTATTATAAAGTTAAACTTGAAGATACTATTCGTATACCACCAGAGCGATTTAGTGATGATTTGGATGAAGTTGTCAACGAAATAGTTCAAGAGACATTTGAAGGAACTATGAGAAGACATCATGGTATAATAGTAGTAACAGAGGATATAAAACCTGTAGGAAATGGAACAGTTATCCATGGTGATGGTGCTGTTTATCAAAAAGTTTCTTTTGATGCTCTAACTTTTAAACCAGAACTTCAGGAAGTATTAGATGCTATGGTCTGTGAGATTGTCGAGTTTGGTGCTTTTTGTCATATAGGTCCTTTAGACGCACTGATTCACATGAGCCAGATTATGAATGATTACGTTGAAGTGGATGCAGAAAGTGAGGTTATTACCGGTAAAGAAAAAAAACTCATGCTTAAAACAGGTGATCAAGTAAGAACCCGAGTTGTGGCCGTTAGTCTTAATGAACTTTCTTCAAGAGAAAGTAAAATCGGTCTTACAATGAGACAGCCTTCTCTTGGTGCACATCAGTGGATATATGCTGACGAAAATGAAGAAAAGAAGGGTAAAGATAAAAAGAAAAGTAAGAAGAAAAAGAAGGGTAAAAAATGAAGAAAAATCTTAGAGCCTGTAAAACATGTCATCTTTTAACAGAGAAAGATGTATGTCCTAATTGTTCTCTTCCTACTTCTAAAAGATGGCGTGGTTATGTTATTATTCTTGAGCCAGAGAATTCTTTGATTGCAGAGAAAATGAATATTAAAAAACCTGGTAAATACGCTCTAAAAGTAATGTAATTTTTTAATTTTTCATGAAAGTATTACCAAAAAATATAAGAAATATTCTCAAGGAACCAATTGGTAGCCTGGTTCAGGAAGAAGAACTAATTGAGTTGTTAAAGAAGGAAAAATATGTTGTTTCTATTGGTGACATGGTTACTTACACTCTTTTAAAAAATAATATTAAACCTGTTTTTTGTGTGGTGGATTATAAAACACATAGAGGTAAAGTTTCTGAGGAGGTTAAAAATACTATTAAGTCGTTTGGCTTAAAAGTCAAAGTTGTTAAAAATCCTAGTGGAACTATTTCAGATGATCTTTGGGATACTATAAAACATGGTTATGATAAATTATTACCCGGGGCTCTAAGAATAGAAGTTGTTGGTGAAGAGGATCTTGCTTCTCTTCCAGCGATTTTTTTTGCTCCTTCAGTCGTAAGAATAATATATGGATTGCCAGATAAGGGGGTCTTAGTTGTAAGACCTAGTAAGGAAAATAAGGAAAAAACTAAACAAGTAATTGATAAGATGTGAAAGACATGGAAATAAATATTGATAATAAGAGAAATAATCCTTTACTTAATAGAACAGAGATTCATTTTACTGTGATACATAAAGGTGAAAAAACTCCTGATAGAGAATTGGTTAGAACAGAGCTTGCAGAAAAACTTAATGCTAAAAAGGAAAATGTAGTTGTTAATTATATTAATCCTAGTTTTGGATTATCTGAGAGCATTGGTTATGCTAAGGTTTATGATTCTAAAAAAGGAATGGAAGAATTAGAAAGAAAGTATGTTTTAAAACGTAATACTCCAGGTGGAGCAAAAAAAGAAAAACCTGCTAAGCAAGAAAAACCTGCTGAAAAACCAGAAGAAGAAAAAGAACAAAAAACCGGAGAGAAACCTGAAGAAAAAACAGAAAAACAAGAACTTCAAAAAGAAGAACAAAAAAATGTACCAAAAGAACAACCAGATGAAAATAAAAAAGATGAAAATAAGGAATGATTCATTATGAAAAAAAGAGAACTTTTCAAACTTGAAGGAGATAATGTCAATCGAACTAGAAAACATTGCCCAAAGTGTGGTCCAGGTGTATTTTTAGCTGAGCATAAGGACAGGTCAAGCTGTGGCAAATGTGGATATACAGAGTTTAAAGGCGGTGCTAAAAAAGAAAAAAATTCTTTTCAGAAACAACCTGATGAAAAATTAAAAGAAGAAAAAACTGAAAAAGTAGAAAATAAGGATCAAAAACAATCTGAAACAGATAAACCAAAAAACGAAGAAGATTCTGGTCAGATAGAAAAAGAAAATAAAAAAGAGTAGATGTACTCCATCACTCTTTCATGTATTATCTTTTAAGTTTTTTATAAATCAAACTGTTTTCTTAATCCTTCAATATTTGGATTTTCAATACCTTCTTTTTTGATGGAGAACATTTTATCCAAAAGATGTATCTCTTTGATAAATCCTTTAAATTCTCTTGTCAAACTTTCAGTAAATTTTTTAGCATCTTTTATATTACTTGCTTCAAAACAGATAACCCAATCGTAGATACCATTTGTATAGATGCTCCCCTTTATCGAAACATTTATTTTTTTACCTTTTTCTTCCATCTTTCGATTTATTATGCTATCAAGTAATTTACTGCTTACCGGTTCGTTTGTTCTTTTTATTAAAGCAATGTAACTTTTTTTATCAAGTTTTTCTTCATCTGTTACAGCTGTGTATCCCCATATAGTTTGGTTTTTCTCAAGATCTTTTATTATTCGCCATACTTTTTGTCTTGAAAATCCACAGGTTTTTGCTATTTCGTTTATACTTTTGTTTGAATTTTGCAGTAGTTCTTCTATTATCTTTCTTTTATCTTTTTCTATTTGTTTTCTACTGTTCTTTGCCATATGTTGCAACACAATACAGTGATTATATAAAAAGCTTTAGGTTTTAGAAACATATGTAATGAAAAAAATAATTTAATTATAAAATGTTACAACTTTTCTATATTCTATTTCTAATAAAAAAAGTTATTTAAAAAAATTAAAAGGAGAGGAAAAAACCATCCGGTGGTTTTTTTCCTCATTGTTTTTACTGTTTCTTATAGAGAGCAACCAGATGATGTACCAGCTAATACTTGGTTCATCGTCTCTGTCATGCCGGTTTGATATGATGCAGTTGATGTTTGAGTTGCTACGGATGTTTGTGTTGTTATTGTCTGTGGGGTTGCTGCATAGGTTGTTGCTGCGTAACTTGATGTCGCGCTATCATCGTCACCATTACATATTAGGTCTTTAAGAAGAGTACAGATTCCAAATAGTATTCCAGCAATCTGAAGTTTTACACCAGGGAACGTTAGTATATATGTCGCTTTTGCGATAGCTGCAGTTATGGCAGCTGCAATAGCGGTACCAACAACTGTTCCAACGGTTATTGCTACACCAGCTATGAAAGTTGTTAAACCGGGGAACGATAGCCATACATTAAACGCAGCTTTTAATATTTGTTTAGCCTTTGCTACAACTGCAGGTATAAGTTCTTGTGTGACCCATTCTTGTCCACCATTGTTCCACCAATCTCTTAATTCTTGATATGATTTTATGAATGCAGGTATCAAACCTTTAGCAAAGCTTATTAATGAACCAGCAAGGTTGATTGCTTTTTGTGCACAGAATCTTAAACATCCATCTATGTTAGTTAAGTCTTCACCGCCGGCAACCATTCCACCTACAACTCCTGCTGGTAGAATTCCTACTTGTCTGACAACTGTTTGACCTGCGGGGCTACCTTCTACTGAATTTAATACTTGTACATTGGCTATTTGTTGACCATTTTGCGCTATCATTAAGCTGCCATCGCTTGAACCAACTAGTTCGTAGTATTCATAGTCCATTGATAATTCACTTACATCACTTGAGCTTAGATCCTTTAGATTAAGTTTTTCTATTAGTTCTTTTAATGCTGAGTCATGTTCTGATAAAATTGCTATTGCTTTTTCTAATATTTCTCTTTCTTCTGCTGTTAATTCATCAACACTATCTGCACTTATACTATCTGCATTTGCTGAACTATAGCATAGTGGGCAATCTGAGGCTTCTTCTGCATCAGATGATAAAGCTGCAGGATCACTTGCAGATTCATCTTCAACTAGTTCTGAGGAAGCTTCTGCTTCTCTTTCTTTGGCAGCTTTTTCTTCGGCTGCAGCTGTTTCAGCTTCGCTAGCACTGCTAAAATCATTTGAGTCTGAATCACTATCTGCACTTAATGCGGATGGATCTGCAAGTACTGTTGATACCGATGTTCCAATAAAAAGAGCTACAACAAAAATACTTACAATCGTTATTAGCGTCTTATTTTTCATATTTTTTTTATTCATATTCCTCACCTATCATTCCTCAATTCCAAATCTTTAGGTTATACTTTGTGAGTGATTATATATAAAGTTAATGTGTAAAAATGTCAAAATTACAAAAAACATTCAATCTGTTTAACAGATAGAAATTAAACTATTCTAAAAAATGTTTGAGATTCTACATTCTTAAAGATATTTCTATCATACAAATACATATTAACAGTATAAACTGTATTATTTTCCCAGGGGTATTCGGGTATTATTTCCCAGTAGTGAGCGTTGTTTTTTACTTCTGTTTTATTCAAGTTAATCTTGTATATTATTGTTTGATTTTGTGTTATGTTCATTTTTATGTATAGGTTGCATTGTGTGTTTTGGTTTGTTGTTTGTATGTCTGTGTATTCTGTGTATATGTATATTTGTTCTTGTTGTGTGAAGTTTGTTTTTTGTGTGTAGTTTTGGTAGCCGTTTACTTCGCTTGCTGTTGTTAGTATTAGTATCTCAGGTGTTTTTTCACTTAGAGTGAAACTAGTTTTTTTGTGTGAACTCTGATTTGTAATTTTATCAGTCAAACAAAAGTTAATAAAATATTTTTCATTCAAAGGCCAAGTAATATCAGTTATAACTTCCCAGTAGTGGGCATTGTTTTTTAATTCTGTTTTGTTTAGCTCTATATTATAGTATTCTGTTTGATTTTGAGTAATATTCCATTTTATTTGTAGGTTGCATTGTGTGTTTTGGTTTGTTGTTTGTATGTCTGTGTATTCTGTGTATATGTATATTTGTTCTTGTTGTGTGAAGTTTGTTTTTTGTGTGTAGTTCTGGTAGCCGTTTACTTCGCTTGCTGTTGTTAGTATTAGTATCTCAGGTGATTTCTCCTTTAAAACAAAACCTATTGATTTTGAAGCACTTTTACCTGTTATATTATCATATAAAATAATATCTATAATATATACCCCTAATGGTGTTGATTCGTTTGTTTTAAAAATATAGGTATCATACATCGATTCTTCAGAAGATGAACCAGAAAATTCACTATAATAATCTATTAGGCTATTATCTTGATAGATACTAATCATTTCAATAATATTGTAATAATTATCATGAATAATATTAGTAAAACTATAAAATATACCCACTTGCTCTTCTCTCTCAAACTCAATCTTTTTAGTAGGATCTTCTCCGCTTAATACGATAGAGTCAATAGTGTTATAACTAGTATTATCAATAGTTTTTGCAGAAATTATTTTTGGGGAATCATATTCTTTGTTATCATTTGAACTAAAATCAATTAGATTAGTATTTATTGCTATAACAAATAAACTTAATATAATTAATATCGATAATATAACTGTAAATAATTTAAATTGTTTTTTTAATGGTCCTTTAATCTTATTTGAAGAAATCAAAGACATATCAACCAACTTTTTAGATTAAATAGTTACTATTCTCTCTTAAATTTGCCACCAATTATTGTAATAAATCCTTGTTTAATAAACCATTCCAAAAATATAGATTCAAAAACTAGTAAAGCTTTAGATTATTCTCAGTAACTATTATATAAACATAATGTATTTTAGAATTATCCATAATTAGTTTTTAAAGCGGAAAACAGGAATGGATTAATTGTGAGAAGGGATGCACCTCTGAAAAGACGAGTTAGCTTTAGACATGTTTACTTTACAGTATTTATAGTTTTTTTATTTTTAATTTCTAATCTTACTCTTGGTGTTAATTTAACCAACCAAAATAAAACAAATGATACACTATCTTGTCAAATTAATTTCGGGAATCCTATCTTATATACAGAAAACATTTACAACACAAATTTTACTATAATTAAAATGAAAGACTGTATATCTTTTAGTTCAACAGGTGAGCCAGCCTTACCAGTTTATCCAGCTAGAATTCTTATACCATATGATAGTGATGTTAAAAAAATACATGTTTCACATAATAAATTTGAACTATTGTCTGATGGTTTAAAAAATAAACCAGTAATTCCTCAACAGGAAAACCTAGCTTTTAGTACATCTAAGAAAGTATCAACTTTTAAAATAAATAAAACAAGTTATAACTCAAATGAACCGGTTTTTAAAAATATATTTTCAACAGAAAGTATTGGTTTTTGTAAAGGATATAAATTATTGACATTGTATCTTTATCCAGTTAGATATATACCTGGGAATGGTCTACTATATTTTACAGATAAAATAAATATTAAAATTGAACTACAAAAAAATACTACTTTTTATGATAAAGAGTACAACCAATTTTTTAGAAATAATAAAAATGACAAAAAATTTGTAGAGTCTTTAGTAGAAAATCCTTCTTCTATAGATTTATATAATACTGACTATCAATCTTTTGGTGGTGGATCATCACCTCTGGAATATAATGATGGACTGTGTGACCCGGTTAATAATTTTGAATATGTTATAATTACAAATAATTCTCTAGTTGATACAACGGGTTATTCTTACAATCTGTCTGATTTGGTATCTCATCGGGAAAACTATAGCGGATATAATGCAACTATTGTGACTGTAGAAGAGATAGATGCTTGTAATACCTATTGGAATGATACTTCTTTGTATAATGATTCTCAGGCTCATATTAGAGAGTTTTGTAAGGATGCTTATCAGGATTGGAACACTGAATATATCCTTCTTGCTGGTGACTGGGATTCAACTGATTCTCACAAAATTGTACCCTATAGACTCTTTACTGATAAGGATGAGGGAGCAGCATATGATTCTATGGCTTGTGATATGTATTATAGCCATTTAGATGGAGATTGGTATTATAGTGGATCTGGAGGCATGTGGGGTGGTGGTAAAGGTGGTGCAAATGATTTACATGGAGAGCTATATGTAGGTAGAATAACTTGTATCGATGCTGAGACCGTATCAAATGCAGTATATAAAATTATAAATTATGATATCAATTCAAGTCTTACTGATTCCTGGCTTAGAAGTGTTTCGTTTTGGGGTGGAGATCTTGGAATTCAATTTTCTGTAACCTCAAAAGAATATATGGAAGAAATTAGACTTGGAACAGATACTCATAGGACATTTACCGGTTTTGAAGAGTGGAATAATGAACATATCAGCCAGCAGTTTAACACAAGTGAAAGATTATATCACGAGGATATAGGATCAGGTTATAAGAATTATTTTGATAGCTCTGTTGAAAGTGATAGTGCATCTAGCATAAACCACCTTGGTCATAGCAATATAGACCTTCCTTTTGAATTAACCGACTGGGAAACTAGATACAATGAAAAACCTTTTTTTGGTTTTTCACAGGGATGTCTTGCTGGAAGATTTCATGGCGGGGAATCAGGTTGTGAACAATTAATTTGTAAATATAAAAATAGACATGCATACGCATTAGTTCTTAATACAGGATATGGCTATGGATCTGGTTCTAATACAGATGGGCCAAGTCAATATATCAATGCCTATTTCTGGGACTATTTTTTAAATAATCAATCAAACAATCAGGATAACTGGCAACTTGGTAAAGCAATGATATATGCTCAGGATAAAATGTCTTCAGTAATCAATTCAGATGACCATTCTTGGGCTTATTCGTGGTATAGTGCTAATTTCTTCGGAGATCCAGCACAAAAATTTAGATTAAATAATACTAATAATCCAGTTCAAACAAGTAATGAAAATCCGATTGATAATGCAACAGATATTTCAATTGATCTTTCAAACCTAAGTATTTCTATGTATGATTCTGATGGAGATACTTTTAACTGGAGTATTATAACTAGTCCAGATATTGGAAATAGTACAGATCAAAACAGTTTGAGTGGAATCAAAAAATGTAATGTTTCTAACTTAACATTTTCAACTACCTATCGATGGTATGTTAATATCACAGATGATTACAGTTCCACAAATGAAACATTTACTTTTACTACTAGATCTCAGTATATTCCAACTGTGCCATCTAGTTTTGCAGCCTCAGCCTTTAATAGAACTGTTATAAATTTGACATGGGGTAACAGTGGACAAAATAAAACTTACATAGAATGGAACAATGTTGAAAACTGGAATAAAGGTGAGGGTATATCACTTGACAATAGTACTAATACAAGTTACAGCCATACTAATTTATCTTTTAATACTACTTATTATTATCAGGCATGGAGCTATAACAATACAGATAAAACATGGAGTGAAAACTCGGCTTTAACAAATGCAACAACTGATTCAAACCATGTCCCAATTTTTACTAATCCGTCTCCAGAAAACCGATCAGCAGATCAACCAATAAACGTAAACTGGACTATACAAATAACTGATGCTGATGGAGATTTGTTCAACTATACAATTGAGTGTAGTAACTACCAAACAAGTGTGAATTATTCTTCAGATGGAACAAAATATTTGAATCTTTCCAACCTTAGTTACAACACTCAATATATAATATGGGTGAATGCAACTGATACTTACAACACAAAAAAATCATGGTATACTTTTACTACTGAATCATTGCCTATTGATAACAATCCAACTAATGTAACTAGTGAAAACCCGGAAAATAATTCAGATGATGTATCAATTGATCTTTCTACGTTAACTGTTTTAATTGAAGATCCTGACGGAGATAACTTTAACTGGAGTATTATAACTAGTCCTGATATTGGAAACGCCATCCAAACTAACAATACCAATGGTAGCAAAAATTGTACTATTTCAGATTTATCTTATGATACAACTTATACTTGGTCTGTTACAGTAACAGATGGGATTTATTATACAAACAAAACCTTTTATTTTACTACAGAAGAACAACCAAGACAAAATAACAACAACAATCCTGCTCCTATTATAAACAGTGATCCTAATCAAAAACCAGTTGCAGATGCGGGCGGACCGTACAAAGCATACACAAATGAAAGCATATCATTCAATGCATCAGAAAGTTATGATCCAGACAACCATGAAATAACCTACGTTTGGGATTTTGGAGATAATAATACTGGTTCTACAAAAAAAATAATCCACTCATACATCAAAGAGGGTAATTACACTATAACACTAACTGTTACAGATGAAGAAGGAGCATCAGATACAGATTTAACTTATGCAATAATTTCTAAAAAACCAGAAAATTCTGAAACTAACAAAGACGATGATATTGAAATGGATAATGATACTGATAAAGATGGTATATTAGATTGTGATGAAAATAGATTAGGTTCAGATATAAATAATAGTTCAGATGCGGTTTTAATACAAATTAATAACGGGACCTTCTATCTAATTGATACCGATAAAGATGGAACTTTTGATTTGTTTTTTAAATCGGAAAATAAAATCAATACTACACTTGGAATTCTTGAAGAAAATATTGTTTTAATAGATTATGATGGTGATAATAACTGGGATTTCTCATACAATGTGTTAGATCAAACGTATAGTGCATATAATCCTAATTTAGAAACTAAAAACCCAAAAACATTTTTCTCAAATTATCTGATGATATTGATTATAGCTATAACTAGTATTATTTTACTTTGGGCAGTATTCATAATTAAAAAACAGGTTTTTGTTCAATCTAATGGATGGAATGATAGTTTTATAAAAAATGAGAATTCACAAAATAAGGTTTTTCACTTCAGCAATGAAAAAGAGAAAAGTAAAAATAAAAAAGAAAAGGATGAATTTGATTCAATTAGAGAATCGATTGATAAATTAATAAATTCTTTAGAAAAAAATGAGTAAAATATATGATAATTAAAAAAACAAAATTAAAAATAGTTCCACTATAATTACTGATTAACATGGTATCTAGAAATAAGGAAAAAACATTTATCACAATATCTGTCCTGATATTAGTTATAATCGTTATTTCAGGTTTAACTTATGCTTTTTATTTTGCAGAAAATGGACCAGATGAACCAGTTTTTACATCTACCTATGTAAATATCACACCAGTTCAAGCTTATGATCTTATAAACAAAAGTAATAACACAGATTATAATCTATCAGTAGTTGATTGTAGAGGCCTAGAGGGCTGTAGTACTTGTCAGTTTAATCATGGACATTTACCTGGAGCTGTTCTTAATTCAAATTACGAAACCTTGTATAATAGTACTAATGATATCCTTGTTTATAGTAGAGATGGAACATTGGGTGCCTCTTTTTGTGAAAATCTTACTGGTAGTGTCTATGGTAAGATTTACAACCTTGATGGCGGGTATTATGCTTGGTCATCTTATCCTAATTTTCCCACAACCGGCTGATTAATTTTTTTTCTAAAAATAAGTTTCTTATTTTATATAATTAGAGAAGTCTGGAAAAAAGAAGGAATGGGATGGGATGCGCCCATAAGACTCTTAATCCAGACTCCCCCATTAAAATAAAACATTAATCCTTTATATACTTAATGCCCGATTTTTAAATATCAAACCGATAAGAATATTTTTCGATGATTGATTTGTAGGTAAAAACATTTGCAGTTGAATACAAAACTATTGTTTCAGTATTAGCAACTCCCACATCATCAGAGGTCATAAGAATTACTACTGCTGTAATTCCCTTTACAAAACCATAATAATGTACATTAATACCCTTAATATCTGTGTTACCACAGTATTCTAATTTGTAACCTTGATTTATAAGTTCTTTTTCATAATCATCTGCTACATTAGAGATTGTATTATCTGTACCAAATAGTTTATGTTTCACAGTTTTAATTTCTGGAATTGAGTCAACTATAGGATATTTTTCTTTTACTTGCATATAGCTTATTTCTCTTGCATTACCACTTGGTTCCTTTATTTCTAAGAATTGGTCTATTGGTATATATCCTGCGTTAAATGTTGTAGAAAAAACAGTGATAAATAGTAAGAAAACTACAGCTATTGATACATAATATTTTAAACCTTTTTTTTGTTTTTTTGGTTTAAAATTTGTTTTTGGCTTGTAGGCTGGTTCTTTTGGAGGAGTATTTTCTTTTGTTTTATGTAAATTAACAGAAGGTTCTAGATCTTTTGAATCTGAATTTCTATTCCTATGTATGTAAATTACTTCAACGTTTGGCACGTTATTATCTCCTACAGTTATATTTTTATTGTTAATAATATATAAAACTTTGTTTACAAAAATTACCTGTTTTATAAATGAAATCTAAAAAATGTCTATTTGAAGATTATTAGACCTTATTCTTCCTCAAAATTAAAACCACCAAAAAGAGTATTAGATGGAACATGGCGAAGAGCTACATTTCCTTTACAATTTTTTATGACGTCTCCTTCTTGTATATCTCCATAAGGGAGATCTGCTATTCCTGCACATACCTCATGATCCTCCCAGCGTAAATTGTCTTCATATAGTTTTTGAACTTTTAGAGTACGAGTGTTTTTATCCATCGAAAAAACAGCAGGATGTTTGGGATGTTTGATATTTTTTCCTTCTTTTTTACTATCAAAACGACCTAATAATATAAAAACTAAGAACAAACAAAAAAGACCAGTTAAAAAGAATTGCACATGATAAATCCAGATAGCAAGAATCCAACTTAGTATCCATACAACTCCTAATATTTTTTCCGTTGATGGAATCTTCTCAACTATCCCCTCCAAGTCCATACAAATAATAAATCTAGGTACCCCTATATAACTTTATTTTTTTCAAAAAAATTGTAGTTAAATAATTATAATACAAGTAGTATCTGAAAAGTGGATATATATGAAAGCAACATTTGGAGCAGGATGTTTTTGGGGTGTAGAAGCTGCCTTTATGAATCTAAAAGGAGTTGAATCAACAACTGTTGGGTATATGGGCGGAAAAACTAAAAATCCTTCATATGAAGAAGTATGTACAGATAGAACAGGTCATGCGGAAGTAGTACAAATAGAGTATAATCCAGAGTTAATTAGTTATAAAGAACTTTTAGATGTTTTTTGGTATATACATGATCCAACACAAAAAAATAGACAGGGTGTGGATATAGGAACACAGTACCGATCGGTTATCTTTTATCATGATGAAATACAGAAAAAGACAGCAGATGAGTCAAAAGAAATTTTGCAAAATTCTGGTAAATATAAAAATAAGATTGAAACAGAGATAAAACCTGCTGAGACTTTTTATAGAGCTGAAGAGTATCATCAAAAATATTTTGAAAAACATGGGATGAAAGGTTGTAGAATAAAATAGATTTTTTCTTTGATTATTTTTCAAAAAATCTTTATCCAAGAGAATATGTTTAAATCTAAAAGGATCTGTAGTCTAGCATGGATAGGACAGAAGCCTCCGGAGCTTCTAACCCGGGTTCAAATCCCGGCAGATCCGTTTTTTTTAAGTAGAATGCGCTTTAGTTTGATATATAATGAAGATTAATTATATAAATAAAAAAAATATATTAATATTGAAAAAGGTTACATAAATATGATTGCAGAAAACCTTGCAATGGCTTTTATTCTTACAACAATAGCTGGTCTATCAACAGGTATAGGTAGTGGTATTGCTTATTTTATAAAAAAACCAAAAATAAAGTATCTTTGTTTTAGTCTGGGTCTATCTGCAGGTGTAATGCTTTATGTATCATTTGTTGAACTTATACCTGAAGCATTTCATGGAGTTGGTAAGATATGGGGGATTTATGCTTTTTTTGCAGGAATGATTGCAATTGGTATTATTGATATGCTGATACCAGATTTTGAAAATCCGCATCATTATGAACAGATAGATAAGGAAAAACCAAAGACTAATAAAAAACTTATGAGAGTAGGTTTATTCACGGCACTTGCAGTTGCTATACATAATTTTCCCGAAGGACTTGCGACATTTAGTTCAACATTAGTAAATGTTGAACTCGGTATTCTTATTACTTTTGCTATAGCCATTCATAACATTCCTGAAGGTATATCTGTATCTATGCCTATTTATTACGCGACAGGTGATAAAAAAAAGGCATTTTTTTATTCATTTTTATCAGGTTTCTCTGAACCCGTAGGTGCTATAGTTGGTTTTCTAATATTAATGCCATTTTTATCTGAGTGGGTGCTATCTTTTCTTTTGGCTTTTGTCGCAGGGATTATGGTATATATATCTGCAGATGAATTATTACCAGCAGCTCATGAATATGGTCATGGACACTGTGCTATACTTGGTTTAATCTTAGGTATGTTTATAATGGCATTCAGCCTTTTGTTACTATAGTTTTTAGAAAATAGTAAATTTTTTTAAGATTTTAAATTCGAAAATTTTAAAGAGTGTAACTATTTTACATGTGTTTAAACTTATAAGCAAAAATGGCGGGAGAGATAATAAAAAGAAAAAATTTACTACTAATGGATACTATAATAGTTAGTATTATATATTAAGAATCCATTAAAAATTGAAATTCGAATGATTAAATTAATTTATCTATATTGCCAGGGGTAGAATAATAAGATGAAAAAAGATTCAAAAAAAATTGATTTTAAAAAGTTAGATATCGTCAAACGAATTAAACTTAAAAAAAACGATAAAAAAGACAAAAAAGAAAAATCTGAAAAGAAAAAAACTAAGGACAAACAAAAAAAAGAAGAGAAAAAAGAGAAAAAGTTTTTTTCTAAGAAATTAAAAGACAAACTAGTAAAAAGAAAAGAGAAACCTAAAAAAGAAGAATCAAAACCAGCTAAAGAAGAACCAAAACCAAAAAAAGAACCTGAACTTAAAAAAGATGAAGTAGAAAAGATTGATGAGATATTAAAGAAAAAAGAAATTAAAAAATTAATTGATGAAAAAAATCTTGATCAATCAGAAATTGAGATTGTAAGTTTACATGATAAACAAGCTATAAAATTAAAAGATGATCGTGAAATGGAAAATGTGATTGCAGAGGTTCAAGAAGGAGATATAATTTATGAGCGAACAGGTTTTGGGTGGAAAGGTCAGGGTTCACGGCGTATAATTTATAACAATGATATCAAGGAATATGTTTATGAATTAATTGAGCCAAAACTCACTAAAGAAGAAAAAGAATTAAAAGATAAACTGATCTATTATTTTAGAACTCGTGCAGACATTGATGTTTTTTATGTACAAGAAAAACAAAAAGAAAAATATTTAGAAGAATCTCTTGATAAAATCGTGAGAGAAAATCATCTTAAGCTTGAGGGTGAATCTAAGGATCGAGTATATTATTATGTTTTCAAGGAGTTCATTGGTTATGGTAAAATAGATATTATGATGAATGATGAAGGAATAGAAGATATTCATTGTGATGGGGTTAATGTACCATTATTTATTCATCATAGACTTTTTGATTCAATTCGAACAAATGTTGTATTTAGAGATGTAGAAGAACTAGATAGTTTTGTAATTAAGCTTTCTCAGATGTGTGGAAAACAGATTAGTGTTTATGAGCCAATTGTAGACGGAAAACTTGATGATGGATCTCGTCTTCAGACCACACTTGGGAACACTATAACTAAATATTCAACTTTTACTATACGAAGGTTTAGAGAAGACCCTCTTACACCTATTGATCTAATTGAAAATAATACTTTTAGTATAGATATGGCTGCATATTTCTGGATGATTATTGAAAAAGGCACAAATATCTTATTTTGTGGAGGAACTGCATCTGGTAAAACAACTGCATTAAATGCTATGTCACTTTTTTTACCACCCTCATATAAGATTGTAAGTATTGAAGATACTAGGGAGATAAATCTTCCTCATGAAAACTGGATAGCTGGATCTACTCGTACTGGTTTTGCATCTACTGAAGACTTTAAAACAGGTAAAGACATCGACATGTTTGATTTAATAAGAGTTGCTCTTCGTCAGCGTCCAAGGGTTATAATTGTAGGTGAAGTTAGAGGTAAAGAAGCATATACTCTCTTTCAAGCTATGACCACTGGCCATTTATCTTATTCGACAGTTCATGCAAGTGATATGCATGCTCTGATTCAAAGACTTGAGAGTAAACCAATTAACCTTCCAAGGGCTCTTCTAACAAGTCTTGATCTCATTGTTTTTCTAAATAGTGTGATGGTAGAAGCTGAGCCGGTAAGAAGAATTACTTCTGTTGTTGAAGTAATAAAATTAGATCCTGAGTCTAATAGACTTGTTACAATGACACCTTTCAATTGGGTTTCTGAGGTGGATGACAGGTTTGAAAAGATGGGCGGAAGCCGTATTCTTCATGATATGAAGATGCAGTATGGATGGTCAGAAAAACAGCTTCAGCAGGAACTTAAAAATCGTAAGGAAGTTCTTTCTTGGATGATGAAAAACAATCTAAGGTCCTATAAAGATGTAGGGAAAATAATAGCTGATTACAAAAGGGATTCTGAATCAGTATTGAAACGGGTTCGAGAGGACAAAAAATGAAGCCGAGTAAATACTCTATATTTTCTTTGAAACTTTTTGGTCGTTTTTTTGAAAAACACATGTCTGATCAGCTTGAGCAAAAAAACCTGGATCTAGTAAAAGCAGATATTCAGATGAGCTATGAGGAATTCTTTTCCATGGCTGTTATGAATATGATACTAGGCTACATCATAACTCTTATTTTCACAGGAATTATCCATGCAATTATTCCTTCTGCTGTAACTTCCGGTCTTCTTGTTTTGTTGCCTATTCTTGTTATTTTATGTATTGGCGCAGTTATGCTTTATTATCCAACATATAGAGCTGATGTGCGAGGTAAAGATATCGATCTTTTTTTGCCTTATGCTATAAATTTTATCAGCTCAATGGCTGTTGCTGGTATAAGTCCCGCTGAGATATTTGAAACCCTTTCATCTGTTTCTGTGTATGGTGAGGTGCAAAAAGAGGCAAAGAAAATCTCAAAAGAAATAGAATTGATGGGCGCAGATAATATCAGGGCCTTAAAGCATGCTATTGAAATCACACCCTCTCGTAAATTTAAATCTTTTTTACAAGGTATTATTGGAACTATTCAGTCAGGTTCTGACTTGCATGGTTTTCTAAAAAATGTTTCTGCAAAATATATGGAGGAGGATTTAACTGATCGTAAAAAAGATCTTGATCTTCTGGCTGTTATTGCGGAGATACTTGTTCTTGCCGTTATTGCATTTCCAATTCTCTTGGTTATAATTTTAACAGTGTTTGGATTTTTTGGTGGTTCTATGGAGGACTCGATTTCTCTTCTTTTGTTGTTTTCTTTTATACTTCTACCGTCCATATATGCAATGTTTTATTTATTGATTAGATCAACAAGTATCGAAAAAATCACTAAAATTCAGATCAAATATACTAGTATTAAGACCTTCTTTGAGGATAACAAAATTCTTCTTTTGATTCTTTTTGTTTCATCAATGTCGGTTTTGGTATTTTATATATTTTTGCAAGTATTTGCAACTCTAGGATATTTTGTTTTTGATCAGTATGTTTTATGGGATTTTGCTTTTATTTCATTTTTAATGCTTATCGGACCAGCTGGTTTTTATAAATATGCTGAGCTTAGAACTAAAAAAGAGATGCAGACTCGTCTTCCAGATTTTTTACTAGAGGTGAGTGATTCTCTAGCAACCGGTATGAACATATTTGACGCGGTAAAAACAGCTGATAAGGCAAACTATGGTAAACTTTCACCTGAAGTTACCAAAATGAAAAATCAGTTATCTTGGAATGTTTCTATAAAAAATGTTTTATTTGATTTTGCAAATAGGATGAAAACTGCGATAGTGGAAAGGATCATAATTGTTATTGACAAAGCAATATATATGGGTGGTAACACCTCAAAGATTTTTAAAGCAGGTTCAAACGAGGTAGAGCAAGTAAATCTAGTAGAAAACCAGAGAAAGGCTATTATGTCGATTTATGCTCTTGTTATAATTGTTTGTTTTGGTGTTTTTATTGCTATTATGTATATTCTTAATACTACTATTTTCACTGAGTTTTTAAACATTCAGCAAAAACAGGCAACTCAGGCTTCGGGTTTGATTGCTGGTGTTGAGTCTAGTGCTTTGATAATATCTAAAGTAGATCCAGCGCTTCTAAAATATACTCTTTATTCATTTACATTTATTGAAAGCATTGGAGCAGGCCTGCTTGCTGGTTTTATGATAGATGGAAAACTTGCTTCTGGTGTGAGGTATAGTATTATCTTGGGAATTCTTACTATTATTGTCTTCAAAACATTATTTTGAAAAAGGAAAAAATATGAGAAATATAAAAAATAACAAAAAGGCCGTATCCGAGGTAGTTGGAACAATTATGCTTCTAGGTATGGCTATTGCTTTATTTTCTATAGTTCAAATTATGGCTATGAATTTTCCTTTTAATGAACCAGATCCATCAGTTCGTTTGACTGCAACTATTGATGTTGATACAGTGGTTATTGTTCATCAGGGTGGTGAATCTCTTTCTTTAGATACTAAAATTATTTTTTATATCGATGGAAATTCAGTAACAGAAACAGCTGGCTCAATAATTGATTCTCATACACCTGGTGGTAGTATAAATAGCTGGGATATTGGTGAAAAACTATTGTATGATCCTCCAGGTTATGGTGCATTAAAAAACAAGGAAGTAAGAATTACTGTTGTAGATGTTGTCAGTAATTCTTTAATTATGCAGGGTACTGTAATAGGTGATGATTAACCATGAAAATAATAAGAAAGTTATTTGGTAATAAAATGCATCTTAGAAAATTTAAAGATTCAAATTATGGCGTTGTCGGAATTGTTGTAGCAGTATTATTAGTAGGTCTTCTTGTAACCTTTATGTCAATTATCCAGGTTTATTATGTTCCAAAATGGATGAAAGAAAAAGAATCAGAGCATATGAATGTTGTTTCTAATCAGTTTTCTCAGTTTAAATTTGCAATTGATACTCAAACCGCTCTTGAAGATGAAGGTATTCCTATGACCTCACCTTTTACTCTTGGTAGTAGTGAACTACCTTTTTTTATGTCAATGCCTGCATACGGGCAACTAAATATTATTGATGATACCTGTAATGTGACCTTCTATTTTTATAATGGAACTCAAGAAGAGCATAGTTTAGGTATCATTGTGTTTTCGTCTATCAATGCTTATCTTGGTGATCAATCATTTATTTATGAGAATGGAGCAATTATAAATAGTCAAAGTGAAGGAAATATTGTTTCAGTAAAGCCTTTTTTTAAACCTGATCCTATAGATGACTATAATCTTACTTTTAGATTGATTGATATTGAAAGTATAGGTGGTAAAACAACTTCTCAGACTAGTACTGATGCAACATCTATACAGACAGAATATTCTTCGAATTCTTATAATAAATCAATTAAAAACGTAACCGAGATTCGTATTTCTTCTAATTATCTTAATTCGTGGTATTTGTTTTTAAATTCAACTCTAAAAAATGTTGCATGGGCTGATCCAGTAGAATACTCTGATCACGTTAGAGTAAATTTTAACGATAATACAACCATTGATTTAGAAAAATATGAGATATGGGCTCAGATAGGACCAGGTTGGATTGAGAAGTAAATAGTTTTATATACTAAAATTTGGATGGGACAGAGCAAATAATATTTATGTTAGTCAAAATATAAACAGTTGATATAATATGAAAATAAAAATGGGGGATTCAGCGGTTTCAGAGATTGTCGGTACGATTCTTCTTTTAGTGATAGCGGTAGCTGTTTTTTCTGTTGTTTATATGAACGTTTTATCTGATGATGGGCCTTCACCTCATACTTATACTACTGTTGTTGGTAAAATTGAAAATGATAAAGATTTATTAGATATTGTTTTTGAACATCAGCGCGGGGAATCCTTGGGTCTTGATACAGATCTAATCCTAAATATTGCAGGAAAAGATTTTCCTCCTTTAAACATTGAAAAAGATGATTTATTAGATGAAACTTCTCTTGGTTGGAATATTGGTGAAAAACTAGTTTGCGAGCCTAAAGATGAATCTGGAAATCTAGTGGATCTGACTGATGTTCAAATCAAGGTTAGAATATATGATAAAAAAACAAATTCTTTGATTTTTTGGGGAACTCTGCAGGAAGGTTATACAATTCCTGAATATGGACGTGGTGGTCTTTGGCATTTTAATGAATCTTATTGGGATGGAACATCTGATGAAGTTAAGGACAGCTCAGGAAATAAAAATCATGGGGCTGCATTAGGTAATGCAACTACAGTAATTTCTAACGTGAGTGGTTTAACAAATAGATCAGGCTATTTCAATTTTCTAGATGGTAATGATTCAGTTGCTGTTCCTGATTCTTATAGCTTAGATTTAACAAATAAGATAACTATGGAGGCATGGATTAAACCTTTTGACCCAGAAATTAGTGGTATGGGTAGAATTGAAGATAAATTTGGTTATACTCCTTTTATTGTTCACGGATCTGAAAATCTTTTTGTAATTGTTAGTGAAGATTCTCAAAAAGCGGGTATGATTCAAACCGTTAACATTACGCCAAGTGGTCAAATGTCAGATATTTTAGATAAATATCCAAACTTTGGAAAATCTAAGGGTAATAGGATGCTTAGGCCTATACTAACCCCTGTTTCAGATGAGATTTATTTAGTTGCATATAACAATAAGATAGGTAGTGATCTTAAAGTTCAATTGAAAACATTTAATATATCATCAGATGGAACTATAATGTATACAGGTAATGATTTAGTTTTTAACGATAATGAGTCTGATTCTACAACATCTAATCGGCCTAGTTTAGTAAGAGTTTCTGACAATATTTTTGCTATTGCTTATTGGTCGACTCCTTCTGTTGGTATTATTAAAACCATTGATGTTTCTTCAGATGGTGTTATTCAGGATACTGGTAACTTTTTATCTTTTGATAATGTTCAGGGCTATGAACCTAGTTTTGTTCATGTTGTTGATGATGTTTTTGCTGTTGCTTATCGTGGTCCTTTTGATAAGGGCTATGTAAAAACTTTTACTATTTCTTCAGGTGGTGTTATTCAGTATACTGGTAATTCAGAATTTTTTGACGATATCAAAGGTTTTGAACCTAGTTTTGTTCATGTTGTTGGTGATATTTTTGCTGTTGCTTATCGTGGTCCTTTTGATAAGGGCTATGTAAAAACTTTTACTATTTCTTCAGATGGTGGTATCGACTATACGGGTAATGTATTAACTTTTGATAGTATAAATGAAAGTTTTGACCCATATATTATTCATCATTCTGAAAAGTATTATGTGATAACTTACACTACAGGCAAATATCCTGGTTCAAATTCTGGTAACTATGTAACAATTGAAATTAAAAATGACGGGTCTATTGATCTAGTTGAAACTAGTAGTTTGTTTCAGCCTGATCGTTGTTATACACCGATACCAATTAAAGTTTCAAGTCGAATTTTTGGGGTTATTTACGAAGGCGAAACAGCACACGAAGGTGATTTAATACTAATTCTTGTTCAGTATCCATCTGATCAATATAGTAAGGGAATCTATAAGTTAGGTTCTTATGGGATGTATGCAAATTCAACAAAAGTATTTGTAAATATAAATACTAAAACAATCAGTGCAAATATTGTTACTAATTCATGGAATCATGTTGCTCTCACCTATAACAAAAGCGCATCTAATGATCAAATGAAATTGTATGTTAATGGTAGTGTTAGGGCCACTAGAACTTTGACTGAATCAATTAAGGTTACAAAAAGTAAACTTATTTTCGGCGATCTATTTTATGGTTTGATAGATGAGGTAGCTATTTTTGAAGAAGAGCTAAGTTATGATGAGATTAATGCGCATTATCTTAATCCAGGTTATTTTATAGAAGAAGTTAATACATAGAAAATTTTTGTTTTATTTTTTCCTGAAATATTATTTTATTTGATACAAAAGTAGTTAATTATAACGTTATAGAAAATTTTATAAGAATAAATTTTAAATTAAAAAAACAAATAAATTTATATACTAGCTAAAATATTAATAATAGTTATTAATTATGAAAATAAAAATGGGGGATTCAGCGGTTTCAGAGATTGTCGGTACTATTCTTCTTTTAGTGATAGCGGTAGCTGTTTTTTCTGTTGTTTATATGAATGTTTTATCTGATGATGGGCCAAATCCTAATTCTTATTCAACAATCGTTGGAAGAGTGGATACTGGTGATGCTATATTTGAACATAGAAGAGGTGAAGGAATAAGTATTGATTCAAGAGTGTCATTGTTATTAGAGGGTTTTATTCCATTTGATGCCACTGTTGCTGATTTATTAGATCCTCTAAGTAAAGCAAATGGTAGATGGGATATCGGTGAACAGCTTGTTTTTAGACTAGATCCAGATATAATCCCAGACAGCTTTTCAGATGAAATTGAAATTAAGGGAACTATCACTGATATTGAAACTAACTCGTTAGTATTCTGGGGAACTCTACAGGAGGGTTATACAAAACCGAGTGGAGGTTTAGGTGGTATCTGGCATCTTGATGAAGGAAGTGGATCTACTGCTCATGATTCGTCAGGTAATAACAACCATGGAAATATACATGGTTCAACTTGGATATCTGGCAAGGAAGGCGATGCATTACATTTTAATGGAGAACCAACTGATTATGTGAGAGTTCCTGATAGCCCAGGATTATATATCACTGAAAATATTACTGTTGAAGCATGGATGAATCCTTTGGATTCATCTGGTGGTATTATAGATTCTTTTGATTTTGAGCAAAGAGCTGCTGGTATTAGTTGGATACATATTTCGGGAGATGTTTTTGCGTTTGCCTATTGGCATCCTGGTACTGGTGCTAACTGTAGGATTCAAACAGTTAATCTGTCTCCTTCGGGTCAAATAGGTGATACAGCTATTGATTCTCTTGATTTTATTGGTTCTTCAAATGGTTTTGACCCTGATTTTATTCATATATCTGGTTCAGTTTACGCGGTTGCACATCGTTTTGAAAAGGATAACGGGTATGTTACTACATTTGAAATACATGACAATGGTAGTATCTCAGATGATATTATTGACCAATTTGAATTTGAACCTGATCCTTCTAATGCCTATACTCCAGATATAATCCATGTATCAGGTGATATTTATTCAATAGCTTCCTCTGAAGCAGTAACTGGCGCACAAGGTAATATTGCTACTATAGAAATATTGCCTAATGGCTCAATTAATAAGACTGTTATTGACAGAATTGAATTCGAATCAATTGATTGTTCCCGTCCTATAATGTCAAATGTATTTGAAAATAATTACATTGTTGCCTATGCAAGTAGTGATAATGGTTATGTTAAAACAATTGAAATTCTAGATAATGGTAGTATCAATAAGACTATTATTGATAGTTTTGAGTTTGAATCAATTAGGTGTTTTGAAACTGATATGGAATTTGTCGCCTCTGATCTTGTAAATAATACTAATATTTTTGCTATTGCTTATCGCGGACCAAATGACAATGGTTATGTGACAACAGTTAAAGTGAAAGATAATGGAAATATCACTCATAATATAGTTGATTCTCTCAAATTTGATCCTAGTGTATACGGTGGTCAACCTGATATTGAACGTGTTTCATATGTTAACCACACATTTTCTATCGCATATTTAGGCCCAGGTGACCATGGTTATCTAACTACCATAAAGATTTTTGATAATGGTAGTATTTGGGATTCTATTATTGATACTATCGAGTTTACACATGATGATAATGAAGAGATGGAACCTGCTATTGTACATCATTCTGGAAATATATATGGTATAGCATACAAGGGCAAGAAAGGCTATGGTTATCTGATAAGTTTATC
>Ga0180433_10002395_pt1 | contig 28974 bp, 26 predicted proteins | sample SS_ome_8_FD_132980 | JGI IMG/M metagenome (GOLD analysis project Ga0180433, IMG submission 132980) | Hypersaline lake sediment archaeal communities from the Salton Sea, California, USA - SS_1_D_1 metaG | ecosystem: Environmental > Aquatic > Non-marine Saline and Alkaline > Hypersaline >... | reverse complement strand
GAAGTACTACGCCGCCGTAGAGTTTGACACTATACACGAAGCAGACCGGGAACATCTGATACAGTACATACTGGAGAAGGAGCGAGAGATCATTCGAGCAAGAAAGTCGCAGCAGCTTTCTTTATGATTCGACGTTCTGGTTCCGGTAGTCAACTGGATTATAGTAACCCGTTTGTCTTTGCCATCTTCGGCGATGGGGTCCATTCCAATGGCACGACAATCTCAATGCGTGCATTTCGTGGATCCGAGGGGGCGGTGGATTTGCTTGAAGGAGAGTATTGTCCGCATCCAAGGATGCTCAGTCTGTTCCCGCTGATAATTCTCTTAGCAGATAGATAGTTCACAACTAGGATTGCCTTGCCACAGGACAGATCCCAGTTGTTCTCATAACGAGGTTCTTTCGGTCGAACCTTCAACGTGTGTCCTTCCACTCGAATCGGACCTTGCAGTTCGTGCAGGCTGTCTGCTGCTGTTCTCAATACATCTCTACCGCTGGTGGTGAGGTGGGTGCAACGGCGGTCAAAAAGGACCTTGTCTGCGATGATAATGTGGATCTCGTTGTCCCTGATTTCCATCCACGCGTTTTCACCCGTTCGTTTTTTTATTTTTTTGACCACTGTCTGGGCGATGCGTGCACGCTTGGCCTTCATTCGCTCCATAGCGGTCATTTCTTTCTCGGGCTGATCTATCAGCTCCGTTTTCTGACCTTGGCCTTTATCTCCTTTCTCGCCTGCGTTTGGGGAGCTTCCTTCGTTGTCAAAAATCGTAAAGTCTTGATTGCTTGCGTTGCCTTGCTCGGGTGACAAACCCGGTTTTTCGCCTCCACCAAGTCCAAACACAGAGAAAGCATTCTCGACTGCTGCCGCAAAGGAGATGAACTTCTTCTTGTCCGACTCAGAGATTGCGTAGAGAATAATGAAGAAAACCAGAAGCAAAGTAATGGCATCAGCGTAGGTGATCAGCCAACGGTTGTTGTCCTGACCGCCGTCATCACTAACCTTACGGCCTCTACCCTTTCGATTTGCTGAAGTCTCGGCCATCTTAGGCGACTTCCGGCTCCTTCTCTTGCACAGGATTCTTGGTCACCCCACCAACGGCAAGCAGTTTTTCCTTCAGTAATCTTGGATTTTCACCGGTCTGCAGTGACAGAACGCCCTCGACAACGACGCGCCTGTATACTGCCTCGTCTTCGCTTTTTGCCTTGAGATTTGAGGCAATTGGCAGGAAGACCAGATTCGCCAACATGACGCCGTACAGCGTGGTGAGAAATGCGACAGCTACAGCTTTTCCCAGACTGCCCATACCTCCGGCTCCGCCGAGACCCATAAGCATACTGATAAGCCCGAGGACGGTCCCGACAATTCCCATCGACGGAGCATAGCCGCCCATCGTTGTGAATATTCCATAGTTTCTTTTGTGGCGCCTCTCCATGCCCTCAATCTCTTCATCCAGGATCTGAGCGATCACACTGCCTTCCAGACCGTCTACAGCCAACTGCAGTGCTTTCTTGAAGAAAGGGTCACTCTGTTCTTCAAGCTTTGGCTCGAGAGCAAGCATCCCTTCTTTGCGAACCAGGTAGGAGAATGAGGAAATCTGGTCAATCAATCCACGGCAGCCGAAGTCAGCCTTGCCAAATATCCCAACGACCGCCAGCTTCGGAAGGCCAAAGAACGTGGAAAGGCCAACTGTGGCGAGCGTTGTGCCAATGGTGCCGCCTATGACAATGATCCCAGCGCTCACGCTTATGTATGCCGTCAGTTGTGCCTGGTCTATTAGCAACGACACCATAATGCAAGCTATAGCACAACCAACACCGGCGAGAATACTGAAATCCATGTATGCCTCCGGGGCGCAGCGCTCCCACAATGTGAACAGATACAGTCCGTAGAATGTCGGCCACAATAGCGCTTGGTTAAGGGGACAGAGGGGCATAAGCTTCAGCGTTGGCCGATATAGTCACTTTCTTTCAGGGGGTTTCTGAGGAGGCTGCGGGAAGGGAGTCGATACAAAAAACTCGGGGTGACAGGATTTTCTTAAGGCATCTCGTTGGAATGTTGGCAGTTGCCCAGACGTACAACCTCGATACGCCCAGCATGTAACTTGGAGATGGATGAGCGTATGCGTATACGGGTACATATCTTGGCCCATAGAGATTGTCGTATTCAGACTGTCATTGGGGCTTCTTACATTAACATTAGTGAGAAATATGCATAAAATGAATGGCATTCATTATACGTGGCTCTTGTGCCTTTCTGGAGATGACAATCCTGCAAGGCGGAGCTGTATAGCTATCGATCGTCTTGTGATTACCGCGGATCCCTTTATCGTCGACTCCAAATATAAACCGATGAGCTTGAAATACCCCGAGATTCATGTATCGACTCGCGGGAGAGTCGAGTTGCCTTCCAAGGTGAAAATGTTAAACTTGTGTCATACCTGAAGCTGCAGGTTTCAAGGACGGCTGAGATGCAAAGGGGTGAAGACAAAATGCCGACAGTGAGATTCACAAAAATGAACGGTTGCGGTAATGACTTTGTTGTTTTGGATATCAGGACTCAGAGTGCTCCGGAGAGCTTGCCAGCCTGGTCAAAGAGGGTTTGCGACCGTCGCTTTGGCATCGGGGCCGACGGAGTTCTTACAATTGGTTCTTCCGATGAAGTGGATTTTGCGCTGCGCATTTTCAATGCTGATGGCAGTGAAGCCGAGATGTGCGGCAATGGAGCAAGATGTGCCGCTCTGTTTGCTCGCCGCGAGGGGTGTCCTGAGCAGATGAGTTTCACGACCATGGCCGGTGTCATCCGTGCAACTGCCACGGAAGAAACGGCTGCAATCAACCTTACTGATCCGCAAGACTACCGAACGGATATGACGATCAAGGCGCTCAGTCAGCAACTGGTCCTTACCTATCTCGATACCGGCGTACCTCATGCTGTTGCGATTGTGGATGGATTGGATGCGGTTGATGTCGATCATTTGGGACGCGCCATTCGCCAGCACAAGGCATTTGAACCCCGGGGAACAAACGTGGATTTTGTGCAGATTGTGGGGTCGAACGAAATCAGCATGAGGACCTATGAGCGAGGAGTTGAAGCGGAGACCGCTGCTTGTGGCACCGGAGCTGTAGCCTCGGCGATAGTCAGCTCCAGACTCAGGGGGGTCAAGACTCCCGTTCAAGTCAGAGTTCCCGGCGGCCTCCTGATTGTGGACTTTGAGGATGACGGGACCAGCGTCCGAAATGTGCAGTTGTCCGGAGATACAGAGTTCGTTTTCGAAGGCCAGATTCCCGCGTAAATCCTTCGTGTGTTGTTGCTGCCAGGGATCATTGCTTTTGCCATTGGGACGTGGCAATCTGTCAATCGTGTTCTATGCTTCCCGTCATGAGTAGTTTGCCATCCTTCTTATCCGGCACAGAGCGGTCGGTCAGCGCATGGGCTGACAGCAGGGGTATCTTCCAAGAGCATCGCCCGCTTCCATACGGTCCGAGATAGTGTGGCGTCAGTAGCATTTCTCAATCCTCTGCAGGTATTGTGCCTTACTCCTAAGGCCTTTTTCACATCTGCCGATACCATTTTGTGTGACTTCTGGAAGGCGAATGGCTGAATGGTCAGTCCCTATGACCTTCTTTGCGTCCGAATGTCGCAACAGAGAAACACTTGGACCCATCTGACGAGTGTGCTGGTGTGGAAGTAGTGTTTTCGATAGTGGACATGCTGTTTGTGGGTGAAACGAGGGTCGAATGCCATCGGAATGTTTGAAGTGCCGGGAAGTAGCAGAAATGCGAACTGAAGAGTCGTGGAGGGAGGAATGTTGACATTTAAGGACGTCCCAATCAAGTCAAAATTAAAACTCCTTTTGGGATTGACCGGCGGGATTGCGTTGACTGTTTCTGCTACAGCGTTCATTGTCAACGACTTCGGTATGATTCGTTCCCATACGATTGAGACGCTTACGATTGTCGCGGACACTCTCACCGCCAGCACGGCTGCGGTCCTGAAGTCGGATGATCCATTGGCAGCAAGAGATGTGCTTGATGGCTTATCGAGAAGGGGGATGATAGAAGGGGCGTGCATCTATGACCGGTATGGCAGAATCCTCTCAGTGTATGGCGGTCCCGATGGCGATGAGTTTTGGACGCCTGCTCCACGTGAATCAGGTCACTATATTGGTGAAGGCAACATAGATGTGTTTAGACGAATCAGTGATGGGAAAGTAATGTTGGGCACATTGTTTCTGCGTGGTCATACGCGCGAGATTTATGCCCAAATACAACGATCAGTTATCATTGTCAGTTCTGCTTTGGTGGTTTCACTTGTTCTATCAATCGTGCTCTCGTCAGGACTGCAGAATCTAATCTCTCGGCCAATTCTCCGTCTTGTGAGAGCAGTCAGGACGGTTTCGTCGAAGGGAGACTTTGCAATACGTGTCTCCAAAGAAACAGAGGACGAACTAGGTATTCTATCTGACGGATTCAACGCGATGATGGAGCAGCTTCAAGAGCGGGACAACCAGATCGAGGAGAATCGGATCCAATCTCTGGAGGCCAGACATCTGACGATCTTCTCGATGGCAAAGCTAGCCGAAAAGCGAAATCTCGAGACTGGACAGCATCTCGAGCGGATTAGCAACTATGTGCGAATCTTGGCTGAATGCCTAGCCTCAAGCGGGAGATTCGCAGAAATGCTGACTCCGGAACGTATCGAAATGATGTTCCTCACGAGTCCTCTACATGATATTGGCAAGGTTGGCATCCCCGATAGCATACTTCTGAAACCCGGAAAGCTTGACGAAGATGAATTTGAAGTCATGAAGAGGCACACAATCATAGGCGCGGAGGCTGTGGGATCAGCGCTTGAACGATATCCCGATGTTGAGTACCTCAGAATTGCCAGAGACATGGCACTGACGCACCACGAAAAATTCGATGGGACGGGTTACCCACATGGTTTAGTTGGTGAGCAGATCCCGCTGTGTGGACGAATCATTGCCTTGGCCGATGTCTATGATGCTCTGACCACCGAACGGGTTTACAAAGAGGCCATAGATGTAGAAGAAGCGTGCGAGATCATTATGGAAGGCAATGGGATGCATTTTGACCCGAATGTCGTTGAGGCCTTTGTGCTCGCCCGACAGGAGTTTGTCTCTTTGTCCAAAGCCTCCGTTGGCGACAGTAAGGTGACTGGTAGTAACAACATCTGGAAAGAGGGCCTGGTTGGCTCTATAGCGTTGCAGGGAAAGCTGTGAACTGCTAGCAAGTGTTAGTAGTAGGGACAACAGCAAAACGATGTTTGGCGTTATTCAGGAGATGGCTCTAAAAGCGGCCAAATTGAGCACCAAATGCAGTTGACACAGACAATCAAAGCCGAAAAAGTCGGACACAGAGATTTTGAGAGAATGTACGAACCCGGAAACGGTATTGACGACCTAAAACGACTGCGTATTACCAGGCGTCGATTCAAGTCCGTGTTGGTTCTCATGGGTGTTTTCAGCCTGTGTTTGGTGTGCCATACGGCTTTCAGGGTTGAGCATGGCGCCTACTCTTTTGCGGATCTTGTTGCCTTTGGGCTTCTTGCCATGACGTACTTGCTCATATGTATTGATCAGATGTCATGTCTCAGCACTCTATCGTGTCAATCAATAGAGCGCCTTGAAACGATGGCGCTTCTTGACGACCTCACCGGTGTGTACAATTTTGCCTACATGCGCTACCGGTTGAGTGAGGAAATCACACGCGCTGAGCGAAACGGTCGACCATTATCGGTAATTTGCATAGACCTTGACAATTTCAAACAAGTCAACGATCAGTATGGACACCATGCTGGAAATGAAGTCCTGCGAAAAGTCGCCCAGTGCTTGAAGTCCTCCCAAAGAGCAAGCGACTTGTTCGGTCGTCTAGGTGGTGATGAGTTTCTCGTGATCCTTCCTGATACACCTCGGGAAGAGGCTGTCAATGCAGCGTATAGATTGCTGCGAGCAGTCAAGTCAGTATTCTATGAAGCTCCTGACGGGACGCTGGTGGATTACATTCGTCTGAGCGCCGGTATCACACAGTATCCCGACAATGGTTCGGACGCCGATTCACTTCTTGCTCAAGCCGACCGAGAAATGTACCACGCAAAGAGGATGGGCGGAAACCGCATCGGCACGGTAGAGCAGAAAATCACATCGAACGTTCAAGTTTGACAGCGTCCTTTCCTTCAAGGACCGTGTCTCAGAACGGATAGGACTATCTTGTCACCTACGGTTCATTTGCCTTTGCGCTTGCGATAGCTGAAAGTTGCCAGCAATCTACCACGTCTGGCCATAGCAGCTCGCGAAGAAGGACAAATCCTGGAAATCGATTGCACAGTCGCTGTCATGATTCAATGTAGGCAGATAGTCTGGGTCTTCGCAGCTGTTCCCGTCGGCATTCAATACTCTGCAAAATGGTTCGATTGAGCCATCTTCATCCTGACTACAGTCCTGATCTTCTCTACAGGAATATCGGCTCAATACGCACTTTCTCCACAAGATACAGTGTGTTCTCAGAAATACTTGTGGCGTTTGACCAATACTTGAAAATTGTGATTTGCTCGTGAGTTCTGCTACGGGTACACAGCAGCTTATGAGTCGGGGGTAGGACATAGACTGTCGTCACTTGAACTATACGCCAGCAATGGGGTATGTCAAAGACGAATTCAACAAGAGCCCCTTTGGTTTCACATAGGAGACCAAATCACAGTTGCAATGAAGAGAGCCTCGCCGATAGAATACCTTTGAGAGGTGTACAATTCACCCATCATCTTGTGCTATGGCACGGGTTCTATACATATCCTTGGAGTGATGCATGGCAAAACGTAAGGTCAAGACCCCGAAATCTCGATCCACTGCAGAGCAGATGGCTAAGAGGCAAAGGGAAATATCGGTTTCTGAGTTCTTCATGAAGAACCGCCATCTGTTGGGCTTCGATAATCCACGGAAAGCTCTCTTGACAACAATCAAGGAAGGCGTGGACAACTCCCTTGACGCTTGCGAAGAAGCCCATATTCTGCCGGATATCGGAGTGATTGTAGAGCAAGTCAATGGCGATGACCGTTTTCGTGTGACAATTGAAGACAACGGACCTGGCATTGTCCGGGATCAGATTCCGCGCATTTTCGGTTCCCTTCTGTACGGATCGAAGTTTCATCGTCTCAAGATGGCTCGGGGGCAGCAGGGGATCGGCATATCAGCAGCCGGGATGTACGGGCAATTGACGACCGGGAAGCCGACGCGCATTACATCCCGAGTGTCACAAAAAAAGCCAGCACACTACTACGAGATTCAGATCGATACGAAAAAGAACGAACCGCGAATCGTCAAGGAGGATGATATCGATTGGGTCCGGAAGTCCGGGACAAGTGTGGAAATTGAACTGGAAGCGCGATACCTCAAGGGCCGCCAGTCTGTTGACGAGTACCTGGAGCAGACGGCAATCGCCAACCCACATCTCAACCTTCGCTACATCAGCCCGGGCGGTGAAGAGGTTCGATATGATCGTTCCTTGAAGGAGCTTCCACGAGAACCGCGGGAGATTCGACCTCATCCGCACGGTATTGAGCTGGGCATCCTGATCAACATGCTCCACGCCACCAAGAGCCGTTCGTTGAAGAGTTTTCTGTGTTCCGATTTCTCTAGAGTATCGTCGCGTGTGGCTTCTGATATCTGTGAGAAGGCGGGGTTGAGCGAAAACGCTCGCTCGTCGCGAATCGCGCGTGATGAAGCCGAAAACCTGCTCAAGGCAATTCGTGAAACAAAAATCATGAACCCGCCTACCGACTGCATTGTCCCGATTGGCGAGGAACAGATTTTAAAACGTATGAAGGGAATGATCGATGCGGAGTTCTACACATCGATAACTCGTCCGCCAGCAGTCTACAGGGGCAATCCTTTCCAGATTGAAGTGGGGATTGCATACGGCGGAGACCTGGCTGGCGACCGTCAGGCGCGGCTACTGCGTTTTGCCAATCGTGTCCCGCTTCTCTACCAGCAGTCAGCCTGTGCATTTACGCGTGCAACCGCGCAGATTGCGTGGCGGTCGTATTCGCTTCAGCAACAGACGGGGTCACTTCCGGTGGGGCCTGTCGTACTCTTTGCTCATATTGCGTCGGTCTGGGTGCCGTTTACTTCCGAAAGCAAGGAGGCCATTGCGCACTACCCGGAAATCCTCAAGGAGATCAAGCTCGCACTTCAGTACTGCGGTCGTCAAATGAACAGGTATATCCGTCGAAAACGACGCCTTGCCGAGGTGGAGCGGAAGAAATCGTATATTGTTTCGTATATTCCGCACATTGGAGAATCCCTAAAGAACATTCTCTCATTGAGCGACAAGCAGCGTTCTCGTGTGGAAGAGAATCTCAAGGATATTCTTGAGAAAAGCAGAACGTAGTCATACGTGAGTCGTCCGAAGAATGATGGCTCGCACTAGAAAGAAGGAAACAGGAATTGGCACAGATGGATATTTTCGACACCCCTCCTGCAAAGCGCCGGAGGAAGAAGCAGGGTAGCGTGTCGGAGAAGATCAAGGAATCGGCTTCTAAGATTCACCAGACGATAACGAAAAGGCGGAAGCCGTCGATAAGCTTTCCCATTCGTTCGTTGAGCAACGTCAAGTATGTTCCCAAAGCCGGTTTCTTTGAACTTCGCGGCAACAGAAAAGTCCGTACTCTGACGGTGAACACGGTCAAGACGTTTGCCCAGACCTTGCGAATGATGGATCTTTCTCGTGATATCATTTCTCGAAAAGATATTGCGACGAAACGTGAAGCATACTACGTGTCCAAAAGCTGGGGCGACGCCCGGTTTAAGGAGCAGTCCGAGTCCGATACTGTGATGGATGACGTCGAGGCCATGTTCGAGGTCAATCGCGAACAGATGGGCTTCATACCCGAGGAAAAGGGCGGGGATGTGGCGGGACAGTTAGTGGTTATTGACAGAGACCAGGAGACCGGAAGGAAACTCCGAATCGACTGCACGAAGTTTGGTTCCGGCGCTTACTCGATACCGATTTCCGTCGAAGATCTGGGTTTTGAAACAAAGGCGAAATTCATTCTTGCAATTGAATGTGCAGGTATGTTTCAGCGCCTCGTGAAGCACAACTACTGGCGGCGCGCCAATTGCATACTTGTTTCCATGGGGGGCGTGCCGACGCGCGCGTGCAGGCGTTTTATCCGTCGACTGTCCGAGTCAGGAAAAATACCGGTTTATGCGTTTGTGGATTGCGATCCGTACGGTATCAGCAATATCTATCGCACATTGAAAGTCGGTTCAGGAAATGCTGCGCATATCAATCAGTACTTCTGCGTGCCGAACGCAAGGTTTCTGGGAATAACGCCAGAGGATATTGACAAGTACAAGTTGCCTGGGCATCCCCTCAAAGACGTTGATTACAAACGCGCAAAAGATGCGCTGAAAAACGATCCTTTCATCATGCACCACAAGCCCTGGCAAAAGGTGCTCAAGACACTGATCCAGAGGAAGATACGTGTTGAGCAACAAGCCTTAGCGGCGAGAGGTCTGAACGCGGTGTGGGAGGAATATCTTCCGGCGAAATTGAAGCATCCGGAAAGGTTCTTACCATAGCGGAGTGTGTCGGGTCGGGGTTCAGTGTATTCATGATTTGTCAGGAGAAGTGAGATGGATTTCTATGAAGTTTTGCAGACGCGCAGGAGCATACGCTCTTACAAACCCGATTTCATTCCAGAAGATGTCTTGAACCGCGTGATGGAGGCTGCCCGCATCGCGCCTTCGGGCAACAACCGACAACCCTGGAAGTTTGTGATTGTCAAGGACGAAAAGTTGCGAAACGAGTTGGTGCCGTTATGTTTTGATCAGACATTCATGGCACAGGCTCCGATTACAATTGTGGCGACAGGCGCGGATGTGAAATACAACCGCGGAAACTACATGGGTGCACTCAGCATGTTGGTGGACGTGACCATTGCTCTCGATCACATTACACTTGCTGCACGGGCGGAAGGCTTGGGGACCTGTTGGATTGGATCGTATGACAATGAAAAGGTCAAGCGGCTATTGGATATTCCCGTGGAAATCCAGGTCGTGGGACTCACGCCTCTTGGGTATCCTACCGATCCTCATTTCGCAGGTGTGGGGAGGCGTCGTCCTCTCAAGGAGATTATCTGCTTTGACAAGTGGCACTGAGGTGCCGTTTGTGCTCAAATCCCGCGTCCTTCTGACACAGTTCTTCACATTCCTACTGGGTGTAAGTTCTTTCGACAGTGTCCTGCTTTGCCGAGCCACTGTGCCCGGTCTTCTCAGGTTCGCAGATTGCATCGAGACGAGATTTGTGGTAATTCTTTCTCCTGCGTTTTGGGCGTTTGGAAGATATTGCACCGATCTTGAAGGAGAGGAAGGTGATGGCAAGAGCAATCCGAGTGGCAGCAATCTCGGTCTCAACGTTTGACGGCATGGTAAGTGATAACTATGCTCGAGCGCTCAGGCTGGGGGAAGTAAGCCTTCGTGAGAATCCTGACATAGTCCTTTTTCCAGAAGCATTTGCAGCCGGTTATTGCTGCGCTGACCTGACGCCATATCGCGAGACAATTGGTAGTGAACACATCAGTCAATTTCAACAGCTTTCAAAGAATGGCAACTGCCTGGTCGTGGTGGGATTCCTGGAGACAGCAGACCGTGGCTTACGTAATGCCGCGGCCCTGTTTGAAAAGGGCGAGCACATCGGTACCCACTATAAGAGTACACTCTGGCCGGATGATGAGAGGCCCCACAGAGATGAACGTCGCCTCATGATCCCCGGTGAAGGCATAGAGGTCTTTCAGACCAGCTTGGGGAAGTGTTCAGTCCTGATCTGTTATGAGAATATGATTGAGGAGAACTGGGACGCTGCCCGAGAGGCCGATTTTATCCTGAGTCCCTACAATTGCGAAGGCGATCCTTCGAAATACAGTCTCGCTGGCTCCAAGAGGATTGGCAAGCCGTCAGCATGGGCGGATCGGACGGGCACCGTCTATTGCGGCGAGGGAGAGCTTCCAACCACAGGTACGGAAGGGGTTGTCGGCGGTAACGGCAAGATTGTGGGTAGCTTAACACGAGCATCAGGGTATATGCCAAATCTCGGAACCGCTGGTATGGTCGATGCCAAGGGGGAGATGATTGCCAGCTCGACGCCTGGAGTTGAGGATATTGTTGTGAGCAATATCACTATTTGAGTGTCCGCGTGATATGGCTTTGAGGAGTCGTTTCGTTTCCAAAAGGACTCACCGCCAACAAAGGAAGTAGATGACTGCAAAGCGCATTTTCAAGAATCTGACTCTGCTTGTCATTCTGGCCATTATGGTGTGGGCTTTATGGCCTGAACGGGAAAAGGAAGCAACCGCGCCACAAACAGGAACAGAGCCAGGTAGTCAGGCAGAATCTGTCAGGGAAGTCAAGTATGAAATCCGAATGGTTCCGGGACCATACATGCCTGGCACCGTCCCCATGAATATTGGCGATCCTCTTGAAGCGCTGCAAAGAGTTGCTGATGAGTTCGAAAGACTTTATCCCGACACGAAAATTGAATTTGTCAACGTGCCTTCATTGCGAGAGTGGCTGGTGACCCAACTTTCCAGTGGCAAGGCTCCTGATATTCTTTCTGTGAACGTAGAGGATGCGTGGCAGGATGTTCATAAGGGCTGGTATGTTCCCTTGGACGAATTCCTGGAAAAGCCAAACCCGTTTGTGGAGGACGGCGATCCCGGCAGTGAACAATGGTGGGACATCTTCAAATACCAGGCAATTACTCGGGGGAAAGCTGCTCCAGATGGCAAGATGTACTGCATTGTGCTCGACATGGTCGAGACGGGCATTTTCTACAACAAAGACATCTTTCGAAAGCTGTCCCTCGAGGTGCCGACGGATTGGGAAGAGTTTGTTGACCTGATGAAACAACTCGGAGAAGCTGACTATGTGCCTATCCTGCTCAGTCTGACCCGGATGTACGACTGGGGTTTGGATCTCATATTTGACCAGCTCTATTATTCACTGCTTCCCGGAATCGACCTGAAGAAGGATCCGATTCGAGAGGAATACATGCAAGGGTACTTGGATTGGGATGAGTTGTCCTTCCTCTTTGGGAAGGGCTTTTTCACGCGTGATGATATGAGGTTTAGGGAGATATGGCGCATCCTCAAAGAGTGGCGTGATTATGCCAATAAGAATCTCCAATCCGAAGTCCTCACGAAACTCTTTGTCACACAGAAGGCCGCAATGTATTGGGACGGCAGTTGGATGGTTCAGAAGTTCAGCAAGTCTCCAGACATCGATTTTGAGTGGGGCGTATTCTATCCGCCTCCGATACCTTCCTCCTACAGTGAGTTTGCAGATGGACATGACATGTGCGTAATAGGTGGTGCTGCAGCTCAGTATGAGATCACAAGTTCGGCGATTAGAGATACTGGGGACATTGCGACTTCTGAGCGACTGAGACGGTGCGTAGCGTTTCTGCAGTTTCTGACAAAACCTCGGAACGCCGAATTAGTTGTTAACGAAGTTTCCTATTTCCTGCCAAACGTCAAGGGGACTTCTCCTGTAGAAGCGTTGTTGCCTTTTGACGAGATGCTCAAGAGGCGTTACACAACAACGAAATGGGTGTACACCTTTGACAATAGATTTCTTGACGTTCTTCGCCGCATGCTGATGCTCTACTTGGATGGGAGTATTACGATTGACGAGCATCTGGAATGGATGGAGAAGAACGTTGCTTCCGCTACCTCAACAGTCGCTCGCCGAAAAGAGTTGCAGTTGACGGATTTTGAGAAAAGATGGAAGGAACTAGAACCTTATCGAAAAGATATGAAAGGATTGCCTGATGGGGCGCGCTAAGCTCTTTGGTGCAGGCAGGTACATATCCTGTTATCTGCTTCTACTTCCTACCTATGTTCTCGTATCTGTCTTCAGCTTTGTTCCATTCATTTGGGCCTTTTCGAAGTCATTTTACCGGTATGAGGTGGGTGGGGAGAGTGAATTCATTGGATTTGCCAATTACCTTGAGTATTTCTCTGATCCAACGTTTGGGCCCAGCTTCTATCATATGGGTTTTCTCACAGCTTTTGCTGTGGTAGTCGGAATCGTGGTCCCGCTCATTGTTGCCAAGCTGATATTCTCACTTCGTTCTGAGAAACTCAAGCATATCTATCGGTTGCTTTTCCTTGCGCCGATTGTCGTTCCTCGCGTGGCCGTTCTTATGATATGGCGGTTTATGATCTACGATGACGGGGGAATGATCAACGAATTCCTGCGTGTCCTCAGGCTTGGTGAGATGGCAACAGGCTGGCTATTCAATCCTACGACGGCATTATGGGCTGTGGCCTTCATCGGATTCCCATTCGCCAGCGGAATCCATATCCTCATATTTTACGCTGGATTGTGCAACATCCCCGAAAGTGTGCACGAGGCGGCACTTCTTGATGGAGCGACGGGAGCAAGAAAGTTTTTGACCGTTGATGTCCCTCTCGTGCTGAGTCAAATCAAGCTTCTTGTGATTCTCACCATCATTAGCTGGGTACAAGGGTTTGAGTGGATTTTGATCGTAACACAGGGTTTCCCGGGATATAAGACAATGGTGCCGGGCTTGTGGATGTACTACAACGCATTTAGTTTCCAGCGTATGGGCTATGCCTGTTCGATCGGAGTCATTCTCTTTCTGGTAATTCTCGTTTTGACCGTGCTGAATCTTAGATACTTCAAGTCTGCCGAGAGTGTGCAAGGGGTTGGATAGAATGGTCAGAAAACGCACAATCGCAATACACGCGATTCTCATGGTCTTCGTGGTTTGGACCTTGATCCCATTTCTTTTTGTGATCAATAACTCGTTCAGAACGACATCCGAGCTAGAGCGCTCTTTCTTCGGTTTGCCAAAATCTCTGGGGCGAATGGCTACATTTACTCTGTACGAACTAACAGGCAAGAGCGACAAGATCGTTATTAGAACAGAAGTTGAGGGCGACAATGACTGGGGCTCCGGCGGTCAGACGGAAATGAAGACGCTCGAGTACGGAGATTCAATGAGACTGCTGTGGCAGGATCTTACCTCCGGGTACCGACTTAGTTGGAAGGACCTTCGTCCGTACACTCTGAATACGTTTTTCGTCTGTTTTATTACTGTGTGTGGTGTCATATGCTTGGGTTCGATAAGCGCCTACATATTTTCCAGGTACAAGTTTCCTGGACGAAGCTTTCTTTTCGTGTGTGTCTTAAGCGTGATGATGATCCCTCAGGTTCTGACGCTTGTGCCAAGTTTTCTGCTTGTCAAGAAGATGAACCTACTCAATTCGTATTGGGTTCTCATTCTTCCCTATGTTGCTGGTGGACAGATCTTCGCGATATTTCTCTTCAAAAGCTTTTTTGATGGACTTCCCCAGGACTTGTTCGATGCTGCGAAAATCGACGGAGCAGGGCATTTTAGGCTCTACTGGAATGTTGTGCTTCCTCTATCAAAACCAATCATCTCTGTCGTGGCAATATTGAACGTTCTTGGTACGTGGAACAACTTTCTCTGGCCCTTTGTGACCAACACAGATCCCAAGTACCATGTCGTGGCTTCAGGTGTCTACGTGATAGGAAAAGTGCTGGAAGGGACTGACACCGTGACCAACCTCCCCGCGATGTACGCGGCATACGTGTTGTCGAGTATCCCTCTCCTGATCCTCTTCGTGTACGCCACTAAGCCGTTCATCCAAGGCGTAAGTGCGGGGGCCTTTAAGGCGTAGACATAGACTGACACTGTAGATGGCCATATATCCTGATTTGATGACAAAGCAATGAGGAGCAATGTGCTGTGCGAAAAGTGACTATTGGATTGATTGGTTGTGGATGGCAGGGGCGTGTTCACGCAGAATGTCTCGCTGAGATTAATGACGCTCATCTCAAAGCCTACGCGGATGTGAACGAAGAAATCGCCAAGTCATGCTTGAAAGACTGTGGCGGAGACTACACGACGACCGATGCACGTAAGATAATATCGGACGATAGCATTGATGCCGTCTACATATGTACACGCCACGATTCTCATGCCCCCCTCGCGATTGCCGCGGCCGAAGCAGGAAAGCATATCCTCCTGGAGAAGCCAATTGCTCTTGCACTTGAGGATTGTGAAAGAGTTGCAGAGGCAGTAGACAAACACGGTGTCATCATGATGCCCGCTTTCAAGATGCGCTATTATCCTTGTATCGTAAAGGCGCGAGAGTTCATCCCCAAACCACACGTCATAGTGGGCCAGGTGATGGACAATCGTTGGCCCGACGACCTGTGGGCGCAGGACCCGATTCTGGGAGGAGGCAATGTCCAAAGTCAGGGCTGCCACACGACGGATATACTCCGATTCTTCGCCGATAGTGAACCGAAGAAAATCTGGGCAACGGGCGGGGCACTGACACATCCCGGTCATGAATGCATCGATCAATGTGTTGCATCCATCCAGTTTGAGAACGGCGTTGTCGCGAGTTGGATTCAAGGAGATGCCTGCCAGACTGAGTTCACAAGCAAGTTCTTCTTCGAAATGTTCGGAGAAGGCAGGAGCGTTGCTATTTATGACCGACTGAAAAAGGCTACTTTCCGTGACGGCGAGAATAGTTGGACGGAAGAACGCCCCGAGGAGGAAGGATATCAGTTGGAAAACGAAGCCTTCATAAAGGCCCTGCAGGAAAATCGACAGCCGGAACTGACAGCTTTGGACGGCATTCAAGCGACAAGGATGGTCCTCGCGGCCGACAAGGCAATCAGGACAGGTGACGTCCAGGAGTTTTGATATGCAACAAAGAATCTCTCTACTGGAACAGTGAACCGCAATGAAGATTGGCTTGGTTGATCTTGATACGACTCACCCGGAAAAATGGATACCAATAGAGCGCGATCTTGAACACGAGGTCGTCGGTCTTTGGGATGGCGGCGATGTTCATCCTTCGGAATATGTGACTGAGTTCGCTGAGAAGCACAGTATTCCAAGAGTATATGAAAGTCTCGAAGCGATGGCTCGGGATGTGGATTGCGCTATCATTCACGGCTGTGATTGGGATACGCACGTTGAAAAAGCAAGGCCTTTTGTTGAGGCGGAGAAATCAATACTGGTTGACAAACCAATGGCAGGCAATCTCCGTGATATTCGCCAGCTCCAGACCTGGGCCAGGTCAGGCTCTCGCATCACGGGCGGCTCCTCTCTAAGGTACTGCTACGAAGTTCAGGATTTTCTGGCAAATGCGGACAAGAATCAATGTGTGGCGCACACAGTTCTTACCGGCTGTACAGTTGATGAATTCAACTACGGTATTCATGCATACACCTTGCTTGCTGGCATCTTGGGAGCCGGAGTTGTCAGCGTTCAGCATCTTAGCAAAGGTGTACAACGGCGTGTACGAGTGAATTGGCCGGACGGACGCATGGGAATTGTCGTGATCGGTGAGGCAGCGGAGTGGATACCTTTCTACGCGAGTATTTCCACAGACAAGGATGTCACGCAATTTGTCGCGGCAAATGACAAGATCTATCGAGCATTTCTGGAAATTGCCTTGCCATACCTTGCCGGTGAAGTCGATGAGCCGCCAGTCCCATTCGATCAGCTCATCGAGCCGGAACTGCTCGCCCTAGCTGCAAAGATTTCGTGGCAGGAGAATGATCGTGAGGTGAGGTTGGACGAGTTGACGGATTGCACTGTTTCCTACAATGGACATGTATTTGCTGAGGGTTATCGTCGAGCGAAGTATCCGGAAGGGTCTTGAGAGACCCTAATAGGAGAATTTGTGATGGGCAGAAGAAAGACGGTCAATTCTTTCAAGAGTTCTGGCAGAGTGATTATGTTTACCTTTGTTGCGGTTATGATTGTCGTCATGTGTTCGGGCTGTGCGTGCTTCCAGTGCAAGTGATGTGGCACAACCAGCGGCATGACGTAATTCATGCCGCCCAAATTATGTTACCGGCGCCTCATTGGTTGGTAAGCTATCCTAGCCGCGCGATCAGTGCTGTCATGTGAATAGGGCATTCCGTGGTCGCTAGGCGTTACGCAATGAAGGAGTCCTCTCCAATATACATCCGCTGTGTAATTCATGAGGAGATCCGTTCTATTCAGTTTTCAACGGCTACTATTCTTTAATTGAAGCGACTAGCATCTCCGCCAGCTTCTTTCCGGAAAGCAGCATTCCGCCAAAAATCGGCCCCATTCTCGGACCGCCGAAGACATTGTTTGCAGCCATACCCGCCGCATACAGGCCGGGGAACACCTCTCTGGTATTTGACACCGTAAATGGTTCACCCTCATCCGCCCAAAGAGGAAGTTCGCCTACAACCTCGCCGGTCTCACTGTTCAGCTTCACACCCATCTTACGCGCAACGGTCTGGCATATCTCGGCAGGATGACCGGTGCCATCGACAACGTAACTTGCGCTGATGCCAAGAGGATCAACGTGCAATCCGATGCTCTTGACAGGAGACCAGTTAAGAACCAGGCCGCTAACACGCTTGCCGTCCTCTGACTCGCAAAACATGACGTCTTCCACCTTGATACAGTTAAAAATATGCGTGCCCGCCTGTACGCACCGACCAGCAAGCATTGCAGCCGCTTCGACCGTGTCAAAAGTGTAGTATCCCTCGCCCTTGCCACAGCAACGAAAACCGATATCCTTTGCGACCGGTAGGGCATCTTCCTGTAGAACGGCTTCATTGAACATCATACCGCCACCCCACATGCCGCCACCAGGGGCCAGTTTTGACTCAAAAACAACGGCCTTCAGCCCGGCCTTGCCGAGATAGTAGCCCGCTGTCAGATTCGCAGGGCCGCCACCAACCAATGCTACATCCACTGAAAGAATGGAAAGCAATTTCTCATGATAGCCGTCTACGATGAGTCTCGAAATAGTCACATCGTTGAGTTCCATATTGTTCATCTCCTGCTCTGAAAGAAAGTCAAATCTTGTCAAAAAGAAAAAGCCGCAGTCCCAAATGGAAATGCGGCTCGGTAATTTCCGTCCACCGCATTCCTACGCCAGTATTAACTGGATCAGGTTCAAAGGGTCATTCTCAGCCGAAGTCCGGCTCCCCTTGCGGTTCAATATCTGATTTTCAATCCAACCAAACCAATGATAAAAGAAAGGGATCGAGTTGTCAACCCCATCGGATGAGACGAGCCGATACATGAATTCCGGGGCATTTCAAGCTGATCGGCTTTTCCTTGGAGTTGACGATGGAAGAATTCGCGGTAGTAACAGGAGGACCAACAGCAATGCAACTCCGCCTTGCAAGATTGTCATCTCCAAAGGCACAGGAACTACATATAATGAATGCCATTCAGTTTATGTGCATTTCTCAATGATGCCAAGGTGAGAAGCCCCAAGGCCAGAGCTTGACAACAACAATCTCGATGGGGGAAGAGTGAACATGCATATCCCTCACTCATCTCCATACTGTATGCAGGGCACGTGGTCGTTATGCGTCTCTGCACCGCCAACATCCCACCCGAATGCCTGGGAAAGGCCTTGTTACCCTGAGATCTTCGTATCGACTCTGGGAGAGACCATGCTCAAGAAGGGTAATGGCGAAGTTGTTTCACCACCGGCGATCAGCAAGTGGGGTTGACTTCGCAGTCTACTCACTTATACCACAGGCATGTTAGAATGGGCGGGAATATACCATTACACCATGCTATGCACCGCACAATCGCAATTTAGCTCAAACGGCTAAATGAACGCCATTCACCATATAAGGCATTACTTGGCAATTTCATGCAAAGCAAGGCCTTGCGTGTATTGTAGGCGAAACAGCATTGCTGCTGCAGTTGGCTGAGGCAGCTCCCGGACAAACTCGTTGCGGACTGAGTCACTGCTCAGAGAAGAGAGAATGAACGAGTCAGAAGAAGACAAGCTCGACCTCCAAGAGAGGCCACATGGAAGAGACTTATTGATAGCTGCCATGCCCCGCCCAGGTGCCAAAGGGCAGCACTGGCTGCCCGAAACTTGTGTATCGACTTGAAAAAGAATGATGACCTACTGACGTTCGCGACGGTTCTATCGGTAACGACATTGTTGATAGCGTGGACTGTGGTGAGTGGTTACATCAAGTAATTACCATGCACAGACCGGCTCTACATAGATGTAAGGATACAGGACCGGAGGAGCAGGGAAGCGACGTCGTATTGACAGATACGTATATCGCATGATGAGAGAATGACCGTTTCTTGACGATTTTCAGTTGAAGATTTTGAGCAGTCGGATGGAAAGAAGCTTAGACATGAATTTCGCTGCACCGAAAGCATATGCTGAGTGTAATCTAAAAAAAGAAGCTACAATTTTGCTCTGTGCGAAAGATTTCTTCAGAAAGTAGTTGTATAATTATTGGAGAGCGAATGGCGGAAGAGCTGTATGGAACACGTGTTGCGGCATGGGCTATTTCTGTCGGGAGCTAACGGAAAGAAAGATGAAATTAATGCCGTATTACTTAGTTATATTTGGTTATATTCACGCTGTCGGCACGGGATATTAGAGTGAAAGGGGAGGTTGTGTATATGGGGAGCGTTATGTTGTGCGCCATGGCCAGGAAAGCGTGACTATGGCGGGACGGTCATAGCGTTAGATGCATTTGGTGGCGTGAGTTACTCTTGAGTTCTGAAGGCAATTTGGGACAATAATGGACCACAGGCAAGTGCGCGAAACCGAAACGGAACTTCTTCAACGATTTGTTGAGGATAACGACAACGCCGCGCTAGCGCATCTGATTAGCCGCCATCAAAACATGGTACTTGGAGTGGCGAAGCGAATCCTTTCGTCGGCAGACGATGCTGATGATGCCACCCAAGCTTGTTTCATTCGTTTCGCACAGAAAGCCAAGACACTCCACGCTCCAGTCGGAGGTTGGCTCCACCACGTCGCAACACATGTCTCATTGGACGTCTTTCGGCAAAACCAGGCTCGGAAGAGGCGAGAGAAGAACGCAATTTGGGTCAAGCGTGAAGAGGGCGAGCAAGTCAGGTGGGAACACATATTGGGCGCGCTCGATTCGTGCATTGCTGGGCTCCCCGATGATCTGCGGATCCCGCTTGTCATGAGCTATCTCGAAAAGCAAACACAAGTAGATATTGCCGCCGAGCTGGGTATCTCTCAGCCCGCAGTATCTAAGCGGATAGCCAAGGCACTCAGGAAGTTGAAGGGGGACCTCGGCAAAGTTGGGATCACAGTCGGCGTTGGAGCACTCACGCTGTTCCTTAGTGAAAACACAGCCGCAGCCGCATCGTCCAGTTTGGCGACAAGTCTGAGCAAGATCGCGGTGTCCGCGAGCAAGACGGAAGCAGCGACCAAGGTCCTTACGCAAGTGGCGGAAAAGACCGCACGCATTATCACCTCGTCCTTGGTGAGGAAAGTAGCGCTCACAACAATCATTGCCGTGACAATGGGTGCCACATCAATTGGTGTGAGACTTGCAATGGAGAAGACGAATGGCGGAGGCATTGTTGAGCCTGAGCCAGCGATAGAGGTGGCTGCTGCATCCGTTCTTGAGACTGTCATTTCGGGCAGAGTGATAGATCCCCATGATCAGCCGATATCCGGAGCAAGCATCGTTGTGCGACGCTTCAAGAGAGGTTGGATTGGTGATCACACGAGTGGTTGGCCGGGAAGAGTCATTGGCGAGACAATCACCGATGAATACGGCAGGTATGAGCTTACTGTCGGAGTTCCCGAAAGGAACCCGATCTCCACGATCTATGCGACGTACAAGGCTGAAGGTTTCGCAAGGCATGACGAAAAGCTTGCCGGACCCTCGCTGATGCCGCCGATTCTCACGCTTTCAGATACAAAGCTGGGTCGCGGCATAGATGTCAAAGGGAAGATTGTCGATCACACCGGTCGTCCCGTAAGCGATGCTCTCATCCTTGTCGGACCTAGCCGGTCGCCCTACCACCCGGAAGTGCCTGGGACGGGAGATAGGGTTATTGGTGTAGATGTGGACATTGACGGGCGCTTTTGGCTTGAAAACATGAATCCAGAGTCATTCTTGCGATTGATACTGTTGCGCAAGAATGACAAATTGAGACTGGGTGACTGGCGAGTGCCCATCTCCGAGAACATTGATCTAAAACTTCCGGAGCTTGGAGTGATTGCTGGCCGTGTGTTGGACGTTAGCGGTGATCCCGTGGCAGGAGCAGTGGTCGAGTGTCAGCCGTCCCGGAGGCTGAAGCTTGGTTGGGCTGTGTTGAATCTGAAAACTAATGAGGGTGGCGAGTTCCGTGCTGAAGGATTGTTTCCGTCCGAGTATACGGTTTCAGTGAGAGGCAGCGAGTGTTCTGGTTCAAAAGAGAAGGTGCGCGTGCGCCCAGGGGAGACAGTTTCGTGTGAGGTGCGTGTCGGGAAAGCTTTCGACATGCATGGGCAGGTCGTATTCCGTGAAACCCGGCGACTTGTGCCGGACGTTCGGGTTGCTGTCATGGCGACGGGACGGAACGCGGCGATCCGATCGGTGATGGCGGAGAACCTCAACGGGACCTTTGTCCTGCGAGGAATACCCGCTGGCGATTACATAAGATTCAGTGTGTGTGAAGAAAGGATACTCTTGGGGGGCGTTGCACGTGGTGCAGAGCTTGGTGTGGGTTTGAGTAGCATGCAGGAGGGTGTAGATGTGGAACTCTTGGGTGGGGGATTTGACACGCGGCTCGAGGTAGTGGTCAGTGAAAGCAGTGGCGATCCGGCGTCGGGAGCCTTTGTCCGAATCCCCGGAATGCCGGCGTTGTTCGGCACAGCAGGTCTCAATGGCAGGTATTCGTTGAAACTATTGTGCGTTCGTCCTGAGCCGGGGAAGCCGGTGCCGATCCTGGCAATTGCTGCCGACGGTTCCCGATACGGTATTGGGGAAGTCAGCAGTGATTGGCGAACTGGGGAAGAAAGCGAAATCATACTAGACAGACCGCTGAAAGTGATGAGAGGCCGCGTTGAAGACGAGAGTGGCAATCCGATAGCGGGCGCTGTGATCAACGCTGCAAACATACCCAAAGCGGAGGGCCTTGGAGTCGCATTGATGCAAGCATGTGCAGTCAGCTCAAACGACGGGACTTTCGAGCTGAAGTCGATGGATCCGACGGAGCAATATCGAATTGAGATTAGTGCCGATGGGTATTACCGATCTGCAGAGGTCATTGATTTGATAACTGCGAAAGCCAGGAATCCATTCAAATTGGTCATGCACCCTACGACCGCTGTTCTGGTGGGGCGTGTGCATGATGAAAACGACCAGCCGCTGGCGGGGATATCGGTCAGTTGCGACAGGAGGGAAGAACCTGGGCGTACGACTGTGACCTCTGACGAAGACGGATTATTCAGGTTTAGTGACTTGGTATTCGGTGAGAGTGTCTTCCTATATGCCCGGTCAGTGGACTATGGGCCTGTGACATATGACGGAGTCAAGGTGGGAAAGAACCCTGTTGACATCAGAGTCGAACAGCGGCAATGAACGCCCTAAAGGAACCGGGTGGGAAGGGAAGTCTACTACGTTGTGTTCTATGTCTTGTCGCCGTAAGGCTGAAAAGTGGATTGCAGAAAGGAGTGAGCCAAGCTTGGCAGGCGTGTTTTTGCAGTGACACAGAAGTTTCCGCCTGTCATCGCGAGGCTGCAAAAGCAGCCGAAGCAATCTCGGCAACTTGAGTTGTGTGTTCTTTGACACGTGGGCTTTCTGTGAAATGCAGAGAGATGAGTCCTGAGAGTAATAGAAAGTCCACATGCAGGTGAGCATTGACTGTGAACTAGCCCGGGTTCACAACTGTCGTCTGCCGACGTGAAGCTGCGATCACCTGCGAGTTCCGGGGGATAAAGGACAATGAGGATGAGAAGAATAGGTGCACCTAGGGTTTTTGTGGTTGTGGCTGTGTTGACAATCGGATTGGTCGGTTTCGCTGTAGGTTCACAGGAGTGCTATTACTGTCCGTCGCCAGACTGCTGTGATTACTGCGGTATTTTCTGGGAGTGCTGGGGGGCGTGTCAGTCTTGCGTCCCTTCAGGATTTCCCGAGCCGACCTTCGTGTTTAATGATGGGAGAGAGATCCAGAAGATACTGATGGAGAAGCGGGCTGAGTCGCTTCTCAAGTATCGGGTCACAGCCCAGGTTCTTGCAGAAGAAATAGCGGGTCTGTAGTCGACTGGTGGTTCAGCCTGATGGCTTGCCAGAAGAATGCTGAGATGTGGTGAGAATGTCTTTCGGGATAGCTTGTGGGAGCGAAGTGTGTGCCTCGGGCCGGCGGACACTTTCTCCTGCAGGTTACCCGAGGGATGTGGAGCAACGTTGGGGCTTGACGTGTGGGCCTGGTGAGGATTATGGGCAGGGTGGTCTATTTGACATGATCGATGGTCTGCGGGGGAAAGAACTACTACCCCGGGCCGGGGGTCTCTTTCTCCCGCAGTCATCGGGAGTCTACGGAGGGTGATCGGGAATGACAGAAATAGGCACTAGTGGGGGGGCAAGGTCCAACCGCCGGCCTTCCTGCGAAGTGACTAGCCTGTGGGGGGAGGGGTTGCCACCGGGCCAGGTAGCCTCTCTCTTCCACGGGCGCCCCCGTGGATATGCAGAGTCCGAGTGGTTTGCTCGGGAGGGCTCGTGAGTTTCGACCGCCGCAAACACAAGGAAGTGTTTTAGAAGCGGGAAGGACAAGGCTGTCAGGTCGGGCCTCGAGCCTTTCCTTCCCCAGGCGGTCGATGATCTTTGACGTGATGCGATGTTGGGGTTCGACGTGTGGGTCTGCTGGCAGTCTTTGGGAGGCTGCACCACCTGACTTGGGTGGTAGCTTGCGGGAAAAAGGACATCCAACCCGGGCCGGGTTGTCTCTTTTTCCCGCGGGCCGGCACCGACGAGAGGTACGCGGAAGGGATTGACCGCACCTCCGAGTTGGGGGGAGACAAGGCATAGCTTTGAACTCCCCATATGACGAGCGTCAGATGAAGGAGAGGCCACAAAACGCGCCGCAGGCTTCTCCTTCATTCTGACCTTTGATTGACATTGAAGTGATAACGCGATGTTGGGGCTTGACGTGTGGGATCTGTCAAAAATTGTTGGCGAGTCAAAGTAGGCAACTTGAGAGGCTGCCGTGGGAAGTGGAAGTCTACGGGTCCGAACATCGGATTTCTTGCGCACGTGTGAGGAAAGATCGAGAATTCTGGTCTGCGCGTGCAATATGGCCCGGGAACAGAACTGAAAGAAAGCTTCCTTCCGAACCATTCATATGACTTGCCAGCGGAGGGGGAGATTGCAGGTGACGCATAGTATGTTCTGTCGTTGCTAGGTCGCGGGTGATCTCCGGGTGAAGGTGAACAAGGTGTAATGTCGCTGGTGACGTGTCTTTGTGTGTCATATCGGTGGAAATCTTTGCTTCATCTGCCAAGACGCCGAGAGAGGGCCGTTGTTGAGTCCTGCTTAGGCACGTTAATGCACTTGGCGGCAACACATTGTTGCAGTTTGCCCGAGTGAGAAGTGTTTGTAGGGAGGCATGCTTGTTCATGGGTGTTTAGTGGAGAAGAGGTTCACTGTGGCGAGGCGCGGCCCGGTCACACGGTGGACACAGGTGACGCTGGTCACCTCGTATTCTTTTACGAGCCTGATGGGAGAGTGTTCCGAACCGGGCCGCGGTGTCACTCGTTTCCTCGGGCTTTATGTACTTTGGGGTTGCTGGGCCGGAGTTGTTGACTGTGAGCCTTTCGAACCCCGAAAGGAAGTAGAGGTGATAGAGGCATGGGCAATGTTGAAACTGCGGCGCGGCAAGAAACCAGTGTAATGCATAAGGCGTCTCATCTGTGCGCATCAGGTGCGATGATCGGAGTTGCGATTATTCTGTGTGCTTGGTTGATTTCTGCGCAATGCGTAGCTGCTGCGGTTGCGGAGCAGAAGTCGTTTGAACTGGCTGAAGAGGAGTTTGACTGGACGAAAAAACAAGATGTGATCGACATCTGCTACCGGCGGATATCTGACCTGTTGTCGGAGCCGACCGATGGGGGTGTCGTGAATGTCATTGGGGACCTTTGCTTGTGTCGGAAAATAGCGCCTGAGGATAAGGCTGTCATTCTAATGAAAGACTTGCTTAAGGCTGAGGCAAAGGAAGTGCGTTTACAGGCTGCGGCAGCTCTGGCACGTCTGGGTGACGATGAGGCAATGCAGACGCTCGCGAGCGAGATGAGGTCAAAGGAGAAGTGGACGCTTCCGGAAAAGCTGGCGGCACTTCAATTGCTGGGCGTATCTCAAGACGACATCGTTACATCAGGGCTTGAGTCAGATGATGAAGGAATCGTGATCGAAACACTGAGACTCCTGCAGAGAATCGGCGATGGCGAGGAAACACTGGAGAGCGTCAAGCCGTTTTTGGATTCGAAGGTGGAGAGAATCAAGCTTGCTGCGAATTGCACCGTCTACTCATTGGCGGCAGACAGTGTGGCCTTTGATGTCCTGGCTGAATATGCAAAGAAGGGTTCTGCGGAGGAGCGCATTGAGGTCGCTGAGGCTTTCATTCTTGCTGTTGAGAGAGCTACTCCGCATTTCTACCGCATGCGGCAGCAGAGCGTGATGATTCGGCTCGCAGATGACTTCATGAAAGCTGATGACGCTGCCGGCTGGGCCGTCGCATCGAGGTTGTACGCGCTTCTCGGCGTGGCCACGCGATTTCCGGCAGTGGCTCGCAAAGTGGATGAATCACCGGCGAAGGATCAAGCTCGTATCCTTGTATCTTTCATTCAGGCGGCAAGACTTTTTGGAACGAGTCAAGCCGCAAAGAAATGTGGACATATCGTGGACAGATACGGACCCAAAGCAGCCGATGTGATGCTTGTTGCATCGGAAGAGGCGCAGAAGGAGGGACGGGGTCGATTGGAGGTCGAACACCTCATAGTTGCCTTGTGCAAGTGTGGCGGTCCTGAGAATGTGTTTTCACTCTTGGGAAAGGATGCGGAAGCCATTGAGAAACGTGCGAGGGAGTCCGTGGCCAAGAGACCTATGCCCGAGGAATTTCCCGACCTGGAAGAGAAGGACGTGAGAAACGGAATGTTCATCGAGACTCCCAGGTTCAAGATGTGGCGTCTGTCTGTTCTGAAGGACCTGGACAAGAATAGGGCACCGGACTTGTGTGATCTTTTGTCTCACCTGCTTGATTTTGAAATGGAAGAGGGAGGAGGAATCATAACTGATGCTGGGATAGTACCGTCGGATGTGGACATTGTGAGAGAGCTGCTTTATTCGGAGAAAGAGCCTGCCGTGGCTGAAGCGAGCGTTGGGAAACAGAACTAGTGGAGATAGATTGGAGGGTTCAAATGAAAGTGTTTAGGATGTTTTTGGTTATGGGCGTAATGTTGGGTATTGTGGCGTGCAGTCAGAACGTCGGTGCGTGGGAAGACTATGGATATGCCTGGGAATCGCCGGTGGATCAGATCTCGTTGCCGTGCGTAATAGGTGACGCTGATCGATTTGGGGAGGAAGGTTCGATTCCGTCTGAGCTTCCGCTGTACAAGATGTATTACAATCCGAACTGGAAGGGTGTTCATCTTGCTACATCGCCTGATGGTGCAACATGGGAGTACGTGGACAAAGTAACCGATGGCCGATGGCCTGTCGTCGTTTACTCCGCCGAAGGATTTGGCGCCGGTGATGCGAAGTACAAGATGTGGTACTCTGCAGCGCACCCCGCGTCTGAAACGGGCCGACAAGAAACGTCGAGCTTCCGAGTCATTGAATCTGGAGACGGATTAACATGGGGTGAAGAGACGGCCTGTTCAGATGGAGACAGTCAACACAAGCTGGTTGGCGGCAATGGGGCATGGAATACTGGTTCTTACGGGCCGGAAAGAGTGTTTTACAATGCCGATGGCAGCGAGACTGCCGATCCTTCGGAACCGATGTCTAACAAGTATGTGATGTACTACAACGTCTACGGTGTTCTTCAGGAAGGTGGACAGAGCGTGGGGCACTCGTCCGTTGGGTTGGCGGTTTCGGCTGACGGGGTGAGTTGGTACTCGGTTGGCGGCGAACCGGTTCTCAAGGGAAGTGCTGGCGGTGTCGGCTTGATTGAGTTTGCTGATATCGCAAGGGATAGCAATGGGTACGTGATGAATTTCACGAGGACATTGAGTGGCTCTACGCACAGAATCGGCGAGGCGACATCCACTGACGGTGTTACCTGGACAGTTACAAGTACGGACATAGAAGCTGTAAGGCCGGATGATACCAGGAAGCCGGTCTTCAGCCTCTCAATTGGCTACGATCCTCAGAGCGGGGAATTGCAGATGTGGAGAGCTGTCCGCGACCAGACCGAGGGCAAGGTCTTTCTCTACTACGCCTGTGAAGAGTAGTCATCGACGATACGAGTTGCTGCTGTTTTGTGAAGGGGAATCACCGTCACGATGGTTCCCCTTCTTTGAGTTCAGATTTTGGTGGGAAGCACTAGGTAGGGGAGCATATGTTTTGCGATTGGCACGAAAGCGTTCTTGATTGGGATAGCGGATACAACAGCCCGTCCAGCGAGCGAGGCAATATATGCCACAGGTGGTTTCTCAGAGCGATGACGGCTTGCTGTCTTGTGCTGTCGGTCACATGCTGGCAGCCCTGCGGTGCCGCTATAGGGGATTCGGGTGCCGACGCGGATGTTGTTGGGCCGATCGGCCCGCCGTATGCGCGCATAAGCTACCCTTCCACTGGTTCCATGGTGCGCGCTGACGTGCCCGTTTTTGGTGTGGCACATTGTCGGGATTTCAAAGAATGGCGACTGGAGGTAGCTCTAAAACGAGATGTGAACGGCGAATTGATTGCGCCGATATGGCGCTTGCTGGCGCACGGAGTTGAGCCAATTGCAGACGATCCCTACGCCGCAGGCGAAGTAAAGTGGGACGCCAATGTCGGTCCCAGAGGCAATATTTATACCTGGAGCACAGGAGCGCCGAGCTACGACGCCAGGAGCGCTTACCCAGTAGAAGAAGCAAGAGGCGTCTATCGCCTTAGGCTCACTGTGGAAGGTGCACAAAGAAAGGTATGGCGGGACGAAGTCGAGCTGCAGATTGCGGACGTCTTCTCAAACCATCAGGGAGGGTTCACTGAAAGCCCAGATGGCATCGTGAGAATTGAATTGGACGAATTGTCCTTATTTCATCCGTGGATTCTGGTAGGCGTGTCACCGCTGCCGGAGTTCGTGGCCAGTACGGAAGGTCTTGAACGCATAGGTCATGCGTATGAAGTCCGTCGTCCAGGGATATCTTTTTCAGAACCAGCAAGAATGTACTTCAAGTTCAATGTGGAAAGAGAAGGCTCCGCCAACGGTGTAGGTATCTACTGGTATGATTGGAAAAGCGATCGGTGGTTACCGTGCGATACCTCGACAACCCACGGTGGCCGAATGCTATCGACAAGACTGGCCAACTTTGCGCCACGATGGGCGATTTATGCGCTGCTTCGGGATGTGATGCCGCCGCCAGTGCCGATGCTTGAGGAAGTTGCGGAAGAAACGTCACACCAGTTCCTCGACGTTTCGGGAAAATGCGAACCGGGCTCAGAAGTATTTGTGACAAAGGCGGGAGACGTTATCGCGTCGGCAACGACAACGGTGAATGGCGAATTCTGTGTGGCGCAGATCCCTCTCGAATCAGGGCCAAATGAAATGAGCATCTTCGCCGTTGACAAAGCGAAGAATCGAAGCAGGGAAGCTGGCAAGTTCTCAGTCTTCCGAGTTGTTCGACCACCGAAAAATGTCCGCTTGATGTCCATCTCTCGTCCGGACAAAGCACTCCCCGGCGCCACATATGAGATTGGAATAGAAGGAGACGATAGTTCTCCCGATACGGTTGATACGACCTATGTCCGGGTCGCGACACGATCAAGTGTCGAGGAGAGCCTTTCTTTGGAGTTGGTTGAGACAGGCAAAAACACGGGCGTTTACATCGGTAAGTGTGAGATCAATGAAAGCTGTGATGTTCGAGCCGAGTCGAGCGACATGGGATCGACAGGAGTTAGGTTGCG
>Ga0180433_10002394_pt1 | contig 28978 bp, 33 predicted proteins | sample SS_ome_8_FD_132980 | JGI IMG/M metagenome (GOLD analysis project Ga0180433, IMG submission 132980) | Hypersaline lake sediment archaeal communities from the Salton Sea, California, USA - SS_1_D_1 metaG | ecosystem: Environmental > Aquatic > Non-marine Saline and Alkaline > Hypersaline >... | reverse complement strand
TGCTTCGACTGCCACTTAAACGGGCATACGAATGCGTCGACCCATCTCGTTGGCGACATCCGCCCTCAAGAATTCAGGCACGGTCTGGATACGCCCTCCCTAAGAGGCGTGAACATCCAGCGCTTGTTTGGTTCCCAACGGGCCTTGAAGTCTGTGGAAGACTTCACGGAATTTGAGCAACGGGCGGCCTACTTTGATGGTGATCCGATCATCGCCACAAAGAAAGGGGTGAACGTGTTGGAACGAGGGAGCCAGGTCCATTTCATGGCTGAGTTTCAAGCGCTGCTGGATTTTCCTCCGGCACCGAAGCTGAGCATCTATGGGAAGCTTGACCAAAAGAAGGCTAGCGAGTCTGAGATGAGAGGCGAGGAGCTATTCTTTGGCAAAACTAAATGTTCAGCATGTCACCCTGCTCCCTATTATACCGATAATCTCATGCACAACTTGAAAACGGAACGCTTTTTCAAGCCACGCATGGTGAACGGGCGGATGGCGGCAGTTGATGGACCTATTAAGACTTTCCCCCTCCGAGGGATCAAGGATTCTCCTCCCTACCTCCACGACCGTCGGTTGTTGACTTTGGAGGACACCGTGGAGTTCTTCAACCTGGTACAGGAACTCAAGCTGACAGCCCAGGAAAAGCAAGACCTAGTAAATTTTATGAGAGCCCTTTAGGCTCCTTTCGATGGTCTTAAAAAAGGCGGGGTCTTTGAAGGGCTCCGCCTTCTTCACGCCCGTATTTTGTGGGTCACTTCAATCGGTGCCTTCGAGACAGAGACAAAGGTCGTTGTTCGCCAACATTATGCTTTACAGAATCAGCACTTTTCTGATAAAGGAGCAATCTGCAAAGTGCTTCTTATGCTCACTTTAATCATGAAAGGGAGATGACTATGGCTGCGTTGTCTAGAGAACAAAGAAAGAAAGAAGTCATCGAAGTGCTGAACAAAGCGCGGGCTATGGAGTTGCAGGCTATCAATCAGTACATGAACCAGCACTACAATTTAGACGATATGGATTATGGCGAATTGGCTGCCAAGGTCAAGCTCATTGCAATCGATGAGATGCGTCATGCAGAGATGTTTGCAGAGCGAATCAAAGAATTGGGTGGGGAGCCTACCACGGAATCTGCCGGAAAGGTTGAAAAGGGACAAAAAGTCGAATCTATCTTCCCTTTCGATGTTGCGGAAGAGGACAAGGCAATTGTCGCATACAACCAATTCCTGTCGGTTTGCCAACAAAACGGGGACAGCACCACTGTGAAGGTTTTTGAGACCGTCATCGATGAAGAACAGGTGCATCTCAGCTATTTTGAGAACATCAGCGCTCATATAGAGAAGCTAGGGGCCGCGTATCTTGCCAAAATTGCCGGCACGCCATCCTCTACCGGTCTGCAACGAAGTGGCTTTGTTGTCAGCGAAGGAGGTTAAGTAACTCTTTCAAATCCTAGGTTCACATAAATCTTCAAAAAACACCGCCAGGATTAACGATTTTTGCAATGAACTTTATCTTCATTCGGGCTGATTTGAAGATATTGCCCGAAATATCGTTACAAAACGGAACCCGACTTGGTTACATCTGTTGGTTACATCTGTCTATAGGGCAAAACAATTCGAAAGCCCGAACTTTCTAGGTCTTTGGATGGTATCTGGACCCTTGGTCTCAAACGGTATGGTGTCCCCCGGATGAAATCCATCCCACAGCTCCGTCTGAATTTTTGACCCTTCCTCAAAACAACATTTCCGAATACCTGCGCTCCAAGACCTTGGGTAAAGTTTTGACAGACTTCGTAATATCAACTACATATCTCCGACAAAGTCTTCTTTCCTCTGGGTTTGAGGTCCTTCAATTTAAGAGGCAAAAAGCGTTTTGAACCGGCCAGGCATTCAAGTGGATAGAACCGGCTATTTGGAACTGGTGCGCTGGAACACTGACTTCCGATTTCTCTGGTTTGGGCAGATAGTCAGTCTGATGGGAGACTGGTTCAACCTGATCGCCTCAGCTACGTTACTATCCAGCCTTACGGAGTCTGGGATAGCCGTCGGAGCCCTGTTTGTCGTTCGCTGGTTAGCACCCTTTCTTATAAGCCCAGTAGCCGGAGTTGCCGCTGACCGCTACGACCGAAAGAAGTTATTAATCCTGGCCGACCTGGCACGGGGCGTCATTGTGCTCGGCTTTCTGCTGGTACGAGATGCAGGGGATGTCTGGCTTCTGTATACCCTCACAGCGATCCAACTTGGCGTCAGTGGCTTCTTTTTCCCTGCAAGGAATGCCATCCTGCCAAACATCGTCAGCCCAAAGGAACTTGGGGCCGCTAATGCCCTCGGTTCGGCCACCTGGTCGGTTATGCTGGCTTTGGGAACTGCCCTTGGCGGAATCGTGGCTGGCGGATTCGGAGTGCAAGCGGCGTTCTTGATTGACGCTTTGTCTTTTTTTCTTTCGGCTGTGTACATCGGCCAGATTCGCCATAATTCGACCTCAGAGACCCATAAGGGAGACCGTAGCATCAGTGCTGCAGTTGGGCATTACGTGGATGGACTCAGATATCTTCGCAAGCACTTGGACATCTTTGCTATCGTTCTGCTCAAAGCAGCAGTCGCTCTAACGACATCCGGCGCCTTACATGTTATCCAGGTCGCTTTAGCCAAAAGGGTATTTGTGATCGGCAGGGGTGGAGGTCTCAGCATGGGTATCATGTTTGCCGTAGTGGGCCTCGGCACCGGCATTGGCCCCATCATAGCCCGCCGCTATACCGGTGATCGAGATCCATTCCTGCGCACTGCTATTGCACTCTCGTTCCTAATGATAGCTGTGGGGGTGGCGATTGCAGCGCCCCTCTCCAGCTTTGGAACCGTATTGTCGGGTATTCTTTTGCGGGGCGTTGGAGGTGGCATCATTTGGGTATTCTCAACGCAGTTGCTGATGCAACTGGTACCAAACCACATTCAGGGTCGGGTGTTCGCAACTGAATTTGCACTATTCACATTAATGGGTGCTGTCAGCGCTGCAATAGGTGGATGGTCCATAGATAACCCCGAATTCGGCCTTACTGGGACCCTGTGGTGGATGGCAGGCATATGCCTTGTTCCAGCCGTGTTGTGGAGCTTATGCATTAGGAGGGATGGGGCTCTAGGCGATGTATCTGATGACAAGAGCACTCGGACACGATAAGGGATTGTATAGGACTGGATTCAAGAAAACTGTCCTGTGATTTTGATATACGAATCTGTAAAGATCCTGTGCAGCACATGAGTGACAATGCTGGCAGGTTATCTTTGATCGGCAAAATCCGCCCTTGCGGACCACCGGATGATGATATCTACAAACCCGACACGGCAAGATCCCTGCCACAGATGGTGACAAAAAGGCATTCCCCACGTTGCCAATGCGGCGGCGTTGTGATTTACATTTGAAATGGCAGAAAATACCAAGATCGATAGGTTGGCAAGCAAAAGTTGTAATCTCGCCCGACCGAGGTAGCCCCCCACATCTTGTGCCTTATCTTTCCTTCCTTTGACCGCCACCTAGGCACCCCTTCTTAATGTTGTGGTCCTGTTACTTTCGATGCTCTAAGTTGGCATTTGTTTTCCGTTCTCTTGGAATCGGAATACCCAATTTTCTGCGTGCAATTTGAGCATGATGCACGTAACCGCTTGAAATGAAAAGGAGTGCTCTAAATGATTTGAATTTGCATAGTTTTTGCAGACAAAGCAATCCATTAGCGTGTTTCTATTCCCATTCTTACGATTCACATGAAGAAGCCTCTCAAAACGGGCATATGTGGCTCCTGATGGGAATAAGTTGATATCCCATTGGGAGCTATTAGATGAATTGCTTAATAGAAAGGGGAATTTCAGCATGAGCAAAAGGAAACTTGTATTTTCGTTAGTCGCGATCTCATGTCTTATTTTTTCAGTTAACGCTTACGCCACACCAATCATTCCGGACGCAACATCCTGGACCGTGGCTATCACGACCCTTACAGATAGAGGTTCTCCGGATCCAACCACCTCTATAACAAACCTCACCGGGGATGGCGTGCTTTTGGAATATCATGCAGCGACAGGGGGATTTGGTGTTGGCACATCCTTGCGCCGGTACGACTTCACCACAACCGCGGACGCGGGTGGTTGTTTGATGCTAAACCTTGACGTGGGCATCGACGCATTCACTGGCTGGTATGGTAATGAATTTGAGCTGCACATTCTTCAAAACGGTTCTGAAACGACGCTAGTCCCGTTCACCAGCGTTGAGCCAGGCGTAAATTTACTCTTCCCGAACGAACTGATCACCTTAGCCTCCGGAGATATATGGGGTATCAGGGTCGAGGCGGGAAATTATGATTCAGGTACCGGAGTGTCTGGGGACATCACAGTTTCTACTTCTACTCCTGTCCCGGAACCCGCTACCATGCTCCTATTAGGTTCCGGATTAATTGGTCTTGTAGGGTTCAGGAGGAAGTTCAAGAAGTAAATCATGGGCTTCGCAAGAGTACTGACCGTATTAGGGATGATTGCCCTGTCGTGGGTTCTTGTCGTTTCTATCGTCTACTTGGTGTTCAAGTTTGGAGTGACTTGGGCGTTTAGCCTCCCTCTGGTCAAAAGATAGCCTATATTCAATTGTCACAAAACATCCAGGGGCAGGTCTTGAGTCTTGATGGTCTGCCTTTTTGCTTCAATGCCCACATATAGTAGTCGTAGCTAATCAGACTGGAGTTATGATCTCTGCTATCACCGCCACCGACCCACTTCCGTACATTTCGATTGATGTTTCAAATCTAGACCAAGCCATATGTCCCTCACCCAGCAGGCTTCACACTCTGGCCACTTTTGCCAACGTATTGCGAAGAGCTCCCGCAGCCAAAGAGATATTGATCAAAAATGATCCGGTGCACCTAGGGAAGGTGTTGATAAAACTCCCTAATCCACGTGTCCATTTCTTGCTGCATGGCAGTTGACCATGTGGTTTGCCAGCAAGGACTTTTTTGGGCAACTTCAATTTTCTCCGCCCTAATTGATGGATAATTTGGGCTTATCTCTCCTGTGACTCGCACCATCTGATTTATGTGTCTTGCAAGAATAGCGCGGTCTAAATTGGGAACAAAATAGTATTTGCCGCTCTTCTCGGTAAGAATCACAAAGATCTTTTCACTGGCAATTACAGGATCTTCTTTGCCCACAGGACACACCTTGCCTGCCGTGACACAAGTGAAACCCTGAATCGTTCCTTCCACAGTTCCTGCTAGTGCCCATCCAGAAACCGCACCCAATGCCAAGACCAGTCCGAGACAAACAAAACGGTTTTTCATTTGTTCCCCTCCGAAAATTTGCCAGCTTAGCTCATTGCTGAGTAACCGGTCCAATGATACCGTGTGCCCGACCTATCCATCAACATGATCAACATAGCACGACACCGCTCAGCCCAGACCGCATCGCCCTTCACGAAAGCTTACGTGAAGGGGGGTGCGGGTCGGGTACTGACGTCATGCGCCGTGACGGTATTTGGTTAAGATCTCAAGCGGAGCTTGGGTGACGAGGTGATGTTCTTGCTTTGCGATGATTGTTGAAAAAGAATCACAGTTCTTCCGTGAGTCCGGGAAACTGTGCCCTCTTCAAACATCTTCACCCGTTTCAAGCGCCAGATTGGACTGTACTTTTTGAGATACTAGCAGAGAAAATCAGAACGAAAGGAGAAAGAGTCTACCAGGCTCCCTTTTGCATCTTCTCTAGCAGCTCTCGCTCCATTTGAGTTGACCAGATTTTTTTCCAAGAACCACCTTCCTTGACTTCAAGTTCTTGTGCGTTGATTGATCGATATTTTTCATCCATCTTTCCCGTAATTCGTACCATCTGGTTTATGTGTCTTGCGAGAATAGCCCGGTCCAGATTAGGAACGAAGAAATAATCTTTACCGCCCTTGTCAAGAATTACGAAAACCCTTTCAGCGGCAATCATAGGATCTTCTTTCCCAACGGGGCAGACCTTGCCAGCTGTAACGCAATTGAAGCCCTGAACGGTTCCCTCTACCGTCCCTGCGACCGCCAACAAAGGAGCCCCCAGCAATGCCAAAGTAACCACCAAGAACAGTGCACTTCTTTTCATTTCTCTCCCTCCCAAGATTTCTGTCGTGTTTTTCATCGTCAGTTTTTCAAATCCCTTGGAACTCACTTCCACAAATCATGGCTTCAAGAACCTGAAATTGACTCACCTCCCTTGGGTCCCCAGCCTAAAACGGGTGCCACTTTGGGTTATTTAATACAACCCCTTGTCAATTTAAATGGGGTAAATCCTGTATTCAAGGCGGGAAAAGGCTGTATTTTGACATTTTGCTGGATAGGCAGCCTCACAGTTCGCAATTTATCCAAGATGAGCTGAGGTCAAAATTCATCTATCGCGGTATTGAAGAAGAGGAAATCCCATGTCCGAACCCCTACCAACCATGCATTCTGCCCCAACGGAACACCGCTTCAGTGGTCAGTTAGTAACTTGAGGTTAACTGCTGCCAGCCTATAGTTTTTCTCCTGTGCCAGCTTTTCACCTCGAATTACTGATTTCCTCACACCTGGAACCCGAATCTTTTGTTGATAAGGTATAATTCCAAATTATGCACGCCGGCGAAGTTGCTCAACCACGCTTTGCGTTCTTGCTATCGGCAGATTTTGGATCTATGCGTGGTTTCGAAGCTGAAGTTCGATGGGATGAGGCTGGAGATAGTATTGTTCCTTAAGATAGGGTTGATCATACTTGCGAATGTAGTGGTTCATGAGGGTAATGGGAACGATCAGGGGAACATGCACCTCGCGGTATAGAGCGATAATTTCCAGGAGTTCTTGTTTTTCATCCGAAGATAGCTCTTTCTTGAAATAGCCCATCATGTGCTGGAGCACATTGGCGTTTTTCTTGATAGTCGTCTTCAGACGCAGGGCTTCCATGAGCATACCCTGGTAACTTTCATAGAGCTCGTCCAAGGTGAACGTTTTCGCTTGGCCTACAAGGCTTCCCATCATCTGGTAATGCTTCGGGCTGTGAGAGAGGATCAGGAGCTTGTGGTTCGTGTGGAAATTGATCAGGCCCCGGCGGCTTTTCCCTCGCGAGAGGCATTCCCGCCATCTTTTCAATACAAAAACGCATTCGATGAAGTTTTCTCTCAGTTTTGGATCATGGAGCCGACCCTCTTCTTCCACGGGCACCAAGGGAAAGTGATCCATAAAAACGCGGGCAAAAAGACCAATGCCCTTTTTGACGGGCATCCCCTTTTCGTTATAGACCGCAATCCGCTCCATACCGCTGCTGGGAGACCGGCTCTTAAAGATAAAGCCGCAAAGATCCTGGCCCTCGAGTTCTAAGGCCCGTTTTTTGGCCCATGCGAGCATGGATTCTGTTAGGTCCCGCTTGGTTCGCCTGGTCACAAGGTGCGGGGCATTAGGATCTCCCTCGAGGCGCATGGCCTCCCGGGGGATTCCAAACCCGGCTTCCACTTCAGGGCATACAGGGACATATTCGACGTATCTCCCAAGGGTGTCCGTGAGGTAGCGATCGTGTTTGTGACCCCCGTCGTAACGCACCTCTTCCCCCAACAGACAGGCGCTGATGCCCAATCTTATCTTCATTTCCATAGGGATTCCACCTCAGGCCAAATGGATACTGGTAATCCTTGGAAAGTTGATATATCAAGTCAGGCAGTAAGGGGCAATAGAAATAAGGAGAACATCATGCTGGACACCATGAAAGCCCTGGTCAGGGAAAAGGATATATGCGTTTTGGCCACCGTTTCCAATAACAGACCCCATTGTTCCCTCATGGCCTATGTGCCTAATGATGCCTGTACGGAAATCTACATGGTGACCTTCAAAAACACAAAAAAATACCAAAATCTTAAAGAGAATCCATGGGTCAGTCTCTTGATCGACACCCGTGAGGAAGATCATGGCCCAAGACGTTATCAGGCCAAGGCCCTCACGGTAACCGGCACATTTGAACAGATTGGAGACCACAACAAGAGGGACCAGATCCGACAGACCCTCATGAACAGACATGCCCAACTTCAAGGCTTCGCGGACCAGCCCGATGCAGAGGTCTTTTCCATCCGGATTCATTCCTTCCTGCTGTTGGACGGCCTTAAAAATGCCTATTTTGAAACCTTGACATAGTGAGTGTTCCTGCCTGATTGACTCCTTTCAATTCAGTCTTATGTTGTAAATAATACACTGTGACCTTCAGTCTAGATGAAGGACGGGAAGAAGGGGCCATGCGCATTTGGGACATTCCTCCGGAAAAGCTCTGTCGACAACATCTTCTCGGCGAGCACAGGGAATTGCACGCTATTTGGGTCATACTGACGCAGAAGAAAAGGGGCTATGCCAAACACCCAGAAACCATAAGGTGGCGAGGCAAGTTGAAGGCCCTTTATCTCCGTCACCAAGGCCTGGTGCAAGAAATGAAGAAACGAGGATACCAGCATGGCAGTCCGCTTCCAAAGGAGCTTGCCATTGGATCTGCTAGGCAGACGTCAGCAGTAAACTCCTACGAGGAACAGGTGAGCATTTTAAGGGACAAGGCATGTCCATGCCAAGTGTGACGCATGGGAAAAACAAGGAGAAACCGATGACAGAAATTAGTGAACATACATTTGGAACCCTTGAGCTGGAGCTGACGTGGAAAAGTGATTTAGCCACCCACACTGAGGTCTATCGTGCAGAGCATGTCAATTTCTGGCGCGATATTTTCCCGAAGGTCGTCACGAAGGAATTGATGGGGAGCCGACCCACAGATCGACTCCAGTTCCTATTTTCCCCGGGAGAAATGATACCCCCTTATGCGAAAAGGCAATTGTTCGACATTCCCAGTCACCAATTTGAACGCCCAAGGCTCAATGGCCACCGGATTGAACCCCGAAGGGGTCGGTTCTATCCAAAGGGCCTTCTGAAAGGCCTTGCAAGCATATACCCAGGCAACATGGAACCATTCCGGTGCGTTGGCGTGAACGGGTCAAAACTCTCGGTGGACCTGAACCACCCCTTAGCCGACAGGGCAACGGGGCTCCAGGTCACGGTGGTGGATGTTCGGGAAAAGGAGAGTGATCGGGGGGGAAGGCTGACGGATTGGATGGAGACCATCACCAATGGCCCTGGCATGCAGGGACGTTTTGGAGAAGAACCCACAGACTTTTTCTCAGATGCCCCTTTTGTGAGAAGTGATGAAAACAAAGACACGATCTTCTATGCCAAACCTCGACTCGTGACGCACGTTGACAGCCAAGCCCAGGCTATCATCAAGGCCCTTTACGGGAGATATTTGCGACCCGGCATGCATGTCCTTGATCTCATGAGCAGCTGGAGATCCCACGTGCCGGAATCGCTTGACCTTGGGTCCCTGGTCGGGCTGGGCTTGAACGCGGAAGAGATGGCCGATAACCCCCAGTTGACAGAATACGTAGTCCATGATCTGAACACAGAATCCCGCCTACCTTTTGAAGATGGGCGTTTTGACGCGGTGATCTGCACTGTCTCTGTTGAGTATATGACACGGCCGTTTGAGGTCTTTGGGGATGTGGCAAGGATCTTGAAGCCTGAAGGGCTCTTCATCCATACCTTTTCCAACCGCTGGTTTCCGCCAAAGGCCATCAGCCTCTGGGAAACGTTGAACGAGTTTGAGCGGATGGGTCTGGTATCAGAATACTTCCTCGAGTCTGGCTGCTATGACAACTTAAAGACCTATTCAGCAAGAGGATGGCCCCGACCTGAGACGGATCGCTATTATCCAGACATGTTGATGGCCGATCCTATCTATGCCGTGATGGCACAAACCGTGACCTGATGTGGGGAGGATGTGGCCATCGGGTTCACCCGGACCGATTACGGGACACAACAGCGGTGTTGCGTTTTTAAGGCATGCATTTTTCTGCGCAGGAGATGGGCGCTGAAAGGACGACCGTGGCCCGGACATATGATCTTGGCCCCAGCCTCGAGGAGGACTTCCCAGCTCTGAAGGAGGGCTCCTACGTTCTCGGCAAAGGGAGGCAATATGGGCCCAAGGTTTGCCGGCCAGTAATTCGCCGCCAAGTCCCCCACAAAGGCTTCGCCGCTGGTGAGAAGAACAGTCAGAGAGTTGGCAGTATGGCCTGGGGTTGGTATAATTCTGCCTGACACGCCAAACGGCGCCAGGGACATCTCTTCAGAAACCACAATCTCTGGTTTTATAGGGGTATACTTCATCAATGGCCTACCCACCGAAGAGCCGAGTAAAGAGGCCATCCTGCCGAAAAGGTTCGTCCCTGGAGGAAAAAAAATGGCCCCACGACGTAACTCTGATGCGCCGTCGGCATGGACGGCCACTGGACACCGGCACCGTGACTTGAGCTTTTTCAAACCTCCCACATGGTCAAAATGGATGTGGGTGATGACAATGAGCTGGATATCTTCAGGGGAAATGACGCGTTTTCTTAAATACCGGATGAATACGCTCTCGAAGTGAGGATGGCCGGCATCAACAAGCACGGCCCCCCCTTTTCCCTGAATCAAATAGGCATTGCAGAGGCCAAGCCTGATCTTGTGCACGTGATTTTCAAGGCGCGTCATCAGGGGCGTTTCTCTTACCCGTGGAGGAAGCAGGCCTGTTGCGAAGGGAGTTGACCCGGCCCTTTCTGTGTCTCTGTAAGAGAATGGCAAATGGCCCCTTCCATGTTCATGAGATCCACAGGAATCAGATCTCGTATACGATTGTCCCTGCAAATGACCTCGTTCTTGAGACCCTCCACCAAGGGGAAAACAACGCCGACAGGGACAGGTGTGATTAGATTAATCCAGTAGGCAGACAGTTTAGGTGTGAGCACGGGGACGGTGAAAATGAACCGGTATAATCCCCGGACCCTGGCATACATCATCATCATTTCCCGGTAGGAAATAATGTCCGGTCCTCCAATATCCAGGGTCAAACCCGAGGTGGCAGGTTCGCGCAGGCAGCCCACCAGGTATGAGATCACGTCCTCAACAGCAATGGGCTGAGACCGGGTGTTGACCCAGCGGGGGCACATCATCACGGGAAGACGCTCCACCAGATAACGGAGCAATTCGAAGGACGCCCCCCCCGCCCCAATAATGACTGCTGCCCGAAGTGCCGTGGTCTCCACACGGCCGGACTGCAGGATGTCGGCCACCTCCTGTCGGCTGGCAAGGTGCTTTGAGAGTTTGTCCCCGGTCTCGCCCAGACCTCCTAGGTAGATGATTCGCTTCAAACCGGCGGCTTCCGCCGCCGTGAGAAAATTCTCGGCACACCTTCGATCCCGCTCTGCAAAGGCCTTGGTTTCCTTGATGCTTCGCCCGCCCATGGAGTGGACAAGATAATAGGCAGCGTCCATGCCCTCCATAGCGGGCGGCAAGGTTTCCGGTTGCAGCAGATCGGCGTAGGCGACTTCTGGCTCCTGTTTGAGGGGCCGTTTTACTTCAAGCCTTTCCGATAGGCGAACGAGGCATCTCACCCGAAACGCTTCTTGATCCAGGGCGTAAAGCAGTCGGCCACCGATAAAGCCAGTAGGGCCGGTTAGCAGAATTTTCTCTGGTAGTGTCGTCATCACTTCAAACCTCCATGTAAAGCACTCGGATCACACGTTTTCATCCCATGGGTTTTCCCCAATGGCGCTCGACAGTTGACTAGCTCAGGCATTGAGTCGCCAAATCGTAAAATTCAGTAAGCCCGCAAATCCGACCCATAGCAGATAAGGAACGAGCAAGATAGCAGCCACCTGGTTGTGCCGCCAGAAAAGCCTCACAGTGGCGGCAATAGCCAACCACAGGAAAACAATATTGACAAACCCAAGCCCCATGCGGTGCCATCCAAAGAAAACCAGGGACCATGAGGCATTCAGAAGAAGCTGAAACAGATAAATTGCCAGGGCCCCTTTGGCCTTGGCCATCCCCGCAGATTTCCACACCAGCCAAGCTGAAGTGGCCATCAAGACATAAAGCATGGTCCAGGCTGGGCCAAAGACCGAGTTGGGTGGCGTCCAAAAGGGTTTTTTCAGGCCCTCGTACCATTCACCCGGCTGAAATTGGATCCCTGACAAGGCGACGAGGAACGAAAGCGCCAGAAAGCCCATTAAAACAAAGGGGGAGCGCAGATCACGTGAACGCATATTCATTGCTCGAACACGAGTAAAGAGGCCATGAGATATCCCCTATGGACTCTTTCTCCTGGTGCTATCACTCCCTACTGGGATTGGGGCCATTGCTATCTCTTTTATTAGCCTTAAACGGAGATGAAGTCGATGGGGTGAACACGGTATTTTCCGCGAGCCAATACCGTATTTCTTGGACCCTCTGGCATGTAGGGCCTTGCCGACAACGTCGAGGGTTCAACCGCCCAGATCCTATGGCGCAGGCATAGAACGCACCCCTTGGTATTCTGGACGGGTCAGACGAGAAATCATTGGGGTCAGGGGGTGCGCTCTTAGTCAACAGCATGGATGACGACAATGCCCAAATAGCCATCCACTGTCACTTCGTCCCCAGTTTGAATTCGCTTGGTCGCCTCTGGAACTCCCGTGACACAGGCCAGACCGTATTCCCTGGCGATAATGGCCCCATGGATCAGCATTCCCCCCCGGCGTTCCACGATCCCTGTGGACAGGGGCGCCACAAAGGTCATGTTTGGATCCAAGGCATCACAGACCAACACCTCACCCGCCCTGAAATCCATGAGATCTGACAATTGGTCGATGACTCTGGCCTTTCCCTTGCCGATGCCCGGGCCAGCCGGTTGCCCCACCAGCTGTCGGGCTCTGACCTCTAAACGCGTCTCCTCTTTCTTGACGAGCTGCGTCTTTTCGGGAACAAAATTGACGTCTTTTAAGACACGGACAACGTCTTCAGCCTGCAAATCATCACTGTTGATCCTGCGCGGTGCTTTGATTCTCACTTTTCCTTCGTCCACAGCTCTATCCATCTGAGCCTTCACCCGGCCAAGATAAATGTTATCATCATCTCTCAGGCGGTAACTGGCGCGGCCCAAATCCAGTAGCTCACGAGCAAAGGCCCGCCTCTCACCTTCAAAACCAGAAAAGAATTGATGTCTCAATGCTTCAAGCTCCTTGGGCCGGGCCGATGCCTTGGCCGGCTCACGGGCCGCCATCTCCAAGAGAAAATTGATCATGGCATCACGGCCCTGGGTGCACTGATCGGTGCCACAGGTTAGATCGCCAAACTCGTCGATGAACTCGTCCAAGGCATTGTGAAAACCGTCACTCTGCCCAAACCCTTTACCAGCCCTTAAAGCATCAGCGAGTTGACCATCACCTCGGATCATGGCCGCCAGGTTTTCGAGTATCCGGTTTCTCTTGACGCTGATCATTTCATCGTCCCCAAGGAGTTTCATGAATTCGTAAGGATCTTCAGGGCGTACCGCGTCATTATACACCTGGCCGAAGAGTCTGATACCGTGGGCCATGGGAATGAATTCGTCCCAGTACACACCGACCCAGCGCTCATAAATGGCGGACCTTCGTTCAATCTCCTCAGCGAGTTGACCATCAGAAAGGCGTCCTAAGTCTACCGTTGCCAGGGTCTGAGCCTCTTCAACCATCCCCGGGATCAGCTGGTTCTCGATCTTATTGCGCAGCGCCTTCAAGCTTTCAAAGCTTCGGTGCAGGCTGAGATACCAGGGCCGTTTGTCCTCCGATTCTGTTGAGGATGCGGTCGTGATCGGCCGGGATTGGAGCACAAAAACGACATTGTCCTTGAACGTCCACTCCACGTCCTGAGGGCTGCCGAAAAGCTTTTCGGCCTTGAGACAAAGGTCGAACACCTTGGGGATCTTGTCCTGGTCCAGCGGAGGTCGGCTCCGCTCCTCCGCCGCCAGAGCCTCAAGACGAACACCGTCCGCAGCAGGCACCACGACCTTCTCCCGCTCAGCCGGGTGGTGAGAACGGACCAGCCCCGTCTTTTTGTCCAGCACCCATCGGTCAGGTTCCACCGTGCCATCCACCAACCCCTGATTGAGGCCATACACGGCTTCAATGACGGCCAGAGACGGATCATTGGGACTTTGGCCAAAGATGACGCCTGAAAGCTCTCCGGCAACAATTTTCTGAATAACAACGGCCATGGCCGTTGTTTCCACATCCAACCCCAGCTCCTGGCGATATAGCAAGGCTCTATCTGACCACAAGGATGCCCAGACGAGTTTTATGTGCTCTAGAATCGCTTCTGTCCCTTTGATGTTGACATAGGACTCATGAAGGCCCGCAAAGGAGGTCTTGGAGGAATCTTCGCCCGGCGCTGATGATCTCACGACCACAGCCTCGCCTTGAAAAGCGGCGTCAAGAGATCGGCTCAACGCCCCGTGGAGTTCAACCGGCATGGGCACGTTGAGAAACATGCTCCGAATCCGCAAGGAGATGTCCCACATCTCTTCCCAACGCATCTCCTCGAAAGGCTTTCGGTTCAGCTCCATGAGAATCTGTTCTCGCATCCCGGTAGCCTCCACAAACAGGCGGTAGGCCTCAGCCCCCACACATAGGGCATCCGGCGCGTTTAAGCCGTTCTGGGCCATCCGCGCTAGAGCAAATCCCTTGCCGCCCACCTCATCACGGTGCCTATCACGAATGTCATGAAGTGCCAGGATGTAGCTCATGGGGTCATCCATAGTTCCATCACATTTTGAAACCGGCTTACGACGTCGTACCTCTCCACCGTGAGTTTCATCAAGGCACACGTCGGAGCGGTAGCAAAGGCTTTGAGATGGGAATGCTTGGACAGATATAGTCGCATGAGGTCGGCCTTTTCCGGGCCTTTTACCTCGTCCACCCTCCCGATGGCAGCCACGGCTGTGGCTTTATGAAAGTCCGAAACCTGATTCTGCCTGTTGTCAATCATCATGGAAATGCGAGAGTCCGCCATCAGGTTGGCGTACTTGCGAGTCGCACGGGTTGTAGCAAAAACGAGATGCTTCAAATCGTCGGTGGCCGAAAAGGCTACCAAGTTGGTAAACGGCTGCCCTTCCCTTTGCGTGGCTATGACGGCCAGGTTTTCGAGGGCGAAGAGATCTTTGATGACTGTCTTGAGCGCTTCCGTGTCCTTCAACGTCCCTCCTCCATGGACTCTGGAATAGGTCTTTCCTTGCCTTTCCAGACAAATATCTTGCTAGTTTTTCATAAAGGTTACCAGGGGAATCATCCCAAACCATAGGACATAAGACAAGGCAATCTGCATGATCCCATCGATTCTTCTATCATAGTTTCCCGACTTGACTAAGAAGAAAATAGCCGTGAGAAGAATGGCGCAGTGCAGAATGGCCATGATCACAAGTAATCCTCCCGATGCTCCCATAATCTGGAATCGCCAGACGAGTGTCCCAATGATCACGGCAAGGGTAGCAAAGGCAACAGCCAGGAGGCACATTGTCCATGGAACAAGGCCGTCCAACCTCGGAGAGCAGGACTCCAAACTCCGAGGCTGTTGACCGGAAAGCTTTGGAAGGAGACATTACCAAGGTCCAGAGAATGCATGTATTGGAGCGGTTCATCGCCATGATCCCAGCCTGTTAAAGGTTGACATTCCCCCTCACTTGGGGTCTCGTTATGCAGCGTCTGTTGCCCATGATAAGGAGCCGACACCATGATACAACCTGAACGGATACAAGCTTTGAATGACCGCCCCGTGCAAAAGGGAAAATACGTCCTTTACTGGATGCAGGCCTCCCAGCGAGCCAGGTGGAATCATGCCTTGGCCTTTGCCATTCAACAGGCCAACGAAAGACACGAACCCCTCTTGGTCCTCTTTGGGATCACCAACCGCTTTCCCGAAGCCAATGCCCGCCACTACACCTTCATATTCGAGGGTCTGAGAGAAGTCCGCGATGCCTTGATGAAGCAAGGCATTCAATGTGTCGTTAAGCTTGAGTCCCCTGAGGTCGCTGCTGTGGAACTTGCCAAAGAGGCCTCCCTGGTGGTCACTGATCGGGGCTATCTCCGAATTCAGAAGCAATGGCGCCGCCATGTGTCGGAAAAGGTCTCATGCCTGGTCCTGCAGGTGGAAAGTGATGTCGTGGTGCCCGTGGAAGTGGCATCAGAGAAAGAAGCTTACAGCGCTGGGATATTGCGCCCAAAGATTGATAAGCACATCTCGCGCTTCTTGGTCCCCTTGAAGGAGATCCAGGTCAAAAAAGATTCTCTGGGGCTGAAATTTCAAAGTGTGAATCTGGATGACTTGAAGGCACTGATCACACGCCTGAAGATTGACGGCTCCGTGTCTGCTGTGGATGCCTTCCGTGGCGGCAGTTCTCAGGCGGAAAAACACTTGGAGGAATTCATCGAAACAAAGCTCAAAGACTATGCTGACCGACGGAACGATCCGAGTCTAAATCTCGGTTCTGACATGAGCCCTTATCTGCACTTCGGCCAGATCTCTCCCCTCTTCATTGCCCTGAAAGTCCAGCAGGCGCGAGGCCAGTCCAAAAGGGCCAAAGAGGCGTATCTGGAAGAGTTGGTCGTGCGTCGAGAACTCAGCATGAATTTTGTTTACTACAACGACGCCTACGACGACTTTGAAGCCCTCCCTCAATGGGCAAGAGATACGTTAAAGGCCCACCAAAAGGATCGGCGAGAATACGTTTACAATCTCAAGCAATGGGAGGCGGCACGGACCCATGATCCTTACTGGAACGCCGCCCAGCAGGAAATGGTAGCCACCGGCAAGATGCACAATTACATGCGCATGTATTGGGGGAAGAAGATCCTGGAGTGGAGCAAGACCCCGGAGGAAGGCTACCGAACCGCCCTTTATCTCAACAACAAGTATGAGCTGGATGGCAGAGATCCCAATGGTTTTGCCGGCGTGGCTTGGTGCTTTGGCAAACATGACCGGGCATGGAAAGAAAGGCCGGTTTTTGGGAAAGTCAGATATATGAATGCAGCAGGACTTCGGCGCAAGTTTGACATTGAAACTTACGTGCGTCGGGTTGATTCTCTCTCCAGGGGGAGCTTCGAATAGTCCATCCTGGCTTTAAGGGTGCGCCTCTTTCGGGTTGAACCGAAATCATGACGTTCAGATTTCCGTATATTGAGACGAGTGGCATAGTCAATGCCTCCTGGGCGACCCTTTGGGATTTGCTCACAGACACTTCCCGGTGGGTGGAATGGGGCCCCTCCGTCCTTGCTGTGGAGTGCTCAGAGCGCCATATACAATTGGGCTCAAGAGGTCGAGTCCGAAGTGCTCTGGGGTTGTGGGCTCCTTTTGTCATCACTGAGATGGATAACGGCCGATACTGGTCTTGGCATGTCTTTGGGGTTCCTGCAACGGGACACCGTGTGGATCCGGTGGGTAAGGGCGTCTGCCAGCTTGTCTTCCAGGTGCCTATCTTCGCTGCACCCTATGTCATCGTGTGTCGCATTGCCCTTCATCGCATCACACGAATTTTGAAGAGCCAGTGAAGGTAGCGACGAGCGAAGAGAATAGCTTGACGGCCCTATTGAAGGATTGTCAATCCCAGATATAAGTGGCCATGGACAAGACGCCATACATAAATGCCTTGTGGATCAAACGACCCCTTGCCCCTGGGCCTGCGGCCCCGAACGCAACAAAGAGCGGCAAGAAGTGCTCGGCAGGATAGGGATGGTTTCTTGAGGCAAAAGGTCCCTCTTCTTTGTAGTTGCGCAGTGCGTCTTCTCGGCCCTGGGTTATGGCCTCTTCCAGCCAGGTGTCAAAGGCTATGACATACTCCGGCGGAGGAGATTGAAGGTTGTATTGGTGAATCTCCGCCAGGTTATGGGTTGCCCCACCACTTCCCAGAATCAATACCCCACGTTCTCTAAGCGGTTGCAGGGCCCTTCCCACACTCAGATGATGCTGTGGATCAAGCTCTGTCTGAACGGAGAGCTGTACCACGGGGATGTCTGCTTCCGGATACATCAGCATAAGTGGCACCCAGACGCCATGGTCAAAGCCTCGGGATGGATCGGAGCCGGCATCAATCCCGGCATGGATCAGTAATTGTAATGCGTCATGGGCGAGGTCCGGGTCGCCCGACGCTGGATAATGCTTTTCGAAGAGGATCGGAGGCCCGGAGAAATCGTGTATCGTCTCCGGCGTTATCGCGGTTGTCAGCATGGGGCGAACTGCTTCCCAATGGGCGGAAACGCAGATAACGGCCTCAGGCCGATCAAACGTTTGCCCAAGACCCCGAAAGAAATGATGCGTTGCTCCCGGCTGCACGACAATGGCAGGCATCCCATGGGAGACAAAGACGGCTGGAGTCATGAAACTTTCTTCTTTCAGAAAGGCTTCAAAAAGAAGCCAACAAAACCTTATGCCTTATAAACAGCAGCCCCCAGTTGCACAAGCAACTCACTGAGCGCCATATCGATTATCTTGGCCTCCTTGAATATGATTTCCATGTATGCGCTACCCCTAGGGTTCTTGGTTTTTTTATGGAACACCGTATTTGGTTCAAGGTCTAACTCTTCTTCACCTAAGGCCCATAGCAAGGGCTGGCTGATCTGAGAAAAGCAATCAAAAGCGGCAGCTTTCGAAACCTGTAACTAAAGTCCCGTACCACTGCTAGGGCAACATAGAGATCCCATTTCTGGAAGATCGTGACGTCCTTCAATAAGTTGAGATAGAAAAAAAACACATCTATATGGATCTCTGACTCTAATATGGCTTGAGGGTTTAGAGCCTCATGAAGTGGGTCTCGATTTCAGATCCTTTTACATAACCTCTAATATTTGAAAGAGAAAATTCTTAGAATTTACCTCCCCACTATTTCGACTTCCAGCCACGCAGAACCCACTTTAAAATTCCTTCCCAAGACAAATGGCCGGGGATTTAACCATCTTGACAGAGATGTCATTTTGGTGGTAATCATTAGGGAGGAAAAAGTGCAGCACTTGTTCAATTGATCAAGAACCGGTTTCCGATTCTCTCTATGAAGTGCCTCTTGATAACCCACAATGAGTTTTCTGCTTTGAATTGCCTTTAGATCCGAACCTGTACTCATCCACGCGACGTATCGCATTTTTCATGTTCTAAGCGCTGAAGAAGTGCATATATTTCATCCAGTGTGGCTCGGGTGGTTCTCGCCGAATGGTCCAAACCCTGTGGCGCACATATCCTTGACAGTTTTTCTAAGATATCCTCTGACGTTTCCGTGATCTTGGATGTCATCATTATAAGCTTTACTGAAACTAACAGCACACCGGCTTCTAGTAAGATATCATGAGTAAATCCTTTCACGAAAAGAGCTACTGTGAAAAGAATAAACGTTAAAAGGATCACTACAAATGACGCTGGATCAAAATGCTGTCTAATCCAAAACACAGACTATCACCACCTAATACAATAATCGTAGCCCTTTTGAGGACTTTGAATTATTCACCTTTATCCAGGATAGCATACCTATCAAGCCGATCAAAGTTGTCCCTGCAACATTCTTAACCACACTGATCTGCAACATCTCCGACGTTTGCAACGTTGGAGTAAAGACGGAATGGGATCATCAGGCCTGGGTTTTCTTTTCTCTCTTATCCGCGTCATCCTTACCCGTCTTCGCGGCGGCGGAGCGTATCTGCCTTAGGACCTCTTCAAACAAGGAGAGACGGTGACGATCTCTGGGATGGTCAGAATGTTTCTTTAAGGCCACCAGTGTCTCGAGTTTTATACACAACGTCCAATGTAAATGCGCGTCAGTTTCACAAAATTCACATTTTTATGTGGTTTGCGGGAATTATATGCGCAATTATTTATGATGCTTTGTATAGAACCCGGAGCCGATGTCCACGGACATCGATCTCTTCAGTGTCTTCTAACAACGCATCAAAGCCTCGCCCCTCTTCTATCGCTCCCAGAACATCCAGAGGTCCAAGTTGCGGAACAAACAAAGCATGGCCAGGGCATAAAAGGTCACGCTTATTTGGCTTGATCATCTTGTCGTCCGGACGCCCATGCCGAGCCCCGACCGATATAAGCAATGTTAGCAACTTCTCAATGTTCTCATCCGTCTGACGGTTCACAATATCCACATCGAGCGTTGTAATGGGCGCTCCTTGTGCCACAGCAGCCAAGCCGCCCACAAGGATAAACTCGACGTTCGATGCCATAAGACCATCAAGCAGCGCTCCCAGATCTGCGCTCCGGGGATTATTGTTTCCCTCGTCTGAAGGCATCCTGCAGCTCTAGAATCGCCTGCACAGCGTTTTCGTTGGCCTGAAGGCGCTCCTCCGCGGTCAGCTTCAGGAACATGGTTATAAGCCCCTGGTCGATTAAGTCTTCACACAACTCTGAAGAGAGCATTTCGACTGAAGGGTCCGCCCCGTTTGCCTATGCCGTTTTCAACAGCTCTATACCTTTCAGCGATTCTTGGTCACGGGGCGAAAAGGGCCTTGACCATAGTCTCAGACATGGCTGAGCATCCTTCCTTTATTGCTCACTCTGTCAACATGCTGCCGGTCTTATCTACGCTCACTAACTCCGAACCAGGCTGAAGATATTGCCCTCACTTTCGTAGTGCAACAAGCTTATCGGTGGTCTAACCCAGCTACGGCGTGCGAGGGGACTTGCCCGAGGTGCTTTCATCATGAACGACGTACATTACTTATCATCCCCTGCCCCGATCAGCGGCAGGATCTTATCGATCTTGAAATAGACCAGATAGAGGGGCTCTCCATCGTCGGCGTACTGGCGTCTTCTGAGTGAACGGGCCTGTTCCGTATCCTTCTCTTCCTTAATCTTGGTCAAGAAGAGCCTCTTGCCCACAAACTTTTCACTCTTTTCCATGAAAAGATAGGCCGCATGGGGATTCGATTGGAGGTTCTCATGGGTCAGCCGTTCACGCATGATAAAGGCTGCCGTACCATCGTCCATGATATGGGGTCTGGAATAGACAGCAGCATCCACCTTCCCCTCTGAGTCTGCCGTGGCCAGAACACCCCGCCCCTCGGTCTCTTCGAAATAATCTTTCAAGTCCATTTATTGCCTCCTATAGTCATCATTGTGATCTCAAGACCTCTTGAACAGTGAGAGGACAAAGCCTTTCTAGTTCTCAAGGTTGCCAACCGGAGATCAGAAAAAAAGAGGCGAGAAGCGCTGAGGCTCCCCGCCTCCTGCAAGAACACTGCCTTCGATCAACCCTTTTAACCGGGGACGGAAACAGGAGCCGCCTTGCCGATGAAATCCATGGTCGCCTCATACTTGACACGCATATCCACATGGGCATCATCGATGGCCTTCTTCTCCGGGCTCCATTCGGAAGGGCACTCTCTGTTGAGCTGATCGATTCTCGCCCCCATATCTTCAATCAACATGTGAATGTCTTCTACATTGCCAAGCACCTTTTCCCGTTCGGCCGTGCCCAACTTGTCCAACTTACGCACCACGTCATACATCTTGGCCTTCCACGCGGTAAGCTCCATGCCCATGGCACCACAATAATCTTTGACGTCCATGATTTCCTCCTTTCGTTTAGATGATAACGTTTAAGTGAAACCCTTAACCCGTGCCATACTTCTAGTCACAAAATTTGGAAGAATAAATGGGTAAAACCATGTATTTCAAACCAGAAAAGGCTGTATTTCTCAATTCTAGGTGACTGTATTCGGCATGCCACAGGGGTGTTTGAGGTATAGCAGGCGCCTTGTCCGGGCAGGACGATGACTGGTCAGAGGGGTATCAACCCAAGAGGCCATCAAGAGCATATGCCTATGGGTCTTCCCCATTGGGATGAATGAGCAGAGGAGATGAGGGCATGAATGGAAGCTCTGGTGCTGTCTAAGCACAATAACTCGTCAGAGTATCACTTACGAATCTGGTCATCATACAAGATCTGTTTCGTGTCCTTGATAACCTTGCTGGCTCTCAGTCTCATGCCCACTGTCAGGTTTTCGTAGTGGTCACACATGATCTGGGCAGCCAGGCCGTTCAAATTGGCCAGGACCTCACGGGCCTCGTAAGAAAGGTTGTCTTGGCTGGACTGAGGTGTCATATTCGCCTCCCTTGCCTAGATGGTCCCTTCGTGAGTATGCAAAACCCGGGCCGTGACACATTCGGAAAATCCTAGCGTCATCAGGAAGGCTTAATTCCGTGTCATATCCACCTTACGGTTCAATTCTTCAGCACAAGCCAGTTTTTGGTCATCCGGCACTTCTATGTTGAGGGCGTAGGTTGCAGAGTCTATCTGGACCGTTCCCCCATGTTTATGCACAATGGATCCAATCAAAGACAGTGACAAGGCGTGACGCTTTGACTCTCGGCTCGTGGCCCACACATAATCCTCACCCCAATGGTTCTCATTGTCTTGGATCAGCATATCTATGTGTTTTTTGTGGTGGTTGTCCTTCATGATAAGATGCCTCAATGTCCATCAGAGTTGACATAACTACTGAATCGTCATGCCAGCATACACCCACCTTAGAAGTGCTGCTATGTCACAGTAAGCACTGAGGTGAAAAAGTCAAGAAACCTGAGGTGGTGGTCTAAAGGGGAAGGTCAGCTTTCCTCAGAAGCTTCTCTTAAGTGGGCCAGAGCCCTGTTTAGGGCGCTGTCGAGCTTCTCGGACTGCTGAAATATGATTTGGCTGTATTCGGATAGCTTCTCCCTGGGTTGGTCCCTTTGAGCAATACGCTTGGCAAATCCTCCAATGGCCATCAAGGGATTCCTCAATTCATCCATCAACTTCAGGGCCACATCATTTGCAAACTTCAAGACAGCCATTCTTTTTTGGTCTTGATATCGCCGATTCTCGCTCTCCTGAAGTGCTGCCCGCGCCTGCTTAAGCTCCGTGATATCTTCAGAAACCTTAACATAATGTGTGATCACATTTTCTTCATTTCTGAGAGCCGAAATCGACGCCCGCTCCCAATAACGGTCACCGTTTTTTTTCTTGTTGTAGAACTCTCCCTGCCACACGCCGCCCGACTTTATAACGTCCCACATATGTTGTTCTTCTTCATTGGGCTGTTCCCCAAGGTCGCCGGCATTCATGCCCGAGGCTTCATCGGCCGTATATCCACTGATCTCAGTGAACTTGGGATTGACATACTCAATAAAGCCCTCATGATCGGTGATGATGATGGCAGTCGGGCTTTGCTCAACCGCATGAGATAACTTGAGCCACTCCTGTTTGATCTCTCCATAGTCGCAAGTCTGCCTTTCCAGTTCCTTGAGCCTCTCTTCCAGCTCTTCGTAGGTTGGTCTATCAGCCATGGCAAGATTCCTTTCTCAAGACCTGTCAAAAAGAGGCTCCAGAGACGTGTCACTGCGCTATAGCGGACGGAGCCTTCAGGCATGGGCCGATTTTGTTGGAATCTTAGCCAAATGAGATGTGATCCGTCAAGGTGGGATGTGTCAGGGTGGTCTCAAAGGGCCTGGTTCCCAGGTCTTCCGGAAGGAAGACCTGGGAATGTCTAAAGGGCAAGATAAACAGGCAACCTGGCACTTGCACCCAATACGCTTGTTTCCATCCATAAATAGCCTTTTTTCCTCTGAGCGGTGTTCTCCGAGGGTTTTCGCCTGCGACGTACGAAAAGTACGCCTCGGCGTGAACCCTTGTGCGGCCTTGCTTAGAGCAAAAAATGCTCATTTCTGAATTGGAAACTGACGCCTGTGCCCATTGATCGGATAATATTTCGTGGATGGGCACACGCTAGAATTTGATCTGCCAGACCGCCTGGACCTTATGGTCATCTCCGAGGTCATTATCTACGACCGGAACACCGCTTTTTTTGCCAGCATCATCACCATAGTCTGTCGTTTCATAAGCCAGCAAAAGCAAGTTGTGTTTGTAAACGTCCCAGGCCACACCGCCGAAGAACATGTTGTAGTCCGTATCATCACCAATGGCATCGTCCTTGTCCTGATCAAAATAGTCATAACGGGCAAACAAGGACAGCTTTCTGTCGAGGACCGGAAGCTTGAAGTTGCCGAAGAAGGAATACCCCTCAGTTTCCAGGGCATCACCCTCGGCATCGACCCATTTCCCCTTTGCATTGCCTTCCGTTTGGAAATACTGGGCCGTGAGGGTCAGCCACGGATGTTCGTAACTCAGCATCCCCAGATTCACCTCATAGTCTGGATAGTCACCGTTTGATGCCTCCTCGTTCCCCTCTCCGTAGATACCAAAATAACTCAGCTGGAGACCGGGGATGACGTCAGGCAGGGGACGTAAGGTAAGCCGCCCCTCAACGGCCTTATTGTTGTTCTTCTCACTCGCGTGGTAACCGGAGCCGTCATAGACCCCAAGATGCCAGCTTCCATAGCGGCTATCATAGTAGTGACTGCCTGTCTTTTCTTCTGCGTCTTCGAGCCTACCACCAAAATAGCCTCGAAGGCTGACCCCTTTATCGGCCGAATTGAAGGTCCCTGCCCGCTCAATGGCCATGGTGCCCTGACAGCGATAGGGGTTAATGTGTTCCTCAAAGTCTAACCAGGGGATATGCCCCAAGCCGATTTCTGACTTCATATCGGTCAGGAGACCCAAATCAGGCGGTCTCAGTTCAGCATAAAAGTACTTTAGGCGGTTCTTGTAATCCCCAGTGTCGTCCTGGTGTGCGTCAATCGTGGCCCGCGCGTGCATCCATGGCAAGATCTCTTTCTTTACCGTCAAGTAACCCCGAGTGACCCTAAACTCATTGAAGCTGGAGGCCTTGTCACCGGGTTCCGGCTTTTGCCCATTGGAATAGTCAAGGTAGGCCAGCATCCCTATGTTCAACCCTTTCAGGGCCTTGGGAACTGCCAGTCCTTTATCCTTGATCTCCTTGACCATCTCTTGCTGGCTCTGCTTTTCCAGGACCTCCGCCTCTTTCTTGATGTCTACCGCCTCCTCTTCAGTCAGGATGCCCTTCTTGATCAGTATCTCAATCAGAGGGTCTTGCTTTGGCGTATCCATGGCCTGGGAAACCCTGTAGCTTCCCATACCGATCAGCAACGTTGTTGCCATGAACAAAATGAATCCAATTCTCTTCATGCTATTTTATCCTCCTCGTTGTTTGTTGTTACCAAAAATGCGCTTCTCTTTCCGCTTTCCTCCTAAGTTTTACACGCTTCACCTCCTTAACAAAGGCATGCCACCCATGCCTTCCAGGTATTTTCAGTCAGCTATTTCAAGATTGAATGAAGATTCTTAAGAAAACATCAGGATTGTTAAGACGGGATGATAAAATGGTTAGATTTTGGTTAGACGCTAACGACGTGTCTCTCAAAGGGAGGAACTCGAAAGGATCTAACCGCCAGCTTCGTCATCGCCTTGATCCCATTTGCCGTGGCGGACAATCTCCCCTTCGATCATGTAGATCACCTCTTCAGCGATGTTGGTGGCATGGTCTCCTATTCGCTCAAGGTGCCGGGAGATCAACAGCAAGTTAATGAGATACTCCACACGGTCGGGTTGCTGAAGAATGGCTTCCTTTACGCGGTCATGAATGTTGCTGTGTATGCGATCTACTTCGTCGTCTAGCATGAGTACCCGAAAAGAACGGTCCAGGTCGAGGTTAACGAGTGCATCCAAGCTCATTTTCACCATGAATTCCGCTTTTTGGGCCATTTGATAATAGCCAAAAGAGACTTCCAGCTTTGCCTGCTTGGCAATGCGTTGGACGCATTTTGCGATGTTCACGGTCTCGTCAGCCACTCTTTCGAGATCATTGTTGATCTTAATAGCAGCAACAATAAACCTCAGGTCAACCGCAACAGGCTGATAAAGCGCCAGTACTTTCAGGCATTCTTCTTCTATTTCGACTTCGTTCTCATCGATCTCATAGTCCATGCGGATGATCTCTGCCGCAAGATTATCGTCTCTGGATTGGATCGCCTTGACCGTCATGCGAACACGCTCCTCGGCCATGGCCCCAAGGGAAAGAATTCTCTTCTTCAGCTTGTCTAATTCTCTCTGGAGACGCTTCTCTGTCATGAGGTTTTCCTTCTCTTCCTCCCAATCCTAGCCAAAGCGACCCGTGATATAGTCGGATGTTTGCTTCAGGCTCGGCCTGGTGAAAATGGTTTCCGTCTTATCCACTTCGATGAGCTTTCCCAAGTAAAAAAAGGCCGTCACATCCGAGACCCGGGCTGCCTGCTGCATGTTATGAGTGACAATAATGATCGTGTAGGTCTTTTTCAGTTTGTGAATCAGTTCCTCAATCTTTTGGGTGGCAATGGGGTCTAGGGCGGATGCCGGTTCATCCATGAGAAGGACTTCGGGCTCCACGGCCATCGCCCTTGCAATGCAAAGACGCTGCTGCTGCCCTCCTGACAAGCCTAGGGCGGATTCGTAAAGCCTGTCTTTCACTTCTTCCCACAAGGCTGCCTCTTGAAGGCTCTTTTCTACCCGCTCTGCGACAAAAGCCTTATTTTTCATCCCATTGACACGTAACCCGTAAGCCACATTTTCAAAAATGCTTTTAGGAAAAGGGTTCGGCTTTTGAAATACCATGCCAATGTCACGACGAAGGGCAACCACATCTACATTGGGATCGTAGATGTCCTGATCATCTAGGAAAATCTGTCCTTCCACACGACTATGAGGAATCAAGTCATTCATTCGGTTCAGGCAACGCAACAAAGTGCTCTTGCCGCAGCCCGAAGGGCCGATGAGGGCCGTCACCTCATAGGGACAAAAGTCAAGAGAGATGTCATGAAGGGCACGAGAATCTCCGTAATAGAAATTCAAATCTCTTATTGTCATTTTCAAGGCTTTATCCATCGCCAATCCCGAAAACCCTCATAAGTTACCTCGTAAGGAGAACAATGTCATATCGTCATAGTGTTGTCATCACTCCCGGTGCGTCACATACGCCTTCGCAGGCGCGCTCGGTAGAAAATGGCAACAAGGTTCAATCCCAGAACGAGAACAATAAGCACAAGGGCCGTTCCATACTGCAGATGTCGGGTGGCTTCGATCTCTGTGCCGGCCGTAGCCAGCACATAGATATGATAGGGAAGGGCCATGATTTCATCAAAAAGGGAAGAGGGCAATGAAGGACTGTAAAAAACGGCCGCAGTAAACATGATAGGCGCCGTTTCTCCTGCGGCACGACTAAGCCCTAGAATAGCCCCTGTGAGGATGCCAGGCAACGCAGCAGGGAGAACGACCCGGTAGATGGTTTGCCACTTAGTCGCTCCCAGGCCCAGAGACGCTTCCCGGTATGTATCTGGAACCGACCTTAAGGCCTCTTCGGAGGCCCCGATAATTACCGGCAAGGTCATTGCGCCCAGCGTGAGGGCACCAGAAAGGATACTAACCCCGAAGTCCAACCATACCACAAAGAAGGCCAGTCCAAAGAGACCAAAAATCACAGAGGGAACCCCTGCAAGGTTATTGATCCCGAGACGGATCAGGCGGAGCAACCGACCAGGGTGGGCGTACTCATGAAGATAGATGGCAGAGGCCACCCCAATGGGTAGGGCTACCAAAAGGGCGCCGATGCTGAGGCAGAGGGTCCCGACAATACAGGGCAGAATGCCGCCTTTGGTCATGGCCTCAAGGGGCGGTTGCGTTAAAAAGGTCCAGTTGATGGCCCGCCAACCCCTGGCCACGAGAAAATAGACGATGATCAGCAGTGCGATTCCATTAACGGCAGCCGATAGCCTGAAGAACCAAAATACAAAAGACTGAAAAAGTCTGCGATGAGCCCGGATGCCAGGAGCAATACGCTTTTCCTTGTGAGCTTTCTCCGATTCAGGAAAGGCCGTGGCACCACAGTCGACATGAGCGACGCTTGATTCGTTCATCCTATACTCTCAGAGCGTTGCAGCCCCGACCTGTTTGTATCGGTGGGCGACATGATCTGCAACGAGGTTGAACAGCAACGTGAACGCGAACAATACAATGCCTGTAGCAAAAAGGGCATAATAGTGATCGCTCCGGAAGGGAGCCTCTGCCATTTCAGCGGCTATGCTGGCAGGCATGGGCCTTACCGGATCAAACAGGGAATGGGGAACAAGGCCTGCACCGCCAGCCACCATGAGCACCACCATGGTCTCCCCGATGGCCCGGGACATACCTAGGATCACAGCCGTGCAGATGCCTGAAAGAGATGCGGGAACGACAACGCGAGCAATGGTCTCCCAATGGGTAGCCCCCAAGGCCAGAGAGGCCTCTTTGAGCTCTTTGGGCACGCTAAAAATGGCATCTTCAGAAAGGGTGCAAATGGTGGGAACGGACATAAAAGCTAACATTAAAGAGGCATTAAACAGATTAAGGCCTGTGGGTATGTCAAAAACACTCTGGAGAAAAGGAGCCACTATCACCATCCCGAAAAAGCCGATGACCACAGAAGGCAGCACTGCTAAGAGCTCCACAATCGGTTTCACCCATTCCCGAACCCGGAAAGAGGCCACCTCCGCCAGATAAATTGCAGTCATTATCCCCAGGGGGATGGACATGAGAGACGACACCACCGTCACGGCTATGGAGGCCACGATCAGCGGAAAGATGCCAAAGTCGGGGGGGTCGTCTGTGGGATACCAGTAATGTCCAAAAAGGAAATCTTTAACCGAAACCTTGCTAAGAATGGGTAGGCCCTCCATAAAAAGGAACACGACAATCAGGGTGAGCGTCATTATGGAAGCCAGAGCGATAGAGAAAAAACCGAACCGAATCGCCCGCTCCCTCCTTTGACGACTTTTTCCCCTTTGATCTGCTTTAGCCATTCCGTTTTCTATGCCTAGGCGTCATTAGTCCGTTAGTCATGGAATTTGCGCTTCGTCTGGCACAAAACAAAAAACAACCACGAAAGCATGAAGACACGAAATCATTTTTGCGAATCTTTTTTTCGTGCTTTCGTGTCCCTTCGTGTTTTCGTAATAATTTCGATTTCTTGGTTCTAGCTTTTCCAAGTTAGGGGACCAAATATCATAATGATCCGAGCCTTAATTGTTGAATGACTTATACTAAACTGCGTTCTACTGAGTAAGATTTGACAAGTATGGGAAGTTCGTCAAGGTGCTGAGGCTATGCGGGTTTTGGGCCAGTTGGTTCAGGCCATCGCAGAGTCTAGCTTCAACGTC
>Ga0180433_10002391_pt1 | contig 28988 bp, 34 predicted proteins | sample SS_ome_8_FD_132980 | JGI IMG/M metagenome (GOLD analysis project Ga0180433, IMG submission 132980) | Hypersaline lake sediment archaeal communities from the Salton Sea, California, USA - SS_1_D_1 metaG | ecosystem: Environmental > Aquatic > Non-marine Saline and Alkaline > Hypersaline >... | reverse complement strand
TCCTATTCTTGACATGATATCCCTAAACGCTTTGGCTTGTTAATTAAAGAATACGGAACAGAACTTCACCGCCGATACCCTGCTCTCTGGCCTCTTTATCAGTAAGAACGCCCCTCGAGGTTGAAAGAATGAAAAGTCCCAGACCACCCAGATATTTTTTAAGATCCTTACCCTCATAGGTTCTTCTTCCAGGCTTGCTGACTCTGGTTATCTCCTTTATAGCCGGCTTACCGCTGTCGGTATACTTCAGGTCGATCCGTATAAAAGGGAACTGCTCTGATGTTATGACCGTATAGCTCTTGATGTAGCCTTTCTCAACAAGCAGTCTGGAAAGGTTCTCTTTCAGCTTGGAATACGGAATATCCGTAGTTTTGTTACTTGCGTTCCCCGCATTTCTGATACGGGTAATATAATCTGCGATAGAATCGGTTACAGGCATGATACACTGTTAATTACTTTCAAAATGAACACATTTGTCGCACGTCATAGCACCGGCCTTCTTACCAGCTTGCTTTTTTTATTCCTGGCAGTTTGCCTTCAAGTGCCAGCTTGCGGAACATCTGGCGACAGAGACCAAATTTCTCATAGACGCCACGCCCTCTACCGGTCAGTACACAACGAGTCCTTACTCTGCATGATGCGCTGTCTCTCGGAAGCTTGCTGAGTGCCTCATAATCTCCGGCTTTTTTCAGCTGATCACGCTTGGCGGCATATTTTTCAACCAGCGCTTTTCTTTTCTCATTTCTTGCGATCACGCTTTTCTTTGCCATTCTTTTCTCTTGATTGTTTAGTTATTCTTTTTTCTAAACGGCATACCAAGCTCGGAGAGCAGAGCAAATGCCTCTTCATCAGTTTTCGCTGTTGTCACAAAACTGATATCCATCCCCTGAATTCTCGGCACTTTGTCAATATCTATTTCAGGAAAAATAATCTGTTCCCGAACACCGACAGAATAATTTCCCCGACCATCAAAACTCGTCGTACTTAAACCCCGGAAATCACGAATTCTCGGAACGGCCAATGTAACAAACCTTTCCAGAAATTCATACATATATTTCTTCCTCATGGTAACTCTGCAGCCTATAGCCTGACCCTCACGAAGCTTGAAGTTGGAAATAGCTTTTCTCGCCTTGCGAATCTGAGGTTTCTGGCCGGTTATCTGAGAGAGTTCCTGAATCGCTGTTTCAAGAAGCTTCGGTTCTGCCGCAGCTTCTCCCACACCGATGTTTACCGATATTTTGGTCAGCCTCGGCACCATCATAATATTTTTATACTTGAACCGCTCCATCAGAGCCGGAACAACCTTGTCCTTGTAGGTATTCTCCAGACGAGCCTTCTGTTGCTCCGTAGGTTTCACTTTTTCTTTTTTCTCTGCCATCTTCTTCTGTAACATTGAGCAGAATGGTCTTGGTCATCCTGCGGTGATTCTTGAACTGATTAACTCTTCTTCACATTTGAAGCATGAATCGGAAATTCACGCTCGATGATAGCACCTTGTGGATGACTCTGCGTCGGACGTACATGACGCTTCCGGATATTCACCCCTTCGACGATCACTCTGTTCTTCTGGGGAAAAACTCTCAGGACCTTTCCTGTTTTCCCTTTGTCATTGCCTGCTATTACAAGAACGGTGTCGTTCTTTCTTACATGCAGCTTAACCTGCTTAATACCTGTTTTCATGTTTCATTCCAGAGATATATTTCACAAAATCATGAGCGGGAGACGGGACTCGAACCCGCGACCAACAGCTTGGAAGGCTGTGACTCTACCAGCTGAGTTACTCCCGCTTTTCGTTTCCTGCCTTACAGTACTTCAGGCGCAAGAGAAACAATCTTCATATACTTTTTGTCCCTGAGCTCACGGGCGACCGGGCCGAAAATACGTGTTCCGCGGGGCTCTCCCTGAGCATTGAGAAGTACAACTGCGTTTTCGTCGAAGCGAATATATGACCCGTCCTTTCTTCTCTTTTCTTTTGCACACCGGACGACAACAGCTTTTGTCACCTCTTTTTTCTTGACAACTCCACCAGGAACGGCTGCCTTGACAGTTACCATTATCTGATCACCGAGGCTGGCATAACGTCTTCCTGTACCACCAAACACATGTATGCATCGAACTTTTTTCGCGCCGCTGTTATCGGCGACAACCAGATTTGTCTCTTTCTGGATCATCGTACTTCAACCTTTATTAAAAAATGAAAATGAAAAACAAGCTTACTTTGCTTTTTCTACGACCTCTACCAGACGGCAGCTTTTCCTCTTGCTCAAAGGTCTGCACTCGGTAACCTTCACGATATCACCGATGCCCGCATCATTGTTCTCATCGTGAGCCATCAGACGAGTCGTTTTCTTGAAATATTTCTTGTAGACCGGGTGCTGAACCCTGCGCTCTATAGCTATAACTATAGCCTTGTCCATTTTATCGCTGACAACTTTCCCTACCCAGCTTTTTTTCCTTCTTCTCACTTCCGCGCTTTTTACCATTGCGATTCTCTGGTTTTAAGTTTCTCTCTCTGTATACCCTCTTGCAGGTCGCCTCAGGCTTCTGTGGCTTTCTGCATTTCAAGCTGACGCAACCTGGTTTTTATTCTCGCAATAGCACGACGCGAATTGCGGAACACCATAGGGTTTTGCGGCGGTTCGATAACTTTATAAAATGTCAGATCCGCAAGCCGATCTTCAAGCTCTTTTATGCTGTCGAGAAGTTCTTTCTCGCTCATTGCTGCTATTTCTTCTTTTCTCATGATATATATTCTGACTGTTTAGAACATTAGCCTTCAAGATCAGGCCGAACGATAAACTTTGTCTTGATCGGCAGCTTCTTGGCGGCCAGTCTGAATGCTTCGGTTGCAACATCCAGCGGTACACCATCTGCTTCGAACATGATCCTGCCGGGCTTTACAACAGATACCCAGAACTCGGGTGAACCCTTTCCGGATCCCATGCGTGTTTCTGCAGCCTTTTTCGTGACAGGTTTATCCGGAAATATTCTTATCCAGATCTTTCCATCCCTCTTCATATATCTGTTCATCGCTATACGAGCAGCCTCGATCTGACGGTTGGTGATCCATGCAGGCTCAAGAGCTTTCAATCCATATGAACCAAAGCTGATAGTTGTCCCACGCTGCGCATCGCCCTTCATCCTGCCGCGCTGAACCTTTCTATATTTTACTCTCTTCGGCATTAACATACCGGCAACTCCATTCTTTTTCTGATTGTAAAGATCTTATCTTTTTCTCTCTCAGGCTGTGTTTTTCGGTCTGCGGCGTCTTTTGTTACGTGAATCTCTTCCGCCTCTGGATCTCTGATCGTTTCTGCGATCTCTGATTTTCTTCATCTCCTCCTCTTCAACAGCGTCGATACGCTGAACAAGAACCTCTCCTTTATAGACCCATACCTTGATGCCGATAGCTCCTGCGATTGTATGAGCGGTTACGCTTGCATAGTCAACATTTGCACGAATAGTATGCAGCGGGATCTTACCTTCCTTATACTGTTCAGAACGCGCGATCTCCACACCCCCAAGCCTTCCTGCGCATCTGATGCGGATACCTTCCGCCCCGGCACGCATCGCCTGCTGAATCGCCTGCTTCATCGCTCGTCGGAAAGAGACCCGGTTTTCAAGCTGGTATGCGATATTTTCACCGATAAGCTGCGCTTCCACTTCCGGCTTGACAACTTCTACAACATCGATTTTCACCTCTTTACCGGTGATACGGTTCAGCTCCTGCGAAAGATTGTTGATCTCTTCACCCTTTCTGCCGACAACCGCACCGGGACGAGCAGCAAAAATATTGATCTTGATATGCTTGGTCGTACGCTCGATAACGATTCGGGCGACTCCTGCGCGCTCTTTCTTCAACCGTGTGTTGACATAGTTGCGAATGACCTGATCCTGCTTGATTTTCTCTGCGATTACCGGCCCGTCATCGTACCACCTTGATGTCCAGTCCTTTATTATACCCAATCTGAATCCAGTAGGATGAACTTTCTGACCCAATGTTAGCTCCTTGTTGTTTATTTATGATACTGGATTTACCGTATCGACGATTATCGTCAAATGGTTCGAACGTTTACGAATCCTGTACGCTCGACCCATAGGCGCTGGTAGCATACGTTTGATGGTCGGTCCTTCGTCGACAAATATCTCCTTGATAAACAAGTCATTATCACCAGCCCTCGTATCAGGGTTCTTCTGGGAATAGTTTGCAACCGCGGACTTGAGAGTCTGCATTACGTTGCGGGATGCTGCCTTTGTCGAGTTCATCAGGATTGCCTTTGCCTGGTCAACCTGTTTCCCGCGAATAAGACCCGCCACAATGCGCATCTTTCTGGGCGATGTCGGCGTGTGCCGTAATACTGCTTTAGCTTGCATGTCTTCTTAACCTTTCCGCGTTATTCTGTTTACTTTTTCCTTGGAGCTGATCCGCCTTTTTCCGACTTGCCGCCGGCGTGGCCTCTATATGTTCTCGTGGGAGCAAATTCACCCAGCTTATGACCGACCATGTTTTCACTGACATAAACGGGAATATGTGACTTACCGTTATGCACCGCTATGGTATGCCCGACAAATTCAGGCGCTATCATCGAGCTTCTTGACCATGTCTTTACCACTTTCTTCTCATCCTTGCTGTTTAACGCTGCAATGCGCTTTTCCAGCTTGCTTTCGATAAACGGCCCTTTTTTAAGTGATCTTGGCATATTGCTATTCTCTGCTTGTTTTAATGCTTCGGTTCTTATTTCGCTTTCCGGCCACGAACGATCAGCTTGCTCGATGCCTTCTTTTTATTTCTGGTCTTCAATCCTTTTGCAAGCTGGCCCCACGGCGATTTAGGATGTTTGCGGCCACCACCGGACTTCGATCTGCCCTCACCACCGCCCATCGGATGGTCGACAGGGTTCATCGCCATGCCTCGTGTCTGCGGCCTGATACCCAGCCAGCGGCTTCGTCCAGCCTTACCGAGCACAATATTTTCATGATCGTCGTTACCGATACCCCCTATAGTCGCCCTGCACTCGATGCGCACCTTGCGAATTTCACCTGAAGGAAGTTTCAATGTCGCGTGATCACCCTCTTTGGCCGCCAGCGTGGCAAACGCACCTGCAGACCGGGCCATCTGGCCGCCCTTGCCCTGCTTCAATTCGATATTATGTACATCCGCGCCAAGAGGAATATTCTTCAGAGGCATGCTGTTGCCTACTTTTATATCAACCTTGTCACCGCTGTGAAGCACATCACCGACCTTCAAGCCTTTCGGAGCGAGGATATATCGTTTTTCACCGTCTGCGTAATGCAGCAACGCAATTCTCGATGAACGGTTAGGATCGTACTCGATAGCCGCGACTTTTGCGGGAATATTATCCTTGCTTCGCTTGAAATCGATGATCCGATAAAAACGCTTGTGTCCACCGCCTTTATGCCTGGAAGTGATTCTACCTGCGCGGTTTCTGCCTCCTGATTTTTTCAAAGGAGCAAGCAGACTTTTTTCCGGTGTGCTTTTCGTAACCTCCTCGAATTTCGAGTAGGACAGATACCTTGATGCCGGTGTAACTGGACCTAATTTCCTGATCGCCATTGTAAACTATTGTCTAACCTTTTTTGGATTTCTTTTCTTCTCCCTGGTCAGTCGAACCGGAATAGTAATTTATTTCCTGTCCCTGCTTGAGCGTAATTACAGCTTTCTTCCAATCGTTTTTCTTTCCTGCAATGAGCCCTTTACGGGTATACTGCCTTTTTGATTTTCCCAGGCAGTTTGCAGTGCGAACCGATCGCACTTCAACGCCGAACTTTTCCTCAATCGCTCTTTTAATGTCTGTTTTGTCGGCAGCTGCCTTAACCATGAAGGCATACTGACCCTGCTGCTCGGTCAAACGAGTGCTTTTTTCTGTAAGCCAGGGCTGCAATAACGGATTTCTCATAACCACCTTTTTTTTGCTATCTCTTCTGTAGTTAACCCAGTGTTTCCTCTATCTTCTTCAGCGCAGTCTTCTGAACAAGCACAGTCTGGCTGTCGAGTATGTCATATGTGGAGGCATTATCAGCAACAACGACCTGTAACTTCGGAATATTTCTTCCTGACCTGACTATGATGTCGTTATGCTCCGGCATTAACATAAGAGTCTTTCTGCTGTCAAGACCGAGATTTTTCAACACCTCAGCCATCTGCCTGGTCTTTATCTGATCGAAGACAAAGTCCTCTACAACCACGATACCGCCCTCATTAGCTTTATTTGTAAGCGCAGAACGGCGGGCAAGCTTTTTCACCTTTTTATTAACCTTCAATCCATAATCACGCGGCTCAGGACCGAAAATCGTTCCGCCGCCTGTCATCAAAGGCGATCGGGTCGAACCCTGGCGGGCATGTCCGGTGCCCTTCTGCCTGTAAGGCTTTCGTCCGCCACCCCGCACCTCGGAGCGATTCTTTGCCTTGTGTGTACCCTGTCGCCGGTTTGCCATGATGGACTTAACATCAAGATACATGGCATGCTCCGACACCTCAGCAGAAAAAACAGCGTCATTGAGCGTTACGACTTCACCGGTTTCAGAGCCGCCTGTATTTAAAACTTTAAGTTCCATGCTCTCTGTACTCACCTTTTACTTTTTTGAAGAAACAATCTGCACATAGGAGTTCTTGACTCCCGGAACTGAACCTTTTATAACAAGCAGATTTGATTCTGGAATAACTTTTACAATTTCCAGCCCTTTCACCTTGACAGTCTTCCCGCCCATACGGCCACCCATCTTGGTTCCTTTAAATGTACGTGACGGGTCTGAGGCACCACCGACAGAACCGGGAGCGCGCAACCTGTCCGACTGACCGTGAGTCCTTTGTCCACCAGAGAAATTATGGCGTTTGACGACACCGGCAAATCCTTTCCCTTTTGATATGCCTTGAACTTCGACAGCGTCACCCGCACTGAATATCTCCACACTGACAGCACTGCCCTGCTCAAGATCAAGACCCATATCATCTTTACCGAACTCCACCACCTTGTATCCGGGAGCTATACCCGCTTTAGCGAAATGCCCTCTCAAAGGCTTGGAAACTTTCGCTTCTTTCCTTTCGCCTATGCTCAGCTGGTATGCCTCATAACCGTCATTTTCGGTTGTTTTTACCTGCGAAACAAAACAGGGCCCGGCCTGGATGACCGTACATGGCTCCGCTTCGCGGTTCGCATTGTATATGCTGGTCATACCTATTTTTTTACCAAGAATCGCAGCCATTTCCTCTTTGCTTTTCAATTTTCATTAAGACTTAATTTCAACATCCACACCGCTTGGAAGCTCAAGCTTCATCAGCATATCAATCGTCCTGCCAGTCGGGTTAATTATCTCGATCAACCGCTTGTGTGATGAAAAAGAAAACTGCTCTCTGGACTTCTTGTCGACATGCGGAGACCGGTTAACCGTATACACATGAGTTTTGGTCGGCAACGGAATAGGCCCGAAGATGATAGCATCCGTCTGCTTCACCACATCGATAATCTTGACGGCCCATTTGTCCACCAGACTATGATCGTAGGATTTTAGCTTTATTCTGATCTTTTGCTGAACAGCCACTTGTCGTAATCCTCATTCAATGTTTAGAATAAAAAAGAGGCGAGCAACCATGTCTCGCCCCCATTGCGAACAGTATCCGCGACTTACTCGATAATCTGGGTTACCGTTCCTGCACCGACAGTACGTCCACCCTCACGGATAGCAAACCTCAGATTCTCATCCATGGCGATCGGAACGATCAATTCAACCTCGATCGACAGATTATCACCAGGCATAACCATCTCGACACCTTCAGGCAGTGTTACAGCACCGGTCACATCAGTGGTCCTGAAATAGAACTGCGGGCGGTAGTTGTTGAAAAACGGTGTATGACGGCCACCCTCTTCCTTTTTCAGAATGTAGACCTCGGCCTTGAACTTGGTGTGCGGAGTAATCGTTCCCGGCTTGGCGACAACCATACCTCTCTCGATCTCATCCTTACCGACTCCTCTGAAAAGAAGACCCGCGTTATCACCGGCCTGACCCTGATCGAGGATCTTCTGGAACATCTCGATGCCGGTTACAACTGTTTTCTTGGTAGGCTTGATACCGACAAGCTCGACCTCTTCGTTTATCTTGACAACGCCTCTCTCGATACGTCCGGTACCGACAGTACCGCGACCGGAAATAGAGAAGACATCTTCAACAGGCATCAAAAACGGTTTGTCGACGTCGCGAACCGGCTCAGGAATATAGTCATCAACTGCATCCATAAGCTCCATGATGGCCTTTTCGGACTCGGCGTCGCCTTCGAGAGCCTTCAACGCGGAACCTTTGATGATCGGAATATCGTCACCAGGAAAATCATACTCTGTAAGCAGTTCACGAAGCTCAAGCTCAACCAGCTCGAGAAGTTCAGGATCCGCGATATCCACCTTGTTCAGAAACACAACAAGAGCAGGAACATTCACCTGACGGGCAAGCAGAATGTGTTCACGAGTCTGCGGCATAGGACCGTCTGTACCCGCGACAACCAGAATCGCACCATCCATCTGCGCTGCACCGGTAATCATATTCTTGATATAGTCAGCGTGACCGGGACAGTCGATATGCGCATAGTGACGCTTTTCTGTCTGGTACTCAACGTGAGCTGTCGAAATCGTAATACCGCGCTCTCTCTCTTCAGGAGCCTTGTCGATATCTCCGAATTCACGCATCTCTGCATTTCCTGCTTTTGCCAGCACGGATGTTATTGCTGCTGTAAGCGTTGTCTTACCATGATCAACGTGACCAATGGTACCAATATTGACATGGGGCTTATCCCTCTTGTATGCCTCTTTTGCCATATCTTTTCTCCCTCTATCGGTTAACTGTTGTTGTTATGTAATAAAAAGTAAATCTGTCTGCTATCCTCTTCAGAATCTTAACCGTCACCTTTCACACCGCTCTTTTCCTGAAGCGCTTCCGCTACACTTTTCGGCACCTCATTGTAACATTCAAACTCCATAGTATAATTCGCTCTACCCTGCGTCATGGAACGAAGAACTGTCGAATAACCGAACATCTGGGCAAGCGGCACACTGGCCTTCACAAACTGTGCACCGGCACGCTCTCCCATACCGTCGATATGACCTCTGCGACTTGAAAGATCACCCATCACATCACCCAGATACTCTTCCGGAGTGATAACCTCAACCTTCATGATCGGCTCGAGCAGAACAGGATTGGCTTTTCTCGCCGCGCCCTTGAAACCAATGGACCCCGCGATTTTAAATGACATTTCCGATGAATCAACGTCATGATATTTTCCATCGTAAAGCGTGACTTTCACATCCTGAACAGGATACCCGGCCACAACACCATCTTTCATCGCCTCCTGAATACCGGCTGACACAGCAGGAATATATTCTTTCGGCACCACACCACCCTTGATCGCATCAACAAATTCATACCCCTTACCCTCTTCAAGAGGCTCAACCTTGATATTCACCAGACCGAACTGACCTTTACCGCCGGACTGCCTGACAAACTTACCTTCATGCTCAACCGTACCACGTATTGTCTCACGGTAGGCAACCTGAGGCTGACCGACATTGGCCTCCACCTTGAACTCACGCTTAAGACGATCAACCAGCACCTCCAGATGCAGTTCACCCATACCGGCTATCAGCGTCTGACCGGTTTCTTCGTCAGAGGAGACCCTGAAGGTAGGATCCTCTTCAGCAAGCTTTCCGAGAGAAACACCCAACTTGTCCGAATCAGCCTTGGTTTTCGGCTCAATAGCAATCTGTATAACCGGCTCGGGAAACACCATCTTCTCAAGAACGATAGGCTTACCTGCATCACAGAGCGTATCACCCGTCTTCACATCCTTCAGCCCGACAGCCGCGGCAATATCACCCGCAAACACCGCGTCACGATCCTCCCTCTTATTGGAGTGCATCTGCATCAGCCTTCCGACACGCTCTTTCTTTCCGGTCAACGCGTTGAGCACATAACTTCCTGCCTCAAGAACGCCTGAGTAGACCCGGAAAAAAGTCAGCTTACCGACAAACGGATCAGTAGCGATCTTGAACGCCAGGCCCGCGAACGGTTCATCATCACTCGGCTTACGCGAAATCTCGCTGTCATCTCCAGGATGGTGACCCGTGACCGAACCCACATCAACCGGTGACGGGAGATATTCGATAACCGCGTCGAGCATGAACTGAACACCCTTGTTCTTGAACGAAGAACCGCACAGCGCAGGAATGATACTCCCGTTAAGCGTCGCCTCCCTCAGAACCTTGCGAACCTCAGCCTCTGTAATATCTTCTCCCTCAAGGTATTTCTCCAGAAGCGTTTCATCCACCTCGGAAACAGCCTCCAGCATATTGATCCGCCAATGCTTTGCCTCAGTCTCCAGATCATGCGGAATCTCTACCTCTTCAAAGGTACTGCCATCCTCTTTATCGTAAATAATCCCTTTCATACGGATCAGATCGACAACTCCGGCAAAAATCTCACCCTGACCTATCGGAATCTGAATCGGCACCGGATTCGCACCGAGCCTCTCCTTCACAGCCTTGACCGCAGCATAGAAATCAGCACCGACACGATCCATCTTGTTCACATAAGCAATTCTCGGCACCTTGTATTTGTTCGCCTGACGCCAGACAGTTTCAGACTGCGGCTCAACACCACCAACCGCACAGAAGAGTGCGACCGCGCCATCAAGAACCCTCAGCGAACGCTCCACCTCCACAGTGAAATCAACATGACCGGGAGTATCAATAATATTGATGCGATGCTTGACATCGACAAAGTTCCCATCCTTAGGCTCCCAGAAACAGGTCGTGGCCGCCGAAGTAATCGTTATACCCCGCTCTTTCTCCTGCTCCATCCAGTCCATGGTCGCGCCGCCATCATGAACTTCACCCATCCTGTGAAGACGCCCGGTATAGTACAAAATCCGCTCTGTAGTCGTCGTCTTTCCTGCATCTATGTGAGCCATGATGCCTATATTCCGCACATTCGCTAAACCAACTTGCCGTGCCATGTGATCAATCTTTCGACCGTTATAATTTTTATTAAAACCTGAAATGAGCAAAAGCCTTGTTCGCATCCGCCATACGATGCACCTCATCCCTCTTCTTTACAGAAGCACCCTGCTCACTCGCCGCATCCATCAGCTCGGCAGCAAGCTTTTCCGACATGGAACGCCCTCCGCGACGCGTAGCATACAACTTGATCCAGCGAAAAGCCAGCGCATCCCGCCTGGAAGCCTTTACCTCCATAGGAATCTGATAGGTAGCCCCACCAACCCTCTTACTGCGAACCTCAACCAGAGGAGCAACATTCGACAGAGCACGACGAAACACCTCGAGAGGCTCTTCATCCTTCATCTTCCCGGCAATAATATCCATTGCCCCGTACACTATTTTTGCCGCTACATCCTTCTTTCCATCAAGCATAACAGCATTGATCAATCGAGCGACACTCTCGTCACTGAAACGCAAATCAGGCTTGACACCGCCGCCTACAACTTTCTTGGCCATATTTATCAGCAATTAATAGATTCGATTTACTTGGCAGCAGCCTCTTTGGGCCGCTTGGCTCCATACTTTGAACGTGAATTCCTGCGATCGGCAACTCCGGACGTATCCAGCGAACCTCTCACAATATGATACCGGACACCAGGAAGATCCTTGACCCTTCCGCCACGGATAAGCACAATCGAGTGCTCCTGCAGGTTATGACCTTCACCCGGAATGTAGGCAGTCACCTCTATCTTGTTTGACAACCTCACACGAGCAACCTTTCTGAGCGCAGAGTTAGGCTTTTTAGGCGTTGTGGTATAGACGCGCGTACAGACACCCCGCTTCTGTGGACACCTCTCAAGAGCCGGTGACGCTGTTTTTGACGCCTTGGTTTTTCTACCGCGTCTGATAAGCTGCTGAATCGTCGGCATATTCTAAACTCTCTTCTGTTCTTTTGGTTAAACCTTCAAGCATGAATCAATCATAAAAATCCATAAGGACAACCAAGGTAAAATATTTCTACAAAAAATACAAAGACAGACGCTACATTTTTTCAAGACTTTTCAACGATTCCTCAACACGCTTCTCTGCGGCTCACGCAACGGGAAGTCTGACAGCCATCTCCCTGATAAAATCCTGCATGACTGATCGAATATGATAACTATCCGCCGCAGCTCCACTAACCTTCGGCAACTGCCGGGAACGCCACAGAATGAATGACTCCTGCAGAAAACCGGCAATTGCATCCGGTTGATCAGCCTGCACCGTTCTGCCGCCCATGCCGAGAATACACTGTTTTGACAAACCATCAGGAACAATGCCGGCAATCGACGCATCCATCCCGGGAATATCGAACAGCCGCTCCGGTATAGACACCTCGTGACCTTCAGCGCTGCCAAGTACCAGACAGACAATGTCAGCACGCTTACAGAGTTCCAGCTCACGACGATGAGACCAGACAGCATCGGCCTCAATAAGATCATCAAGACCGTATTTTTCAGCAAAACGCCTCACATCCCGGGACCCCGGCCCTGTAAAGGCAAACGAGAACGCACCCCTCACCGCCGGCTGAGAAGCGACCAGAGAAGAAAGCGCGGAAAAGAAGCGTTTCAGGTCATTTCGACCATCAACCATATCGACATGAAAAACCCACCTCATGAGACCTCCCTGTTCCTCCTCCGCCCCGCAGAGCTGGAGAGCCTCCGGATCATAACCGTTCTTTACGATTGAAATATCGTCATGGAAAATCTCACCCTGGTACTTTCGAAGAAACAACTCTTTTAACTCCCGTGACGGCATGGTAACACAGTGGCCGGAATGCATGATGGTCTTCTCAAGCCTGTTCGGGGCAAAGGAGCGGATACAATCGAACATGACAGGCAGATGGTTTTCACCCGAAAGCTCAAACGCAAGCTTGTGAGGGGCAAAGGAGGGAGCCTGGGCATAGATCATTTCAATATCAGGGTTTTCATCCAGCACTTTCCGGGCGAGACTTTTTGCTTTTTTAAGCCAGTTTTTTTCCACAGAACTCAACCCGCTGCTCCCGTTGAAACCTCGTACTGAACGTTTTTTCTCAGGCAGACCGTGCACTATCCTGAAAAGCTTTCCTGCATCGGTCTCCCCGGTCGAGTACTCCTTTCCTGCATAGTACACCTCAAACGGCGCCTGTTCCATTTCCGGACCTGAAACCGAATGAAGCCCGATGACAATCGGCTCCCAGCCAAAGGAAGGAAGGCAAGACGCAAATTTGAACGCACGGGACGCCCCTTCAGTCATCATCGGGGGGAAGTTCATGCAGAGAAACAATATTTTTTTCACTCAATACCACATTATGTTACTACCTCATCCGGCGCCATCTCCCGTAACCTGAAAATCCTGAAACGGTAAGCAGCAAACCGACCATAAAACCCGCGAGAGAAAGCTTCCTGCCATTTTCAAAACTCTTTCTGTCGAAAGAAAAAACAACGTCATGCTCCCCGGCAGGCACCTGGACTCCGCGCAATATTCCATTTACCCTGAGTACCTTCTGCTCCCTGCCGTCTATCTCCGCTTTCCATCGTAAAGGATAATAGATTTCGCTCAGCACCAGAAACGCATCCTGCCCGGCAACCACCGAGAGTGTAATTTTTTCAGGAGCCGCGTCAATTGAAACAACCCTGCCGTCGCCGAACAGTTTTCTGCCCTCCCATGATGCCTGCTCTACCAGCGCCTGACGAGAAACAGCGACCCCTCCACCGAGCAGACTTCCATAGACATCCTCATGCTCCCTGACTGAAATACCCTCGCGAACGAACCACGCCCGCCCCATCGCGCCGGACAGACGGTATACCGTCACCTCCACCGGCCCTCCTGCCAGACGAAGGGTTCCTTCATAGACCGCATCGAGAAGCGGATGATCAATCGGGGACATAGTGACCACATACCGGACATTCAGCATCCGTAACAGGTCGATATTCGACAGGTTCTGCGAAGCCCTGAGCATTTCATCATACACCTGAAGTTTCGCGGGATGGTAACCACCCGCTGACTCGATGCCGAAAACTGAAAACTTGTTCTCTCCGAAAAGCCGCCCCGCGGGATAAATCCTGAACAGACCCTGTTCACCTTCAAAAAATCGCGTCACGCCGTCCTCGGCGAACGCCTGTTCAAGATACTCACCGGAAACCAGACTGGAGGGCCGGAGAGCGTTGCCGGAAGGTGTTACCACCTGACGATCGACAAGCAGCAGATCGAAAACAGCGAGCCCTGAAACCAGCAATGCAAACAGGGCTCCGCCCAGTATTTTTTTCGATCGGAGCCAGACAAGAAACGTAAAAAAACTCCCTGAAAAGAAAAGAACCAGAAAACCGGATCGCCACATCTCCCAGCGAACCTGATTGATCATACCGGCAAGTTCCGCGCTTTCAACCGGAGGAGAGGGAAACAGTGTGCGCAGGAATTGCTCGAAAGGTTTTTCGGCAAACAGAAACACAAGCATGCACAGCGCAAGAAGCAGCGCCCCTGATTTCAGAATAACCGCTCCTTTTCCCCTGACCCCTTGCATCAGGGCATGGAGTCCGAATCCGGCAAGTAATGAAAGATTAAGGGAAACGACAATGAGGGCCATGGACGGAACTCTGAACCGGCTGAAAAACGGGACAACATGATAAAACAGGTCGTAGACCGGGCTGAAGAACTTACCGAAAGCAAGAAAGGCCATCAGGAGCATGCTGACGGCAAGCACCCTGACAACAATCTTTTTGCGCTCGGCAACCAGGCCTGTCGCAGCAAGAAGAAGCACGACAATTCCCGCATAGTTCGGGAAATCGGTAAACGGCATCCGCCCCCAGTAGGTGACCCCTCCGAAGCCAAACGCGCCTGGCAGCAGGAAGGTACTGTATTCCAGCGGATGCATGGACCACATGGTGGCGTACTCATAGGCCGCGCCTCCACCTGCACCTGAGCCGCGAACCGAATACGGGGTATACTCAAAAACCGGCAGATAGACTGATGAGGAAATCACGATCGCGATACAGAGCGCGACAAAGGCCATAGCGGATTGCCGTATCCTGACTGCGGAGGAAGGAGCCGTCGCCACGCTCAGCAGAATCAGAAAAAACAGCAGAATCCAGGTATAATAGGCGATCTGTACGTGACCGCGCTGTAGCTGAAACCCGACCAGAAGAGCGAGAATGCCCATATCCGAAGGGTGCATGGTATCGAGAAGCCGAACCCCGGCCCAGAGGATCCAGGGCATGTAAGCCGCTGTCATAAGCTGGCTTCCGTGGCCAAAGACAAACATGGTCACCATATAGGGGGTAAGCATAAATGCCGCTCCTCCAAGAAACGCAGCTATAGCGTGAAGCCTGAACCGCTGCAGCAGCACAAACCCTCCCAGGCCGGCAAACACGAAATGAAGCAGTTGCAGCTTCAAGCCGTCGAGAGCAAACAGATCAAGCACAACACCTGGATAGTAGAGGCCGTTAAGATAGGTGAAAGCCTCGACCGTAGGCATTCCTGAAAAAGACCACGGCTGCCACAAAGGGTAGTGCCCTGTCTGTTCAAAGAGAGCGTCGAGCGCCAGGGAGGTCGCCATGGGATTGACGCTGTCGGGCGATGCGGGAAGCTGTCCCTGAAAAACCACCGGGTAAAAAAGCCCCGCGACAAGGAGCAGATATCCGGCGAGGGCGAAAAAAAAGGGAACTACACTATTTTTCACTGGCCTGTCATCTTTTTATCACAAAAGAAAATAGCTTCAAAATAACCTCCATCTCCTCCTGTTCCAACTTCATTAGCCTGACAAGAAGCAAATAGATGACCAGAACAAGCAACATACCACCTCCAAGGGTCGCTGCAACAGAGAGACCTGCAAGCAATGGTTTGACGGACAACAGCGCCAGACCTGAGACAACTCCCGCGACAAGAGGCTTGAGCAGTGACCAGGAAAACGAATGCATGTCAAGAAACACCCGAACCTCGACCGCCCTTGCAATGCCAAGCAGAAGATAGACCAGCAGCAGTCCCCACGCGGCCCCGATCATACCATAGGACGGAATCAGCAGCAAGTTGAGCGCCACATGCACCACAAGGCCCGCTGCCGCATTGATGGCACAAAGCTTCGGGTATCCGGTCATCTGCAACACCGTATCGAGCAAACCGAAAAATGACTGCACCAGAACCGCGGCCGCAAGCACAATCAGCACAGGCGACGCGACGGTAAACACAGTACCGAAAAGACCGAGAACAGTAGCGGGCATAACCATCAGGACCACCGCGAGAGGGATGGCCGCGATCATTACCCAGCGGGTGACTATCCTGAGCAGTTTTTCCATTTCATCTCTCTCTCCGCGACCATGCATCCCGGCAATGATCGGAGCGGTGATACCGGCCACCGCGAGCAGAACCGAACGCATCAGACCGGCCGTCCTGACCGCCGGCTGATAGAGCCCGACAGTTTCGATTCCGGCATACCAGCCCAGCATCAGAATGTCCAGCCAGTGGCTCACCATACCCATACATGCGACAACCAGAAGCGGACGGGCGTATCGCGCCATCTCTTTTTCCGGTTTCGCCCGGACAATATCCCCTGCCGAAACCCCGGTATTGAACCGAAGCGCTTTCCATATCCAGACAAAACCGGCAAACGCGGAGAGAGGAAGCGCTATAAGCAGCGCGGGTACTCCTCCGGAAACCATGTAGATCAGCACAAAGAACAGCAGCATCCCGCCCGGCACAAGAATCTGACCGGCGATAACCCTCGGAAGCAGTTTTTTGTGCGCCTGCACCGCATGGCCGGCAACTGCTATAAACACATGGAACGGAACGGAGCAGGCATAAGAAACAAGCATCAGGCGTAACAGGTTGCCACCGGCAACCAGAGAGCTGAGAAAGCCTGAAAAAACAATAATCAGAACGGCCAGAGGCAGAGAAAGCAGCAGGGAGGACTTCAGGGCCGCAGCGACAATACCCTGCTGTTTATCCGGCTGACGTTCGTGCAGATTGACGAATCGAAGCACTCCGGCATCCAGACCGCCAACAGCAACCACCTCGGCAATTTGAATAACCGCCAGTGTGAGCGCATAGGCACCAAGAGAATCCGGGCCAAGCAAAGAGGCCACCACAAGATTGAAAAAAAAACGGAACCCCTGGCCTGCGATAAACCCTGCCAGAGAAAATCCCGCCTCTCTCGCTATGGTTATCTTCTGCGTCATCGCGCTCCCTCCGAAGGCTCAGCGAAGCCTGTTTTCATCCTCGAGAGAAGAACAGCACCGGTACCCGTAAGCACCCGATACGGCGCCAGGAGCAGATAGACCGCCATTCCCGGCCATGCCCGGTGTTTGGCAAGCACTCTCAGCAGCGACAGATTCTTTCGCCAGAGCTTCTGAACATCCAGCTCGCCGGCTCCGGAAGCACTCACGCTGTGCCATACTCTCGATGCCGGCACATAAAGAACCCGCTTTCCCGCCTCACGAACCCTGAGCGAAAGGTCGACATCCTCGCCGTACAGCGCAAACCGTTCATCAAATCCTTGAAAACGGCTGAAATCCGATACCCGCATCGCCAGACAACAACCGGTAGCGTATTCTGTCTCACAGGCACGATCAAAACGCTCCCCGTCCTTTTTCCGGATACCCCGATGGGCGACCCTTCCCGTACGCAGATCCACCTCACCGCCTGCATACCAGAGACGATCGGGAAAATCCATGTAATATATTCTGGGAACCGTGATAGCGACAGCGTCATGATCCCGAAAAGACGAGATCAGCGGTTCGAGAAATCCCGGATCAACAACCGTATCGTTGTTCAGAAAAATCACATATTCCGCACCCTCTTTTCGAGCCAGCTCAAAACCCGCATTACACCCTCCGCCATACATCCTGTTGGTTTCCAGTTCCAGCAGACCATATTGCGGAAAGCGCTTCCTGATAGTGTCAGCCGATCCATCGGTTGAGCCGTTATCGACAACCAGAACCCTCATCTCGGTTACGTTGACACCGGAAAGTGATTCCAGACATCGTATCGTATCACCGGCGTTGTTCCAGTTCACCACGATAACATAGACAGCTCCATCGGCACCGCTCATGCGACCACCTCCAGCGTGAATTCCTCCAGCTTCTCCGCAAAAACCTCCCATGAAAAATGAGCGGCATAACGATCAACATTTTCCCGGTAGGGAACCGCTTTGCTGTTCTCGAGAAATGAACAGATACCATCCGCCAGAGACAGAGGATCAAGATCCCGGACCACAACCCCTGTCTTCCCCTCGTCAACCGCCTCAGGAAGCCCACCCATACCGGAAACGATAACGGGACACCCGAACCCGTAAGCCTGCTGTACGACACCGGACTGTGAGGCCTCCCTGTAGGGAAGCACCGCTGCATCGGCAACAGAGAAAAAAAGCCGCATCCGTTCCGGAGGGACAAACCCTGGATACACGCTTACCCGGCAACCGATACCAAGCTGCTCTATACGCTCACGGAACAGCTTCTCTCCATAATAAAACTCCCCGGCGATAACCAGACGGGTACCTGGATGGCGACGAACCACTTCAGGCATGGCGTCAACAAGAAGATCGAGCCCCTTGTACTCCCTGACATAGCCGAAAAACAGAAGCACACGCTCTTGTGGATCAATCCCGAGCGTGCGGCACGCGCCCTGACGCGAAATCAATGTGCCGCCCGGGCTGTAGACAGGATGAAACAGCGCCTTGACCGGCACCTCAGGATAGGAATTCTTCACCTGTCGGGCAACATATTCAGAAAGCGTCACAACACCATCAGCCTCTTTCAGGAGAAGATCACGGAATTTCTTTTCAGCAAAAAAACGCTCATGCGATGTGTAATTATGCATCAACACGATCATTTTTATACCGGTAATACGTTGTAACAGCCAATAAATCGGCGAGAGTGGCCCGAGCCAGTATGCGCAGATCATGATTTCCGGCTGTATCCGTCTGATAGAGCGGGCCGTTGCAAACCACGTCAAAGGATTGAGCGTATCGATCAGAGGAAGAACCCCGTCTTCAGGCTCGATGGAAGCACCGGGCTCAAAGACAGCTTTTCCTCGCAGCAGAATCCCGGGGTAGAGCCGTTTGAAAGAAATCCCGTCTACCTTTCGTCCTCGTTTCAGGAGAACGTTGCGTAACGTTGTGCTGAAACGGGCAATGCCTCCTTTGAGAGGAAAAAAAGGACTGACAAGGGCAACATGCAGGGCTTTCAAATGCACCTCGATAAAAGAGTTAGCGATGATCTCCTAACAGATCACGGACAGACGTGACAGAGCAAAAACATGCATACCCTACTGCTCACCAAAACCCTGTTCGAAAAAATCGATCAGCTGTCGGGCAGCCTCCTCCTCGTCCTCACCATCAAGCTTAAGAATAAGTTTTGTGCCTTTTGGAGCAGCAAGACTCATCACCCCGATAATCGATTTCGCGTTTATCTCGGATCCGCGCATTTCAATAAAAAAATCCGATTTGAACCGTGCTGCAATCTTGACAACCGCCGCTGCAGGCCTTGTATGCAAACCTGCCTTGTTCTTAACGATAACTTCCTGAATAATCACGTATATAGTAAGTCAAAAGTATAATGGCTTGTTAGCTTGTTAGCTTGTTAGCTTGTTAGCTTGTTAGCTTGTTAGCAGGAAGATACACACTCTCCTCTAAATACGAGAAACTACCGTGCAGTGATGCCATGGATCCCAGGGTAAGACCTGTGCAATATGAGCCCTGATCTTAACACTTAACGCGCAGCACATAGCACGATCTCCCCGCTACCCCAGTTCCTTGATCATGGCTATCTCGTCGCAGGCCATCAGCTTCGGACAGTTGGTGCAATCTCTCCAGATTTTCTGAGGAAACATCTCTTTTTTCACCTCGCGGTAGCCCATGCTGAGAAAAAAATCAGGGCTCAGCGTCAACACAAATACGGTTGTAACGCCCTCTTCACGTAGAACCTCTTCAGCTTGCCTGACAAGCATACTGCCCACACCGCACCGCATGAACGAATCAAGCACTGCAAGCGTGCGGATCTCAGCCAGACGAAGCGTAAAAAACGATATCGCACACGTGCCGATAACCGAGCCATCCTTTTCGGCAACAAAAAAGTTACGAATATTCTCGATAATATTTTCCGGGGCACGCTTCAGCATATACCCTTTCTCAGCATACAGAGAGGTTATCCCTTCTATAGCCAGTGCATCGGAAAGACGGGCTGTCCTTATTGAAATACCAGGGGTTGATGACATAGTCGATAGTGTAATACGGCTGTAATGAAAACCTGACTGAGCGCTTCAACACACGCTCAGTTCAGGAAAATATGGTAACACCCTGTCCTCAGTGCTATCCCTCGCTTTTGACTCTGCTCCACAGTTCATCTTTCAGCACGTCAATCCCCTCTCCGGTAACGCTGGAAATCATGAGCACAGGCGCGTCATCGCTGAATGAGGGAACACTGAAATCTTCGGGAGCAATATCCATTTTTGTTATCAGCACCACTCTCGGCTTCTCCAGCAACCCGGAACCAAATCGCTCCATCTCTCTCTTAAGCGAAGCGTACTCTGCTTCTATATCCTCACTATCCGCAGCGATCAGTACTGCAAGAACCTTTGTCCTCTCGATATGCTTGAGAAACTGGAGACCGAGGCCCTTGCCCTCAGCCGCGCCCTCGATGATTCCGGGAATATCCGCCATAACAAAAGAGCTGTACTCCCTGTATTGAACAATACCGAGATTCGGCACCAGCGTCGTAAAAGGATAGTCGGCAATTTTCGGCCTGGCAGCACTAACAGAGGAGATCAGCGTCGATTTACCCGCATTGGGAAATCCCACCAGACCCACGTCGGCCATCAGTTTCAGTTCCAGTTCTATTTCAAGCGCCATTCCGACTCCTCCCGGCTCGGCATATCTTGGCGCCTGGCGTGTCGATGAGGCAAAATGAGGATTACCTTTCCCTCCTTTACCGCCTTCAGCCACAAGCAGCTCTTCACCTTCTTCGGTCAGATCGGCAATAAGGCTTCCGTCTGCCGCGTTCCTGACAACAGTACCGCAGGGAACAGGTATAACAGTATCCTTACCCATTTTTCCATTCTTTTTCGAACCCTGACCATGAACACCTTTTTGCGCCTCATAATGCTTCTTGTAACGGAAATCAAGCAGGGTGGACATCTGGCTGTCAGCCCGGAGGTAGACATGACCGCCCCTGCCTTCATCCCCGCCGTCAGGCCCTCCTTTCGGGACATATTTCTCTCTTCGAAAACTCATACAGCCGTTTCCGCCGTTTCCGCCCTTCACATATATTTTCGCGCTATCAACAAATTTCATATCACTCTCAAAAATTACCGATTACAAATCCCCAGTCATCAGTCCTCAGTCTTCAGATATTATTCATTATCCATTTCCCCCATTCCGGCTTCTGACTACCTCCTCCTCTCCCCATTCACTATGTATTTCCCCTCATTGCTCATTGCTCAGCACTCAGAACTCCCCCCCCCACATAACACTGGATCTTCGGGTAAGACCCGTGAAATGAGGGCTCATATTTCACAGGTCAAGCCCGAAGATGACTGGGGGAGAAGAAACTCCCCACTACCTATTCCCTACTACCCATTCACTATTCATTTCCTCTTCCCCATTCCCCACTTAGCACCTAACACGTAACTCAGTATCCTCCCCCTCTTCCATTATCCACTATCCATTATCCATTATCCACTATCCACTATCCATTTCCTCTTCCCCATTCCCCACTTAGCACCTAACCCCTAACACGTAACTCAGTATCCTCCACCTCTTCCATTATCCATTATCCATTATCCATTTCCCCCCTTCCCACCATCCCTCGTCACCAGTAACTGCTACCTTTGAATACTCCGCCCCTTTGGCTATGTTACGTGAAAAACAAACAAGTAACCTTCTCAGCTTAGCAGATATACCCCATGAGCCAGAAAAAAGCCACCATAGAAGAGCTTATTGCAAGACTCGAAGAGATAACAGGCGAAATGGAGCACCCTGACACCGGAATCGATACCTCCATCAAGCTCTATGAAGAAGGGCTTAAAATTGCAGCTATCTGCAGAAAAAGGCTTCAGGACGCTCGCCAGAAAATAGAAATCATCAACCCGGAAACCTCTTCCGGACAAGAACCTGAAAAGAAAGAGGACTACGGTCTCTTCAACGCACCCTGACCTTACGCACGGCGTTACCCGTCAAGCTTCTGTTTCAGAATTTCATTCACAACAACAGGATTCGCCTTGCCTTTCATCGCTTTCATACACTGGCCGACAAAGAAACCGAAAATCCTGGTTTTTCCGCTCCTGTACTGCTCCACCTGTCCCGGATTGGCTTTGATAATATCCTGAACAAGCGTTTCTATCTCGGTAGTGTCCGATATCTGGGCAAGTCCTTCCTTTTCAACTATGGCCGCTGCATCATCACCGGTTTCAAGCATACGTTCAAACACCTGTTTGGCGATGGTAGTACTTATCGTTCCTTTTCCTATGAGATTGAGAAGGCCTCCCAGACGTTCAGGCGATACGGAAAACAGGGCGACAGGAATATTCTTCTCCTTGAGTGTCCGCAGCACCTCACCCATCACCCAGTTGGATGCCGCCTTTGCGTCACCGCAAGCGCGGACAACCTTTTCGAAATAGTCTGCGACTTCACGTTCGCTTGTCAGTACGCCGGCGTCATATGCGGGAATACCTGTTTCCCTGACAAATCGTTCTGCGCGCACCTCGGGAAGCTCGGGGAGTTCCTGTTTGAGACGATCGAGCATCTCCTCATCAACCTCAATCGGCACCAGATCCGGATCAGGAAAATATCGATAGTCATGAGCAAACTCCTTACCGCGCATCGATCGGGTCTCCTGCCTGTCGGCATCCCACAGGCGGGTCTCCTGAAAAATCGTTCCACCGTTCTCCAGAACGTCGATATGGCGCTTCGCCTCATACTCGATCGCCTTTTCAACATTCTTGAAGGAGTTCATATTCTTTATCTCCGTCCTCGTACCGTACTCCTCAGCACCTGTCAGCCGGACAGAAACATTGGCATCACAGCGAAGACTGCCCTCTTCCATATTGCCGTCCGATATACCGAGATACTTGATGATCTGGCGAAGCTTCTGCAAATACGACGACGCCTCACCGGCGGAACGGATATCGGGATAACTCACAATTTCAAGCAGCGGAACACCGCACCGGTTGACATCGATGAAGGTATCGTCACCGATATCGTGTATTGATTTACCTGCATCCTCCTCTATGTGAATTCTGACCAGTCGTATATTTTTCCGCCCCTCATCCGTATCGACAAAAACCATCCCTTCGGAACAGATGGGCTCTTCGAACTGGGATATCTGGTAACCTTTCGGCAGATCAGGATAAAAATAGTTTTTCCGGGCAAGGATCGACTGCCTGGCGACAGTACAATCCGTAGCCACTCCAAGCTTGACCGCATCTTCGACAACACGACGGTTAAGTACCGGCAAAGCACCGGGAAGCGCGAGACACACCGGGCATACATTGGTGTTGGCAGGTTTACCGAACTCTGTCGAACAACCGCAGAACGCTTTGCTGTTCGTGTTCAACTGACAGTGGACTTCAAGGCCCACCACTAATTCATAACTCATATCCGGCAGTATAATTCGTTGTTCGATATTGTCAGAAACCAAGCCAACTTAGTTCTTAGTTCTTAGTTCTTAGTTCTTAGTTCTTAGTTCTTAGTTCTTAGGAAGAAGAAACACAGTATACTGGATCTCCGGGTCAAGCCCGAAGATGACTGGAAGAGAAAAAACTCATTATTCATTAGTTCAATTGCCATTAGTCATTTCCTCCATTCCCTCCCATTCCGACTTCTAACTTCTGAATTCCCACTCACTATTCATTATTCACTATTCATTATTCATTCCTCCCCCTCTTCCCCCTAATACGGCTTGAACGAGAACTTCTGACCGCCAACCGAGGCTTCAGCCATGAGCCCGCTCTTTGGAAGCGCAAATATAGCCACACCATCGGAATACTCGCTGTTGGTCGCCACTCCGGCAGTCACAGCAATCGCGCTCGCCTGGGCGTTCAGTTCATAGTTTCCTTTCTTGAAATTCTCAAGGTCGGCCTGGCTGCGGAAAAAGATAATTTCCGAAAAAGCCTGGCCGCCAAGCTGTGGTCCGACGTTGATCTGGGTTATCGAAGAGCGGCCGATGATGGTACCCTGTTCGTAGACATACCCCTCGCCACGAGCGCCTCCCAGCAAAAGGATACCTCCTTTATAGACATCAGGGAAAACCGCATAACCGTAAGCCTCGTCAAAAAAGATCTGCAGACCGGGATCAGTTTTCTGAAACAGGCGGATTGTCTGCTGAGCACTGTTCTCTTCATGAGGGTTCCATCCGGCAAACAGAGACAGCGGTGAAGCTGCGATAGCGGTCAGCACCAGTAACAGTACACATACATTTCTTTTCATGTTCATCATAGTGTCGGTATTTTTGTTGTTCAATAAAAAGAAACCATGAAATAAATCCAATGACATTTCCCTGAATTGAGCGATTGTCGATCAATCAATTCAGGATTTCATAAACAGCTTACCAGTATACTGAAGTTAGACGCCACATCCACGAAAAGCTCACTCGCTCGACAACTCTCTTTTCAGAGCCTCGCGCTCGATTTCAAGGCGGCGGATCTCCCTGTTCACCTTGTCAAGTTCTTCGGGATCGCTGTCCATCTCGAGTCGGAGTCGTGAAGAAGCCTCGTCGATAAGATCGATAGCCTTGTCAGGCAGAAAACGCTCTGAAATGTAACGGTCGGAAAGTTCAGCTGCGGCTATGATCGCAGAGTCAAGTATACGAACACCGTGATGGATCTCGTATTTCTCCTTCAGGCCGCGTAATATTGACACCGTATCCTCGACGCTTGGCTGATCAACGATAACGGTCTGAAACCGCCGCTCTAGGGCCGCGTCCTTCTCAATATGCTTGCGGTACTCGTCAAGCGTCGTCGCACCGATACAACGCAATTCACCACGTGCAAGTGCCGGCTTGAGAATGTTTGCCGCATCGACAGCTCCTTCGGCAGACCCCGCGCCCACAAGCAGGTGCATCTCGTCGATAAAGAGAATAACCTCTCCGTTCGCATCCTGCACCTCCTTGACCACCGCCTTGAGGCGATCCTCGAACTCACCGCGGAACTTCGCTCCGGCTACAAGCGACGCGATATCGAGTGCGGCAATCTGTTTGCTTCTGAGGCTCTCCGGAACATCCCCGGCCACGATTCGCTGAGCGATACCCTCGGCAATCGCTGTTTTCCCCACTCCTGGCTCGCCGATAAGCACAGGGTTGTTCTTGGTTCTTCTGCTCAGAATCTGCAGCACTCTGCGAATCTCCTCGTCACGCCCGATCACAGGATCGAGCTTGCCCTTGCGAACCAGATCATTGAGGTTACGGGAATATTTCTTGAGCGAGTTATACGTATCCTCCGCCGTCTGGCTGGTCACCCGCTGTGAACCGCGAATACCTGCCATTACCCGGAGAATGGCATCGCGTTCAAGTCCGGCGTCCCGCATAAGCGTGGAAACCTTTCCCCCCTCCTCGCTCATGGCGATGAACAGATGTTCCGAACTGATGTACTCGTCCTTCAGCTTCTCGGCTTCCTTCAGAGCGACGTCGAAAACCTTTCCCATATCCTGGGAGATATACTGGCCGGTCGCGGACGCCCCGGTAACCTTGGCGATACGATCAAGTTCGAGATCAAGAACAGTGAGCAGCGTATCGACCTGTACCTCGAGCTTCTGAGCAATCTGAAATCCGATATTTTCCCTGTCGCTCAACATGACATGAAGAAGATGCACCGGCTCTATCTGCTGATGCTGCCTGCTTCCCGCAAGCGTCGCGGCCGACTGCAGGGCCTCCTGGGCCTTTACCGTGAATTTGTTGGGATCAAACTGCATAGTGTTTCAGTGCTTTAATGATTATCTTTGAAAAACCGTAACTAAATCCTTCTGCACATGTATAACAATGTTAAGACAAAAAAAGTTAAAGTTGCAACATGGAGCAGGCTTGAAGAAAAAAAACCGGCATATGCACTTGTTTCCGGCGTCGATCTGGTTGTCATCCGTTTCGGTGAAGAGGTTTCCGTACTCTACGGAAGATGCCTCCATCGTGGCGCGCTCATGGCAGACGGCTCTGTTTCAGGCCATAATCTGCTGTGCGGAGTACACCGTTGGGATTACCGTTACGATACCGGCGTCAGCGAATATGACAACAAGGAAAAACTGCATAAATTCACCGCGTGGATTGATAAAAAGGAAGATGCTGTCTATACCGACGAAGCGGAGGTGATCGCGTGGTCACGAGAAAACCCACAGGCATGGGACCGGGAAAGCTATCAGGGACTATACGCGGACATGAAAGGAGGGCCTGAGGAACCATTCAACAACTATATTCACAGCCTTGCGTCCACTGATCCCTCCACCTTCTCTGCACACGGTCCTGTTTCCGCCATGGGCGTCCCCCTTATCGAACTCCCGCGATGGGAGGATATCCAGCTCCTGACAGCCCAGCTTTACCGGTCACCGCTCTTCGACGACGCACCGGTAGGCACAAACCTTGTCATCGGGCCGAACGCCCGAAAGCCGCTTGAACTCAGCATACCTCTCTTTGTCAGTGACATGAGCTTCGGGGCCCTCAGCAGAGAGATCAAGATCGCCCTCTCCAGAGGAGCCGAGCTGTCGGAAACCGGCATATGTTCCGGAGAAGGCGGCATGCTCGAGGCCGAGCGTGCGGAAAACTCCCGATACTTCTATGAACTCGCTCCGGGAGAATTCGGCTGGGATATCGAACAGGTGACCCGATGCCAGGCGTTTCATTTCAAAGCCGGTCAGGCCGCGAAAACCGGCACCGGAGGCATGCTGCCGGCAGAAAAGGTCAGTGAGGAGATCGCAACGGTACGAGGCGTTGTCCCGAACACCAGCGCCGTCTCTCCCTCACGATTCAGAAAACTTGTCACTCCCGAAGACTTTCAAAGGATCGCCGAAGAGGTTCGCCAGGCCACTGGCGGCATCCCTGTAGGATGTAAACTGTCCGCCCAGCATATCGAAAGAGATATTGACTTTGCCCTTGAGGTTGGTGTCGACTATATCATCCTTGACGGAAGGGGCGGCGGCACAGGCGCCTCACCCGACCTGCTGAAAAACAATATCGCGGTCCCGACAATCCCCGCGCTGGCAAGAGCAAGAAAACACCTTGACACACGCGGAGCTGGTCATGTGACGCTCATCATCACCGGAGGATTACGCACCGAATCGCATTTCCTGAAGGCGCTTGCCCTCGGGGCTGACGGTATAGCCATAGCCAACGCCGCGATCCAGGCTGCCGGATGTCTCGGAATGCGCGCCTGTCAAAACAACAACTGTCCGGTCGGTGTAGCAACACAGGATAAAAAACTGCGAGAGAGAATTGTTATCGATCGTTCGGCTGAACGTCTGCACAACTTTCTGCAGAACTCGGTCAGCATGATGAAAGTCATGGCAAGGGCGTGCGGACACAACCATCTCCGCAAATTCACAACCGATGATCTGGTGTCCTGGAAGCAGGATATGGCATCGCTCGCAGGAATAAGGTATGGTGGCGTTTCCGGCCAGAAATAGCCCGAAGAATCAGGTTTTTTTTCTGCCGGTCGCTTCCACAGTATTATTCAGGCTGTTTGCAAGCGCGCCCACAACCATGGAGACAATCTGCCCGCTCGTGTTCAGCAGTTTTCCACCTTCAGACTGAAGCCTCTGCTGGATAGCGATCTGATGCTTGAAATAGTTGACGCTGTGTTCGTCATAATCCTTGCCGCTGACATAAGCATCGATTTCGCTTTCAAAATCGGGATTGCTGACAAGCCTCATGGCAAGCTTGGCTTTTTCCATCGGCTCCAGGGATTTCTTCTGCTGTGTGGGTTGCTCCATAAGTGGTATTTTAGGTAGTGCAATGCGAGAATAACTATCAAAAATCAATGTAAGAATCTTTGCCAAATAATCCAGCAGAACGGATTCAACAGGGAGTAGGGACGAGCAAAAGTCAAAAGTTGAAAGGCAAAGGTCAAAAGGCAAAAAGCGACGAGCGACTATGTTAAGATAGTCATGCCGCCCTGTGTAATATTCGTAGTATTACACGGGGTGATCCGGCATCCATGGAGATTTCCAATATCAAGAATGGATTCCCGTGTAAGACCTGTGAAATAGATGCTCAGATTTCACGGGTCAAGCACGGGAATGACAGTAGGAAAAAATCTCAGTTCTTGTCCTCTTTTCTCTCCAGCCTCCCCCATTCCTTCTTCTGGATTCTGACTTCCCCACTACCTACTTCCTACTACCCCTATTCCCGTCTTCCATTATTTCAATAGCCATTTCTCATTCCGACTTCTCACTTCCTCCTTCTCTACCCATTCACTATCCATTTCCCCTCACTGCTCATTGCTCAGCACTCATTACTCAGAACTATCTTGCTAACCAGCTATTGAGCCATCCCACACTCAGAACCCCCCCCCCCTTACCCCCGAAAACGGAAACCCTAAACCTCCCCACCCATTCCCTATCCCTTTCCCCCCCCTGCTCATTGCTCAGCCCTCATTACTCAGAACTATCTTGCTAACCCGCTATTGAGCCATCCCACCCCCAGAACCCCCCCCCCCTTAACACCTAACACGTAGCACCTAACACCTCCCACCTCCTACATCCCACATTCATTATCCATTATCCATTATCCATTATCCATTATCTGCTCATTGCTCATTGCTCAGCACTCATTACTCAGCACTATCTTGCTAACCAGCTATTGAGCCATCCAGCTATTCAGCCATCTCACACTCAGAACCCCCCCCCCTTAACACCTAACACCTAACACGTAGCACCTAACACCTCCTACATCCCACATTCACTATTCACTATTCACTATCCATTATCCATTTCCCCTCATTGCTCATTGCTCATTGCTCATTGCTCATTGCTCATTGCTCATTGCTCATTGCTCATTGCTCATTGCT